>Ga0070734_10002954_pt1 | contig 19064 bp, 20 predicted proteins | sample Coa_R1_8_FD_66444 | JGI IMG/M metagenome (GOLD analysis project Ga0070734, IMG submission 66444) | Surface soil microbial communities from Centralia Pennsylvania, which are recovering from an underground coalmine fire - Coalmine... | ecosystem: Environmental > Terrestrial > Soil > Unclassified ... | reverse complement strand
TTGGCCGCGTCCGAAAACTTGGCCGGAATCAAAAGCCACGTAAAGGTGGAGATCGGGTAGGCTTTTTTTCCAGGTGCGTTGGTGATCGAGACACGGAAGTCGTCCGGCATGTTTTTCGCCGCGCCAGCAGCTGCTTCGCTGACTCCGGCTAGATCCGCCTTAACGAAGGCTCCGTCCGCATTCTTCACCGCGCCATACGCAATGTTATTGTTTGCGGCGTAAATCAACTCGACATAACCGATGGAGTTCGGAGTCTGCTTGACAAGACCGGTTACACCTTCATTGCCCTTGCCGCCGAGGCCTACGGGCCAATTCACCGATGTGCCCTTGCTCACTTTGTTCTTCCAATCGTCGCTGACTTTCGAAAGGTAGTCGGTAAAAACGTAGGTCGTGCCGCTGCCATCCGAGCGGTGCACAACCACGATGTCTTCTGCCGGAAGATTCACTCCCTTGTTCGGACCCGCGATTGCGGGATCGTTCCACTTGGTGATCCGGCCAAGGAAAATGCCCGCCAGAGCTTCCGGGGTGAAGTTGAGAGACGTGGTGACGTTGGGAATGTTGTAAGTGGGGACGACCGCGCCCAACACGGTTGGAAAGTGCAAAATGCCGCTGCCATGCTTGTCGCTGTATGCCTTGAGCTGTTCATCGTTCATCGGACCGTCGGATGCACCGAAATCAACAGTTCCGTCCGTGGCCTGTTTGATTCCTGCGCCTGACCCGACCGATTGATAGTTGATGGCTATGCTTGGATTTGCCTTGTGATACTCATCGAACCACTTCGAATAAATCGGGTTGGGGAAAGTCGCCCCAGCGCCGTTAATCAGGAGTGCGTTCTGCGCTAGGACGATACCGCCCAAGGCGAGAACAACCAGGAGCAATCCTGTGAATCGTTTCATCGAGTTGTCTCCACACAAAATTTTGAATGGTTACCATAACGAGTGTGGGTTCCGCGTGTTACTGCCGTGTTACAACTCATTCATAGTTGAATAAATCCCCGGCTTGCGTGCCTGCCTTTCACTTCGCTTTAACTCTATTATTTTGAATAACTTAAATGGAACAGCCCCCGAAAGAGGAGATGGGGACCGCTGCCAGGGGTGCGGCGGTCCCCAAGGTGGGGCATAACACTGAAGCTTATGCTCGCTCAGGATCGCCGATAAGGTTCACTCCAGAATGAAGCGGATGTGAATTCTCCGTAACCTTCTGTTCCGTATCGGCTTCCGCTTCCGGAATTGTCAGCAGTCCCCGGCCATGCCGCACGTCGAGACCCCGCACCCAGAAAATGATGTCCTCGGCGATGTTCGTCGCATGATCGGCGATCCGCTCCAGGTGCCGCGTCGCCAGAATGAACTGCAAGCCCGAACTTACTTGCGACGCCTGTTGCGTCATGTTCTCCATCAATTTTTCGAAAATCGTGTCGCGATATTTGTCCACGACGTCGTCGCTCTCAAGAACTTGCGTCGCCATGTCCGCATTGCGGAAGATCAAGGCGCCCAGGCTCTTGCTCACCATCGCGCGAACAGCCGCCGCCATCGGCGCAAGTTCGTCCGGCAATTGCGCGCCCTGCATATCTCTAAGCGTGATGACGCGCTGCGCCAGATTCACCGCCAAGTCGCCGATTCGTTCGAGGTCGTTCGTGATCTTCAGCGCCGAAACAATCAGGCGAAGCTCATCGTCGCTATATCCGCCTCGCCGCAGCAGCCGCACCGCATGTTCATCAATCACGATTTCCATTTCGTTGATACGCGGCTCAAGCAAAAACACTTCGCCCGGCAATGCCGCCGTCCTCGGGCTCTCCAGGCTGACGATCGCATCCAGCGCACGATTCATCGCACTTTCGACGGTGCGCGCCATGGAAATCAGGTAATTCATCAGTGTGTCGTACAGCACTGCTTCGGTTAACGATTGGCTGGCAGCCATTCCGTTCTCCTCGTCCGCCCGGGTTCGCGAACACACTTCCCCGGGATCTTAAAAAGGATAAGAACGATTCATTACGCGAAGTTGAATCAGGAATGAACGCCGCGAAATATTTCAGCGGCCGTTCGAACTGCGGGCGCGTGGAGTGGCCCGCTCCGGATCAAACATGGGAACCGAAAAATGAAATTGCGATCCGCGGCCGACTTCGCTCTCGACCCACAATTTGCCGCCATGCGCTTCCATCAAATGCTTGGCGATGGCAAGTCCTAAGCCGGTTCCGCCGACTTCGCGCGATCTCGCGACGTCCACGCGATAAAAACGCTCGAAGATGCGCGGCTGATCTGCTTGTGGAATCCCGATGCCGGTGTCCGACACCGTAACAACCACTTCATTGCCGTTGGCTTCGCCGCTGACCATGATTTGTCCGCCCGACGGCGTGTACTGAATCGCGTTGTCGATCAAATTCTGCAGAACTTCCGTCAGACGACGCCGGTCCGCGGCGATATCCGGCAAATTTTTTCCGAGGTTGACGGAAAGCCGCAAATCTTTTTCGATCGCTCGTGGTTGCGCCGTCTCGATACAACTCGAAACAAGCTGCTCGACGGGCAGCCTTCGAATCTCCAGCTCCAGGCGGTCCGCATCCATCTTTGAGAGCATCAGCAAGTCATCGGTTAACCTTGCCAATCGCCGCGCATGTTCGAGAATAATTCCCAGGAAACGGTCGCGATTCTGCGGGTCGTTCATCGCTCCGCCGAGCAGCGTCTCCGAAAATCCCTGAATTGCCGTCAGCGGCGTTCGAAATTCATGAGAAACATTCGCCACGAAATCGCGCCGCACACGTTCCAGCTTACGCAAATCGGTGATGTCGTGAAGCACCAGAACCGCGCCATTTGCCTGCGTTGTTCGCACCGCCGCCACCGTCGCGGCAAAGAAGTGCTGCCGCAGCGTTCCTGTCACGATTTCGGATTCGACGCGCGGCTCGCCCTTCAATACTTTTCGCACTGCTTCGATCAATTCCGTTTGCCGAACAACTTCCACCAAACCGCTGCCAGGCTGAGGCGGCGCGCCCAACCCCAAAATCAACGCAAAGCTCGGATTCGAAAACAGCACGCGCTCGGAAGCGTTCACGACCGCGACGCCTTCCACCATGCTTCCTAAAATCGCCGACGAAAGATTTCGCTCCTCCGTCAGCGTCCGGATCGTCTGGTCCAGCCGCGCTGCCGTCTGATTCAGCGACGTACCCAGCGCATCCAGCGCGTCCGTAGAATTCCCCGCGGGCTCCGAATGAAAATCTCCCTCGGCAACGCGTTTCGAAAACGCAGTCAACCGGTCCACACGATTCGTGAATCGCCGCGACACCAGCAGCGTCACACCGCCTGCAAGCGCCAATATCAGAAAAGACGCGAGCGCGAGGCTCTTGCGAAATTCTGCTAAAACCGACGTCACCGTCGACAACGGCAGCGCAAATCGCAGCAGCACAGGCCTGCCCGATGCCGTTGATTGCCGCACCGCGTAGTAGACCAAATCTCTATTAATCGTGACGCTGTGCCGAATCGAATGGCCGCTTCCCGTTGCGAGTGCATCCTTCAATTCCGGACGCCCCGCATGGTTTTCCATCGTCTGCGGATCCGATTGCGAATCGGCCATCACCATGCCCTGCTCGGTAATCACGGTGATGCGCGCGCCGCTCGCCGCCAAGTCGCGTACCCACGCCTGCAGCGCGTTCACTTCTTCTGTTTTTGTCGGGGGGATGGCCGAAAGGACGGGTGCACGCGCTTGTCCGATCCGCGCAATGGCTTCCAACTGTTCAAGGCCGGTGCGCTCATAGTCCTGCCGCAGCGCTCGCTCGGCCGAATAGTCCACGCCAAGCAGCGCCGCAACCAACAGCGCCAGAAACGCAAGCGTAAGTTTCCAGAAAAGGTTAAGCCGCACGGGTTTCGAACAAATACCCCGCGCCTCGAACGGTCTTCAGATGAACGGGATTTTCCGGATCGGATTCGATTTTTTCCCGCAGCCTGCGTACATATACGTCCACGCTGCGCGGCGTCACAAATCGATCGGTGCCCCAGACGGCATCCAGAAGCTGGTCCCGCGTGAAAACACGGTTCGGACGCGAAGCAAGATAGTAGAGCAGCCGGAATTCAAGCGTGCTGAGCGGCACCGGCTTGCCCGAATGGCTCACGCGATACGACGCCGGATCGATTGCCAGCCTGCCCACCTCAATCGTTCGCGGCGCATCCGCGGGCGGCTCGGCGCGACGCAAAAGCGCCTTGACGCGCGCGATCAATTCACGCGGGCTGAACGGTTTGGTGACGTAATCATCCGCGCCCATCTCAAGCCCAACCACGCGGTCGGCCTCTTCGCCGCGCGCGGTCAGCATTAAAATGGGGAGGCGATTGAGCGACTCATCCTTCCGCACTTCCCGGCAAATATCCAGCCCGGAAAGTTTCGGAAGCATTAGATCGAGCAGCAATAGATCGGGAGCCGATTTCTTCAGGGTGCTCAAGCCGGTTGCGCCATCGTGCGCGGAACTCACTTGAAACCCTTCGTTCGCGAGGTTGTAGCGGACAAGCTCGACAATATCGCGGTCATCTTCAATTATCAGGATTCTTTTCATTTGAACCGCTTTACGGTCACCCGGAATTACGTTGGGTCGGACCGCCTGCCGGCTTGGCGCAAGTGTATCGTAGGCATTCGAGTTGCGGTAGGCAGGCGTCGTTCCGGTTGTGCCATGAACATTTCTTAACACGTCCGGAAGTATCGCAAACCTTCGATAACACGCCGTTTACATGATTGTGAATGAATGATGAACAAAAATGCCCGGCTTTTGGCGCCGATTGTTAATGCATTTACGCGTTCGTCGTTGTGAATGCCAGCGAAAGCAGCGTTTTCTGTTCCAGTTCGTGGGCTTTTGCGGAACCGGTCGCCGGACTAGCGCTCGCTGACCGCTTCACTGACCGCAAGCTCAATCCCCGGCCGTGCGCGATCTGCGTCAGCCGGGGCATCACGTAGAAAAACGGCCCCATGTTCCGCGGCTCTTCCTGAACCCAGACAATTTCCCGCGCGTTCGGATGCGCATCCAGCACCGCGTTGATTTCCGGCCTCGGCAGTGGGTAAAGCTGGTCCAGGAAAAGGATCGCCGTGCTCGTGTCCTTCCGCCGGCGCCGCTCCGCCTTCAATTCGTGCCCAACCTTGCCGCTCGCAATCAAAATCCGCCTCGCATCGCTAACTTCGCGGTCCGGCACGACTGGCAAAAACCTCGGCTGCGTAAACTCATCCACCGACGAACTTGCGTCCGGATGCCGCAGCATGCTTTTCGGCGTGAATACGACAAGTGGTTTACGCCACGGCCTTCTCGCCTGCCGGCGCAACATATGGAAGTATTGCGCCGCCGTCGACGGCTGGCACACCTGGATGTTTTCTTCCGCCGCAAGCTGCAAATACCGCTCGAGCCGCGCGCTCGAATGTTCCGGCCCTTGCCCTTCGTATCCGTGCGGCAGCAACATCACGATCCCGGCCGGCAAATCCCACTTGTCCTCGCCCGCGCTGATAAATTGATCGATGATCACCTGCGCGCCGTTCGCAAAATCGCCGAATTGCGCTTCCCACAAAACCAGCGCTTCCGGAAAATCGCGGCTGAAGCCGTATTCGAATCCCAGGCATCCCGCTTCCGACAGGGATGAATTGTGAATTTCGCAAAACGGACGGTTTGCCGATTTCTTTGCCAGCGCCGCCAGTGGCACATGCTCCCACTCATTCACTGTGTCAACCAGAACCGCGTGCCGCTGATTGAACGTTCCGCGCTGCGAATCCTGCCCCGTTAATCGCAGCGGCGTGCCTTCCTGCAGCAGCGAACCAAACGCCAGCGCTTCCGCAAATCCATAATCCATTGCGCGCTTGCCGTGGCCCATCTCCGCGCGCTGCTCCAGCAATTTCACGATCTTCGCGTGCGTGTGGAATCCATCCGGTACGCGCGTCAGCTCGTTGGTCAGCTCCGCGATCTGTTCTCGCGTCAGTCCCGTCTCTACTTCGTATTCCGGCTTGAAATGACCACGATGATACGCCGACCAATACTTCGGCAATTGCCGCAGGTGCGGAATCTTTTTCAGCTGCCCTGCTTTCGTTTGTTCCTCTTCGTACTCCGCTCGAACCGTCTCCAACGTTGCGGTGGCGTCGATGCCTGTCCGCTCCGCGTAAATCTTCCAGAGCTGCGGATGATTCTTGATTCGTTCATAGAGCAGCGGCTGGGTAATCGTCGGGTCATCCACTTCGCTGTGCCCATGCCGCCGGTAACCAATTAAATCCACCACAACATCGCTGCCAAACGTCGCGCGAAACTCCGCCGCCATCTGCCCGACGCGCACCACCGCGTCTGGATCTTCCGCGTTCACGTGAAAAATCGGAATGTTTTGCCGCTTCGCCAGATCCGCCGCGAACCGCGACGAATGTTCCTGAATCGGCCGTGTCGTAAATCCGATCAAATTGTTCACGATGATATGGATGCTTCCGCCGACCGTGTACGCCTCCAGGTCAGAAAGGTTCATCGTCTCCGCCCAGATTCCTTGCCCTGCAAACGCCGCGTCGCCGTGCATGATGATCGGCACAACCTTGTTCGTCACGTCGCGATCGAATCCGCCTTCGAACCGCGTCAGCTTCGCCCGCACACGTCCCATTGCCACAGGGTCAACCGCCTCCAGGTGGCTCGGGTTCGAAACCAGGTGAATCTCAATCTCTTTCCCCGTCGTCGTCTTGTAAACGCCCGTCGCACCGATGTGATACTTCACGTCGCCCGCGCCCAGTACACTGCGCGGATCCACATCTTCGAATCCTGCCACCACTTCATGCGGCGTCTTGCACGCCGTATGCACCATCACGTTCAGGCGTCCGCGATGGCTCATCGCCATCACGCATTCAATCGCGCCATATTCCCCCGCGGTCTCCAGCATCGCGTCGAGCATCGGAATCAGCGAAGTATTGCCTTCCAGCGAAAACCGCTTCGTCCCCAGATAGCGCGCCTGCAGCACCTGCTCGAACAAATCAGCGCGAACCAGCCGTTCCAATATTTTTTGCTGGTCGACGGAAGCGGGCTCCCCTTCCATTCGTTCGATGATCCAGTTCCGGCGCTCCGGCTGCGCGAGGTGCATAAAGTCCACGCCGGTCGTTCCGCAATAAAATTTTCGCGCTTCGTCAGCGAGTTCGCCCGAAAACTCCAGGTCGGGCGACGCCAACGGTTTCAAGAAACCGAGTGGGTCCAGATTCGCCTGCAAGTACCCCCAGCGGCGAAACGCTTCGAATACGCGTTCGCGCTCCGCGCCATTTCCATTCTTCTTCGTCGTTTTTGCGGGCTTTGCGGGTCGATCCGCTTCCAGCGTTGTCCGGTGTGCCATGGGGTCAGCCTTCCAATCCTTAATTTTGCCACAGAACCGCCAACCCCGCCCGCGGCTGGGTTCCCTTTATGTTCCATAAGCTGCTAAGTCGCAGCGTCAGCGCGTCGCGATTCACTCCAATTTGGGACTTTTCCTTCGAATTTCGCGGCGCATACTCGCTCAACTGGACTTCTCGGATGAGCGACCTTTTCATCAAGAAAGCCGAAGTCGCCGATTTCGCGGCCGCATTTCGGATCGTCGTCGAATACTACGAAGCAGCCTCCGTCGTCGCTCGTGAAACCGAAGACGAATTTCGACGCTACTATTTGGGTCCACGCAACGGATTCTGGCTCGCTGAATCTGGCGGCGCAGTCGTCGGCTGCATCGCCCTTCGAGAAATGGCAACCCCACCCCGGAGCGCTGAGATCAAACGAATGTATGTCCAGCCGGCTCATCGCCAGCACGGAATCGCCAAAGCTCTGCTCCGCGCTCTCGAATCCTTTGCCGCTGCCGCACGCTACGACTCGCTCTATCTCGACTCAGCAAAAGGAATGGACACCGCCATCGCGTTTTACCAACGCCACGGCTACGGCCCCTGCGACCGCTACAACGACAATCCCCAAGCGGCCATCTTTCTCCGCAAACAACTCGGCTAGACGTCTGTAGCTCAGGGGCGAGGATTTTCGCTTTCGATATCCCTACAAACCCGCGACCACCCGTTGCAAATCCTGCGCAATCTCTTCCGCCGTCTCCTCGTCCGCGACCGTGACCGGCTTTCCAATTCGCACCGTAATCTCGCCGCGGTGCGCAAGTCTTCTCCGCTCGCGTTTCATTCCCCAAACCCCGTCGAGCCGCATGGGCACAATGGGCAATCCCAACTTCTGCGCGAGAATCCCGATTCCGGGCTGAAACGCCGCCATTTTTCCGTCTTCGGAATTATTGACTTCCCCTTCCGGAAAAATCAGCACGCTGTACCCGCGGTCCGCCGATTCACCGGCAAAGCGAAAACTTTCGCGGAATCCCGAAAGCTGCGGCAGCGGAAATACGTTGAACAAAGCCGTCACGAGAAAATATCCAAGCCGGTATGCCCAACGCTTCGCAAAAAACCATTCGCGCGGCGGCTTTCGCATACGCACTAAACTCTCGCCGCCCATTGCCGGCGCCAAACGGTGCCGGAACCTAGCAGGTAGCGCCGCAAGAATCAAGCCCATGTCCGCCCGTCGCGTGATGTGATTCGAAATCATGACCACTGGACCTTTCAACCCGCGTAGATTGTCCCTGCCGATAATGCGCGGGTGCCCCAGTATCTGCGTCGCCGGCCACACCAGCGCGTAGTAAATCGCAAGTCGAAACCACCGCACCGGCTCCCGTTGCGCCCACCTCGGATACACAGAATCACTTTTTCTTGCCGAAGGTTTTTGCAACAGCCGCTGTACATCGGCCACCGTGTTCGCTTCCGAAAACGCTGTCTCATTTAGCTCCACGTTGTACCGCTGCTCCACCGCCGACAGCAATTCCACGCGGTCCAGCGAAGACAAGTTCTCCAGCGAACCATTCGCCGGCATCGCAAACGCTAATCCCGCAAACACATTCGCCGAAGTTCCATCGCTCTTCGCACCCAACAACTCAGGCAGCCGCGCCGCAATCGCCGCCAATTTTGGCTTGCCTGTCGAAGTCCTCGGAAAATCCGCCTCCGGCCAAATCACCCAGCGCCGTACCCGCTGGTATTCCGCCAGTCGCGCATTGGCTCGTTCGATTGCTTGCTCGGCGGAAAATTCACTGTCCAACAGCAGAACCGCGCACGGCTCGGCATCGCTCCCGCTTTGAATCGGAAGCACCACGCAGTCGCGCACTTCCTTTGCTTGTCGCAGCTTCGTTTCAATATCTTCCGGAAAAATATTCAATCCCGCTGGCGTTACAATCACGTTTTTCTTGCGTCCACGGAATCGCAGATTACCTTCCGCGTCCAACTCCCCCAGGTCCCCCGTTCGCAGCCAGTCCGATTCCTTCGCCGCCCGCACCTCTCCCGCTTCCCAATACCCGGCAGAGACATTCTTGCCGCGCACCAAAATCTCACCGTCTTCCGCAAGTTTGAATTCCCGCCCCGGCAAGATTTTCCCGACGCTGCCTTCCGCCGCGCGAAACGGATGATTCAGACTGACCAACGAAGCCGTCTCCGTCATCCCATACCCTTGCACCACGGCATATCCCAGTCGCTTGAAAAACAATTCCGTTTCGCTCGAAAGCGCCGCGCCTCCGCAAATGAAAGCCCAGAACCTCCACCCAAACATTCGGTGAATTCGCCGAAAAATCCACGCACGCCTCAGAAACGGCCGCCCCTCCGCGCGCTTCATGGCTGCGTCAAACCAGTTGCGCCACCCACGCGCATCCACTTCGCGTTCAACCGCTCCGCGCAGAGCGTCCAGCATCCTCGGCACCGCAATCAACGCCGTCGCGCGCTCTTTCTTAGCCGCGCGAACGATCTCCGCCGGATTCAGCACAGTTTCAAAAACCACCGTCGCCCCCAAAAGCGGCGGCACAAACAACGTCATGAACTGCCCAAACACATGGCTCAGTGGCACGAGCGAAACAAACCGCAGTGGATGCATCCACCGCTCATATTTCCGGTACTTTTCTATCTCGCGTTCGATCGGCTCCAGATTCGCCAGAAAATTTCCATGCGACAGAACAACTCCTCGTGGCTCTCCCGTTGTCCCCGATGTATACAAAATCTCCACGATGCTGTTCTTTTGCGAGCGATCTCCTAGCTCTACGGAAACTTTTTCGGCTCCAGGCTTCATGACTGACGCAGCATGCAAATCGCTCAAAATCAAAGAAGGAATTCCCTTCACCAGATCCGGTAGTTCCCGGTCGCGCAAAATCAATTTCACACCCGCGTCGCGAACGGTCTTCTCCACAAATTCCAAGCTCGCGCTCGCATCCATCGGCACGGCAATCGCGCCCCGCAACTGAATCGCCCAAAAGCACGCAATCCATTCCGCGGAGTTGGCTCCCCACAGCAAGACGCGATCACCAGAGAGAATTCCCCTTTCCTCGAACGTCTGCGTAAGCGCTCGCACTTCGGTAAGCAGCTCTGCGTATGTCCGCTTTTCCCGCCGGTACCCGCGCCTCTGCACGACAGCCGCATCGCCGCCAAACCGCGCAAACCGCTCCAGCAAGCTCGTAAGATTCGTTCGTTCCATGGCAGAATCACGCTGATGGTACGCCAAAGCAGCCTCGCTGGCCGCAAACCCGACTTTCGCTTCGTTTTGCATCAAGCGAAACATTTGCAAAACTCGTGCCACAAAGGAACATTTCCCGCATCCAAGCAAAAGCTCTTGGAGGGAATTGCAATCTTCTCGGTTACAATAATGAAGGCTGGGGGAGCCGCTGGTTTCCCTGTTCAATTCAAGTTTCTGGGGTAATGATGCCGGTACCGGTCTCTCAGGCGTTTACGGTCGCAACCTACGTCCTCAAGCAGAAGCTTGCGGGGCGCAAGCGCTATCCGTTCGTCCTCATGCTCGAACCGCTCTTTCGCTGCAATCTGGCCTGCGCCGGCTGCGGCAAAATCCAATATCCCGCGCACATTCTCAAGCAGGAACTGACTCCCGAAGAGTGTTTCAAAGCGGTCGATGAGTGCGGCACTCCTATGGTTTCCATCCCTGGCGGCGAACCGCTCATGCACTCGCAAATCGACAAGATCGTCGAAGGCCTTGTCGCGCGCAAAAAATACATCTACCTCTGCACCAACGCGCTCCTGCTCAAGGAAAAACTCGACCTCTTCAAGCCCAGCAAATATCTCACTTTTTCCGTCCACGTCGACGGCCAGCGCGATCACCACGATTTCTCCGTCTGCCGCGAAGGCGGTTACGACCAAGCCATTGAAGGCATTCGCGAAGCCGTCAAGCGCGGTTTCCGCGTCACCACCAACACCACGCTTTTCGACGGCGCCGATCCCAAGAGCGTCCGCAATTTCTTCGACGAAATGATGGAGCTCGGCGTCGAAGGCATGATGCTTTCTCCCGGCTATTCCTACGAAAAAGCCCCCGATCAAAAACATTTCCTCGGCAAAGCGCGCACCCGCCGCCTCTTCCGCGCGATTCTTTCCAATCGCAAAAAATCCTGGCAATTCAATCAGTCGCCGCTCTTCCTTGAAATGCTCATGGGCAAGCGCAATTACGCCTGCACGCCCTGGGGCATGCCGACCTACAACATTTTCGGCTGGCAGAAGCCTTGCTACCTCTTACAAGACGGCTACGCCGACACCTTCCAGGAATTGCTCGACGCAACCGAGTGGCAGAACTACGGCACCGAATCCGGCAACACCAAGTGCGCAAACTGCATGGTTCACAGCGGCTACGAAGCAAGTGCCGTCGATCACACCTTCGGCGGTCTCGGTGGCATCTGGCAGACCATAAAAGCAATGTTCAACACAAACTATACCGATCCCGACGCCGTCGCTCTTCTCAACGAACCCGTAAAACCCGTTCACGCTTTCAATCCTCTCGTGCAAATCGACTCCTCCAAATCCCAAATGGAGGAAACCCGCGCGTGAGCATCCCAACTCACATGAATCCCCACGTCGAAGCCGGCGTCGGCTCATTCGATCCCGATCAGCTCGAAGTCGCTCCCGGCCGCCAACGCGAAACCGTCGAAGGCTGGATTCCCGAACTAGCCACCGAAGATGAACTTCGCGAAGCGCTCGAAAAAGCTTTTGATTACCGCGGCGATGTAACTCTCACAAAAAAAGACGGCTCCAAACTCGAAGGCTACATCTTCGATCGAATCACCGGCCCGACGCTGCAAACCTCATTCGTCCGCCTTCTGCCTAAAGATTCCGGAAATCGCCAGAAGATCGCCTACTCCGACATCGCCGCTCTTGCCTTCTCCGGCCGCGACCCTGCCGCAGGCAAGAGCTGGGAAGCCTGGGTCAAGAAATACTGGGAAAAGAAGGCCACGGGCGGCGCCGGCGCTAGCCTCCATCCAGATGCCCTCGATTAGCCCACTTTTTGGCACATCCTCAATAACTCTAGTTGTTTGAATTAGTTAGCAGCCAACGCAACCCCATCTCCCCGTAGACTTTGCCCTCCTTTTGTGCTATTCTTTCATACAGCATTTGTTGTTCTTGTACTACCTTTTGACTCCCGTAAAAGGCTGCAAGTTCAATCCTTGCAGCTGTTTTGTCGGCAAGAGGATGTCACGGCCCTTCCCCGTAAGCTGACTGCCAGTTGACGGAACCCGGCGCACGGACCAAGACAGCAAAGCAACTTCAGGTTGGCCCGGCTTCCACCGGCGTCACGTACGAGGGGAATGTTCAGTGAAGGAACAAGGCACAGTGAAGTGGTTCAATGCTTCCAAGGGCTATGGTTTCATCCAACGCCAGACCGGAGAAGATGTTTTCGTTCACTTCTCCGCCATCACGATGGAAGGCTATAAGTCCCTGAACGAGGGTCAGGCTGTCGAGTTCGAAGTCAAGAAAGGTCCCAAGGGCCTTCAGGCGGAGAACGTCACCAGCCTCTAGTCCGTGCTCCGGCGGCTCAACGCGCTTGAGCCGCCCGCTTTTCCCTGAGTTTCGCAGTAGCGAGTTTCGAATCAAGAGTTTCGGCACAAGAAAACGTTCATCGAGTCGCCCAAGCAGCACCAAGGAGGATACAGTGCAAGTAATGCAGGAAGGTCAGACCATCAAGCATGAAGTGTACGGCCTCGGAATTGTTACTTCTTCCGATCAGGAACGTACCGCCGTCGATTTTGACGATCATGGCGCCAAGCTTTTCGTCACCAGTATCATGACCGCGGAACTTATCGGTGAAGCTCCCGCCGTTCCGCCCAAAACCAAGCGCCGCCGCAAAGCCTCGACCGCCGCGAAAGCCGCGAAGAAGGCTGCTGCCGCCGCTGCTGCGAAAGCCTCCTAAGCTCTCTCTGGATTCTCCGAATCAACCACGCCCCTGCGCCGCAAATGGCTCAGGGGTTTTTCTTTTGCGCTCTCCCGTTTTGGCACCCACCTGTGATAGGGTTTCACCCCATGAAGCGACTCGTTCTCCTCCTCGGCATCCTTCTCTCGCTTGCCGGCGCGATTGGCCTCATCCATCCGCGCTTCACCTACAACACCACGGAAGAAGTCGCCAAGCTCGGCCCCATGCAAGCCACCGTCACTCACGATAAAACCGTCGAAATCCCCATGGCCATCTCCATCCTTCTTCTTGTTACCGGCGTCGGACTGACTCTTTTCGGCGTCAAGGCAAAACGGTAGTCGTTCTTTACTATCCCAGTTCGTCAATACACTTCACAGTGCATTCAATTCTCCCTCCGTTGACTTCCCTCCGCTTTCGCCGCATAAACGATATAGACCCTCTCATCCGGCTTTGTTACTGAATCGCCTTTGAAGTTCTGGAGATCGAAAATGAAAGTAGCGCTGCGTTTCTCCCTCGCGGCCCTGTTTTGCCTTGGGATTTTCTTTGGCAGTGTCAGTTCGCTCGTCGCGCAATCCGTCCCTGGCGTCACCGACAAAGAAATCTCTATCGGCTCGTGTTCCGCGCTCGACGGCCCCTCGAAATTCCTCGGCACGCAAACCGTCGCCGGCGCCCGCGCCTACTTCGAATCTATCAACGAACAAGGTGGCGTCCACGGCCGCAAGCTCCGCCTCATCGCCTCCGACGACAGTTACGATCCCGCAAAAGCCGATGCGTGCTTCAAACACCTGCAGGATCAGGGCGTCTTCGCGATGGGCTTTTTCGTCGGCACCCCCACCGGCGTCAAATACGTTCCTCTCGCCGAGTCAAACAAGATCCCTCTCGTCGGCCTGTTCACGGGCGCGCAATCCCTCTACACGCCCTTCCGCCACTGGGTCATTAACGTCCGCGCAGGTTATGCCGACGAAACCAAAGAACAGATCGACGGCCTCTGGAAAACCCTCGGCTACAAGAAAATTGGCGTCATCTATCCCGACGACGCCTTCGGCTCCGCCGTTCTCGATGGCGTGAAGAACGCCTTGAAGGATCATCAATCTCAGCCCGTTGCCGCCGCATCGTATCCTCGTCAAACGGCCGACGCCGACGCAGCGATCCAAACCGTTCGCGCGGCTCAACCCGAGGCCGTAGTCATCGTCGGCCCGGCCAACACCGTCGCTCCCATCGTGAAGCTCGCGCATTCCAAAGGCTGGCAGCCGCTCTTCGTCACCGTTTCTTTTGTCGGCACCGATGACTTGATCAAGCTCGCTGGATCAGACGCCGAAGGAATGGTCATCACGCAAGTAGTTCCGCCCTACTACCTCACCGACTTGAAAACCGTCGCGCTCTATCGCCGCACGCTTTCAAAATACGCGCCGACCGAGACCCCAAACTTCGTCAGCCTTGAAGGATTTGTCGACGCCATGGTTATGGTGGAAGGGTTGAAACGCGCGGGAAAAGATTTAACTCGCGAAGGACTCATTCACGGCATCGAATCGCTGCACGATTTCGACATCGATCTCGGCCCACAACTGAAACTCAACTATTCCGCGCACGACCACAAGGGCTTCGTTCACGTGATCCCAACCGTCGTCCGCGGCGGCAGAGCCGTCCCCTTCACCGACTGGTCCACTGCCGCCCCTCACTAGAAACTCGTAAACTTTCTTCGCCCGCAACCGTGATCCTGAAGCCCGCGTTTTCGCGGCGTGAGGCATCTGTTTTTTTCTCATCCGGTGTAGGGGCACGATACATCGTGCCCTCTTTTCTCCGGTAGCACAGGCACTCTTGCCTGTGCCAGCTGCAACGCCACCTAGGTCTCGCGAACCATCGCGCCTCCGGTAGCGTAGGCACTCTTGCCTGCGAAAACCAAATCCCCACCGCAAGCTCGGATCGTCGGTGAGCCTTTGTGGGGCCGGCTTTCTGAAGCCGGCCTTCTTCGGATTTCCGCAAACCCCGGCAATTGGAACTACTTACCCGCGCTTTCTGCCTGATCAAACGCGTGATACGACGACCGCACCAGCGGCCCCGACTCCACGTGCTTAAATCCCATCCGCTCGCCCGCCACTTTGTACTCTGCAAATTCATCCGGATGCACATACCGCACAAGCGGCAAATGTTCCCGCGTCGGCTGCAAATACTGACCGAGCGTCAAAATGTCCGTGCCCTGCTCCGCCAGCTCATGCATCGTCGCCAGCACTTCGCTTTTCTCTTCGCCAAGTCCCAGCATCATTCCCGTTTTCGTCGGCACGTCCGGATGCGTCTGCTTCGCGCGCTTCAAAAGTTCCAGCGACCGCTCATACACCGCGCCCTTGCGCACTTGCCGGTAAAGCCGCGGCACCGTTTCCGTATTGTGATTCAGCACGTCCGGCCGCACCGCAAGCACCTCGTTCAGCGCGTCCCAATTCCCGCGAAAATCCGGAATCAGCACTTCCACTTTGCAGCCCGGCACGCGCTTCCGAATCTCCGTAATTGTCCGCGCAAAAATCGCCGACCCGCCATCCGCCTGATCGTCCCGATTCACGCTCGTCACCACCGCATACCGCAATCCCATCCGCGCCACCGCTTCCGCCACGCGTAGCGGCTCATCCTCATCCGGCGGACCAACCGGCTTGCCCGAAGGCACCGCGCAGAATCCGCAAGCCCGCGTACAAATATCTCCCAAAATCATGAAGGTCGCGGTGCCATGCTCCCAGCACTCGCCCATGTTCGGGCACCGCGCGCTCTCGCACACCGTATGCAGCTCCAAGGTGCGCATCGTCCGCTTCAAATCCTGGTACCGCTCACCACCCAAAAACTTCACTCGCAACCAGTCCGGCCGCGGATGCGCCTCCGGCGATGGCACCATCGGTACCTGCGAATTCGACACGATGTTGAAAGGAGAAGCCACGGGTTGACTCTGAAGCTTCAATTTTACGCTGCATGAAGCGTTAGCACAAATTGCGGAGCTGGCCTCCTGGAAACTGATATCAGCCTGTCGCTGGATCGCCTACTCCTCAGGCCACTTGTCTTGTTTCCAGATTATTCGGGACCTATTCCAAATGCCTTCTTAATGGATGGACGTCTCATGTACCAAATGACGCCGACCGCCATAATCCAAAAGAGAACTGTCGAGAAATGTATCTCGCGGTCAGACAAAGGCGTCGTAACGTAATCCAGTATAAAAAGAACAGAGATTGCTAACGTCACGCTCGTCATGAGTAGCAATGTGACCCGGGCCCAGTAATTCAATCGAAAAAGGCCGACACATACAGCAGCAATCAGTACCGCCATCAAAAGGCAAAGGCTCGCCGAGACTCCTTTGGCCTCCGGACTGCGATTAATTGCAACCATCGCAAGGAGCAAGAACGCAGAGAGAACCCAACCTGTGAATGCAATTACCAGCACACCGAGCGGGCGCTTCATATGCCAACCTCATGCGGACAAAACATGACTCCATGCGTCTGCATCATACACCCAGAGAGCCCGATAAGTCGGCCGGATGCCGGAGCCTTCGGTGCTAAGCGGGTCCTTGCTTCTTCCTTTGGAGCACACTGGAAACAGGCGCAGACCCTTCGTCACCGGCTTCGTATTCACTCTGTACCAGGCCGCCTGCATAGGAGTGTGTCGCTACATGCCGAAGCCGGATGTCGCGTGGCACTGGACCAAATAATGGAATGCCTGTCCCAATGAGCACCGGCACGCGCGTGATCACCAGCCGGCCGACGCATCCGGCAGCGAGGAATCGCTGAATTGTGACACCGCCGTCTAGATAAGCATGTTTGAAGCCACGCGCTCTCAGCTGCCTTACGACTTCGGTAGGTTCCCCGGACATCTGCTCCATGATCGTGCCTTGGACTGGCAAAAAATCAAGCGGGCGGCTGCTCAGCGCGATCACCGGCTTGTTGCCGTAGAGCGCCAGGTGCGCGAGCTTCAACACAACCTCGAACGTCCTGCGGCCCATTACCACTACATCGATGCTGGCAAGAAATTCCGCGAACCCGTGAGGTTCCTGCTCACCTGTCTGCAAGAAGTCGAACGTGTCATCCAGTCGGGCCAAAAAACCATCGACGCTTACTCCGCAGAAGACCGAAAGCTTCATGGCAGAACCTCCCCAGTTGACGCTGGATTCTATGCGTTAGTCAGGACTTATATCCCACCTTAGCGCCTTCTACCTCTCGCGGTGGGCGTAGCCTCAGGCCAAACCAAGGCAGATTCGCACTTGCTCTTCAACTCTTGCGAGAGTCTGCACAGATAACGCACCGAGTGCTGGGTAACGGAAGAGGAATTTTTCCAACGTGGTCACCTGATCGCACTTGGCCCAACAGTCGGAACTCAGGTTCCCGTCGCCCTTCTTGACGGGGACGCGCACGCTGAAGTTCCTGTGCTGGACGGTCGTCAGCCCAACAACGCAGACGTCCAGGGCAAACTTGTTGAGCTCGTTGATCGAAATCACTACTGCCGGACGCGGTTTGTCCAGCTCCACAACATAAACCTCTCCACGCCTGGGATACCAACCGGTTGGAGGGATGCCCATTAGTCCCTACCAAAGGAACGCAGCGAAGCCTTCTGCATAGCTCTGGCCTCGGTTCGCTCGCCGTTCGCAACGGAATAAAACTGCTCGGCCTCGGTTGCTAGTTTGTCGTACTGCTCTTGCAGCATGGCACGGCGAAGAAGCTCGTTGACGCGTTCGCTCGCAGAACGCTCCCCCTTCGTTTCTTCGACATAGTTGTTGATGTCGGGCTCGATGGTAAAGCTCTTAGAGAGTCTCATAGTTATTCTCGTATCTTTGATATGATGATGTATGCGGCATTCAATGTCAACCGCCCACCCTACAGCACCACTTCATCGCCAGCTTCTTCCTTTTCTTCGCGCAATCCAGCAGATATAGGTCGATCAACTTCTGGTACGGCAGTCCGGTTTCCTCCGCCAGCCCCTTGAAGTAATCCAGGACCTTCGCGCTCAAGTTAATGCCCACAGCCTTCTTCTTACCAGCATAGGGATTCTTCCGCGCCTTCAATTTGGCAAACCGATATTCCTTTTTCAAGAGTCGTACCCTCTCTTTACTCAAACAATCTAGATTATATCTAGATTGAATTCGAACACCAATCAGCTGCGCCGAAAAGTACAGCTGAACCAAATCAGTCACTCCGCTCAATTGTTTCCGATCATTTTTCGTTCTAGCGTTATGGATGAACTTTGCGGTCGCTGTTGAGGACACGACTGGATCGCCGTCCGGCTTGCTCCTTGAAAATCAATTCTCCAGTTCCAAAACGGGAATCTCTCCGCCCTAGCAGGGGGTACCCTACGCCTAACCCTTCTGGAATGAATACTTACGAAATTCAGGGGGAGGGGGGTGGGGGGCCTAGCGACCTCAAAACGCCGGCCTCACGATCGGCCACGGCACGAGCGAAAGCGGGATGAAAGGTGGTCGCAGATTGCGGCTAGGTAGGGAGGTTACAGCGGGCGATGCGAAGAGCGGACAAAATCGCGCAGCACGGTCACGTTGGGGCCGTAGGCGCCAATGCGGCCGGCATCCACCGGCAGGCCGAGCATTTCGGCCTGTTCAAGATCGACACCGGCATCGTCCAGTTCAGAAAGGCTGAAACCCTGCGCGGGCAATACGCGGTTCAATCCAGTCGGATACACGGGACGGGGCGGACGATGACGCCGCCACGGACGACGAGCTATCTCGTAGAATTGGTGCCAGTCGCGTTTTTGCCAGGTAGTCATTCGGTGCTTCTTTGCTGCTTTACTCGATTGCTTCCTCTTCTATTCCCTATAGCAACTTCAATTCCTAATACGTCTCACTTACCGCGTTGGATGCGGCAGGCACCAAAAAGGTTCACCCTGCGTTTCGCCG
>Ga0070734_10002952_pt1 | contig 19072 bp, 14 predicted proteins | sample Coa_R1_8_FD_66444 | JGI IMG/M metagenome (GOLD analysis project Ga0070734, IMG submission 66444) | Surface soil microbial communities from Centralia Pennsylvania, which are recovering from an underground coalmine fire - Coalmine... | ecosystem: Environmental > Terrestrial > Soil > Unclassified ... | reverse complement strand
ATGTGGGCATGCCCGCTCCTCCCAATCGCCTGCCGACGCCGGCGCAGCAGGCGGCGATCGATGCAGTGGCCGCCACGCTCGGCACTCACCGCACTTTTCTGCTGTTCGGGGTGACGGGAAGCGGCAAGACGGAAGTCTACCTCCAGGTCATCACCCAGGCGCTGCGCCGCGGTCTGCAGGCGCTCGTGCTCGTTCCCGAGATCCATCTCACGCCGCAGCTCCAGGCGCAGTTCCGCGACCGCTTTCCTGCAGCACGGGTCGTGGTCCTCCACAGCAGCCGGGCGGCGGCGGAGCGCGCGGCGGGATGGATGGAAGCGCAGAACGGCCGCGCGGACATCGTCCTCGGGACGCGGCTGGCGGTATTCACGCCGTTTGCCCGCCTCGGATTGATTGTGGTCGATGAAGAGCACGACGCATCCTTCAAGCAGCAGGATGGCGCGCGCTATTCTGCTCGCGACCTCGCCGTCTACCGGGGGCACGCGGCGCGCGCCCCGGTCGTCCTGGGGTCTGCCACTCCGGCGCTGGAGAGCTGGGCGAATGCGCAGAAGGGGCGCTATCAGCTGCTGCGGCTGCCGGAGCGTGCGCATTCCGGCGCGACGCTGCCGCGCATCTCCCTGGTCGACACGCGGCGCGAGGAGCTGGAACACGGTCTCACAGCCCGGCTGATCGAGGCCATCGGCGAACGTCTGCAGAGGGGCGAGCAGGCGCTGGTGTTTCTGAACCGCCGCGGCTATGCGCCGGTGCTGGCGTGCAGCGCGTGCGGGTGGGTCGCCTCGTGTCGCCGCTGCAGCGCCCATACGGCCGTTCATCTCAAGGAAAAGCGGCTGCGCTGCCACCATTGCGGCCATGAGGCTTCGATCCCCGCGCGCTGTCCGGAGTGCGGCAGCGTCGAGCTGCATCCCTTCGGACGGGGCACCGAGCGGATCGAAGCGGCGCTCTCGGCGCGCTTTCCGCAGGCTCGCCTCGCCCGCATCGACAGCGATTCCATGCGCCGCAAGGGGCAGTGGGAGCATGCGCAGAACGCCATCCGCGCCGGCGACATCGACCTGCTGGTCGGCACTCAGATGCTGGCGAAAGGGCATGACTTTCCGCGCTTGACGCTGGTCGGCGTCGTGCACGCCGATGCTGCGTTGTTCGCCACGGACTATCGAGCGCCGGAGCGGCTGTTCGCGCAGCTGCTGCAGGTGGCGGGCCGCGCCGGGCGGGCGGACCTGCCCGGCGAGGTGCTCATCCAGACGCGCTATCCCGGCCATCCGGTCTATCGCGCGGTGGTCACAGGCGATTACGCCCGCTTTGCCGGCGAGCAGCTGGAGGAGCGCAGGAACGCTGGATTTCCGCCCCTTGTTGCAGAGGCGGTGCTGCGCGCCGAAGCGGCTGCAGCGGAGGAGGCGCTGTCTTTTCTACGTGAGGCGGCCGCATGCGCGCCCGCATCCGACGGGGGCGTCACGCTGTTCGATCCGGTCCCGATGAGCCTCGCCCGCCTGGCGGGACGTGAGCGCGCACATATCCTCGCTCAGGCCCGGTCGCGCACGACGCTGCAAAGCTTTCTCACCGAATGGCGCGGCCGACTGGAAACCCGGCGATGGCCGCGCGACCTGCGCTGGCACTTCGACGTCGATCCGATCGAATTCTGATCGACGCTCCGCGTCAGCTCGCCCGGCCCGGTTTGCGCGATGCGCTTTTTTTCGCCTTGACCGAATGCGGCCTGGCTTTGCCGTAGCTCGCTTTGAAGATCTTTCCGCGGCGGGTTCGTTTATCGCCCTTGCCCATATCGTCTGTCATTCATTGTTTTGTCGAAGGGCGCGATTCTAAACCGGCACCGCCCGGGCGACCGAAAAAAAGGGCGGCAGGTGCTTACACCCGCCGCCCGGCTGAAATCGCTGACACCTGAGGATATGGAGCGTTTGGGGTTCGCGCCACAGCGTCAGCGAGGAGACACTTCGGATGCGCGCGCGCCTGGCCGCGTACACACCGCAACACGCGCAGCATACCGGGACCGGCTTTCGCCGCCTATACGCCGTTCGGATGATGTCGTAAGGCCCGCAGCCAGGGGCTGTTCCGGGGCGGCACATCGAGGCAAAAAAGAATCGTGCCAGCGGCGTTGTGCCGCCCTCGTCTTTCATATAAAGTCCTGAAAGCTAACGCTTACTTCCCCAAGCGGCCCCTCGCCTATCCCATGGAAACTGCCACGAGCTTCGTCGATTATGCGATCGAACTGCTCGGGCCGTTCGGCACGGTTTCGGCGCGTGCCATGTTCGGCGGTCACGGCATCTATCTGGACGGCGTGCTGTTCGCCATCGTCTCTCAAGACGTGCTGTGGCTGAAAGCCGATGCGATCAATCGCAGCGAATTCGAGGCGGCAGGCTGCCCGCTGTTCACCTACGCTCGCTCGGGCAAGACCGTCATGACCAGCTTCTTCCAGGCACCGCCGAGCGCCATGGAATCGCCGCAGGCGATGATGCCGTGGGCGCGCAGCGCCTATGCCGCCGCTCTGCGTTCGAACGCCAAGCGCCGGGCGATGCAGAGCCGCCTGAGCGCGGCCCGCGCCCGCCTGGCGGCCCGCGCCACCGCTGGATCGGCCGCTGCCGCGTCCGCCACCGGGACGCGAGCGACAACCGCGCGTGCGGCGCGCTCCACCCGCACCCCTGCACGGGCCCCGCGCAAGTCCCGCCGCGAACGCCGGCACTGACCGGCCGCGCCTGATCGACGCAAGCGGCCGGGGCCCGGCGCCCGCGCGAAGTCGCGACGGTCGATCCCGGTCCTTTGCCGCCCGCGCGAAGTCGCGACGGTCGATCCCGGTCCTTTGCGCCCGCGCGAAGTCGCGACGGTCGATCCCGGTCCTTTCGACGACCGCACGACGGCGAACAGCGTCACGGCGAATCGATGGCGGGCCTGTCGCGCACCTGCACGATCGCCGCGGCACTGACTCGAAGGAAGTAAATCGCCACCAGTCCTCCCGCGCAGATGAGGCTGCCGATCGCAGCGGCCCAGAAGCCGCGCGCCCCCAGCGGCGTGGATTCGTGAAGCCATGGCAGTTGAATCCAGTCGGTGAGCCCGAGCACATAACCTCCGCCAAGCCCGACACCCCACAAGGCCGCGGTATAGATCAGCATCGGCACCACCGTCCGCTTATAGCCGCGCAGGACGTTGACGGCGACCGCCTGCAGCGCGTCGGCCAGGTGATAGACGGCGACGAACCCGAGCAGCGTCGCGGCGAGGGACTGCACCGCCGCGTCCTGCGTGTACAGGCCCGCCACGGCATGCCGTCCCAGGGTGAGCGACAGACAGAAGGCGACGGCCACCGACATGCCGATCAGCACGGCTTGAATCCCGGTGGCGCGGGCGCGCTTCATCGCATTGGCGCCGATCGACTGCCCGACGAGCACGGTGGCGGCATTGCCGATCGACAGCGGAACTTGAAACAGCAGCGCGGCGAAGTTGGCGGCGATCTGATGCGCCGCCGAGTAGGTGGCGCCCAGGCGGGCGATGAACAGCGTCATGAAGGTGAATGCCGTCACGTCGACGAGGAAAGTGGCGCCGATCGGAATGCCGATGCCCAGCAGATGCCGCACCGTCGCCCAGTGCGGCCATGACCATCGGTCGAAAACACGGAAACGGCGATAGCTGGGGTCGCGTGCGCAGAAGGCCCATCCCAGCACGCACGTGACCCACGCGCAGACGCTGGTGGCGATCGCGCAGCCGGCGGCGCCCATCGGCGGCATTCCCAGCCGCCCGTACATCAGCATCCACGTCAGCGGCAGCTTGATGGTCAGGCCGAGAAGGTTGAGGGCCATGACGACCCGCGGCTGCGAAACGGCGGTGCTGAAGGAGACGAACACCCGGAAGAACAGCAGCGCCGGGACGCCCCAGCAGATGGCGTGCAGATATTCGCGCGTTCTGACGCGCACCTCGGGCGGTGCCTGGGTCAGTGTCAGGAACGGTTCGGGATGGCGCAGAACGACGATTGCACCGACGGTGAGCAGCGCGCCGAGCCAGGCGCACTGGCGGACCTCCTCCCCGATGGCGGCGAAGCGGCCGGCGCCGAAATGCTGTGCGGCCACCGGGGTGAGCGCGAGCAGCACCCCCATCATGGTGATGAACACGGTGATGTAGATGCTGGCCCCGATGCCGACCGCGGCGAGGTCGGTGGTGCCGTAGCGTCCGGCCATGACGGTGTCGACCACGCCGTAGAGCATGACGGCGACCTGCGACACCAGCACCGGCCAGCCCAGGCGCACCAGCTCGCGCAGCACGTGCCCTCTCGGGGCCGGCAACGGCGCCTCAGAGCTCGTACCCGGATCCTTCGCCCGCCAGCGCCCGTTCCACCACCTTGCGGGTCAGGGACGGAGCGAACTGCTCGATGAATGTGAAGGTATAGCTGCGCACATAGGCGTCCCGCTTGAGCGCGATGCGGGTGAGCGTGCTTTCGAAGAGGTGGCTGGCATCGAGCGCGACCAGCTTCACGTCGCGGTCCGGCTCGTAGGCCATGGAAGCGATGATGCCGATACCGAGCCCGACTTCGACGTAGGTTTTGATGACATCCGCATCCAGCGCCGACAGGACGATGTTGGGCGTCAATCCGCGGGCGGCAAAGGCGTGGTCGATGTGGCCGCGCCCCGAAAACGCGATGTCGTAGGTGACGATGGGGAACGGCGCAACGGCCTCCAGCGAAAGCGTCCTCGACGACGCCAGCGGGTGTCCGGCCGGAACGATCACCGAGTGGCTCCACGCCTGGCCGGGCAGCGCGATCAGTCCGGGATAACGGTCCAGCGCTTCAGTGGCGATCGCCAGATCGGCCTCGCCGGCGAGAACCATTTCGGCCAGCTGGCGTGGACTGCCCTGATGCAGAGCCAGCTGAACCTTCGGAAAGCGGCGCTTGAATTCGGCGATGACACGGGGAAGCGCGTAGCGGGCCTGGGTGTGCGTGGTCGCAATACGCAACGCCCCCGCCTTGTTGTCGCTCAGTTCGCGCGCCACCGCCTTGAGGTTGTCCGCCTGCTCGAGCAGACGCTCGATCACCGGCACGATGTCGCGTCCCGGATCGGTCAGTCCGACGAAGCGCTTGCCGTGGCGGATGAAAATCTGCACCCCGAGCTCCTCCTCCAGCTCGCGAATTTGCTTGGACACACCGGGCTGTGAGGTGAAAAGCCGCTCGGCTGCCTGGGTCAGATTGAAGTTGCAACGGATAGCTTCACGCACAGCGCGCAGCTGTTGCAGGTTCATGCCGGGGGCACTTCCTTTAGAATTCTTGCCCCGATTTTATTCTGGAAAGCGGTCCAGCGACCGCCGTTCGATCAGCGCTGCCAGGGTGGGACGGCCTCCGGGTCGATGTGATAGCGGGCCAGCGCGCTTTCCGCAGCCGCGCTGTCCCCGAGAGCCGCGAGCGCGGCGAGCACGATGTGCTCGCGGCTGATCTCGAAGAAGCTTCGCAGGCTCGGACGCGTGTCGCTGCGGCCGAAGCCGTCGGTGCCCAGCGTGACGAAGGGACGCTGCACGTAAGGGCGTATGAGATCGGCGACGGCGCGGACGTAGTCGCTGGCCGCGATCAGCGGTCCGCTCGCGTCCTGCAGACACTGCTCGATCCAGCTGCGGCGGCGCGGCCCGCGCGGGTGCAGCCGGTTCCAGCGCTCCGTTTCCATGCCGTCGCGGCGAAGCTCGGTGAAGCTGGTCACGCTCCACACGTCGGCATCCACTCCCCACTCGCTCTTCAGCATGGCCGCGGCCGCGAGGACTTCGCGCAGGATGGTGCCGCTGCCGGCAAGCTGCACGCGTCTGTCGTGCGCTGCGGCGCCGGGCGCTGCGCCTGCGGCGGTCGCTGCCGCAGCGGGCGGTGCCGCGCCTGCGGGGTCGAGTGTCGCCGCTTCAGCGGCCGGCGCCGCGGGCATGCGGTACATGCCGCGAAGAATGCCTTCCTCCACTCCGGCCGGCATCGCCGGGTGAGCGTAGTTCTCGTTCATGGTGGTGAGGTAGTAGAAGACATCTTCCTGGGCGCTGATCATCCGCCGCATGCCGTCCGCCACAATCACCGCGAGCTCGTAGGAAAAGCAGGGATCGTAGGCCCGGCACGTCGCCACCGTGGACGCGATGAGATGGCTGGTGCCGTCCTGATGCTGCAGTCCTTCGCCGGACAAGGTCGTGCGGCCGGCGGTGGCGCCGATGAGAAAGCCGCGCGAACGCTGATCGGCCGCCGCCCAGATGAGGTCGCCGACGCGCTGGAACCCGAAGACGGAGTAGTACACATAGAACGGCAGCATGGCGACGCCGTGCGTGCTGTAGGAGGTGGCTGCGGCGATCCAGCTGGCCATGGCTCCCGCTTCGGTGATGCCTTCTTCGATGATCTGTCCGTCGCGCGCCTCGCGGTAGTACAGCAGCTCGTCCTTGTCCTCCGGCTCATAGAGCTGACCGACCGGCGAGTAGATGCCGATCTGCCGGAACAGGTTCTGCATGCCGAAGGTGCGCGCTTCATCGGCGACGATGGGAACGATCCGCGCCCCGATGTGCGGGTCCTTCACCAGCTGGCCGAGCAGGCGCACGAGAACCATGGTGGTCGAATGCTCGCGCTCTCCGGTGCCGGCGATCAGCCCGGCGAACGAATCGCGGGGCGGCGCTGCGAGGGCCGGCGCATCGGTCCGCCGCATCGGCAGGTATCCGCCCAGATGCTGGCGGCGCGCCTGCAGGTAGCGCATCTCGATCGAGTCCGCCGGCGGACGGTAGAACTCCAGCTCGTCCACCTGCTGATCGGACAGCGGCAATGCGAAGCGGTCGCGGAAGGCGCGCAGCGCCGCCGAATCGAGCTTTTTCTGCTGATGCGTGGTCATCCGCGCCTGCCCGGCCGAGCCCATGCCGAAGCCCTTCATCGTCTTGGCCAGTATCACAGTGGGCTGACCGCGATGGGCCAGCGCAGCGGCATACGCGGCATGAATTTTCACCGGGTCGTGGCCGCCCCGGCGCAGCTTGTCGATGTCCTCATCCGACAGATGTGCGACCAGCGCCTGCAGCTCCGGGTACTTGTTGAAGAAATGCTCGCGGTTGAAACGGCCGTCCGTGGCCGCGTACTTCTGGAATTCGCCGTCGACCGTCTCGTGCAGACGCTGCAGGATGTGCCCGTCGTGGTCGCGCGCGAACAGGGCGTCCCAGTTCGATCCCCACAGGACTTTGATGACGTTCCAGCCGGCCCCCGCGAACAGTCCCTCGAGCTCCTGGATCACCGAGCCGTTGCCGCGCACCGGTCCATCGAGCCGCTGCAGATTGCAGTTGATGACGAATACGAGATTGTCGAGCCGCTCGCGGGCCGCCACCGACAGACCGGCCAGCGACTCCGGCTCGTCCATCTCGCCATCCCCGAAGAAGCCCCACACCTTGCGCCCGGACGCGGGAACGATGCCGCGGTGCTCGAGATAACGCAGAAAGCGCGCCTGGTAGATGGCGCTGATCGGACCCAGTCCCATCGAGCCCGTGGGGAACTGCCAGAAGGAGGGCATCAGCCATGGGTGAGGGTACGAGGACAGTCCGGCGCCGCCGACCTCGCGCCTGAACTGCCCCAGCACGGCCTCGTCGAGCCGGCCTTCGAGATAGGCGCGCGCGTAGACACCTGGCGCGGAGTGCGGCTGGAAGTAAACCAGGTCGCCGTGCGGACCGCCCTTGAAGAAATGGTTGAAGCCCACTTCGAAGAGATCGGCCGCGGAAGCGTAGCTGGCGATGTGTCCGCCGAGCTCGCCGTGGGCTTTGTTGGCGCGCACCACCATCGCAAGGGCATTCCAGCGCACCAGCGCCGAGATGCGCGCCTCGATGGTGAGGTCACCGGGATAAGGAGGCTGCTCGCTGAGGGGAATGGTGTTGCCGTAAGGCGTGTTGAAGCGGGCGCGCACCTTCACGTCCGCCGCCGCCGCATGCTCGATCAGCCGCTGCAGCACGTAGCCGCTTCGTTCAGCTCCCGATTCACGGAGCAGGGCGTCGAAGGCGTCGAGCCACTCGCGCGTTTCAGCCGGATCATCGTCCCGCAGCTTTGCGAAGAGAAGGCGGCCTGCCGAGAGGTCGGTCATGTTGCGCTCCGGTGAACAGGGGATGTGGGCGTGGCGCCATCCTAGCAACGGAAGCCAAGCATGTGGTTGGGCATATGCTGCCGAAGCGGCCGCGGTTTGGAATAAAATGCTGTTTCTAACACGTTCTACAGCAGCTTATGCTTCCACAGGCCATCGATCCCATCGACCTCAAGATACTCGACCAGCTGCAGAGCGACGCCCGCCTCGCCAACGTGGATCTGGCCCGGCGGGTTCATCTGACGCCCTCGCCCTGCCTCGCCCGCGTCCGCGGACTCGAGCAGCGCGGCATCATCCTCCGCTACGTCACGCTGCTCGATGCGCAGAAGCTCGGGCTTGCCGTGAGCGTGTTCATCCAGGTGCGGCTCGAAAAGCAGGTCGAACGTTCTCTGGAATTGTTCGAGCAGGCGATCCGCGAGCGGCCGGAAGTGATGGAGTGCTATCTGATGACGGGTGCGTCGGACTATCTCCTGCGGGTGCTGGTGCAGGACATCGCCGCGCTCGAGCGCTTCATCGTGGAATTCCTCACCCGCATCCCGGGCGTCGGCAACATCCAGTCGAGCTTCGCTTTGAAGCAGGTGAAGTATCAGACCAGCTTGCCCCTGCCCGCCGCCGGCGCCGGCACGGCGCCGCGGGCGGGCACCACGACGCGGCCGCGGACGATCGCCCGCAAGCGCTGATTCACCCGCCGCTCGCCGGCGGCGGCTGAATTACGTCGCCTGGAATTGGCGTCCTACGCCGCCCGCTGCTTCTGCTGTGCCGCTTTGGAATGCAGCTGCGCGTAGGCCTGGTGAGCTGCCGCTTCCGCGTCGCCCACGTGCACCGGGTAGCCGATATCCTCCAGCGCCGAGCCGAGGGCCGACAGGCACAGCATGACGTTCTCCGGACGGCACGAGTACCCCATGATGCCGATGCGCCAGATCTTGCCGGCGAGCGGACCGAGGCCGGCACCGATCTCGAGATTGAATTCGGTGAGCAGCCGCTTGCGGATTTCCGCTTCCCTGGGCTGAATCTCGTCGGGGATGCGGATGGCATTCATCTGCGGCAGCCGGTAGCCCTCCTTCACCAGGAAGCGCAGCCCCATCGCTTCCAGGCCCGCTTTCAGCGCCGTGTGGTGGCGCAGGTGACGGGCCCAGCAGTTCTCCAGTCCTTCTTCGCGAATGAGCAGAAGCGCTTCGTGCAAGCCGAACAGGGAGTTCGTCGGCGCGGTGTGATGGTAGGTGCGGTTGGTCGCGCCCCAGTAGCCGAGCAGCAGGTTCATGTCCATGAACCAGCTTTTGATCTTGTCGTCGCGCGCCTTGACGTAGTCGACGACGCGGTCGGAGAACGACACCGGAGAAAGGCCCGGTGTGCACGACAGGCACTTCTGGCTGGCCGAGTAGATGGCGTCGACTTTCCACTCGTCCACCTTGACCGGGCTGCCGCCCAGGGACGTGACGGCGTCCATGATAGTCAGCGCGTCGTGCTTGTGGGCGATGTCTATGAGGGTCTTCGCATCGGACTGCACGCCGGTCGACGTCTCGGCGTGGACGAACGCGACGACACGCACGTCCTGGTTCTTCTTGAGCGCGTCCTCGAGCTTGTGCGGATCGACCGGCTCGCCCCAGGCGTCGTCGACCGGTATGGCAACGCCCCCCGCGCGCTCGACGTTCTCGATCATGCGGCCGCCGAACACGCCGTTGCGGCAGACGACGACCTTGTCGCCCGGCGCCACCATGTTGACGAAGCAGTACTCCATGCCGACCGAGCCGGGGCCCGAGACGGGGAAGGTGAGCGCGTTGCGCGTCTGATAGACGTAGCGCAGCAGCGATTTCAGCTCTTCCATCATCTCGACGAACACCGGATCGAGGTAACCGATCGCCGGCTGGCTCATGGTGGTGAGCACGCGCGGGTGGATTTCCGTCGGTCCCGGCCCCATCAAGGTGCGCTGCGGCGGATGAAAGGAAGAAATGCGCTTGCCGGGGTTGAAATCGCCCATGTTCGAGTCTCCTGATGTCATCGATGCGTCCTCATCGGCCCGCGATTTGACCCTCGCCGGCCTGGCCCGGGTCGCTTCCTGCAGGATTTCGTCGGCGCCGATCCGGCCGCCGGAAAGATTCTCCACTTCCATCGCCCAGCGGGGCGGGATATAGCCGCACTTCATCCAGTTGTTCACCACCGCCCGGTCCAGCCGCATGGCACGTGCGACTTCAGCTTGTGACCCGAAAATCTCCACCAAGCGTTGCACGCAATTCGTCATGGCTACCGCACCAGCCGTAAAGGAGCAAGTTTAGCATGTCAAAATAAATTTGACGAGATGCCGACGGACACGGTTTTCCGGGGCATTTGCCCGCCCCGGGTGCGTGTTCCTTCAGTCACGCGCGACCCGGGTGCAAGCGAGCCTCCTGTCGCACGCAGGCGCCGTGCCGTGCGCGCCGCGTCGCATTGCTGCCGCGATCGGTTCCCGGGTTTAAAAACGGCCGTACATGAAGGCCGGATAAAAAGGGCGTCGTTGCGAGTAAAGCACGGCTAGTGTTTCACGGCTTTTGCGCAGCTGCGTGGGAGCCGGACTCTCAACCGGGAGTTTTGGCGATCAACGCACTTCGGGAGAGATCATGACGGCTTTAGTTCTCGGCACGATAGGGATCGTGCTCGGTTTCGCCGCGCGGGAGTTCTGGTATCTGGCCTTGCGCAGCTGGGGCGTCAAGCGGCGCGCGCGCCGGGCGCTGGCCAGATTCATAGCGAATTTGAACACTTCCTCGACTTGAATCCCCTCCGGGAGAACAAGCCTGGGCTGGTCAAACCGGCGTCGAGGAGCCTCCGGCCGTGCCGGAATCGGCGTCACCGGCGAGGCTGAACATCGCCGCTGCGCCCAACGGCTTCACCGGGCGCGGCGCCACCACGCGGGCGTCAGTCGACGACTCGACGGCGTGCCGGGCGCGCGTCGATTCGAAGCGGGCTTCGCGCACGGTCTGGACGTCGATGCCCAGCGCATCGCGCGCGCGAGCGGTGTAATCGACGGCATCCGCGAGGGTAAACGGAAAATCCTCGGCACCTCCATCGCGCGTCCTGATGAGACGCTCCACCGGTACCGCTTTATCCAGCACCAGCTGGCAGTCCTGGCGCAGGAACGTGTCCAACGGCGCCAGGAAGCCGCACAGTGCAAGACCGAAAACGTAGCGGCGCAGCGCATCGCCTCCGCCGACGCCCCGCGCATTGCCGCGCACGGCTGTCAGGTTGAGCACCAGCTCGCGCACGATCGGACCGCGGCACACAATGCCGCCGCGACCGGCGCCTGGCCCTGAATGGGCGGCGGGTGCGAAGCCGAGGTCATGCAGCCGGTCCGCACGGCAATCCGACATGCCCGCCTCTGAGCAATCGATGGAGGGGCGAAAATAACCCGCACGGTTGATCCGCGCCGCATCGACGGCGTCGATGCGTGCCCGCAGAACGCGAGGAATCCGTACCTTCGTGCCGTGGGCGTCCCAGGCGCCGAATACCAGCGTGAGGGGCGCCAGCTGAGCGATGGGCAGGGCGTAATCGGCGGAGAACGCGAAGAACGCGCGCCGCGCCTCATCGGAGAGTTCAGAATAGCGGACCAGCGCATCGGCGAGCCGGTGCGGCAGCCGGTTCACGCTGATGCTCCGGTTGCGAAACGATTTGCTGCCCGTACCATCGGCGACCGCGACTACGGCGCTGATCCGCACCTTGGGAATGAGGTCCCGGAACGGCTCCTCGCCGTCCAGCTGCGCTTCGATGCGGTTGCATTGCGCGGCGATGGTATCGATCACGAACATGCTTCGCCCGTCGGGCAGACGACTTTCGCAATAGTCGCCGTTCGCGAACAGCGGCGGGAAAATGACCGAGCCGTCGCCGGCCACCGGCATCAAGGTCTCCCGCATCACGAGCGCCACCGCGCGCGTGTCCGCGATGATGCGATCGAGCTCCCGGGCAGCAGCGCCGCCGCGCGCCGGCACCCCCGACGGGTCGGCGCGGCGCCAGGCGAAGCCTTGCTCCGTGGCTGCCACCGTTCCGGTCGAAGGCTGCGCGGCGCTCACCCGCCCGCCAGGCGGTAGCCGACGCCGGTCTCCGTCACGATGTACCGCGGCTGCTTCAAATCGGGCTCGATTTTGCGTCGCAGCTGGCCGATATAAACGCGCAGCAGGTCGGCATGCCCCCGCCGCTTGGAGTTGCCCCAGATCTCCCTCGCCAGATCCGCATGGGTCAGGACGGCGTCTGGATAACGCGCGAGCAGCGCGAGGATCTTGAACTCAGTGGGCGTGAGCCGAATGGTCTCGTTCTTCAGGGTGACGCGGTGGTAAGGCAGATCGATGCGCAACTCGCCTACCGTCAGCACCGGCCCCGAGGCGGGCCTGCTTTCCCGCCCGCTGCGCCGCAGCGCGACTCGGATCCGCGCCAGCAGTTCACGCGCACTGAACGGCTTGACGACGTAATCGTCGGCGCCGGCGTCCAGCACGAACACTTTGTCCCGCTCGCTGGCACTGCTCGAGAGCGCGATGATCGGGGCTTTCGCCCATTCACGCATGGACCGCAGGATCTGCAACGGGTCGGTTGCCTGCGCGCTGACATCGATGAGGACGATGTCCGGCATGTGGATGGCGACTTCCGCCAGGCCTGCCTTGCCCGGCTCGCCGAGCACCACCGAAAGCCCTTCAGCCTCCAGAATAACCTTCAGATGAGCGCGGGTGGGCAGATCCTCCTCGAGGACGACGGCCACCCGCTGCGTCCCCGGCACCGTGGCGCACCCGGCGACCCCCGCTCCCTCCGACGGCGCCTCCCTGGACTGTCGCCGGGCCGCCAGTTCCCGGCCCGTCCCCATTTCCGCCTCTTCCGTCACGGCGTCACTTACACGGTTCGTCAGCCTTGGCCTGGTTTTCCTTGCCGCGCGCTTCCGCGTCGGCCATGGCGCGCATGATGCGCTGCTGGTTGACGTACGGCTTGTCCTGATTCAGCCATTGCACGTGCGGCGGCACGGGCTGCGCGGCATTCGCAGTAACGGCGCGCCCGCCGGCAGTCGACACCTGCATCACCGGCTTACCGTTGGAGGCTGCGACCACGCAGTCGGCGGCGGCGCCGGTCGCCGGGGCAAGTGCGACCAGCAGCAGCGGAGCGGCTGCGACGTGCCAAATCGTATTTTTCAAGGCTTCTCTCCCTCGTCGCGTGAGACTCATCGGGACTGGGCGCATATGCGCTCGAGTTATTCCTTCAATGAGTGCTGGGAACGATATTAGGCGGAGTGCTCGTAAAGACGGCATCAAAACACGGGTTAAGTGCAAACATCCGGCCTAAACATTTCGTTGATCCCGTGCCGATATCTCGTCGGCGACTACCCGGGTGCGCTCACCGAATATGCGGGCCGGCCGGTCACCTGCCGATGCAGCGCGCCGGGCTCGGTCCGTCTGTGGAGACGGCCCGCGTGCAGCATTGCGGGCCATTGAGCGAGCCGCCGAAGCCATGGAAATTTCTTTATGCCGCCCTTGCGCGGCAAAAAGAGGTAACGCTCACGGCACTTGACCGCCGCGGCGGCCCGCCATCCGAGGCGGGCGGCGGCGCGAGAAGATCGCGAGCACCGCCACCGGGTGGCCACCCGGTGGCGAATGAACGCCGGCGGACCTCTTTTTTACGCGCCCTTTATATCGCCGGCTGCGCGGCGGTCAGCTGTATCGCCCCACCGCGCGCGCCGCCCGTCTCGGACGGTCCAGCAGCTCAACACACCGGGAACCGATCAGAAGTGCCAGATGATGTCGCCGGAGATGATGGTCGCCGTTCGCCGGTTCGGCGGGATGCCGGCGTTGACGTTGCCGTTGAAGGCAGGCGCTGAGGCATGGTAGTAGGCGATTTCAGGGCGCAGCTCCACCTGCGGCGACAGCCAATGCTGCCAGCCGAACGCGAGGTTGCGGTAATGCGTCGCTATCCCGGTGCGCTGGCCCTGCGGATCGAAATACATCTCCGGCCGTATGGAAAAATTGTTCAGCGGGTCCGGCGAATAGTTCAGGTACGCCACGATGCCGGTCGCTTCGGCCCGGCAGGTGATGTCGTTCACGTCTTTGCAGTACGCCAGGTTGGGCGCGTTGTAGGGCATGAAGTTGGCCGCAAACGGCGAGCCGCCGTTCGCGTACACGTTCTGCACGATCGGGTTATTGACGTTCGGCACGTTGTTCTGGTGCTCGTTGTACAGCTCGAAGGCAAGGTGCCACTGGTCGTTGAAGCGGTGATAGAACGTAAAGCCGTACCACTGCAGGTTGTTGTAGCCGTAGTTGCCCTTGTTTATGGCATCCGCGCAAATGTTGACGTCGGTTTTGCCGTCATCGGCGTTCCAGCGTCCGCAAAGCGTGTAGCTGAGCTGGGACCCCGGGTCAACCTTGAACGACCTGTAGGGATAGATCGGATTGACCTGCCCGCTGGCGGGATCGTTGGGATACGGATTGGTCTCGGTCTTGTACAGGTGGGTTCCGACGGCCTCGGTGCCGACCGTCACGCCGAACTGGACCATATAGTTCTTGTTCAGTGCCAGCGTCGACTGCAGGCCCTGATTGGTGTAGTTGTCGAACGTGTAAGTCATCGAGTGGGTGTACATGTAGTTATTGGGCGCAAGCTGGGCCTCGATGTCCGGCAGCGAGATGAAGCGGCCCAGCCGCAGCATCAGGCCGTCGGCGATGTACGGGATGAAGAGCTCGCCCCACACCATGGGGTAGTCGATGCCGTTGACGTTGTTGTGGCTGAGGAGCTGGCCGCTCTGCAGGCCGTACGACGTGGTGTAGCGGTAGTTCTCGCCGTACAGGATTGACGCCCGCAGGCCCCAGTCGATGTGATCTTTCTGCACGGTATCGGGGAAGCGGTCGAGGTACAGCACCGCCTGATCCAGCTGCACGGTGTTCGGCGTGTACAAGTAGGCGGCCGGAGCGTTGCCGCCCGGCTTGGTCGAGTTCGTGCTCATGTTGGCGCCGACGTTGATCCAGCCGTAGAGCTGCAGGTGATTCTCCCCCATCCATTTCCCGAAGTCGGTATTCGCGAGGGCGGTCATCAGCGGACTGTCCACCGAATTGGGACGCGTGACGCCGAGCGCGGTGGTGCCGCCGTAGGGCCACTCGGTGAAGGGCATCGGCGGAGTGGTCGCAGCAGCCGGCGGGTAGTCCTCGCGGCGTGAAGGCGGCGCTTTTGGATCGGCCGGCGCGGCGTCCTTGCCCCATTCCAGCTGGTAGTAGTTGTACATCCGCTCCCAGAAGCCGCTCCCCAGATAGTCGTCGAGGCAGTCGTAGTTCTGATACGGATCGCACTTGGCGGGTGGTTTCAGGCTCGCCGGCTTGCCCGGGGCATCTTCCGCGCGGCACTGCAGTGCCGTGCCGAGCAGCGCCATCCCGACTAGAGCAACGCAGCGCATTGAAATGAGAAAGCGATGAAACGTTACGAATCGCAGCATGAACGAGTGACCTCCCGGAGTCTTATCAGTTGTGGCTTCTGCGGGCAGCAGGGAACGCCATGCAGTCATTCGTTCACGGCTGATGACCCGCACGGCGCGGGCGACAACCGCAAGAGGGGTGCCACCGTCGGGGAGCTCTGAATGAAGCTGCTTGCCGCTGCGCATTGGCGTCACTGCAGCATCCGCGGCGTAAATGCCGCGCAAAGATTCGCCTTCCTTCACAGCGTCTTGCATGGCATGTTCGGCGAATTTTATGCAGCGCTTAGGTTGCGTCGCCGACGAGGGGAACATCGCGCCATCGACGATGCACTGCCAGTGCGCACGCGCGATCTAAATGCGAGCAATTGAGCGCGGCGCCGAACAATCTTGCGGCGGCGGACCCAAATCTTTAGACAATCAAGCGGCGGCGGACATCGTTTTTACGTCGTCCTTATGCAATGGGGTGTTAGCTTCGGTTGGCCGACTCTTCGCCGGTGCTCGTCTTGGGGCGATGAACGTTGGCGGCAAGGATGAATCGATGCGGAACACAGTCCGGTGGTTTCTGTATGCCATCGCGGCCGGCTGGGCCGGCGTCGCGCTCGCCGGCGCAACACCCGCCGCGACGCGACTCGATAACGCTGCGCCGGACGGCGCCGACAAGTTCGCGCCGCCCGTTGGCGACGCCGAAGAACAGCACCGGCGCGGTCTGATGTACCTCAATGGCGAAGGAGTCGCCCGGGACGAAGCGGCGGCATTGATGTGGATCCGCCGCGCTGCAGAACAGAATCTGGCGGAAGCCCAGTCGACGCTGGGCTTCATGTATTTGCGCGGTCTCGGCACGGAGCGCGATCCGGCACAGGCGGCCGCGTGGTTCCGCAAGGCGGCGGAAGGCGGCTCGGCGTCGGGGCAGGTGAATCTGGGGCTGGCTTACGCCCGCGGCGATGGCGTGGCGCGGAACGAGGCGGAAGCGGTCAAATGGCTGCGCCGGGCGGCCGACCAGGGCGATGCTCCGGGTCAGTACTACCTCGGCATTGCCTACGCCATCGGAGAAGGCGTCCCGCGAAGCGACGTCGAGGCGCTGAAGTGGCTTCGGATGGCTGCCGAACAGGGCGACGAGAAAGCCCGCCGGGCACTGCAGAAGCTCACTGCCCCGCCCCGCTGAATTCGCACCCTTCCGGTCCCGTCAGCGCCCCGCGCTCGGCACGGTCAATCCTCGTCCGGATCACAATCGGTGCCGGGCACGACTGCAGCACCGCCGAAATCGAAGAGCGCGCGATCCATCAGATGCGAGGGCTGCACACGCGTCAGGCTGCGGAAGATGTTCTCCACCCGGCCGGGAAAGCGCTTCTCCCAGTCCGATAACATCGCCTTGATCTGCTTTCGCTGCAGCGTGGCCTGGCTGCCGCACAGGTCGCACGGGATGATCGGGAACCGCCGCACGGCGGCGTAGCGCTCCAGGTCTGCCTCTTTCACATAGGCGAGCGGCCGGATGACGACGTGGCGGCCGTCATCGGACCGCAATCGCGGCGGCATCGCCTTGAGCTTGGCGCCGAAGAACATGTTGAGGAAGAACGTTTCCAGGATGTCGTCGCGGTGGTGGCCCAGCGCAATGCGCGTGGCGCCCAGCTCGCCCGCCACCCGGTACAGCACGCCGCGCCGCAGCCGCGAACACAGCGAGCACATGGTCTGGCCCTCGGGAATCAACCGCTTGACCACCGAATAGGTGTCCTGGACGACGATCCGATAGGGCAGGCCCAGCCCGCTGAGATACTCGGGCAGGACACGCTCGGGGAAGCCCGGATGGCGCTGATCCAGATTCACGGCGACGAGCTCGAAATCGATCTGCGCCCGCTCGCGCAGCTTCATGAGAATGTCGAGCAGGCCGTAGCTGTCCTTGCCGCCGGACAGGCACACCATGACGCGCTCCCCGGGGCCGATCATGTCGAAGTCGGCGATCGCCTCGCCGACGAGGCGGCACAGGCGCTTGGACAGCTTGTTGTCCTCGTAGGCCTTTTTCTCCAGGCGCGCGACATTGTGGTCAGGGGCGTTCATGGACTGGTGAGCCTCACAGGGTGACGCAGCGGCCGCCGTCGACCGAGATGATCTGGCCGGTGACATACGGTGCGTCCGCCATCAGAAAAAGAATCGTTCGCGCGATGTCCTCCGGCGAGCCGACGTGCCCGAGGAGCGTCTGGGCGACGATGCGGTCGCGCTCCGCCTCGACGAAAACCCCCTGATCCTCGGGCCACAGGACGGGCCCCGGGGCGATGCCGTTCACGCGAACTTCCGGAGCAAGCTCCAGCGCGAGGGCGCGGGTCAATCCGTTCAAGCCCGCCTTGGCGACGGAATAAACGAGGTGCTCCTTGAGCGGGCGCTCGGCATGGATATCAGAGATATTGACAATGGCGCCGCGGGAGGCGCGCAGATGGGGCGCGGCCGCCTGCGACAGGAAAAAAGGGGCGCGCAGATTGCTGCCGACCAGATCGTCCCACTGGCCCATCGTCACGGAACCGAACGGCGTGGCGAAGAAACTCGACGCATTGTTGATCAGCCCGTCCAGACGGCCGAACGCCGCCACCGAGTCTTTCGCTAGTTGCTCGATCCGCTCGAGCTGGAGAAGATCGGCCTGCACCAGCGCCGCCGACTCCGCGCGGGCGGCATTCAGCTCATCGGACAGGCTGGCCGCTTCTCGTGCGGCGTGCCGGTAATGCAGGACGATGCGGGCGCCGGCGCCGTGCAGCAGGCGCGCGGCCGCGGCCCCGACACGACGGGCGCTTCCAGTGATCAGGACGACTTTATCGGCTAGGGGCAACATCGCTGCGCAAGGCGGTCGATGGCACGGTCGAAAAGCCGCTCCGGATGCCGCCTTGTCGATTTTACGCGAATGGCGCACCATGGCCGGATGGTGAGCACGCTGCCCCTGCCGTCGGCGGACGCCGCTGCCCACAGCGAACGGCTGCTGGCTGCGATCCGCGGCGAAATCGCCGAGTCCGGCGGCTGGATCAGCTTTGCCCGCTACATGGAGCTGGCGCTGTACGCGCCCGGCCTGGGCTACTACACGGCGGGAAGCCGCAAGCTGGGCACAGCGGGCGACTTCGTCACCGCTCCGGAATTGACGCCGCTGTTCGGCGCGGCCCTCGCAGCGCAGCTGGCCGACCTGATCCGCGCGGGACTGCAGGACATTCTTGAAGTCGGCGCCGGCACCGGCGCCCTCGCCGCGAGCGTCCTGTCACGGCTCGAGGAGCTGCAGGCGCTTCCGCGGAGCTATCAGATCCTGGAGCTCAGCCCGGATTTGCGCGAGCGGGAGCGCGACACGCTGGCGGCGCGCGTCCCGCACCTGGTCGAACGCGTGGAATGGCTGAACCAGCTCCCACCAGGGTTCGAAGGCATCGTCCTGGCCAACGAAGTGCTCGACGCCATGCCGGTCGAAGTCCTCCGCTGGAATGAGGACGGATCCGCCGAGCAGGCAGGAGTGATCAGCAGCGCCGACCCGCCGTATCTCGGCTGGTCTTTTCGTCCCATCGAGCAGCCGTGGCTGCGCGAAGCGGCCGGCGCCGTGGCCGTGCCGACGCGTCCTTACGTGAGCGAAATCGCCCTCGCCGGCCAGGGCTTCATCCGCACGCTGGGCGCGCAC
>Ga0070734_10002951_pt1 | contig 19073 bp, 16 predicted proteins | sample Coa_R1_8_FD_66444 | JGI IMG/M metagenome (GOLD analysis project Ga0070734, IMG submission 66444) | Surface soil microbial communities from Centralia Pennsylvania, which are recovering from an underground coalmine fire - Coalmine... | ecosystem: Environmental > Terrestrial > Soil > Unclassified ... | reverse complement strand
GCTGGCAGATCGTTGCCGTGCCTTCGCTGGTGCCGGACGATATTTTCTTCGAACACCTCGCGAACCGCCGCTTTCCCGCAGGCCAGTTCATCCGGCGGCCTGATCAGCTCGACTACATCGAAGAACCCGACGTCTTCCACGACGTGTTCGGCCACGCGCCAATGCTCGCCCATCCGGTATTTGCAAATTATATGGAAGCCTATGGCAAGGGCGGATTGCGCGCCCTCAACGAGTTCGGGGCGCTCAAGAACCTCGCGCGGCTCTATTGGTACACGGTGGAATTCGGATTGGTCGAAAAGCCCGAGGGACTCCGCATCTATGGATCGGGGATTGTGTCGAGCCGCGCCGAGTCGGTCTATGCAGTCGAAAATGCCTCACCGAACCGCATCCACTTCGATCTCGAACGCGTGATGCGCACGGACTACAGGATTGATGATTTTCAGGAGAGCTATTTTGTCATCGGCTCTTTCGAGGAGCTGTTCGCCGAGACCTACAAGGACTTCGCCGCTCTCTACGAAAAGCTCACGTCAGGCCCGACCTATCGGCCCGGCGACGTGCTCAAATCCGATCGCGTGCACCATCGTGGCACGCATGCCTATGTGGGGGGGACCCACGCGGCCGAGTAGTCACGCAATTGCCGTCGGCGCCTTGGGAATGGTCTGCCAGAACTCCGGATCATGACCGAAGAATATGCGTGCACCTCCCGCCTGGAGGTCGCGCAACTTCATCACCGATGCCCTGGCCTCCTCCAGCCGATAGACGCTTCGCGGCATGTGCAGGTAGTCGAGCGTTCGCTTGAGATAACAACAATCGGCTGCGAGCACGACCGGCCCACTTGCAAGCTGCACGCGCAAAGACTGATGCCCAGGTGTGTGGCCGTATGTCGGAAAAAGAACAAGCGCGCCGTCGCCATAGAGATCGTGTTCGCCCTCGAGGCGAACGAGTTCCTGACCGTGATCGAAGTCCTGCGGAATGTAGATCCCCGCGGCCCAGGTTTTTGGATTTTGGGCTGCCTTCCATTCACGTTGCTGCCAGAGCACCGTGGCCCGCGGAAAATGCTGATTGCCGCCGCAATGATCGTAGTGAAGATGCGAGTTGATGACGTAGCGAATATCGTAAGTTTCGAGCCCAAGCCTTTTCAGTTGCGAGACGATATCGGCACCTTCCGGGAAGCGGACGTCCTGGGTTGCCGCCAACGGGCCTAGCAGTTCTTCCTTGTGCTGGCGGATCGCGAGGTTGAGCCCGGTGTCGAACAGCACCTTGCCCTCGGGATGATCGATCAGATAGGCGGGGACGGGAACGGTGAGGCTTCCCTGTTCCCCAGCGAGGAAGCTGTCGGTCGGGACCGTGATCTCGCCGCATTCAAAAGCAAAAATCCTGGCCGTCATGAGTTCTCGCCGAGCATCCCAAGGACCTCTCGCTCCGTCAGGATCTGCGGAAGCACGACCGGCCCATCCGCACCCGTCGGATAGTAGAGATAGAGCGGCACGCCCGAACGCCCATGGGCTGTCAGCAGGCGGGTGATCTCGGGATTCCGGTTTGTCCAATCGGCAACCAGAAACGCGACGTTTCGCTGGCTGAAGGCCTCGCGTACCGCGGGCCTCGACAACACCGCCTCGTCGTTGACGAGACAGGTGACGCACCAGGCTGCCGTTGCATCGACAAAAACGGGACGTCGTGCAGCCCGCAATACGCTCAATCGCGCTTCGCTATATGGCTCAGCCGAGGAGAGGCTTGCGATCGCGCTCAAGGCATTTTCGCGAGGTGTGCCGGATGCGCGCAAGCCCGCAAGGCAGGAGAAAGAGGCGATGAGCCCGACAAGCGTTGCAACCACGCCGATTGCACGCCCACGCGGTCGCAGCGTGCGCGTCGTTGTCCAGAGCCAGGTCGCAAAGGCAAAAAGCAGCAGCGCCGCGAGGGCGGCGGCGACGCCGGACGCGTTCGTCTCCTGCGCGAGTACCCAGAGGAGCCACGCTGAAACGGCATACATCGGAAAAGCGAGGGCTTGCTTCAATGTGGCCATCCAGGGGCCCGGCCGCGGCAGGAGCCTCCGGAAGACGCCGGAAACTGCGAGCAGCATGAAAGGCGCGGCAAAACCGAGTCCCAAAGAGACAAAAACGCCGAGCGCTACGGGATTGGATTGCGTGAAGGCAAAGCCGAGGGCCGCTGCCATAAATGGCGCCGTACACGGCGCAGCGACGGCAACGGCGAGAACACCAGTGAAGAAGGCGCCAACGTTTCCACTCCGCTGTGTGAGGGTCTCGCCGGCAGCGACCGGATTGATTTCATAGACGCCGGAAAGATTCAGGCCAACCGCGAACATCAGGAGGGCGAATCCCGCGACCACGATCGGTTCCTGAAGCTGAAAACCCCAGCCGATCTGTGCCCCGCCAGCCCGGAAGGCCAAAAGCAACAATCCAAGTCCCGCAAAGGAGAGAACTGCTCCAGCGCCGTAGCTCAGGGCTTCGTTGCGAAGCTCGCGCCGCTCGCTTCCCCCGTGTCGTGCGAAAGCGAGCGCCTTCATCGCGAGAATGGGAAGAACGCAGGGCATCACATTGAGAATGAGCCCTCCAAGAAAGGCGAGCGCGATGGAGAGCGCGACCGTCATGCCGCCCTCGTTGATGAAGGCCGTTTCGGGAACGAAGCCCTCATGTGCCGAGAGGTTTAGCGCCTGTGTCGAGCCATCCCGCGAGGTCAGCACCAGAACTCCGGCGAGCGGCGCTCCCGCATGAAAATGCTTCGCAGGCAAAAGGTCGAGGACAAGACCGCCATTCGCGCTGTCGAAGGTCTCGGGCGCACTCATTTCCAGATCTTTGGGATTCAGCGGAAAGAATTGGGCCGACAGCGGCTTCGCGCGTCCGAGCCGGGGAGCGGCGAGAAAGAGCTCCAGCTTGCGATTGGCGGACAGACGGTACCGGGACGGCCACGGCGAAGGTACAGGGATCTTAGCCCGCGCTGCGGCAAACGACTGGAGCATAGCAGGATCTGGTGCAAGTGGCTTGGGCACTGCCTTCAGCGGCAGTGTCAGCATCGCATCTTCGGGGATGCAGACTTCCTTGCAGACGAGCCAGCTCGCAATGGCCTTGAGAACAACGGCCTGTCCCGGGACCAGCGTCTTCGGCGCGGTCAAGCCGGTCAGAAGCCAGAGTGTTCCTTCGTAGCCATAGTCCATGAGGGGACCGACCGGCAGGTTCCTGGGGTAGGGCCACGCGATCGGCTGCGCCGACCATCCGGGCGGGAGCGACCATTGGATTTCTGTGGGCTGCCCGGCATCGCCGGGATTGATCCAGTAGGTGTGCCAACCGGGGCGGATGTTTTCCTCGAGCGCGATTGTCAGTGTTTGTCCGGGCGCGATGCCGTCGCGCTCAGGAACGAGCCGCGCCGTGACCTTTGGCGCCGAATCCACCTGCGCATTTGCCGGGAGGTTCGCGAGCCACAGAAGACAAGCGAAACATAACAGCGCGAACTGCCGCATCGCGTGCCTATAGCGCGGGCGAGGCGGGCAAGCCAGACGCTCTCGCGCAGGCTTGAACGGCAGAGCTACTCTGCAGCCCATGGCAATTGGCGGCGCTGACGCACTATGAGGATCACCGGGGGAAAGCTCGGCGGACGTAGCCTTGTTCCACCTTCAGACGACCGCGTACGGCCGACATCCGACAAGGTCCGCCAGGCGATCTTCAATGTGCTCGAACACAACCGGTTCGGCAGGGACTTCGCGATCGAAGGGCTACGCGCCGTGGATCTCTTTGCCGGCACGGGCGCATTGGGCATAGAGGCGCTTTCGCGCGGAGCGGCCTTTGCACTCTTCGTGGAGGAGAGTGCGGAGAGCCGCGCGTTGATCCGGCGAAACATCGAGGCGCTGCATCTTTCCGGGCAGACCAAGATCTTCCGCCGCGACGCGACTGCGCTCGGACCCATGTCGCCCGGCGCCGGCGGACCCTTCGGCCTTACCTTTCTCGATCCTCCCTATCGGCTTGGTTTGGCCGAGAGGGCACTTCAGAGCCTGATCGAAGGCGCGTGGCTTTCGGAGCGCTCCATCGCCGTCGTCGAGACGGCCAAAGACGAAGTGCTCAGGCTGCCCGCGCGCTTCGCACTGCTCGATGAACGCGTCTACGGCGACACACGTGTGACAATCGCAGGTCTCTAGTTATTCCGCGGGCGGCGGATGCGCCGGTGCAGCTTCGAGATCAATCAACGACGAATCTGGAACCAGCCCGGGATGCTCAAGATAGTACCGGCGTACAACACCGAAGGAGATCGCTGCTCCGAGGAAAGAGGTCAGTATCGAAACAGAAAGCGGCACACCAAGCCAGGTCAGAAGAGCAACGATCAGACAGCCTGAAGCACACCCGACGTCCCACCCTCCTTCCGAGAGAGCATGAAATCTGAGCGTGCATGGCGAACGCTTCGCCGCATTGTAGACGGCCGTCATAATCGTCGGCACGTAGAGACAGCTTTGAAGCGACCCGACAGCATTCGCGACGACCGCAATGGCCGGGTGTCCGAGGGCGATGGCCCGAAAAGCTGCGACGAAGAAGAAGCTGCTGAAGGCGAGCCAGACGGCGCGCATTCCTCCACCCGCATCGATATGTCGACCGAGCAGCATGCCGCCGATCGCACCGACGAAGGCGGCCACCGCAAGCGCACCGCCATAAGCGAGGAAGCTCTCGCCCAGAGAAATGAAGAGACCGATCTGCCAGGCGAAAAAATAACCCGCCACAACCCAGCCATCCGCCATGAAGACGAGCATGCCTGTACGCGCCGCGCGAAAAGAACCCGGCGCCTCACGCGCAACCCGCATGTCGGGCGTAAACAGGATCGGCACCGCGGCGGCGGCGACAACAAACGCTGTCGCTCCAAACGCGATTGCCGGGCCGAACGCGACCAAAGCTGCGCTGGCAGCGACAGGGCTTGCGATACCGACAATTGCGGCGATCGCTTCGCGGATGCCGATTTGGGACCCGCGGTCTTCGGTATCGCCGAGCCTCGCAAAATAGGCGTGATAGCAGGACCAGTAGATCGCATCGCCGAGCGAAGAGACGAAACAAAGTTCCAGCAGCGGCCAGCCGAGACCATGCACGCGCGCCACCAAAGGATACTGGCAGGCGCTCAAAAGCGTGCCGGTAATCAAGAGCGCGCGGACACCGAAGCGAACGCAGAGCGGGACAACAATGGGACGGATGATGAATCGGCCCATGACGATGAGGGCAAGCGCACCAAACGTGCCTTCGACCGGCACGCCCGCCTTCAGGAGATAGACGATGTAGAACGCGCCGGTTCCAGAGAACGCGATCGAGTGGATGCCGTAGTGGAGATTGAGAAGATTGACCGTGTTGTTGCGGAAATAAGCCATGACGCGACCCCTGAATTTGCACGATTGGGAAAAGAACGATCGACTCTCGGGTCACGTGGAGGCGGTCCGCGGATGGAGTGCCATCCGCAATCGCCCGGCAACCGGGTCAGATCGAGTTAATCGCGCAGTCGGGTCACGCCCATAGTAGCGTCCGGATACAGGCTGGAACGGGCGGCGTCAACGCCTGCCGAAAAGCCGTTCGATGTCGGAAAGTTTCAGCTCCACATATGTCGGGCGGCCGTGATTGCACTGGCCGGAATGCGGCGTCCTTTCCATCTCGCGCAGAAGCGCATTCATCTCCTCGGCATTGAGCCTGCGTCCGGCGCGCACCGATGTGTGGCAGGCGAGCGTTCCTGCAATTTCCTCGAGCCGCTCCTTGAGCGAGAGCGCCGTGCCGGTTTCGGCGATGTCATCGGCCAGATCGCGAACCAGCGCACGAACATCACCCTGCCCGAATACGGCCGGCACTTCGCGTACCAAGAGCGCGTCGGGCCCAAACGGTTCGATCATCAGGCCAAGTTCGGCGAGTTCCTCCGCGCGCGCGCAAACCCGTTCGCACTCGGCAGGATCAAGCTCGACGATTTCCGGGATCAGCAGCGCCTGCCGCGCCACCCCGCCGTTTTCGAGCGCGTGCTTCATCTTCTCATAAACGAGCCGCTCGTGGGCCGCATGTTGGTCGACGATCACAATGCCATCGCTCGTCTGCGCGACGATGTAGGTCTCGTGCACTTGTGCGCGCGCTGCGCCGAGCGGCGCATCCGCGACGACGTCTCTATTCTGCTCAACGCGCGCCGAGACGACGCCAGGGTCCCCGCCCAGTAACAGGGGGACATGAAACTCGCGCGCCGCATCGGCGACACCGCCGCTCGCGCTTGGACTCGGCGGCGGCGCGTAAGAACTGTCGAACGGAAAGGCTCGCGGGCGCAATGCGTCGAGCGCAGATTGCGCCACCGTGGTCGCGGCACGATGACCGGCCGCGTGCAACGCGTGCTTCAGCGATGACACGATCAATCCACGCACAAGGCCTGGGTCGCGGAAGCGGACTTCCGTCTTGGCGGGATGAACATTCACATCAACGAACGCCGGGTCGCACGAGAGAAAGAGCGCAAGCGCCGGGTGGCGGTCACGCGCGAGATAGTCGGCGTAGGCGCCGCGCACCGCGCCGATCAGAAGCTTGTCGCGCACGGGCCGGCCATTCACGAACAGGAATTGTTGCGCCGCATTGGCGCGGTTGTACGTCGGAAGCCCGGCGAAACCCTGCAGCCGAACTCCGTCCCGCGCAGCCTCAACCTTGACTGCATTGTCCGAAAACTCGCGCCCCATGATCCGCGCAAGGCGCTTCAAGCGCCCATCGAGAAGATCGTTCTCGGCAGGAAGGTCAAGCACGCGTTTGCCATCGAGCGTGAGGCGGAACGAAACGTCGGGGCGCGCCATGGCGAGACGCTTGACCGCATCCAGGGTCGCGAGGTCTTCGCTGCGCGCAGATTTGAGGAATTTCAGCCGCGCCGGCGTGGCGAAGAAAATCTCGCGGACATCGACGCGCGTTCCGGATTGGCCCTGCGCGAGATATCCGGCAGGCACCAGTTCGCGCACCGCGCCTCCATCGACGCGGATCTCATGACCTTCGCCGCCGAGCGTGCGACTTGAAATGGTAACCCGCGCCACAGCGCCGATGGACGGCAACGCCTCGCCACGGAAGCCCATGGTGAGGATATGCGAAAGATCATCGTCGCCCTTGCTGTCGGCCGGAAGTTTCGAGGTGGCGTGACGCTCGATCGAAGCCGCGAGATCGGCGGCATCCATGCCCTCGCCGTTATCTTCCACCAGCACGAGCTCTGCGCCACCTGCAGCGGTTGCGACCTCGATGCGTGTCGCGCCGGCATCGAGGGCGTTCTCGACCAGCTCCTTGACTGCGCTCGCCGGCCGCTCAACGACCTCGCCGGCTGCAATCCGGTTGATCGTTCCTTCGGCAAGGCGGCGAACCTTCAAGAAGCGTCCTTTTCGAGATACTGGCGCGCGAGCACTTTGCCCTCCTCCACGCCCGGCTGATCAAAAGGATCGACGCCCATGAGCCGCCCCATAATCATGGTCTCGAGCATGAAGTGCATCATCAGCGCGCCCATGCTGTGCTCGTTCACGACATCCACATGCATCTGCCGCACCGGGCGGCCGTTACGCGCGAGCGTCTCCGCCGTGGCGCGCGCCTCCGCATCAACCAGATCGCCCATGGCCCGGCCGGCAAGATAGCCGAGTCCCAGCTGGTTGGCGCGGTCGCGCGGAGCCACCGGGCCTTTTGCTTTGGTCGCGGTGGAAAGAATTGTGAATAAGGAGCGATTCGGACCGTCCCGGAAAAGCTGCAGCTGGCTGTGCTGATCGACGGGCCCGAGCGCTGCGACCGGCGTCGAGCCTTTTCCGTCCTTGCCGAGACTCTCGGCCCAGAGCTGTCGCCACCACGCTCCCATGGTGTGAAGCTTGTCGGCATAGGCCCAGAACACGGTCTCACTCAGACGGCCTTCCTCAGCGAGCGCGTGGTGCAAGGCGGCGCCGGTTGCGGCCGGAACATCGCGCGCGCTTCCGGAAAGCGCCTGTTCGAGCACGACCGCTGCGCCATTCCTCAGAGCGGCAACATCAAGCCCCATCAGCAGCGCAGGCAGCACGCCCACCATGGTGAGGACCGAATAGCGTCCACCGACGCCGGTCGGGTGATCGAGAACCGGCGCGCCAATCGATTCGGCGAAGGCCTTGAGAGGACTTTTCTTCGGTTCGGTCACGGCAACGAAATGGTGTTTCAGGTACTTGCCACCGCCGGCCTTTTCGATCGCATCCGCGGCGGTAAGTGCCTGCATCAGAGTCTCGGCGGTTCCTCCGGACTTCGAGATCACGACAAAGCGCGTCGTCTTCAGCTCGAAGCGTGCGAGCGCGGCAGACCAGGTCAGGGGATCCGGATTGTCGAAGAATTCGACACGCGGGCCGGAGGCGTTTTCCGAACGCAGCGAGAGCAGCGCCTTTCCGCCCAAACTCGATCCGCCGATTCCGAGAACTGCGATCTCGCTTGTGTCCTTCAGGAGTTTTTCTGCGACCTCTTTCGCGCGCGCGACATCGTCTGTTCGCGATGGAATGGAGAAAAGTTCGATCGAGCCATCGTCGCGCGATTGTCTGAGCCACGCGAGCGCGCGATCGGCGGCGGCAAGCGCAAGGTCATGGTGGTTCGGATCCGGCGCGGCCTTGCCGGTGGTGGCGAGACGGAGATCGACCTCAAAGGGAAGAGAATTTTTCATGGCGACAGCGTAGCAGAGCGACGCGCGATACGCCTGTGCCCATTACGCGCAAGGTTCCCGCCGGTCACCGAGGGACCAGGCGCGTCAATGCTTCGAGGACGCCTGTTGTGCCGGCAGCGTTCCGGCGACAGCGATCAACAGGCGCGCCGGGTCAAAGAGCTTCGCGGCGCGCCGGGCATCGTCGAGCGTCACCGCAGCGACGGCAGCATTTCGCTGCGCAACATAGGTTACCGGAAGACCTTCCTGCTGGAATTGGGCGAGCTCCCCCGCAGTGCCGGCGTTCGATGCAAAAGCGAGCGGGAAGGAGCCCGTCAGGTAGGATTTAGCGTCGGCGAGTTCCTGATCTGTCGGCCCGTCAGTGGAAAGGCGTTTCAAAACATTCCGAATCGCAGTGAGCGTGCGCCGCATTTCCTCTCGTCTGGTGGCGACGCTGCCGACAATTAGGGAGGCCCGGCGGTCGAGCTCTGCATCGGTGGAAATATCGTAGGTGAGCCCCAGCTTCACGCGAATTTCCGCCGTCAGGCGGGAGGAGAATTTTCCGCCGAGGATCGTGTTGACGACATAGACCGCCATGTATTGCGGATCCGATCGTGGCGGCGCCGGAAGACCGAACACGGCGCTCGGCTGCGATACGTCCATGCTCTGGAATATCGTGCCGTGCTTCTGAGGCCGGAAAGGCGCTGGCGCGGGCGGCGTGACTCCGGAGAGCGGTCCAAAGGCGGCCGAGAGCAGAGCCGGGAGCTGCGCCGGATTGGCGTCTCCGGCGATCGCGATCTTGAGTCCTCCCCGGACCCAGTGTGCGCGCACAAAGGCGCGGAGATCGGCCTGGCTGATCGCCGCCATACCAGCTGTCGTTCCCTCCGGAGGATGCGCGTAGGCGTGGCCGGCAAAATATCCGGCGTAGAATGCCTTCTCGGCCACGCTGCCTGGCTCTTCATCTTCGTCCTGAAGGCTTGCGATCATCTGCGCGCGGACGCGCGTTACTGCGTCGGCATCAAAGCGCGGGTGCTGAAGGGCAAGACCGATCAGATGCAGCGTATCGGCGAGTTTGGCACTCTCGCAGCGAAGCGTGATTTCGAGCCAGTCGCGTCCGGTGCTCGCGCTGAACTCGATCGCCCGGTCGGCGAGGTCATCGTGGAACGCCTTGGAATCAAGACCGCCCGCACCTTCGTCGAGCATGGCGCCCGCAAAACTCGCTAGCCCCGCCTTGTTCGCCGGGTCGTAGACCGACCCGGCGGGCAGTGACACTTCGATCGCCACCATCGGCACAGTGTGATCTTCCGCAAACCAGATGGTTGCACCCTTCACAGCGTTGAGCGTGACGACGTTGCCGGCGTACGCGGCCGGCGAAAGCATTGCTATCAATGTTGCAATGAGGACGCGCGCGATTGTCATCGCGCACCATGCGGAACGAGATAGCCGGTGACGGCCTCGCGCTTCACAAGCGACTGGGCTGCCGCTTTGACGTCACCGACGCTTACACTCGCGATGCGCTTCGGCCACTCTTCGACGTCATCGGCGGTCAATCCGATCGCGAGCGCCTCGCCATAGGCGGACGCGAGGTCCGACTGGCTGTCCCGGCGATAGACGGCGCTGGCAACAAGTCCCGTCTTCGCCCGCGCGAGTTCTGCCGTACCCGGTCCCGCCTGCGCCACGCGCGTCATCACGGCATCGATGCCTCGCTCGACAGCTTCGAGCGACACACCAGGTTTGGGCCTGGCGGTGATGCTGAACTCGGCCGCGTCGCGCACCATCCCGTCATAGGTGGCGCCGACATCCGTCGCGAGCCGCTTGTCAACGACAAGGTAGCGGTAGAGTGCGGAGCTCGGATCGGCCCCGAGAAGTTGCGCGAGCACATCGAGCGCTTCCGCTTCGCCGGTCTCGCCGTCGCCATAGGAGACCGCGCGATAGATGCGTGAGAAATAAGGGACCTTCGCGTTGGCGTTCAGCACCATCATCCGCGTCTCGCCGAGCCGCGGCGGCTCGGCAAACTCGGCACGTGCCACGCGCGCGCGCGCCGGCACTTTGGCCAGCGTGTCGGCAACGTCGGCGCGCGCTTCATCCGGTGTGATATCGCCTGCGAGAACGAGAATCGCGTTGTTCGGCTCGTAGTGACGGTCGAAAAAGGTCTGGGCTTCCGTGCGCCCGATGCGCTTGACCTCTTCGGGCCAGCCGATCACGGGCCGGCCATAAGCATGCGAGAGATGAAGCGCCGCTTCCATCTGTTCTTCGAACGCGGATTCCGGGTTGTCGTCGACGCGCAGGCGCCGTTCCTCGAGGACGACTTCGCGTTCCGCCGAGAGGCCAGGTTCGGAGAGATCGAGATTGGCGATACGATCGGCTTCCAGCGCCATTGCGATCTTCAGCCGGTCCTTCGCGATTTCCTCGTAGAAGCAGGTGTAGTCGTGCGTGGTGAAGGCGTTGTCGTCGCCGCCGTTCTTCGCGATCGTGTCGGAATAGGTTTCGCCGGGATTCGCCTTGGTCCCGCGAAACATCATGTGCTCGAAAAAATGCGCCATGCCGGAAAGGCCCGGCGGATCGTCGCTCGCGCCGACCTTGAACCATAGCATTTCGGTCACGACCGCCGCGCGGTGGTCGGGGATGACGACGACCTGCATCCCGTTTGGAAGCGCGAACTGGAAGGCTTTTTTTTGTTGTGCGGCGTGGGCGGGGAGAACAATGAGTGCCCAAGCTAGTCCGAGGGCGCCAAGTCTGCTCTTGCCCCTCGTCCGAAATCGCTGCGCGATTTCGATCCCCGCCCTCGCGGCGACAAGCCTATCCCGACAATCGAGAGGCGTGGTGCCCCGCTCCCCCCGCTCCGCTCGCTTGCGCGAGCGGCGGTCACCTCCCCCGCGCGCGGAGGAGGAAGCGTCAGAGTCTAGAACCAATCGAACCAGCTGCCGACGCTGCTGCCGCTGTCGCTTTTCTTTTTCTTTTCAATGGTGGCAGAAGACGCATCGCCGGCCTGCGCGGTGGCGCCGGTGGTCGTCGTCGTGTCGGCACCCGGCTGGGTTGCGTCCTTCGAGGAGGAATCTGACGCGACGGTCGTCGCTCCTGTTGCGGCCGGCTTCACGCCGACGGGACCGGTTGCGCCGGCTTTCAGCGCCGCGTCGGGATCGAGACCTTCATCCTTCGGCTTCGTCCAGAACAACACCGATTTGGTGAAATCGTCGGAGGCGGCTTCTTCGTCCTTGTTGCGATCGGTCGCAATGTCCTGCCGGATCGCGGGATCGGCGTTCTGCGCGCCGGCATTCGCGAGCAGGCTTTTCTCGCCTTCGCTCAGATTGGCTTCGGTCGCCTGCGTGCCCGCACCCGTTCCGAACAGCGACTGCTGTGCGGCTTCGCTGGGTTCGACTTCATTCTGGGGCGCCGCACCGGGTTTCGGCGGACGGAGATTGTAATCCGGCGGAATGATCAGCGGCGCCTTGGTGACGACCGCGAATTCATCGGGCGGCTGCTTGTCCTGCCCGGCCGCGGATCGGATCGTGTCACAACCTGCGAGCAAGGACGCCGCACCCAGAACAACCGCGGCACACGCCAAAGGGCGTTTCACCATACGCATGGATTTACTCCCACCTAGCCGATCTTGCGGCGCGTCTGCAGATCGGAAAATTCGAGCTTCAGCGCCTCGTAAAGCAGCGTCAGCATCCCGAACGTGATCGCGGCGTCGGCCACGTTGAAGACATACCAATCAAAGCGGCCGATATAAAAGTGAAAAAAGTCCGCGACCTTCCCGTATACGGGCCGGTCGATGAAATTGTTGCCGATGGCGCCGCCGATGGCGAGCCCCAGGCCGATGGCCGTTAACCGGCTTGTGGTGTGGAAAAGCCACCAGCCGAGGCCGCCCACGATGGCAAGGGCTACAATCACCACCAGGGTGATCTGCAAAGACCCATGGGCCGGGAAAAGCCCGTAGCTGATCCCGGGGTTCCAGACCATCACCAGGTTGAAGAACGGCAAGAGCGGGACCTGCTCGCCGGGCCGGAAATAAAAGAGGCCGAGACCGTAAAGCATCGCGAGCTTCGTCAGCTGGTCAAGCACGAGTGCCGCCGCCGCGACCGCAAGCCCCACGTCCCGCGCGCGCCAGTTTTTCATCATGCCTGGGCTCCCAGCTTTTCGACAACGCCGATGCAGCGCTTGCAGAGCTCAGGATAATCCGGATTCGCGCCGACCTCAGGCAGGATCATCCAGCAGCGCGCGCACTTGTCGCCTTCCGCATGATGGAATGCAACCGCAGCGCCGGCGACGTCGGGAAGACGAAAAACGTCTTCCGGCGCGGGATGCGTCGACACTTTGCCTCCGGACGTGATCGCCAGCTCGCCCAGATCCACGCCATCGAAGAGCGCGGCATCGTCTTCGTTCACGAACAGAACGGGCCGCGCTTCGAGGCTCGCCCCGATCACCTTGTCGCGCCGCTTGATCTCGAGCGCGCCCGTGATCACGCGCCTGAGCACGCGGATCCGGTTCCATTTTTCGATCAGCTTCGCGTCCGACCATGAGGAAGGCGTCGCCGGAAAAACCTCGAGATGAACACTGTCGGCACTCTCGCCATAACGCGAAGTCCAGGCTTCCTCCATGGTGAAGCACAGGATCGGCGCCAGCCAGGTCACGATGCGGCGGAAGATCTCTTCTGTGACCGTGCGCGCCGCGCGGCGGCGCAAGGAGTCCCCCGGATCGCAGTAGAAAACGTCCCGCCGGATGTCGAAGTAGAACGCCGACAGCTCGTTGGTGCAGAACGCAAACAGCGTCGAGAAAACGCGGTTGAAATCGTAGACTCCATATCCTTCGCGCACCTCGCGATCGAGCTCGGCGAGACTTGCAAGCATATAGCGCTCTAACTCGGGCATTTCGGATTCGGGCACCCGCTCCTTCGCGCTCATGCCGGCGAGATTCATCAACATAAAGCGGATGGTGTTCCGAAGCCGCCGATAACCGTCGACACTTGCCTGGATGACATCGCTCGCCATGCGCAGGTCCTGGGTGAAATCCGAACTCGCGACCCAGAGCCGGAAGATGTCGGCGCCGTTCTTCTCGGCGATCGCCTGTGGCAAGATCGTATTGCCCACCGACTTCGACATCTTGTTGCCTTCGCGATCGAGCACGAAGCCCGCGGTCAACACAGCATCGTAAGGCGCGCGCCCGCGGGTGGCGCAAGACTCGAGAAGCGACGACTGAAACCAGCCGCGATGCTGGTCCGATCCTTCGAGATAGAGATCGGCGTGGTCCTTCTTCGGCCATTCCTTCTCCAGCGGCTGTTCCACCGTGAAGACATAAGTCGAGCCGGAGTCGAACCAGACGTCGAGGATGTCCTTGACCTGCTCGTAGGCGTCGGGATCGCGCTCATTGCCGAGGAAGCGCTGCGGCGGAGAGTTGTACCAGGCGTCAGCGCCCTCCTCTGCAAACGCCTCGACGACGCGCGCATTCACCGCGGGATCGTTCAGGACCGCGCCTGTTTTCCTCTCAACAAAAATCGCGAGCGGCACGCCCCAGGCGCGCTGGCGCGAGAGCACCCAGTCGGGACGATCCTTGACCATGCCCGCGAGCCGGTTCTCGCCGGATTTCGGATACCACTTCGTCGCGTGGATCGCGTTCATGGCGCGCGACCGCAGCGTATCGCCCGCGTCGGCCGAAACCGGCTTGTCCATGCTCACGAACCATTGCGGCGTCGCGCGGAAGATGACCGGGGCCTTCGAGCGCCAGGAATGCGGATAGGAATGCTTGAGCGTTCCCTTGGCGAGCAGCCGTCCGGCCGCGATCAGCTCGCGGATGACGGAACCATTGGCATCGCCGTCCTTGCCGTCCGGCGTGAGGATTCGCTTGCCCGCAAAGAGGGGCAATTCGGCAAAGAACGATCCGTCCTCCTCGACGGTGCGCGGTACTTCGAGACCGAAGCGCCGGCCGAGTTCGAAATCTTCTTCGCCATGGCCCGGCGCGGTGTGGACAAAACCGGTGCCGTCTTCGGCGGTGACATGATCACCGGGAAGCAGCGGCACATCGAACTCGTAGCCTTTGCCGCGGAAAGGATGGGCTGCAATGACATCGGCGGGCGAAACGCCGGCAATGCGTTTGAGCTCGAGCTTCGCGGCTGACGCGACGCGCGGTGCAAGCGCGTCAGCCATGACGAGGCGCTCGCCGACTTTGGCGTTCGCGCCTTCGCGCACTTCCGTCACCTCATAGAGCCCGTATGGAATTGCGGGCGAATAAGCGATGGCGCGATTGCCCGGAATCGTCCAGGGCGTGGTCGTCCAGATCACGATGCTCGCGCCTTGAAGAGCCGCGCCGCCCTTCACCACCGGAAAGGTCACATAGATCTGCGGCGACGTTTTTTCCTTGTACTCGACTTCGGCTTCGGCGAGCGCGGTCTTCTCGACCGGCGACCACATCACCGGACGGAAGCCGCGATAGAGAAGTCCGTTGTCGACGAATTTGTAGAGCTCGCTTGCGATGGTCGCTTCGGCGCGGAAATCCATCGTGGTGTAGGGCTTGTCCCAGAGCCCGATGCAGCCGAGCCGCTTGAACTGCGCACGCTGTACGCCGATCCAGTGCTCGGCGAATTGGCGGCAATCGCGGCGGAGCTGCTCGACGGGAACGTCGTCCTTTGATTTTCCCTCGGAGCGGTACTTCTCCTCGATCTTCCATTCGATCGGAAGTCCGTGGCAGTCCCAGCCCGGAACGTAAGGCGCGTCCTTGCCGAGCATGCCCTGGCTGCGCACGACGAAATCCTTGAGTACCTTGTTGAGACCGGTGCCGGAATGGATCTCGCCGTTGGCGTAAGGCGGCCCGTCGTGGAGGACGAACAGCGGCCGGCCCTTCGCGGCCTTGCGGATGCGGCCATAAAGATCGGTCGCTTCCCAGTGCGCGAGCCATTTCGGCTCGGCCTCGGGCAAGCCCGCCTTCATCGGGAAATCCGTAGACGGAAGAAACAGCGTGTGGCGCCAATCGCGCGGCGCCGATGTTTGTTCGGATGTCTTCGACATCGGTTCAGGCCTTCTTCAATCGGGGGAGCGATGGGCGTCCCGGTCTCGCTTGCCCTCGGCGCGCGTTCCTAGCGCGCCGGCAAGGGAGCCGGGCGGCGAATTCGCGCGTATTTCCAAAGTCCCGGCATCGGCCTGTCGGCAAATCGACGGAGCGGGTTCTAACAGTGCGGCGGAGGGGGGTAAAGCAATTGAGCTTCCTCCCCCGTTTACGGGGGAGATGTCCGCAAAGGGCTCGCGAAGCGAGCCGCGGCGGGCGGAGGGGGGAAATTCCGCGCCGCCTTCTTCTCCTCCCCCCGTCGCGCGCGCGCCGCTTCGCGGCGCTGACGCGACACCTCCCCCGTAAACCGGGGAGGAAGATCGATCTCGCGATCACGGCGGCGGAGGTTTGGAGGGGGCAGCAGCGAGCGCGGCGCGCGCGGCCGCGCTGTCTTTTGCGATCTGCGCCTTGAGCGCGTCGAGGCCTTCGAGCTTTGCTTCAGGTCGCAGATAGCCGACAAACTCGACGGCGAGATGGCGGCCATAGAGGTCGCCGGAAAAATCGAAGAGGAACGTCTCGAGCAGCGGCTCATCGGTCCTGAACATCGGCCGGACGCCAAAATTGGCGACGCCATCATGGCGCGCCACCGGCTTGTCCTCTTCCATGATCATCGCGCGCACGGCGTAAACGCCGAAGGCAGGCTTCAGGCAATCGACGAGGCGCATGTTGGCGGTCGGAAAGCCGATCGTTCGCCCGCGCTTGTCGCCATGCTCGACGCGCGACTCCACGGTCCACCAATGGCCGAGGAGCTTTGCCGCCTCGTCCGGCTTTCCGGCTTTCAGCGCATCGCGGATGCGGGTGGAGGAAATCTTGCCTTCGCCGCGCGCTTCGACCGGATCGAAGACGGTGACGCCGAAGCCTTCCATTTCGCCCATATAAGAAAGAAGTGCCGCATTGCCGGCTCGGCCCTTGCCGAACTGGAAATCGGCGCCGATGACGACGTGGGAAACGCCAAGACCGCCGATCAGCACGTCGAGCACGAAATCCTGTGCCGGCATCGTCGCCATTTCGGCTTCGAAGGCGAGCGCGAACATGACGTCGGCGCCCTCGCCCGCGATCAGGCGCGCCTTGGTGCGAAACGGTGTGAGCCGGAACGATTCCGGCGAGGGGCGGAAGAACTCCTGCGGGTGCGGCTCGAAGGCGAGGACACCGAGAAGCGCACCGCGCTCATCGGCCAAACTTCGCGCCGCACCGATCAGCGCCTGATGGCCGAGATGAACGCCGTCGAAATTTCCGATCGCCACCACCGCGCCCTTGAAGGCGTCGGAGACATCCCGGAAATGACGAAAGATCCGCATCGAGCGCCAGATCAGCCCTTCGGCCGCGCCGGCGCCATCACCAGGGCTTCACCTTCGACGACCGTGGTGTCGCCGACCTTGCAGGCGCAATCGAACATCACGCGCCGCTTTTCCTCATTGACTTCGCGCACCGTGCAAGTGGCGACGACGGTATCGCCGATGCGTACCGGCGCGCGAAAGCGCACCGTCGCGCTCATGAAGATGGTGCCAGGCCCCGGCATCTGCATGCCGAGGATGGTCGAGATGTAGGACGCGCTCAGCATGCCGTGGGCGATGCGGCCCTTGAACATGGTGTTGCGCGCATAGTTCTCATCGAAGTGGACCGGGTTACGGTCGCCGCTCACTTCGCCGAAGAGTTCGATGTCGCGCTCGCTCACCTTGCGCGTGAGGCTCTCGCTCATTCCGGGTTTCAGCTGATCGATATAGTAGGTCACGCCTCGGTTCCGCTTTCTGGGAGGGCTTTATCTATAGACAGCGGGGCTCACCATACAAGCGCGCGCATCGCAAAGCGCGCATTCGCCCCATGACGCGCAAGAAGCGCGCCGAGATGCTCAGATGTGAACGGCTCAACCTCCTCGCCGTGAATGCCATCGGCAATGAAAAGGGCATCGATGCCGAACCCGTTCGCGCCCTTGATATCGGTGTCAATGCCGTCGCCGATGGCGAGCCATCGCGAAGCGCTTTTAACCAAAGGCGCAAGTTCCTCGTAGATCGCGCGGTACGGCTTTCCGAAGTAGACCACCTCGCCGCCCAGTTCGTCGTAAAGCTTCGCGAGCGCACCCGCGCAATAGACAAGCTCGCCGCCACGCTGCACGACGAGATCGGGGTTGGCACACCAGAGGGGAAGGCGCCGCTCGCGATATGCGAGCAGACGCGCGCGATAGGCTTCGGGCGTCTCGACGGTGTCATCGAAGAGACCGGTACAGAGCACGAGCTCGGCGTCGTTCTCGCCCACCTCTTCGATCGGCAGTCCTTCAAAGACGCCGCGATCGCGCGCGGGGCCGAGGTGAAAGACGCGCACGGCGCCCGCTTCGGCGCGGCGCGCAAGGGCCGCGCGTGCCGCCATGCCCGAAGTGACGATCGCATCATAGCACTCCTCCGGCACGCCAAGACGCGCGAACTGGATCTTCACGTCGCTGATGGGACGCGGTGCATTCGAGACCAGAATTACCGACCCGTGTCGCTGCCGGAATTTCTTCAGCGCCTCGCAGGCGGGTGCTTTTGCGCGCTGGCCATCGTGGACCACGCCCCAGACGTCGCAGATGAGAGCGTCGTAGGAATCGGAGACGCGTTCGAGCCCCGAAAGGGTCGTCAGCAAACCGCATCTTTCACGCATTGCATCGCCCATTCCCGAATTTCATCCTCACTCAATCCCAACTTCTCCACATCGCTCTGGCCCCTCCTCAAAAGCACGAGTGCCTCATAGACCCATTTGATCCGCTCCCGATCCCCGTTGTGAAGAAGCGTTCTCAGATAGGAGTTCACACGTACAGATGACAACACCTCGTACGCCCCGGAGACGGGAGTTGCGAGGCAGAGGATATCCTCCATCACCTGATGGGATGCCACCGGGAGAAACATTCGGGAGGGATCACTGTAGCGGTCAAATTTCTTCGTCGTCGCCCGCCTCCATGCCGTCCGACCCGTAACGCATCCAGAGCGCGAGCACCTGACGCATTGCCTGCGGATCTCCACAATGGGCCCGCCGGAAGACCGACGTCACATACGTCTCGAGCTGGCTCGCTTCCGGATCCAGGCGAAGTTCCTCGGCGTAGCGGCGATCCATCGGGCTCGCGGCTGCGTTCAGGAATATCTCTTTCAGGCCCCGCTGCTTCGGCCGGCCTCTCGGATTGCCGCTCTTCCCAGCCTTGAAGCGATTGGCCGCGGGGGGCCGCTTGTAGCCGACGCTGCTGTCGTCAGGTCCATCATCTTCCATGCTCACTCTCCTTCGCTTAGACGCGTTCTCATGTGTTTTGCTTCGTTTAGACAAGCGCCGATAGGTCGTCACGCCAAGGCTTCGCGCGTGCAAAAGTGACGTCGATTCACCGAAAAAAATTCCCTGATAATTCCCTGTTAAACAGGGAATTTTGCGCGTGCGAGAAAAAGCGTCCTTCCGGTCCCGATCCGATT
>Ga0070734_10002949_pt1 | contig 19080 bp, 17 predicted proteins | sample Coa_R1_8_FD_66444 | JGI IMG/M metagenome (GOLD analysis project Ga0070734, IMG submission 66444) | Surface soil microbial communities from Centralia Pennsylvania, which are recovering from an underground coalmine fire - Coalmine... | ecosystem: Environmental > Terrestrial > Soil > Unclassified ... | reverse complement strand
TTACCGGGTCGCCCGCTTTGGCCTTCTTGGCGTCCACGGTCTTCGTCAATTCGGCGTAGAGGATGGAGCCATTTTCCAGGCGAACTTGAGACTGGGCCGGTGCTCCCTGGAATGCGATTGCCGCGCAACCGATACCGATCAGTGTTGCAACAATAGTGGCTTGGAAAATGGTTCTCATGTCAGGTCCCGCCTACAGAAGTCACAGGTGAAACTGGATCTTGATCGTAGTGTCCACATCAACCGGTTCACCGTTCAATATATAGGGCCGGTATCTCCATTTCTTAACTGCATCAACTGCGGCCTCAACCAAAATGGGATCGCCCTGCACAGCCTTTAGGTTTACCAGGTTTCCCTTAGTGTCAATTGTGGCCTGCAGTATCACATCGCCCTGAATTCCTCGCTCGCGGGCTTCCCTTGGATAGTGCGGCTGCGCATCGTGAATCTTGAGGCTATTCGCGACGCCTGAAGAGACGCGAAGGTGTTTCGGAGGCGGGCTATCCTGTGCCACTGCCAGCCCAGCCAGCACCACCAGCGCTGGCAACGCCAGAAATCGAATTATTGGCATAAGCAATGCTCCGGCAAACCACCTGTCATGTCAATAACATCTATATAGCTGTCTTTCTGGTAGCATCTCTCCATGAAGCGTTTGCTCATAATCTCCGGGATTATCGTCGGCGTACTTCTGCTTGTCATCATCGCCGTTCCGTTGTTCATCAATGTTGATAGCTTCCGTCCCGATCTGGAAAAGAAGCTTTCCGCGGCGCTCAACCGCCAGGTGCATATCGGCAAGCTCGATGCGTCTTTGCTGAGTGGAGGCGCAAGCGCCAGCGACATTACCATTGCCGATGATCCGGCCTTCAACAAAGACCCGTTTTTGAAAGCGGCTTCGGTGAAAGTGGGCGTGCAATTGATGCCGCTTATTTTCTCCAAACAGCTCAAAGTCACGTCGCTGACGATACAGAAGCCGGATATCACGTTGCTCAAGAACGCAGCCGGCAAATGGAACTACTCTACGCTCGGCGCTACGGCGCAGACACAAAAGACCCAGCCGGAGCCTTCAGGCAAAGCGCCAGATGTATCCGTTGATAAGTTTGAGATCGCGGGCGGGACCGTGCGCGTGGGCCACAGTAGCGGCCACTCTGCCGGGAAGGAAAGCGTTTACCAGAATGTAAACCTGGTGGCGCACAACATTTCCGCCACCAGCGCAATGCCTTTTACGCTGTCCGCTGGCATGCCGGGCGGCGGCACTCTGGATCTTGAAGGCCAGGCCGGTCCGCTGAATCCCGCTGACTCAGCCAAGAGTCCTTTGGACGCCAAGATAACGCTCAAACACGCTGATCTGGCAGCCACTGGCTTTGTTGATCCTAGCTCCGGCGTTGGCGGCATACTTGATTTTGATGGACAAGTGAAATCAGACGGCCACAAGCTGCATTCTGAAGGCAAGGCCAAAGCCGCTGACCTGCGCGTGATAAAAGGTGGCCAGCCGGCCAAGCAGCCCATCGCCGTGGATTACAAATCTGACTACGCGCTGGACTCAGATACCGGAACGATCAATGCCAATTTGCATACCGGTAACAGCCTCACCAATGCCAGCGGAACGCTGAACGCGAAAGGTGAAGATACACTGGCCAATCTCAAGATTGTTGGCAAGAACATGGCAGTGAATGACGTTGAAGGCCTGCTGCCGGCCTTTGGCGTGGTACTGCCTTCAGGCGCGTCATTGCAAGGCGGCAACATCAACATGGATCTCAACGCTGCCGGCCCGCTGGATCGTCTGGTGATTAATGGCCCGCTAAAAATTGAAGGCACACACCTTTCCGGCTATAACCTGGGCTCAAAGCTCGGTGCCATTGCCGCTTTCACCGGCAATAAATCCAGTACGGATACGCTGATCCAGACCTTCAGCTCGGCTTTGCGCGTTGCGCCAGAAGGCATAAAGGCAGACAACATTGTTCTGGATGTGCCTTCGCTCGGCATAATAACCGGCAATGGCGTAATTGCCGGCAACAACTCGCTCGATTTCAAAATGCTGGTAAAGCTCTCCGGAACGGCCAATAATCTTCTTGGCAGTCTTACCGGGGCCTCTGCCTCGGCCGAAAGCAAGGGCTTGCCTTTCCTGATAGAGGGTACTACCTCAAACCCTGTGTTCCGTCCGGCAATTGGGGGCGCTGTTGCTGGGGATATTCAGAACTCGCTGCTCCAGGCAGTCCAGGGCAATAAGGGAAACAAGACGGACGGTCAGCAGCAGAAACCGAACCTGCAAGACGCGCTGGGCGGCCTCTTGGGCAAGAAGAAAAAACCGCAACAATAGCGCCCTGTCGCGTTCTAAAAATTGGATGCTTCATATTGACGCTGCTAAAATAAGCGTAACAACCCCAGATTTTTCTGATGGAAGCTTTTCTGTTAGAACTTTTCTTGCTAAAAGCTTCTCTTGGTAGAAGGTCTTTCAATTATGCCCAAGAAACTCGTTCTGTTTGCTTCTGTGTTGTTGCTGGCGGCAATCGCCCTGCGCGCGGATGACATTGTTGATGAAATCATCGCTCGCGTGAATGATCAGATCATCACCCGGTCTGACATGGAAAAGGCCAAGGCGACCACGCTGGAAGAGTTGAAACAGAGATTTCCCTCTGACTGGCAGAGCCACGTTGCTAAGGCACAGGCAGATACGTTGCGTGATCTGGTTGACCAGCAGCTCTTGCTGGAGCGCGGCAAAGACCTGGGCATCACCGGCGAAACGGAACTGGTAAAACGGCTCAACCAGATGCGGCAACAGATGGGGTTGGCCAGCATTGATGATCTGGAAGCGGAAGCCAAGAAACAGGGCGTCTCTTACGAGGATTTCAAGGAGCAGATTCGTATCAGCGTGGTTACCCAACAGGTGATTGGGCAGGAAGTGGGCGGCAAGCTCCATATTTCCAATGAAGACATTCAGGATTGGTACAACAAACACCAGAAGGAGCTTGAAGGGCCTGAAGAAGTTAACTTGAGTGAGATCATGGTTTCAACTCAGCCGGCAAAGCAAGACGTCGAAAGCAAAGACAAGCCTGCCGCTCAGCCGGAAGATCCTGCCAAAGTGGCGGAAGCCGAGACCAAAGCAAACCAGCTGCTTGACCAGTTGAAAAACGGCGCGAAATTTGACGACCTGGCCAAGAAGAGCTCTGACGGGCCTACAGCCGCCCAGGGCGGAACGCTGGGCACCTTTAAGCGTGGCGAACTGGCCAAAGACCTGGAAGATAAAACATTTTCACTCAAGACAGGAGAAAACACCGGCGTAATTCGTACGCGGCAGGGCTTCATTATCCTCAAGGTCACAGCCCATCGTCCGGCCGGTATTCCGCCATTAAAAGATATCTCTGATCGTATCCGCGAGGCCATTTACTCAGAGCGTTTGGAGCCGGCGGCGCGCGCCTATCTCACCAAGTTGCGCGAGCAGGCTTTTATCGATATCAAGCCCGGCTATACCGATACCGGAGCCAGCCCCAATCAGAGCAACAAACCAACCATTGTTGCGGCGAATAACGAAGGCGGCAGCCGTGCGGGCAAGCCACCCAAGAAAAAGAAGAAATTTCTGGTCTTCTGATCCCCGTGCTGGTTTCGCACAAAAAGCAAACCTCACCACGGATGAACACAGATGGCACGGATTCACGGACTTAAAAATGGTCCTGATTGATCTTTTTTGATCCGTGTAAATCAGTGTTATCCGTATTATCCGTGGTAAGGGTTCGGTCTTAACGCCGAGTTTTCTTGCGTTGTTTCGCAAGTTGCTTTTTTCGTTCTTCGGCCTGAAGCAATACGTCGTCAGGATCGCGCAAGTAGTTTTCCCAGCGTTGTCGCGCTTTTCCGTAACGGCCCCAGTCGTCAAGCTCTACCTGGTGCAGGTGTTCCAGAAATTCCTGGTTAAATTCAGCTTGCAACTCAAGAGCAAAACTGGGGAACAGCTTTGCCGCTTTTGATTTGAACAATCCGGTTCGTTGAAGGGTTTGAAGATGCTGGATGATTCCAGCAAAGGCCATGTTCAGGCTGGAGATTGTTTCGTAAACCTCAGCCTTTTGGGTACTATCGAGGGCAGCCATTGGTCGCCTTTCTTGAGAAGGTGATTTGTGGTCAGGGCTGCGTTCGTGCCTTATACACGGGCGCGGCCCGTTCTTTGTGTAATGCATCTTCGTGAGGGATGCAACGAAAAAGAAACGAAGGATTGAAGAAACGAATATTGTGAAGTGAACGCTTTAGATTGTGAGGCCGTGGCTGAATGATTTAAAGCGAGAAGCTCCGTAAAGTCCCGGGACACGTCTAAGGCCCATCCAGAGCTTCACAACCCGCGCCATGTCCACGGCGTCCAACCAAAGGTTATGGACGCAAAATCATGGATAGCAATTGTCGCGAATTTCATCGTCATTGCAGGGCTGATTTCCTATGGGTTCAACCTCTTTGCCGAGTATCACGCCACGGGCCGGTGGGCCAAGAACGTGACCGGATTGCTGGCTGGGGTCGGCATGCTGGCTCTTGCGGCATCCATGCTCTTGACGCCGCGTAATGCGCTCGTCATCTTGCAGGTGGCGCAAACGGGCGCGGCGCGCGTCTTCCTGATCATCAGCAGCGTCTTGTTGATGGCGGCCATCGCAGCTTTCGGCATCATCAATTATTCCCGCCCGCTGCGCCTCTGGCACCAGCGCCGCATTGGCAGGGACCTGCGGCGTGGCCTTCCTCGCATTCCCTAGTCAGGCTTGCTTTGTAAAAAAAAGCAAACCTCACTACGGATTTACAGGATTCAAATCCTTGTGAACTTTTTGATCCGTGTAAATCAGTGTCATCAGTTGTTATCTGTGGTGAGGTTTTGGGTCGAGGGTCATCTTTTCATTTGAATTCTCCGGTCACGAAGCTAGAATGGCTTCCCTATGCGAAAACTTTCAATCGTGACCCTGTTCGCCATTCTTGCTTTGACCGCCTGGACGCAGCAGGCACAAGCGCCCGTGGAAATCACCTCTGAGCCCAGCCATCACCTTGTGTTTGAGAACATGTTTGTTCGCGTCTTTGCCGTCGCTGTCGATCCCGGAAAATCGACGCTGATGCACCACCACGGCCATGACTATCTCGGCCTTACGCTCGGTGACTCCCAGATCACGAATACCAAGCAGGGCGCGCAGCCTGCGCAGGTTTCGCTGAAAGATGGCGACATCCGGTTCACGCCGGCCGGTCTGGTGCATGCTATTACCAATACCGCCAGCGCTCCGTTCCATAATCGGACGATTGAATTGTTGCAGCCCACCACGAACCAGAAAACCTGCACGGAATCCTGTGAAATCCCTGTGCCGTGCGACTCCGCGGACAAAACCAAATGCGTGACCGTGACAAAACTCATCACCGCCGATCAATGGTCTGTCACTCAGATCACACTGCCGCCGGGCGCAAAGTATCCGCAGCACACGCATCTGGCTAATTTCCTTACCATTCCGCTCACTGATGCCGATGTAACCATAAAAAACCAGGACCAGCCGGATACCCCAGTCCACTCCAAGACAGGTGAGCAGACATGGAACAATCCTGTGGTCCACACTGTGACTAATAACGGTAAGACCACAGCGAAGACGATTGTGCTGGAATTCCGCGGCCGCCCTGCTGGAGAAGGATCAGAATCCATGGGGCCAAATTCCAAGGATGCGCCGAAACCGCACGATCACAACTAAAATTCTGGCGAAGCGATGGCTTTGCACAAAAAAGCAAATCTCACCACGGATGGGACACGGATGACACGGATTTGCAAACTTAAAATTGTCCTATTGAACTTTTTTGATCTGTGTAAATCAGTGTTATCCGTATTATCCGTGGTAAGGGTTGGGTTCTTGAGGATCCCAAAGCGGCTCAAAGCGCCAGAAACAAAGGTCACACTTGCGGCTACTGGAGGTTATTTTTACAATCTTTATATGAGAAAGTCCCGCGTTGCGGGCCTGTTGTTTCTGGCCACAGCAGCTTTGGCCCAGCACCAGCAGTCCGTGGAGATCACATCTGAACCCAGCCATCACCTGGTTTTTCAAAATGAATACGTGCGCGTGTTCGATGTGACGGTTGGTCCCCACGCAACAACACTGGTCCACAAGCACAATTATGACTATCTTTTTGTGACGCTGGGTGACTCAGACGTGGTGAGCGTTCGTCCGGGCGAAAAACCCGTAGCGTTGAAGCTCAAGGACGGCGAAGTGCGATTTACGCCGGGCAAATTCGCTCACGCCGCTATCAATCAGAGCGACCGCCCGTTTCATAACATCACGATTGAGTTGCTGAAATCCTCCAGCAACGTGAAGCAATTCAAGCTTGCCGAAGGCGAATCTGTGGTTACCCATGGTGAAAGTGCGGCACTCTCTGATCAGTGGAAGGCATGGATCAATTTCCTGCAGCCTGGCGGCCGCATGACTCCCCGTGGCCCCGCCCTGTTTGTGACGGTCGCTGATCTTGACGTCAAAGCGCAAGACGGCACCAACGTGGTTCGTCGGACCGTCGGCGATGTAATGTGGATTGCTCCGGGAACTTCTTATACGGTGAGCAATGGCTCTCAACCAAGCAAATTCTTCTTGCTGGAATTCAACCCGGAGCCTTCCAAGCCATGACCCTCGCCGGCGGCAATACACAACCTGATACGCCCGAGGTCCGCGAATACAATCGCACGCGCCGCTGGCTGGAGCTTGGCGATCTGGGCGTCAGCTTTGGATTCCTCATCGTACTGCTCGCTACCGGCTGGACGAAAACGCTCAGCGGCCTGGCCACCCGCATGGCCCCCGATCGCTACTGGCTCGATCTGTTTTTCTATGTAATGTTTCTCAGCTTGATCAGCAAGGCGCTTGGCTTTGCCTTGGATTTCTACGGCTTCCGCCTGGAGCACCGCTTCAATCTTTCCAACCAGCGCCTCTTCTCCTGGCTTAAAGATGAATTCAAAGGCTGGCTGCTGGGACTGGTGATGGCAACCGTGCTGGCTGAGATTGTCTATGCGCTGATCCGCACGTCGCCGCAATACTGGTGGATCATCGGCTGGCTGATCTTCATGGGCCTGTTCGTCTTTTTCGCGCAGATCGCGCCGGTGGTCCTGTTCCCGCTGTTTTACAAATTTGCTCCCTTGCAGAATGACGAACTCAAAGCCCGACTCATGCGGCTGGGCGAGCGTGCCGGCACGCGCGTGCGCGGCGTATACGAATGGAAGCTCTCAGAAAAAAGCAAGAAGGCCAATGCCGCTCTGACCGGGCTTGGCAACACCCGCCGCATCATCCTGGCGGACACGCTCCTGCAAAATTACAGCGACGACGAAATTGAAGCCGTGCTGGCCCATGAACTCGGGCATCACGTGCACGGCCACATGGTAAAGATGATCGTGGTGCAGGCCCTCGTTACTCTGGCGGGCTTCTGGGCAGCGAATTATGTGCTGCGCTATGCCATTGACGAACAGCACATGTTCCAGCACCTTGCAGACTTTGCCAACCTGCCGCTGCTCGCGCTCGTGGCCAGCGGACTCTCATTGCTGCTGATGCCGGCACTCAATGCCTACTCGCGCTTTACTGAGCGGCAGGCCGATCTTTACTGCTGGAAATGCGTGTCTGACGTCACGCCTTACATCAGCGCCATGGAAAAGCTGGCGCGCCAGAACCTGAGTGAAAGCCATCCGTCGCGGCTGGTGGAGTTGCTCTTCCATTCCCACCCGCCGATCTCTAAGCGAATCGCCGCCGCTGAAGCCTGGGCCAAAAATCATCGCCCCAGCCTGGCTACCTGATTTAGTCGCCGCTGATTGCGCCGAAGCGTGTTTCGCGTTGATTCGCGGCCAAGCCGGTCCTGGTTTTCGATCAGCGTTCATCAGCGTAAATCTGCAGCAAAGATTTTCTTGTTACTTGCCGGACGCTCTCACCATCTCTTCCACCCGACGCAAATCTTCTTCTGTATCCACCCCAACGGTGTTGAACGGTGTCTCGGCCACATAAATATCGATGCCGTTATCCAAAAATCGCAATTGCTCCAGCCGCTCCGCCGCTTCCAGTTTCGACTCCGGCAGATTGCAGAATCTATCGAGCGCGGCTTTGCGATAAGCATAAAAGCCCAGATGCTTGAAGTAAGTAACAACGCCGGTCTTGTCGCGATCAAAAGGAATCGTCGATCGGGAAAAGTACAGAGCGCGGCCATTCGGGTCCGTCACAACCTTTACCGCGTTGGGATTATCAACATCCTGTGGCGGACACGGCGTCTTGATGGTTGAGACCATCACCTTGGGATCCTGCATCGGCTGCAGCAAAGCGTCCAGATGCTCAGGCCGTGCAAGCGGCTCATCGCCCTGGATATTTACATACACGTCGGCTGGAATGCGCTGCGCCACTTCATATACGCGATCGGTACCGCTGCGATGCTTGTCGGATGTCATCTGCGCTTTCCATCCGCGCGCCTGCGCAAGCTGCAAGACCTCTTCAGAATCCGTGGCGATGATCACGTCGCGCAACAGCGGCGATTGCTTCGCCGCTTCGTACACGCGCACGATCATCTGCTGCCCGGCAATCTCGCGCAATATCTTGCGCTGCAACCTCGTGGAGGCCAGCCGGGCAGGTATGATGGCGATAGCGGAAAAAGAGCCTGGCATCGGGAGTAGCGTCTACCTCTTCCGCATCTGCTGCAGCTTCTGCGATTTCTCTTCCACGCTCTTCACCAGCTTGCCTTTCATCTCTTTCAGCTTGCCGGCGACCGTGGTATTGCTCAGCCCTATAATCTGCGCGGCCAGAATTCCCGCGTTCGTTGCGCCGGCCTTGCCGATGGCGGTAGTCGCCACAGGAATGCCCGCAGGCATCTGCACAATCGCGAGCAGTGAATCCATGCCGTTCAGCGGTGTAGAAGGAATGGGCACGCCGATCACAGGCAAGGTTGTTTCGGCGGCAATCACGCCCGCCAAATGTGCAGCGCCGCCTGCTCCGGCAATGATGACCTTTACGCCACGCCCCGCGGCATTGCGCGCAAATTCTGATGTCCGCGCGGGCGAACGATGCGCCGAGGTCACGTCAATTTCATAGGCAATGCCAAAGTCATCCAGCGCCTTGGCGGTTTCATTCATAATCTCAAGGTCGGAATCCGACCCCATTACAATCGATACAAGAGGGCTCTCTGCCATAAAAGTTATTTTTCCTGTGAGTTTTATTTCGGCGCTTTCAACGCTCGAGCGCCAATATCCTTGCGGTAGTACATTTCTTCAAAGCTTATCAGCCGCACGGCTTCATATGCGCGGGTGATCGCATCTTCCAGCCTTGGCGCTCGCGCGGTTACGCCCAGCACGCGTCCGCCGCTGGTATAAAAAACGCCATCGCGCTTGCTTGTACCCGCGTGGAAGACTTTTACATTGGTCAAGCTACTTGCACGGTCCAGGCCGGAAATCTGTTTCCCGGTCATAAAGCTTCCCGGATATCCCCCGGAAGCCACCACCACACAGCATGAAGCGTCGCCCGACCATTTGAATTCGCCGGGGCTAACGCGGCCTTCCACTGCGGCCTCAATCGCGTCGAGCAGGTCGCTATCCAGGCGCATCAGCACGGCCTGAGTTTCAGGATCGCCAAAGCGGCAGTTAAACTCCAGCACCATGGGGCCGCGCGCGGTCATCATCAGGCCGCAATACAAAATGCCGCGATACTCCGCTCCTTCCGATTTCATGCCATCGATTACGGGCCGGGCAATATGATTCAGCAGCCAGTCACTCATGCCTTCTTCGAGCAGCGAGCCCGTAGAGTAAGCTCCCATGCCTCCGGTGTTCGCGCCTTTATCGCCATCGCCGATGCGCTTGTGGTCCTGCGCGGGCACCAGCGCGGCCATGCGATCGCCATCGCTCAGCACCAGGAAGGAAACTTCCTCGCCTTCAAGAAATTCTTCCAGCACCACGTTGGCCACCGGCGCGCCCAGCAGCTTGCCGTTAAACATTGAAACGCCTGCGATGGCAGCCTCTTCCTTGGTGGCGGCAATCACCACGCCTTTGCCGGCGGCGAGACCATCGGCCTTTACGACTATCGGCGTGGAAAACAGCCCCAGTGATTTGCGCAAATCTTCTTCTGAACTGCACACGGCAAAGTGCGCGGTTGGCACTTTGTGCCGCTGCATGAACTCCTTGGCAAAGCTCTTGCTCGTCTCCAGTTGCGCGGCCCTTTGCGTAGGACCAAAAATCCTCAGGCCGCGGCGCTTGAATTCATCCACCACGCCAATCGACAGCGAAATCTCCGGCCCGACCACGGTCAAGTCCGGCTGTATCTGGTGAGCGACAGAAAGCAGGCTGGCCAGGCTCTTTGGGTCGCCGGGCATGCAGGTGGCTTCTTCACAAATGCCGCCATTCCCGGGCAGGCAATACACCTGCGACACACGTGGCGACTGGCGCAGCTTCCACACCAGCGCGTGCTCCCTGCCTCCACCGCCAATGACCAAGACCTTCATAGATAAGAAAGAGTATTACCAGAAGAGCTTAAAAAGCCAGACCAGTGAGGATATAGCATTTAGCGCGGATTCGTCAGCCCATGCAGCGACGAATTATCCAAGCATATTCTAGACTTAGAGCTATGGCTGACACTACCTGCCCGAACTGCGCCATTGAGATGGACCAGATCGAAAGGACCACCTTTACGGGACGCGACATGCGCGAATATCAATGCCCCAAGTGCGGCCGCAAGCAGATAGTCGATTGCGGCAAGGCCTTGTGGCAGATCCTGTCAGAGGCGAATGAAGAATATAGGAAGAACAAGAAGGAATAAAAAGTACAGACCGGCACCGGTTTCCGACCTTCCAACCTCACGATATTCCCTGTCCACCTTAATTCCTGATTCGCGTTCTTCGCGTTAATTCGCGGCTAAACTTCCTCCGCGCCCAAACCTGATTCCGGGTTATCAGCGCTAATCTGCGTTGAAAGTTCTTTACCCCGCCATCGCCGGAGTGGGTTTTGTCGCCAGCAGCTGCCGCAGCACGTACTGCAGAATCCCGCCGTGTTCGTAGTAGAGAATCTCCTGCGGTGTGTCAATGCGCACCAGCGCGCTGAATTCATTCACGTTGCCATCCGCGCCGGTGGCCCTGACCTGTACTTGCTTTCCGTTGGCAAACTTGCTGGCCAGCAGCCCCGGCAAGCCCACGATCTCATAGACTTCGTCGCCCTGTAGGCCCAGAGACTCTGCGTTTTCTTCTGCAAGAAACTGCAGCGGCAGAATTCCCATGCCTACCAGGTTTGAGCGATGAATGCGCTCGTAGCTCTCGGCGATCACCGCGCGGATGCCCAGCAGCAGCGGACCCTTTGCTGCCCAGTCACGCGATGATCCCGATCCGTATTCCTTGCCTGCCAGCACAATCGTCGGCACGCCCGAGGCGATGTACTTCACGGAAGCGTCAAAGATTGACATAATCTCGCCGCTGGGGAAGTGCTTGGTGATGCCGCCTTCTGAGCCCGGCGCAAGCTGGTTGCGCAGGCGGACATTGGCAAAGGTGCCCCGCACCATTACTTCATGATTGCCGCGGCGCGAGCCGTAAGAGTTGAAATCGCTTGGAGGCACGCCGTGCTCCTGCAGATACTTTCCCGCCGGGCTGTTGGCTTTGATCGAGCCTGCAGGAGAAATATGGTCGGTAGTCACGCTGTTGCCCAGCTTCGCGAGCACTCGCGCGCTTTTGATCTCTTTCACCGGAGTAGGACGAGCCGGCATATTGTCAAAATACGGGGCGCGTTTGATGTAAGTAGAGTCATTGTCCCAGGCGTAGGTTTCGCCTTCAGGGACGGACAGCCTTTTCCATTCCTGATCGCCATCAAAAATTGTCTGATAATTCGTGGTGAACATGCCGGAATTGATCGAGTGGCTCACGGCGTCCTGCACTTCCTTTTGCGTAGGCCAGATATCGCGCAGATAAACCGGCTTGCCTCCGGTGCCAGTGCCTACCGGATCGCTGGTGAGGTCAAGATCAATACGCCCGGCCAGCGCGTAGGCCACCACCAGCGGTGGTGACATCAGGTAATTTGCGCGGACTTCAGAATTAATGCGGCCTTCAAAGTTGCGATTGCCGGACAGCACTGAGACGGCGACCAGTTGTTTTTCCGCGATGGCGTAGGAAACGTCCTGCGGAAGCGGGCCTGAATTTCCAATGCACGTGGTGCAGCCATAACCCACAACGTGGAAGCCCAGCTTTTCCAGGTAGGGGATGAGTCCGGCATTGCGATAGTACTCCGTGACCACGCGCGAGCCCGGAGCAAGAGAGGTCTTTACCCAGGGTTTGCGCTTCAACCCTTTTTCGACGGCTTTTTTGGCCAGGAGTCCAGCGGCCATCATCACTGACGGATTTGACGTGTTGGTGCAGCTTGTAATCGCAGCAATCACCACGGAGCCATCATGCATGTACTCAAAAACGTTTTCGCCAACATCTTTGTGTGCGGCAGGAGCGTTGGGATCTTCAGCCAGCGCAACCGGCGTGCCGCCTTCACCTTCAAACCGCTCTACCTGTTGCGGAGCCACTTTGCGCGCAGGCTGCGAGGGGCGCGGCCCTATCAAGGTCGGCAGCGCTGCTTCGAATGACTCTTTGGTCTTGGACAGCAGGACGCGGTCCTGCGGCCGCCTTGGCCCAGCAACGCTCGGTTCCACGGTGCTCAAATCGAGTTCAACGATCTGAGAGTACTCTGCGTCCTGCGTTTGCGCGGTGTGGAACAAGCCTTGCTCTTTGCAGTAGGTTTCCACCAATGCAATCTGATCAGCGGGGCGGCCGGTGGTGCGCAGATAACCCAGCGTTGTTTCGTCCACGGGGAAGATGCCGCAGGTCGCGCCGTACTCGGGCGCCATGTTGGCAATGGTGGCGCGATCAGCCAGCGGCAATGACGACAAGCCGGGACCAAAGAACTCCACAAACTTTCCTACCACGCCAGTCTTGCGCAGCATTTCCGTCACGGTGAGAACAAGATCAGTGGCGGTGGAGCCTTCGCGCAACTGGCCTTTCAGTTTGAATCCCACAACTTGCGGCAGCAGCATGGAAACAGGTTGGCCCAGCATAGCCGCCTCGGCTTCAATGCCGCCCACGCCCCAGCCCAGCACGCCCAGGCCATTGATCATCGTGGTGTGCGAGTCTGTTCCCACCAGCGTGTCCGGATACGCTACGGTTACGCCGTCGCGCTTTTCAGAGAAGACCACGCGCGCCAGATATTCCAGATTGACCTGATGGACGATTCCCATGTCGGGCGGAACGACCTTGAAATTCCTGAAGGCGGATTGTCCCCAACGCAAAAATGCGTAGCGCTCTTTGTTGCGCTCGAACTCCAGTTGCGCGTTCACGGCAAATGCCCCGATGGTGGCAAATTCATCCACCTGCACGGAATGGTCAATCACCAGTTCTGCGGGCTGCAGCGGATTGATCAGCCTGGGGTCGCCGCCCATCTTCTTCATGGCATCGCGCATCGCGCCCAGGTCAACGACCGCTGGCACACCAGTAAAATCCTGCATGAGCACGCGTGCCGGGGTGAATGCGATTTCCTTGTCGGGCACGGCCTGCGGCTTCCATCCGGCGAGAAAGCGCACGTCGTCCGCGGTAACGCTGCGGCCATTTTCTGTTCGCAAAAGATTTTCCAGAAGGATTTTCAATGAGAAGGGGAGGCGCTGAGGGACGCAATCATGCTTTTCCAGCGCGTCTAGACGGTAGATTTCGTATTCCTGATTGCCGGCGCGCAATTTTGAGCGGCTGCCGAAACTATTCATGAGTTCACCTTCTTATTTGGATTCATTTGCGCCGTCGAACGTTCCACAATCTCGCTCTAGAACTGGCCGCCCACCATCCGGTAAACCAGCAGAAGATTCAAGCCAACAATGATGGCCGTAACCGTGTAAGCCATGTAGTTGGTGCGCGGGCTGTTCACCAGGTCAGACATCACGGCCTTGGAGCGGGTCAGCAGGACCAGTGGAATCAGAGCAAACGGAATCGCGAAGCTAAGCACAACCTGTGATAGTAACAAAATTTTAAGGGCGTCGAGGCGGAGCGCGATCACAATGAGCGCGGGAATGATCGTCAAAAGGCGGCGCAAAAAGACGCTGAATTTGATATCTAAAAATCCTTCGATAATCACCTGACCTGCCATCGTACCTACAGTAGACGATGACAAGCCGGAAAAAAGCAGCGCCAGAGCAAAAGCAGTGCCTGAAACCGCAGGCAACAGAGGATGCAGCGTGAGATGCGCCTCATCAAATGTGAAATTTACGCCCTTGTTGTAAAACACGGCGGCGGCCATCACGATCATGGCGGAGTTGATCAGCCATGCGCCGTTCATCGCAGCCAGCACGTCCCACAGCTCATAACGCAGGTGGCGCATGGTGAGCAGCCACTTCTCAGGATGGTCGCTGGCGGCATCTTCTTTCACCCGGTGTTGCACCAGCGCTGAATGCAGATAAATTACGTGCGGCATCACCGTTGCGCCCAGCATGCTTACTGCAACGTAGATGCTTTCTGAATTGATCTTTGGCACTATAACGCCGTGGGCCACCGCGCCCCAGTCGGGATGCACCAGAAACATTTCAAACGCGTAGCACGCTGCGATGGCAAAGACGAAAACCATGATCAGCTGTTCCAGCCGCCGGAAGCCGTAGAGTTCAACCGCCAGCATCAGGAACACCACAACAGCGGTGATGAGCGCGGCGGGAAACAGAGGAATATGCAGGAGAAGGTAAAAGCCCAGCGCTGCGCCCAGAAACTCAGCCAGATCGGTGGCCAGAGCGGCCAGTTCCGCCGCTACCCACAACCCGAAATTGATCTTTTTGGAAAAATATGCGCGGCAATTTTGTGGGAGCGTCTTTCCAGTGGCGATGCCCAGCTTAGCGGAAAGATACTGTATCAAGATGGCCATGGCGTTTGACCACAACAGTACCCACAACAGCGTATAGCCAAACCTCGCGCCGCCTTCAAAGTTGCTGGCGAAATTTCCGGGGTCGATATACGCGACGCTGGCGACAAACGCCGGGCCAAAGTACCGCCACATCTCGCCGCGCTTGAGCGTGGGAAACAGTTTGAACCGGAATTTTCTGGGTGTCTCCGGACCTGCGGACGACGACATAAGAGCATTCCAGTATAAGGGATAAGCGCCACATCGCACCCAGGCGCTTAAAGCCGGCGCTGGCAATCTTTCCGAAGATTCAAAAGGGTCGGAACTTCTCCGGCCGTCTTGGTGTCAGTCCGCTATGTAGAATGCTATCTATCGTGTGTTCCGAAAGAGGAGGTCGCCATGGTCATTCGCTATGCCCTTGCTCTCGCAGCATTCCTGGTCTTTGCTTCGAACAATCTCACGGGTGTCTGGACGGGAGAAATGAAAGACGCCGAAGGCGGCGGCAGCGGCAGCGCTTATCTGCAACTCACGCAGGATGGCGGCCGGATTACCGGCTCAACCGGCGCCAGCAAAGACCATTCATGGTCTATTAAGGACGCCCAGTTTACCGATGATCACCTGACTTTTCATGTCACGTCAACCGATCCTGAGAGCAAGGAAAAATCCGAGTGGAGTTTTGACCTTAAAGTCGAGGGAGACCACATGACCGGCACGGCCGAAGGAAAACAGGAAGACCGCTTATGGAAGGCCGACCTGCAATTGACGCGGCAAAAGTAACGGCCCAGAACAATTCAGATCTCCTGATGGGACTCAAACTTCGGTTTCAAACCTTACTCAGTTGGGGCGTGGTGAAGACGATCCAGAAGATTACGATATTAGCGAGAGCTGTAAGCGCCGCCGCCAGCAACAGTCCTTTAGCCGTTTTGGGCTTGCCTTTACGTCGCAGCAGACGCCAGATCGGTACAACGTAGCCGACTTGCACCAGGCCGATCGCGCAAACCAACACGTAATAGGCGGGAAGCATGCGCACATCGGCCACCAGCAGCAGCCAGCCCATGCCGAGTTGGGCGACGTTGAGCAGCCAGCAGATTGCCATCCCGGCAAGGATGCTTCCCTGACCTTGATTCATGAATGCAGTTTATCTAAAGAAGAAAAGGCCCGCCTCGCCGGCGGGCCATTTCCTGTTTCGAGCATGACTGATAAGCGACGGTTACTGCGTCAGCTCTTGCGTAAGCACCGCGCCTCCCATGGCAGGAAGCACCATGGTTTCTTTGACTGGCTTATGGGAATCGCGCGCCACCCACAGCGTTTCCTTGTCCGCGCCGCCATCGGTCGAGGTGATTTCCACTTTATAAGCATCAAACGTCCCGGCAGGCACAGTCACTTTTTCCACGCCCGTAACTTTCAACTGCATCAGCTTTACGGTCTGCTTTTGCACGTCAAAGTTCCGGAAGGTGGTGCTATAGCCTTCAGCCAGCGGCAGGCATGAGATTGCTTGCTTGGCCCCGGCGGCATTCGCAAACAGCGGCCCGCCAAGATCGACTGAAACAGGCTTGTCCTGTCCGCCCATGTTCACGTTGCCCGCGGCTTTGTCGCTGGCAAAGTTGAGGTCCATGGATGCCTGCCCACTTTTCAACGTCAGGTTGCGGTTGATCAACGTTCCTTTTTCCAGCGTGGAAGTTGTGGTCACGTCGCCGTTGGGCGTGGTCATCACGTCCGTGGCGGCCCATGCGCCGCCCGCTTCCGCAATGGTGGTGGAGATGCTGAGCGGAATCTGCTGGCCGCTCACCTCGATCATGGCCTTGTATTTGTACGCGCCAGGCTGCAAGTCCGTGGCCGGCTTGGGAGAAGTGACGGCGTTCGCATCGACCTTCTTGGCCAGCACCACGGTCTTGGGATCGACCGTAACTTCTTTCAGCCGCGCAACAACTTCCGGAGTTCCGCCTTCCTGCGCGCGTCCGCCCAGGTATTTGGCGAGGAAGTTTTCCGTGGCCATTAAGCTGGCCATGTTATTCACCGGCCGCGCAAAGCCATGGCCTTCGTCGGGTATCAATAGATATTCCACCGGAAAGCCGCGGTCACGCAATGCGATGACAATCTGTTCCGATTCAGCATGGTTTACTCGTGGATCATTAGCGCCCTGCGCGATCATCAGCGGCGTCTTGATCTTGCTGGCGGAAGTGAGCGGGGAGCGTTCTACCAGCAGAGCTTTGCCTTCCGGGGTGTTGGGATCGCCCATGCGTTCATAGAAGAGCTTGCGGCCAGACTCCCAGTACGGTGGAATCGAATCCAGAAGCGTGATCAGGTTGGAAGGACCGAACAGGTCGACTGCTGCCGCGTAAAGATCAGGAGTAAAAGCTATGCCTGCGAGCGTGGCGTAACCGCCATACGATCCGCCAAAAATGCCAATGCGCTTGGGGTCGCTGATACCTTGATCGATCAGGTATTTCACGCCCCAGGTAACGTCATCCTGCATATTCTTGCCCCACTCTTTATTGCCGGCATTCAGGAATTTCTTGCCGTAACCGGTAGAGCCGCGAAAGTTCGGGCTCAGCACGGCATAGCCGCGATTGGCCAGGAACTGCGCGTAACCGTTATAGCCCCAGAGATCGCGCGCCCAGGGGCCGCCGTGAGGAAAGATCACGGTAGGAAGGTTCTTGGCGGGAACGCCCTTGGGCAACGTCAGATAAGCGGGAATCCCCAGCCCGTCAGAGGATTTGTACTTCACCGGAGTCATGGTGGCCAGCGCTTCACGCGGAAGTTTTTCGCGAACCTTGTATTGCAGCGCCAGCTTGTGCTTTTTGCGATCAAAGAGATACGTTTCGCCCGGTTCAGTATCACTGCTGGCGTTGATTAGCCAGGTCTGGTCGTCGCGCGTGTCGGAGACAATGTTGACTTCTTTGCCGGGAAATTTTGCTCCCAGCCATTTAAGGTCGGATTCAAATCCCTTGTCACGGTAGTAGCGACGGAGATGCTCGTCCACGTAAACGGTCAGGGCCAATTCGTCAGTAGCTTCAGAAAAACGCGCTCCGCCAAAATCCACGCGCTTTAACGGATCGGACTCAACCAGCTCTGTCTTGCCTGTCTCCGGATCCAGGAGCACCAGCGACACCAGGTCGACATCAGCACCTTTATTGGTTTCAAAGTACACATGCTTGCCGTCTTTATTGAAACGGATTGACCCGCAGGTTTCAAAAACGTCGCAGGAATAAATCTTGGTGAACTTGTCAGGGTCCACGCGGAGAATCTCGGTGTCGCCGTTCTCTGCGGCCCGGCTGGCCAGGCGCAGATTGCCCTTCAGGTCAAAATTCCAGCCGGTGATGCGATCAGTATTCTTCCGCACCAGCGTCTTTTCGCCGGTGGAGATTTTCAGCTTGTAGAGATCATGCCACGCTTTGTCGCGATCATTGAGGCCGATGTAAACGATATCGGGATCGGACTTGGGCAGGTCATAAAGCGCCACCCTGACGCCCTTGAGACCCGTGAGATCGCGTGAAGCAGGCGCGTCAGCGCCGGCTGCCGGCTTGGCTGAGGGATCAACGGCATAGACGTTGAAGTTTTCGTCCCCGGCATTGTCTTTTACGTAGAGCACGGATTTGCTGTCCCAGGTCCAGAAGAAGCCTGCGACCGGCCGCTTGGTTTCTGTGGTCAGCAGACGGGCCGCGCTGAATGGCTCATCCACGCCTTTGACGTAGACGTTGCGTGTATCTTTCCAGGGCTTCAGAAAGGCGACATATTTACCGTCCGGCGAAAGCTCTGCCGCGGCAATCTCTGGATTGCCAAAGATCAGCTCACGGTCAATGATGGGCGGCAATCCGCTCGCGGCAGGCGGTTTTTTGTCTTTAGCTTCAGCACCCACAGTGGCAACCAAAAGGGCAAGGCACAAGAGGCTCTTGAACAACTTATTCATGGCAGGAAAATCCTTTCTCTCAGAAGAGAGCTTACGGCAGTGAGAAGCGGGTACAGAGAATTGTGGGCGCATAGAGTGATTGCTGTCCAGTAATAACGAGCCTTAATTGGCGGCGCGGGGCGAGATTACCCCTGATAACAGTACGGCGAAAAACGTTTAGAGTTCCCCGGAAATCCCTCTTTTCTTTTCTAGACGTTCTCAGGCAGGATAAGTTAACGTCGGCGGTCTGAAATACGGGTGGCGGTGAAACCTGCCTGGAGCAAATGGCTATTTCAGATTGAAGGGCGAGACTTCCATTCGAATGAGAGATGGTACAAGGCTAGGTCTGGACATTTTGATTTCGGCAGCGTTC
>Ga0070734_10002948_pt1 | contig 19082 bp, 19 predicted proteins | sample Coa_R1_8_FD_66444 | JGI IMG/M metagenome (GOLD analysis project Ga0070734, IMG submission 66444) | Surface soil microbial communities from Centralia Pennsylvania, which are recovering from an underground coalmine fire - Coalmine... | ecosystem: Environmental > Terrestrial > Soil > Unclassified ... | reverse complement strand
CCGCTAGCGTCGCAGCAGTCTACTTGTCTTTCTTCGCGCCGCCTTGACTTTCCGTGTAATGCTGCAAGTCTTGTTCGCCCTCGACACAGGCGTATTCTAGATTTTCGTAGTCGGCTTCCAAATTCCGGCCCAGCTCAAACGCAATCTTCCATGGCCGGGTGAAAACTTTGGGGTCGGTTATGGTCGCTTCGTATTTAATCGTGTTCGAATCGACCGGCGTGTATCGCTCCACGACGTGAATTTCTTCGCTATGGAAGTTGCCGGCCATATCGAACCACGTGCGGTCGTTCTGATTGGCGACATCCACTACCAGCGTGTCGCCCTCCCAATGACCACGCGAGTCGCCTTCGAACAGGCGAATATTGGGGTCCGGATGTGGCTTCCCGTCCATATGAATCACGCGAAACGCATGGAAGGCTTCAAACAGCAGCGTAATGTTCCCCTCCGGCTGCATGATCTGAAAACCGAACGGAGTGTACATCTGGCGAGGAACGCCGGAGAGAAAACAGTGAGCCTGCGGGTCATCGGCGAGATGACTGTTCACCAGTTCTTCTTTCTTCTTCAGCGCCCAGGCCTGATACGGTATTTTCCCGTCGGGCGGATCCACCACGACGCCCTTTCCCGCGGGAACCTCGAAGGTCGCCTTCTCGTGAGTTTCAAGGTCGAAGGCCGAAAAGAAATTGCGAGTTTCCCAGAAGCCCTGCAAATCGGGCTTGCCGTTGCGCAGGCGTTTAAACGGTCCAGCCTTGGGAACGTCCTTGCCTTTGGCATTCTTGCCTCCGCCCTGACCAGGTACCGGGGAAACACTGATCAGGAAGCCTCCGGCCGCGGCCGCGACAACTAGTAAGTAATGCCACTTCTTCACGGCTTGACCTCCTGCTTCTTGGCCTCCGGCTGGGGCGCGGGCAAATACGCATGGCATTCGTATTCGAAGATCTGCGCGTCCGGGCTACGATCCTTATAGAGAGGCATGCGAATGGTCCACGGTCTGGTGTAGACCTTCGGGTCCGTTATCGTGGCCTCGTAGGTCAGGACGTCCGCCGCGGTACGCGTGAAACGCTCCACCACTCGCAATGCCTCGCTGTGATAGTCGCCCGACTTGTCCAGCCAAGTCTGGGCGTTCAGATCGCCCACGTCCACAACCAGGGTGTCCCCATCCCAGTGGCCAAGAGAATCTCCCATCCAAAACTCCGCGTCGGCGTAGTGCGTCTTCCGCTGCATGTAAATGATCCGCGTGGTGTGCGCGAATTCGGACGTGATTGCCACGTAGCCAGGCGTCTGAAAGATTTGGACGGGAAAGGGGATATACATCATCCGCGGGACGCCGGGCGAGTAACACTTATTGAGCGGATCCTCCTCCGCGCGTCGTTTATAATTCTCGTCCCGTTTTGCAAGCGCGGAAGGTTGATACGGTATCTTTCCGTCGGCCGGATCTACGATTACGCTGCGGCCGGCGCGAATCCCGAAGGAAGCTGTATGCGCCTCCAGGCTTCCCGCCGCCGTATTGCGAGCCTCCCAGATCCCTTCGAGATCCGGCTGCCCGTATCCGTTGCGGGGCGCTTTATAAGGCGTCGGTGTTTGCGCGGGGGCGGGCCGGTGCACAGCCAAGCAGCCTAACGCGCATCCGAATGCGCGCACCGCCCATCGATTCACTTCTGGTCATCTCCCTCAAGTGCGGGCGCGCCATTCCCGGTGGATCCGGCGAACATTCGCTTGCCATCCGCGGTCACGACGCTCCGCGCGCTCATCGTCGCGGACGAATCTTTGGCGCGGTAACCTTCCACGGTAATCTCCGAACCTTCCTTCAAACTGTTTTTCGTCCAGCCCCGCCGGAACAAACCATTGGGCGGAGCGGTTTCGCATCTCCACGTCGTCACCTTGCCTTCCGCGTCCTTGACGTCAACAAACACCCAGGAGTGCGGGTTGACCCAATCGACGTGATTCACGGTGCCCCTGATGGTGATCGGCGCAGCGGAATCGTATTCGGCCGCGAAGGAGTGGTGCGCTAGCGCGGGCAGCGAAGCCGCGACGGCCACCATCAAGCATGTGAGTTTATTCCGCATAAAACAACCTTTCGGAGGGTAAAACTTAAGATACCGTGGCCGTTTCGGGGACCTTGATGGGTTCGAGCTGGGCCATGATCTCTTCCTTGCGGTGGGACCACCACGGAGGCAGGTGGAGTGCGGTGCCCAATGTCTCTCGCGGCTCGTCTTTCTCAAAGCCGCCCGGCACGTTACAGCAGCTCTCGATCAGAATACCGCCTGGGCAACGGCAGTACATGGAATGAAAGTAGAAACGATCCTTGATCTCGGAAGCGTCGGTATAGCCGAGCTCTTCGTAAATCCCTTTCTGCTCCGCCAGCGCGTTGTCATCGGCACCCCACAGCGCAATGTGATGAACCGTGCCCGCGCCGAAGGTCCAACTTCCCGCCGGGCGATCCGGCTCGCACAGCAGCGTGACCGTTTTATTCGCGCCGCCCGATCCGGTTTCAAACCGATGGTAGGCTCCGTCCACGCCGGTCTTGCGAAAGCCAAGAGCTTCGATAAAGAATCGCTCTGTTTCGGGAATCTCCCGCACGGAGAGAACGCTCCCATGAAACCCATGCACGGCCGTGTCTTTGCCGACTTCCGGAGTAGTCCAGCCCTCGCGTTTGTCGGCGTCATCTTCGAGCACTTCAAAAGAGAGACCGGAGGGGTGCCGGAAGCGAATGAAGCTCTGTCCAAATCGCTCCGCGGTGGGGTCTTGATCCACTTTGTGCCGCTTGAGCTGTTCCTTCCAGAACGGCAAGGTTCCTTTGGACACCGAAAACGCGGTCGAGCTCACCTGTCCCGATCCGCGCCGTCCCGGCCTGCGGCCATAGGGGAAGGTCGTCATGACCGATCCCGGCTCCAAATTGGCGTTGGAGTAATAAAGATGATAGATCGGGATCTTGCCGTCCATCAGGACAGTCTGCTTAGCCATTCTCAGGCCGAGCGACTGGGTGAAAAACTCGACGTCTTCTTGCGCGCCTCCGGCGCACGCGGTGATGTGGTGATAGCCCGTAAGCGGGTAATTCATTTTGGCTCTTTCAGTTCGGTTTAGCGGCTTCTGTTGCGAACCTAGAATACCGCCCGTGCTGCAACCAGGGGAATGTGATTTCGGTAATACCGGCTATCAAAACACTTGATAGATCGTTACTTGATAAATCGCTCACGACGTCAGAAACAGCTCCGCCATCAAATTTCTAAACCAACGGTTCACCGGATCCTGGCTATACCGCTCATGCCAATGTTGCATGATCTGGTAGGTCGGGATCTCAAACGGCACGTTCAGTACCTTTACGTTGTTGCCGGATGCGAAGTGCCTGCCCAACTGCTCGGGAAGGATCGCAATATAGTCGCTGTTGGCGATAATCGAGACGATCCCGAGGAAACTCGGTACTGTAAGTCCCACCCTGCGTCGGATCTTCTTAGCTTCAACTGCCTTCTCTACCGCTGTGTGGCCGGTCCCCGAGGTCGCGATGGCAAGGTGCGATTCGGCTTCGAATTGCTTGATGCTGAGCGTCGAATCGATGCGTGGATGATCCTTTCGGACTACGCAGACGAACCGCTCCTTAAATAATCTCTGCTGGCAGAAGCCCGCGCCCATCGGCAGGCAGAAGCCCACAGCTAAGTCGAGTTCGCCCGATTCCAGCAATTTGGGGGTATCCGTTCCGAGTCTGTCCAGCCGCAAACAGGTGGCGGGCGCCACAGACCTCAACCGGCGCATCAGCTTCGGCAGCAATGTAACTTGCGCGATATCGGTGGAATGCAGCCGGAACATGCGATCCGAAATCTTGGGGTCGAAGACGATCTGATGCCCCAGAGCGGATTGCAGCAGATGCTCTGCCTTTTCGAGCATATTGATCAGCCCGATCGCATGCGGGGTTGGTTCCATACCCGCCGAAGTACGCACGAATAAGGGATCGTTGAAATGCTTGCGAAGCTTTGCCAAGCTCATACTTATGGCAGATTGGCTCAGCTCCAGCCGCTCGGCGGCCTGGGACACGCTTCGCGTCCGATGCAGCTCACCGATGATTCCCAGCAGCTTGAGGTCGATGTTTGTCAGAATCAGTTACCCCTAACCCGATTTTCACAAAATGCATGCAAACCGGCTTACCGTTTGGTATTGTAGTGCTTCAAGGGGAGGGTGTCAATCGGGTTATGTACCGGCCATAGAAGGTTTTGGCCTGCGACGCTCAGCACTGACTTTGCATGCATAAGCACATACGTTGGAGCCGATCATGAAACTGAAAGACGCGCATGTAGCTCAACCCGTGCCGGTAGAACGCGACTTGAATTCCTCTCAAACCGCGCGCGCCACGCTCTTGCTACGCGAGATGGTGATCGACGGTCATTTTCAGCCCGGCGAGCGCATCAAGGAGATTCCACTGGCTGCCAGCTTGGGCGTCTCGCGCATTCCATTGCGGCTCGTGCTGGAGCGGCTGGCCCATGAAGGACTCCTCGAGGTGCGTCCGACCAGAGGCTTCGTGGTCCAGCAGTTCTCGACGGCCGATATGTTTGACTCCATCGAATTGCGAGGGTCGCTGGAAGGAACGGCTGCGCGTCTGGCTGCCGAACGTCTTCAGGACGCCGGCCAGCTTGCCGCGTTACGCGAGTTGAGCCGGCGGATGGATGCGCTGGTAGGGAAGGGCGTTCTGACCCTACCCAGCCTCACCAGTTATATCGATCTGAACGCCGGGTTTCACGCGGCCTTGCTGGATCTGTCGGGAAGCCGAATCCTGCAACGTGCGGTCAAGCAGGTGTGCTGTCTGCCCTTCGCTTCGCCCAGCGCGTTCTTGCTCAAACAACACAGCCCCGCCGGCTCGATCGACTCATTTCTGGTGGCTCTCGACCATCACCACAGCATCATAGACGCGATCGCGAATCGGGAAGGGATGCGCGCGGAAACACTGGCTCGCGAACATGCCCGTCTGGCGCGCCGGAATCTTCAATTCGCGCTTGCCGATCGCGAACTTTGGAAAACAGTTCGAGGCGCGAAGTTGATCGAGTTGTAGCGAACGAGTCGGTTTATTTACCGACTAAGTGCTGCACGTCGCGGTTGTTCTCCTGGCAAATGTACTCGATCAGCTCGCCGTTCAACATCGTGGGATGAGTGGTGAACTTCCATGGCTTCGAGTACGCGCCGGGATCGTTGATCGTGTGCTCGATCTCCAGGTGACCCAGGTCGGGACGGCGGAATCGCTCCGTGACCACCATCTGGTTGGTATGGGGATGACCGTCTTCGTCGAGCCAGGTTAAGGCGTTCTGCCCGACGGTCTCGACCACCAAAGTATCGTTGTCTTCCCAATGGCCCGTCGAATCGCCCAGCCAGGTTTCGACTGTCTGAGGGTTGTGCGGACGGCCATCCAGGAAAATCTTGCGCCATACGTGCGCGCCGCCTTCATAGACAATAATTAGCTGTTTATCGTTCTGCATCATAGTCCACGGGTACGGCGTGGTGCTCATGCGCGGAACCCCGGGCGGTAAACACCGTGCTTCCGGGTCGTCGCGAGAGATGTTGGTTTTGTGTTCCAGGTAAACCTTCTCCGCCCAGGGAAGCATCGGAGGCTCCCCGCCCACCGACGCCAGATTAATGTTCTGCTGAATCGCATTGGGAGCCCAATTGCCTGAAAAATCGACCTTTCCGTCTGCCATGCGCGGGGTTGGCCCGGTGGGCGGCTGATAGCCGCCACGTCCGGCTCCGCGTCCCCCTCCCCGGGCGCCGGGAGCCGCCGGAGCGCCCGTAGCCGCGGGAGTTGCGGAAGGCGCGGCGGGCGCCTGCTGGCTCCTCGCGGGCAGGGAAGCAGTGAGACCGGTCACAACTGCGAGCCACAACATCAACTTAGACTGAGACTTACACATAAGACCTCTTCAAATCGCTTGAGTAGAAATGACTTCCTCGAACCCCAGAGCCTTAAGAATAGCCTCCGGCGGGGCTTCAGTCGATTGTGGAATATTGATATTTCCTATCACTCGCCATGATACTAACCCTCAATCAATTCACGTGATGGCGAGAATCAGGTTCAAGCTATCGACTCCGGCGATCAGTTCGAATAGCCTGTTTCTCGGTGGAACATTTTCGCCCCAGTTCGACCGAACGGCCGGCAGCCCATCCAGGCGACTCTGTCCGCTGGAAAAAGCTGCGCCGCAACTGGCTGGGGCATGGCGAAGGGCCGCTTTTCTTGATCACCTTGACCGACGAGGTGACCGGGCGGACCCTGGCCCGCCTGACGCGCGAAAACTCGGTTGAGGAAAACCTGGAAACGTTGCGCAAATATGTCCAGGCCTTCGGCAGGCCGATCCGTGTCCGTACCGACCGGTCGACTCTTTTTGGCCAGCAAATCAGCCGTGCTTTAAACGAGTTGGATATCGAATGGATACAGGCGGAATCCCCACAGGAGCCAGGGCTCTCAAGCCTTTTCCTGGATACCGCTTGGGAAAACCTCCCCGGCGAGCTAAGCTCCGCACGTATCCGCGCACTTGAAAGCGCGGTTCAGTATCTTGAGTCAGTCTATCTTTCACGCTGGAACGGTCCGATTTCTACGTCCGTACCTGGCGACGCACACCGCCCCCTGCTCGCGGAGCACGACCTGGGGGCAATCTGTTGCGTCGTGCTACCACGAACGTTCCTGGCGGGTCGTTCGATTTTGCTCGACCGGACGCGCTATCTGATTTCTGGCGTTCCAAGCTCGGTTGTCAGCGGCGAAATTCGCGTCGAGAAACGGACGGGCGGCGAGCTGACGGCAAGATGGAACGGAAAACTTGTGACCTTGACGCGCGCTGACGAACAGTCTACCGCTCCTTCCTCCCCGAAACGCCACGTCTCCACGCCTAAGAAAACAGGCGCCCCGAATCGGGCCTGGATGAACGGTTTCTTTTCCCGCGATACGCCTCCGATTTGGAAGCTGTATCGCTAAAACCCCTCCTAAACTCCGATTGGGATCGCTATGGCCATATTTGGTCATTGAGCTCCACAATCCGCGGTGATAGCCTCGTCTGCCGTGTTGGAGACCGGGATCCCAATTCTAAAAGGAGTCTTCCATGCGTCTTTGGATCGTGTGTTCTTGTTTGCTTGCGTGCGCGCTCCTCGGGCTTGCTCAAAGCGATAGAGGAACCATTACCGGCACCGTTTCCGACCCTTCCGGCGCAGTGATCGCAAGCGCCTCGATTGAAATTAAGAATACGGATAACGGCGCGGTGTATCGCGCGGGCAGTTCCGCCACCGGGAATTACACGCTGGCCCAATTGCCCGCCGGACAGTACGAACTATCGGTCACGGTGCCGGGCTTCAAGAAATTCGTGCAGCAACACATCACAGTGGAAGTGGCGCAGACCTACCGCGTGGATGCGGTTCTTGAAGTCGGCTCCAACGCGGAATCCGTCACCGTCACCGAAGCCGCTCCGCTTCTGAAAACAGAGAGCGGTGAGCTGAGCCACACCGTCACCACTGAGACGATGAACAATCTGCCGGTCATGGGCATCGGCGCGAGCGCAGGCGTGTCGGGCATTCGGAACCCATACGCAGTGGTGCTGATGCTTCCGGGCAGCACCTACAGTCCCGATGTCGACATTCGCATCAACGGTATGCCCGCCAATACGCAGGCTATGCGCATTGAAGGACAAGACGCCACTAACGGCTGGTACTCCACGCAATCTCAAACTCAGCCCAGCGTGGACGCGATTCAGGAGTTCGCCGTTCAAACCAGCAACTATTCGGCGGAACTAGGCCAGGCGGGCGGAGGGCTCTTCAACCTCACCATGAAATCCGGCACCAATCTGCTTCACGGAACCGCTTACGAATATTTCGTCAACGAAGCGCTCAACGCCGGTACACCCTTCACCAGCGACGGAAACGGGCACCTGTTACGCCCGCGCCAGCGCAGGAACGACTACGGCTTTACGCTCGGTGGTCCCATTTTTATTCCCAAAGTATTTAACGGGCACGACAAAGCTTTCTTCTTTTTCAATTTTGAGCAGTTTCGCCAGACCATCATCACCAACAATGTATCGAGCACGCTTCCGACGCTGGCCTACCGAACCGGTAACTTCTCGCAGGCGCTCACGGGAAGGAACCTCGGCACCGATGGTCTGGGCCGGACGCTGTTTGAAAACACCATCTACGATCCCAACAGCAACTTTGTAGTGAACGGCGTCACCTACCGCAATCCGTTCAACAACAATACGATTCCGGCTACGGAACTGGATCCGGTCGCGCTGAAGATCCAAAACTTCATTCCCCAACCTACCAGTAACGGCCTAATTAACAACTATCTCCCGACTTACGCGAATCCCAGAGTGAGCACGATTCCATCGGTGAAAATCGATTACGCTCTGGGCCCGAAATCGAAACTATCCGGATACTGGTCGCTAACGGAAACGAACACTCCGAACAACGGCGCGCTGCCTCAACCGATCAGCTCGGGCACGCCGGATCATATCCCGACTAACACTGTGCGCGTGAACTTCGATCAGACCTTGACCCCGACCCTGTTGTTCCATGTGGGCGTGGGGCTGATGGATATGCACTTCTTCCAAAGCAGCGCTGCCTTCAATCCCAGCCAGACGATTGGCTTGAACGGAACCAACTCCAACTATTTCCCGGTCATTGGAGGGTTGAGCGAGGCGCAGGGCGGCATGTCGCTGGGTATGGGGCCCGGAGTCGTCGACCACATGGTGTATTACAAACCGACGGCCAACACGAATCTCACTTGGGTCCGGAACAATCACACCTACAAATTCGGCGGCGAAATGATGGTGGACGCTTACAAGAGTGCCAACTCAACCTACTCCATGGGTTGGCTTGAATTCAGCCCCAACGAAAGCGGCCTGCCGTCTTTGAACGGCGTCAGCCTGGCTTCGACGGTAGGATTCAGCTATGCCAGCTTTCTGTTGGGAGGGGTCGACAACGGATACTCCGGCACTCCCGCAGTCACGCACATGGGAGCCCACTCCATTTCGGGATATGTCCAGGACTCCTGGAAAGTGACGCACAAATTCACGCTCGACTACGGCCTGCGTTACGATTTCTCCACTTACCTGAAAGACGGGAACGGATACTACGAAATCTTCTCACCCTCGACTCCCAATCCCAATGCAGGCGGGCGCTTGGGCGCGATCATCGGGGAAGGATACGGAGGCGGACGCTGCAACTGTGAGTTTTCGCACAATTATCCCTTCGCTTTCGGGCCGCGGCTGGGCATGGCCTACCAGCTCACGCCTAAAACCGTTTTGCGCGCCGGAGCCGGCATCTCCTATTTCAAAACGGACGACAACAGTTTCGGCTATTCCGCTGGCTCTGAGTTCATCTATCAGACCAGCCTCTACGGCAACTCCGCGTTCCAGATGGCAAGCGGCATGCCATACAAGATCACGTTCCCGAATTTCGATCCCGGCCAGTATCTGTTCCCGGGCACGCTTGGATCGGCGCCGCAGGAACAGGATCAGAACGCCGGCCGGCCGGCCCGCCAGACTCAGTGGAGCGTGGGTATTCAACGCGAGGTCGTCCGGAATCTGCTTGTGGAGGCAACTTACGTGGGCAACCGTGGAGCCTGGTGGAACGCGGGCGGCATGGTTTGCACCAACTGCGTGACTCCTCAACTTCTGGCGCAATATGGCCTGAATCTGAACAACGCCTCTGATCGGACCTTCCTGTCGTCGCCGATCACTTCAGCGCTTGCGGCCTCGCGCGGTTTCTACCTTCCATTCGCGGGCTTCCCAACGCTCGCGACTGTGGCGCAAGCGTTGCGGCCATATCCGCAGTACGGCAATATCACCAATTGGCATTGGGTACCCGATGGAGACACCTGGTACGAGTCCTTGCAGATGAAACTCACCAAGAGGTTTTCTCACGGCTTGGAGGCCGCTTCGAACTTCACGTGGGCGAAACAGCTCACCTCCGGTGTCGAGGACGACTTTGGACGCGGTGACGGCGTCCTCATCAACGACGCTTTCAACCGGCGTAACCAGAAGGACCTCTCGGTATTCGATCAGCCGTTTCAGTTGGTGGTCTCCGGCACCTACACCACGCCCAAATTTAGTCTGGGAAGCGGATTTGCCAGTAAAGCGGCCTCATGGGTCGCGCGCGATTGGCAGATCGGGACGCTGCTGCGCTATTCGAGCGGGTTGCCGATCGCCTCGCCGACGTCCACCAACAGCCTGGCCACCTACCTGTTCCAGAGCACGTTCTTCAACCGCATCCCGGGTGTGCCTCTCTATCTCCAGGATCTCAACTGCCACTGCTTCGATCCCAACAAAACGTTTGTTCTGAATCCGGCCGCGTGGTCCAATCCAGCTCCTGGTCAATGGGGCACGGCGGCGGCTTACTACAGCGATTTCCGCTACCAGCGGCGTCCGGTCGAAAACATGAGCATCGCGCGGGTTTTCCGGATCAAGGAGCGAGCGAACCTTCAGGTCCGGGCGGAGTTCACCAACGTCTTCAACCGCACGGAAATGAACAATCCGACGGTGACGAACCCGCTTGCGACTCAGACGACGACCTCAACCGGTCAGACCACGGCCGGCTTTGGATACATTAACAACGGCACAACCTTCAGCGCGCCGCGCGCTGGTCAAATTGTGGCGCGTTTCCAATTCTGAGCCGAGAAAAATAGGCGAGAAGTGGTGCTAAGCCTTGCTAGAAATGTCCCCTGACCTTCCTGTTATATTGAAGCCGTGCAGCGACTGTTCCTCTCTCTGCTCGCAGTTTGCGCGTTGGCGCAAGATCAACCGGAATGGGTCAGAAGGAGCAACGCGAACGCGCAACTCCTGATCGATATCGACGCGCGCTATTCGCCCGAAAGCGCCGGACGTCAAGGCGTCCCAGGTTTGGATGGCCAGATCAGGATCCTCAGCCCGGATCGCCGTGAGCGCGAGCGGCAGGATTATCGCGCCGCAGCCGTAGACCTAGAGACACGGCTTTCAACCGAACGGGATCGTCTCGTGCGCCAGGACCTGGAAATCCTGATCGCGAAAGTGAAGTCTGAGATCCGCGCTTCTGAGGTTAGTGAGCGCCTTCTCTTGCCTTACACCAACGTCTCTGCCGTCATATACTCAGGGCTCGCGGCGTTACTGGACGATCAGGTTCCTCCCGAGCGCCGTGTCCTCGCCCTGACAAGGCTGCGTAAATACACCGGCCTGGAGCCTGGCTTTACTCCGATGACGCTCGCGGCCGAAGAGCGCTTCCGCGAGAAGCTCAACACCCCCGGCCTAGTGGGCCCATCACGGCCGGACGTCGAGAAGAATCTGGAAAATACAAGCGCGTTCCTTACGGGGATCAGCCTGCTGTTTGAGAAATATAAGATCCAGGGTTATGAGGACGCTCTGGCCAAGCTCAAAGAACAGCTCACCTCCTACGACGATTTCGTCCGAAAGGAAGTGCTGCCAAAGGCTCGCGTGGATTTTCGGCTCCCTGCTGAGCTCTACGCCATCGACCTGGATCAATATGGTGTGGACTTTCCTTCCTCCGAACTGACGCGTCGTGCGCACCAGGCCTTCACCGAAATTCAGAGCGAGATGAAACCTCTCGCGGCGAAGATCGCGAAGCAAAAGGGGCTTCACTCGAGCGACTATCGCGACGTGGTCCGTTTCCTAAAGCAGGATCAGATCCCCGGCAATCAAGTCCTGCCCGAGTATGAAAAGCGCTTGAGTGAAATCGAACAGATTATCCGCCGCGAGCATCTGGTCACGCTTCCCGACCGTCCCGCCATCATTCGTATCGCCAGCGCCGCCGAGACCGCGCAGCAACCCGCGCCTCACATGCAGCCGCCGCCGCTCATGAATAACCGCGGCGAGCGCGGGCAATTCGTTCTCCCGCTCGAGACCACCGGAGCGGGCGGGAAGGCCCTGAAATATGATGACTTCAATTTCCAGGCCGCCTCCTGGACCTTGATCGCCCACGAAGCCCGGCCCGGCCACGAGCTGCAATTCGACGCCATGGTCGAGCGCGGAGTGTCCCTGGCGCGAGCCCTCTATGCCTTCAACAGCACCAACGTGGAAGGCTGGGGGCTCTACGCGGAGTGGTTCATGCTTCCTTATATGAGCGATGAAGGCAAGCTGATCTCCCTGCAGCTCCGTCTGCTCCGAGCCGCTCGCGCGTTTCTCGATCCGGAGTTGCAGCAAGGCAAGGTCACTCCCGCGCAGGCGATGCAGGTGCTTCAAAAGGATGTAGTTCTCTCAGAAGCCTTTGCGACAGAAGAAGTGGAGCGTTTCACCTTTCGTTCGCCTGGTCAGGCGGTGTCGTATTTCGACGGCTATACCCGCCTGCGAGAGATCCGAGCGTCGGCCGAAAAAGCCCTAGGCCCTAGATTCAACGTGCAACGCTTCCATGACTTCATCCTCTCGCAAGGCTTGCTGCCGCCCAATCTGCTGCGCACGGCCGTAGTCGATGATTTCGTTGCCCAGGAATCTTCTCGCTAAGTCTAGCTATTCAAATCGAAAGCGCTGCTCAGGGGAATTTCAATCACCGGATCTTCTGTGCGCAAGATCGTGACAGGCAAACCCTGCGGCTGTTCCTTGGAATAGCACAGAGCGGCCTTCTCCTCGGGATCGATTACCCAAACCCATCCGACGCCGATCGATAAATACTCCTGAATCTTGGGCTGCACGCGAACCAAGCGGTCTTCCGGGGACAAAATCTCGACCACTAGGAATGGCGGCACCGTCGGAATCCCGGTTCCAATGTTGTCGTTGCGCCAAACGGCGATGTCGGCAACGCGGAACCGCCTCCGGTTAATCTGAATTCGAATTCCGGTCAAAACGCGGATGCCCAGCGCGGATCTGAATCGCCATATCAGGCGGGTTAGAATCACTTGCACATCACTGTGCGGGATTTCTCCCATGTTTCGTTCCACCACCTCGCCGTCGAGGTACTCGCGGTCCGACCCCTCAAAACTGGTCCGCAGATACTCCTCGACGCTCATCAAAGCCCTGGTGCCCATCCTGCCTCACCCGGATTATCGCACCCCTCAGCGCTATAGTCGAAAAAGAAGACTCCGACTTTTTCCGCTCCGCCGGCGTCTTCCTGAACGGAGCCAGATTTGATCTTTCGCGAAGTCGAGGATCTCGACCTGATCGCCAAAGCGCGGCGGGGAGACGTGGAGGGCTATAACCTGCTCGTGTCCCGGTGGGAGAAGCGTGTCTTCAACTATCTGCTGCGCCTGGTCTCGAATCGTGAAGACGCTTTGGACTTGAGTCAGGAAGTATTTTTGAAAGCCTACCGGAATCTGCCGAAGCTCGACGATCCCGCCCGTTTCGCGGGATGGCTGTTCCGCATTGCCCATAACGAGGCGTTTTCGCTGCTGCGGCGTAAGCGGCCGGAAGGTGAACTGGGACCGGAGTTGCATGAGGCCGGAGCGAGCGGAAGGCTGCTGCCGCTCGAACTCTCGCTCGCGGTGGAGAGCGCCCTCAAACGCCTGAGCGGCGATCAGCGCGAAGTGGTTCTGCTCAAGGTCTACCAGGGATTCAAGTTCGACGAAATCGCCGAGATTCTGGAGTGCCCGGTATCCACCGTTAAGTCGCGTTTGTATACGGCGCTGGATCTTTTGAAATCGACGCTCGCGCCGGTGGTGTTACGAGGAGAATCATGAACTGCGAATCCTATGATTGGAAAGCTTACGCGCTTGGCGAACTGGATCGGCCGGCGCGCACGGAAGCAGAATCGCACGCCGCCACTTGCGCGAGTTGCCGTAACGAATTGGCCACGCTGCGCCTGACGCTAGATACCTTGTCCACGTTGCGCGAAGAAGACATGCCGCGCCGCATCGCCTTCGTTTCCGATAAGGTCTTCGAGCCGCGCTGGTGGCAGCGCGTCTTTAGTCCCAACTTTGCGGCCGCGTGTGTTATCGCCGGAGCCATTCTGGTGCACGCGTTCGCTCGTCCGGGCATCACCGATGCCCAAATCAAAGCCCAGATCGACGTCGCGGTAACTAAGGCCGTCGCTGAGCAAACCGAGGCTATCGTCGCTCGCGACAACGAACGATATTCGCAGGCCTACGCCATAGCTACTGGATTGGAACGCCAATGAAAACCATACTTAGAACCTCCCCCATGTTTCTCATTCTGGTCGCCGCCCTCGGGGCGGTAGCCGACGCGCCGCGCGTGGCGCGGCCCTTGTTGCGAACTCTCGAAAAAGGCCTCGATGAGCGCATCTCTCGCCTCTGGCCGGACAATCCGGTCGCGCTGACCGGCGCGGCTCGTGGAGTTTATCTCGAGGGCTACGGAGTCGTCTTCACCACCGAAATCAACACCGCGAGTGAAGGCATTTCGCTGATGCACACATCCTTGACCCCGCAGGAAAAAGATAAGGTTCACCGCCAGAAAATTGATCGCGTGCCGGAGTTGAAGAAGGCTCTCAAGGAAGCTCTGGTCGAGTCGGCTGCCGCTCTCGACGCGGTTCCTTTGGACGAGCAGATCGTGATCGAGGCCGACCTGGACCGTTACGGATGGGAAGCCGCCGGCGGCTATCCGGCCGAGATCCTGCTCCAATCCACGCGCCGCAAGCTGCTCGAAGTGAAGCAGGCCAAGGGCGCGGGTATGGACCTCGCGATTCGCACCACCGAGCAATAGGACCGGACGATGAGGCTGGGCGAGATCCTGATCGAGCGGCGTCTGATCACGCAGGAGGATCTCGACCGCGCGCTGGAGTTGCAGCGGGAGCGCGGAGATAAGCTTGGCAAGATCCTCATCGATCTGGGATTCGTCGCCCAACGCGATGTGCTCTCCGCGCTGTCCCACCAATTAGATGTGCCAATGGTGGCAATCGAAGGATCACCCGCCGTATCGCCCGAAATCGAGACTCTTTCGCCCCGCTTTCTCCGCCAGTTCCGCTGCCTCCCCATCGCCCAGCATGATCACACGGTCACGCTAGCGATGGCCGATCCGCTCGACTTCGAAACGCGCTCCACCGTGACTTCCTGCACCGGGCTCACCGTGCGTGCCGGAATTGCCTCGGAGCAGGAGATCCTGGATGCGATCGACCGGTTCTATGGCCAGACGGCGAAAGGCGAATCTGAAGCCGCGGTCGCCGAATCCGCCAACGGCGATGCCGAAGACCTCGAGCACCTCCGCGATATGGCCAGCGAAGCGCCGGTCATCCGTCTGGTGAACGCCATGATCGCGCACGCAGTCGAGCAGCGATCGAGCGACATTCATATCGAACCCTTCGAAAAAGAGTTTCGCGTCCGCTACCGCATCGATGGAGTGCTGGTGAGCCAGGACTCGCCCCCGCGCGAGCTGAAGGCCGCCATCATCAGCCGCGTGAAGCTAATGGCCAAGCTCAATATTGCTGAGCGCCGACTGCCGCAAGACGGCCGCATCAAAATCAAAACCCTCGGGCGCGAAGTCGACCTGCGCGTTTCCACGTTGCCCACGCTTTACGGGGAAAGCGTCGTCATGCGCTTGCTCGATCGCTCCGCGGGGGACTTCTACGATCTCGAGCGCCTGGGCTTCGATCAGCACATGCTCACCCGCATGGAGTATTACACCTCGCTCCCCCACGGCATTCTCTTGGTGACGGGTCCCACCGGAAGCGGCAAATCGACCACGCTGTACTCAGCGCTCAAGCGCATCAATCAGACCGACAAGAAGATCATCACCATCGAAGACCCGGTAGAATACCAGATGGACGGAATCAATCAGATCCACGTCAATCCCCAAATCGGTCTCACTTTCGCCGCCGGGTTGCGTCACATCGTCCGACAGGATCCCGATGTCATCATGATCGGCGAAATCCGCGACCGCGAAACGGCCGACATTGCCATTCGAGCCGCGCTCACCGGCCACTTCGTCTACTCCACGCTGCACACCAACGACGCGCCCAGCGCCATCACGCGTCTCTCGGACATGGGAGTCGAAAACTTTCTGATGACCTCATCGCTGGTGGCTGTTCTCGCCCAGCGCCTGGTTCGGGTGATCTGCAGCGACTGCAAGGCGCTCGATGGAACCGCAACCACGCCCGAAGGCGAAACGATCCCGGTCTATCGAGGCATGGGATGCGAGCGCTGCTTCAACACCGGTTTCCGAGGCCGCGTCGGCATCTTTGAATTAATGGAGCTCAACGAAGAGCTGCGCGCCATCGTGATGCGCAACGAAGACGCCAGTAAAATAACAGCCTGTGCCCGCCGCCACGGCATGCGCAATCTGCGTGAAGACGGATGGCTAAAAGTCCGTCAAGGCGTAACCACGGCAGGCGAGGTCACAAGAGTGACCCAGGAATTCTGAATGTCTAGAGGTTTTATTGGCTGCTCCGCATCAGCCTCAAATCCAGGCAAATCAGCCTCAAGCAGATCGTGGAACAGACGATCGGTTTCTGTCGTCTGTCTCTTGCCATGCACTAGACCATCGCCACGCCTCCGCAACCTCCACCAAGCCAGCTCTCACAGGATTGTCCTCCACATACGCAATCAACGCCCGCAGTTCCTTCTCTGTCCGAATCCAGTGATCGTAAGATTCATACTGCCAAAACGGCAGGCCTCTGCGGCCCAAGATATCATTCGCCACGCTCGCCGTGCGCCCCTTAATCCATCGCATCACAGAGGAAAAGCCGCCGCGAAGCTCCCAAACCACGTGGACATGATTCGGCATGAGCACCCAGGCGTGGAGGTGATAAAGATTGCGGCCGGTCTCTCCAAACAGAAGCGCGTCAGCCACCATCTTCGCAACGCGAGCATCCGCCAGCCAGCTCGGCCCGTCCGGCTTGCCTGGCAACGATCCGGCCAGCCTCCACGCAACGGCAAGCACGGTGTTGTCCGGAATCCAATGAGGGAGATGTCGCCGATAAAGAAGCATTCTGGTTTGTCCAAGAGACAGACCACCGAAAACCGATGGTCTGTCATACGGTTCACCTTGGTGGTGCGAAATCGGATGAATTCTCGCTAGCCATGGCCACAGCCTTCTTCTTTCGAGCCATCGCCTCCGACGGAAAGGTCCGCACCGGCACGCTCAGCGCCGAGACCGAACGCCTCGTCGCGGCCGAGCTTCGTCGCCAGGGCCTGACCCCCGTCTACGTCGGCGTCGAGCAGAAGAAAGGCTTCGAGCTGAAGCTTCCCGCCTTCGACCGAGGCAAGCGCCAGGACGTCCTTTTCTTCACCCAGGAACTCTCAACGCTCCTTAACGCCGGAGTACCCGTTGACCGCGCACTCGGCATCACCGCCGAGCTCACCGAGCGCGGCAATTTCCGCTCGCTTGTGCTCGACATTGTGCGCATCCTTAAGGGTGGAAAATCCCTCGCCGACAGCCTCGCGGCGCACCCCAAATATTTCTCCGAACTCTACATCAACATGGTCCGAGCCGGAGAAGCCTCCGGCTCGCTCGCGCAAATTTTCGAGCGCCTCTCCGAGTTCGAGCGTACCCGCGACGATCTCCGCGGCTATATCATCAGCTCGCTGATCTACCCGGCCTTACTCACGCTGGTCGGAATCGCCTCCATCTTCACGCTGCTCAACTTCGTCGTGCCGCGCTTCGCCCTGATCTTCTCCGATCCGCGCATGAAAATCCCCACGCCGACGCTGCTGCTGCTCGATGCCAGCAAGCTCGTACAGGACTGGTGGCTGCCCGTAGCAGGCATCGTCGTGGCCGCCATCATCGCATTTCAGACGTATGTCCGAACCACCCCCGGCCGCCTCTGGTGGGACTCAACACGCCTCCGCATCCCGCTTCTGGGCGACGCTCTTCGGAAAGCCGAAACTGCGCGATTCGCCCGAGCCATGGGAACGCTGGTCCAGGCCAGCGTGCCGTTAGTCCAATCCATCGGCATAGCCCGAGGCATCCTCAACAACCGCAGGATCGCCGGCTCGCTCGAAGCCGTGGCGCAAGGCGTGAAACGCGGCGAGGGTATCTCCACGCCGCTGCGGCGCGCCGGAGAATTTCCTCCGCTCGCCAGTCACCTGCTCAGCGTCGGCGAAGAAACCGGCCGTCTCGATGCCATGTTCAATCGCATGGCCGACATTTACGACACCGAAACGCGCAACGCGATCCGGCGTTTCACCTCTCTGTTTGAACCTCTGATTATCCTGGTGATGGGCCTGATGGTCGGAACCCTAATTCTAAGCTTGATGCTGGCCATCACCAGCATCAACGACGTGGCGGTGTAAATATGATCCAGATTCAACGGCGAAAATCCGAACGAGGTGTGACCCTGATCGAAATGCTGGTGGTGGTGACCATCATTGCGCTGTTCGCAGCGCTGGTCGCGCCCCGCATGCTCGGCCAAGCGGATAAGGCGAAGCGCACGGCGGCGCACGCCCAGATCAATTCATTCATGACGGCGCTCGGGGCTTATAAGCTCGATACGGGAAACTATCCCTCCACCGAGTTGGGTCTTGCGGCGCTTCGCGTCAAGCCGGAAGGCGCTAACCAGTGGGCCGGTCCTTATCTCCCGCAGGACATCCCGCTCGATCCGTGGGCGCGTCCTTATCTTTATAAATTCCCCGGCGAGCACGGCGACGAGCCTGACATCGTTTCGCTCGGAGCGGACGGCCAGGAGGGCGGGGACGGGAACAATGCGGACATTGTCAGCTGGAGTAATAAATAAAGACGAGCGCGGCGTCACGCTGATCGAACTGCTCATCGTGGCGACCGTGATCGCTCTGGTGGTTGGCCTGAGCTTTCCCTCTGCTGCGGCCGGCGTCGATTCCTTGCGCATTCGTTCCGCGTCGGACAAAATCGTGGCTTTCCTCAACACAGCTCTCGATCGGGCCGACCGCCGCCAGCAGGTCGTCGAGATCCGCATCTCCGTTCGCGAGAATGCCATCTCCGCCCGCACTGCCGATCTAAGTTTCGACCGCACCTTCGAAGTTCCCGAACCGATTCGCATCACCGCGGTCGAGCCTGCGCTCGCCGAAGGTGCCAACCCCGATATCCAGCGCCGCTTTCTGGTTTATCCGGGAGGCACCGCGCCGCGCATCGCGATCGATCTCGCCTCGCACGACGGGCGCAGGCGCAGAGTCGTGGTCGATCCAGTCACGGGAACGCCGCGTTCGGAGTGGGAGGCGCAAGCTAAGTGAAGAGCCAGCGCGGATTCACCCTGCTCGAAGTGCTCGTCGCGACGCTGATCATGGGCATCGCCGT
>Ga0070734_10002946_pt1 | contig 19093 bp, 13 predicted proteins | sample Coa_R1_8_FD_66444 | JGI IMG/M metagenome (GOLD analysis project Ga0070734, IMG submission 66444) | Surface soil microbial communities from Centralia Pennsylvania, which are recovering from an underground coalmine fire - Coalmine... | ecosystem: Environmental > Terrestrial > Soil > Unclassified ... | reverse complement strand
TGCGCGAAGAGGGCCGCCAACTGGATGATTTCGCTGCCCTCCACATCATTTGCCTTGGTTGCCAGGGGATTTCCCTGGCTCTTGCCGGTGGAAGGGCGATACATCCGGGCGCTATTGCGCTCCAGTCGCTCCAACTCCCCCCCCGATCCGTACCAGAAAGCGTGTATGCTCTCCCAGCGTGCACGGCGCGCCTCCTCGCTGCCGAGATCGTGGCGATCCGACATTCGAGAGTGCCCCTCTTCCATCACCAGGTCCAACCAGCGCGCCATCAAATTCAGGCGCTCTTCGGTCACCAGGCCGAGATCATAGGCCATGGCGCAGCGGGCCATCCATTCCTCACGGTTCATAGTTCTTCCTTCTCCGGGCAAATAGCTGCCCGCTACCCCATAGTCTCTGATAAAAGTAGAGGTACTTCTTACGCACATTCAAAGAGAAATAGCACGCTCTCGCCCGAAAAATACCAATGACCCTGCCGGAAATATAAGGATTATCGTACACGCTGCCCTCTCTGAAACGACCGGGCGGCGCTTCGAAATTGTCTGTTTGTTGCTGAAATCGTTACCGGACGGGTAGGAATCTCACCTAGGGCGACGAATTATGTTACATGTCACAAACAGAACGCCTTTATTGGATAGATGCACAGATTCGTGACGGGCGCTATCCTAATGCCCAATCGGTGAGCCGACAATTCGAGGTCACGCTGCGCACGGCCTTTGCCGACCGGGATTATCTGCTTCATCGCCTGGGCGCGCCTCTGAAAACGGATCGGCGGCGCGGCGGCTGGTACTACGCCACGCCGACCTTTTTCCTGCCCTTTCTGGCGTTGTCGGAGCGGGAGGCGAGCGTCCTGCGCCGCTCGTTGCTGGCGGCTCGCGAGTACCTCGGACCTACGGATGCCGACGCGGTGAGCCAGGTCGCGGAGCGTCTGAACCCCTATATTTCCCGCTCCTTGCCTACCGGGCATGAGCAGATCCGTGGCTCGATGCGCCTCTCTCGCCTGCTGTCTCCGGAACTGGTCGCCGCCTGCGACCGGGCAGTCACGCGCCGTCAGCGCCTGGAAATCCGCTATTATAGTGCGCGACGCGGCGAAGTGAAAGACCGTATCGTTCACCCCTACGAATTGCTGCTCTGGCGCGGCGAACCGCACCTCATCGCCTACTGCGAATGGCGTCAAGCCGTTCGGCAATTCTTCCTGGGGCGTATCCAACAGTGGCGGATATTGGGAGACGAGCAAGCCTTCACTCGTGTTCCAGATTTTGATATCGAAGCCTATCTGCGCCGAGGTTTCGGCCTGCAGCATGGAGAGGAGATGGTGACGGTGCGCGCCCGTGTTTCGCCCTACCAGGCGCGCTGGATTCGGGAGCGCCGCTACCATGAGAGCCAGGAGACGGAAGAGCTGCCCGACGGCGGCCTGCTGCTTACTCTGCGGGTGGCGGGAACAGAAGAGGTGCGGCGGTGGCTGTTGGGTTATGGGGCGGAAGTGGAAGTGCTGGAACCGGATTCGCTGCGACGGGAGATCGCCGAAGAGGCAAAAAAATTACAAAAAATGTATGCCCCCGACGCAGAGTGAAATTCTGTTGCATTTTGATTTGCCATACTGAAGGGCAGGAAGTAGGGGCGCTGCTTGCTGCGCCCTGGGCGAACCTGCGTGTTCGCCCGCAATGCACCGGCAGGGGGCGGCGATGATGAAATCGGCAGGGGACAGTGCCCCTGCCCTACGGAGGGTCGTAGGGCGCAGCAATAAGGTCGCACCTGCGGTGCAGCCCAAATCCGCTATTCCCTCGCGGATTTCGTCCTGTGCCGATGTTCCATTCCGGGCGATTGGAGAGAGGAGATGCGGTATGCGACTGCACATCCAGTTGGAATTAGAGCGGGAGGCTGTTCTGCCCGTGGATCATAACCACGAACTGCTGGGCCTGGTCTATCGGTTGCTGGCGACCTCCGATGCCGACTACGCCCACTTTCTGCATGAGGAGGGGTATCGGGAGGGAACGCAAGATACCCGGCGCTCGAAACTCTTCACCTACTGCGGCCTCCGGGTGGCAGAGAGAAGCCGTCGCCGTCTGGAGGGCGGGCGGTTGGTGCTGCGGCCCGGCCCGGTAGACTGGTATCTCGCCTCGCCCCGCGACGACTTTCTGACCCATAGCGCTACCGGGTTGCTGACCGTGGGGAGTGTGATCTCGGTGGGATCGGCGCAATTGCGCCTGGCGATGGTGGAGGCGTTGCCGACGCCGATCTTTGCCGAGCGAACCCGTTTTACTTGCCTCTCACCCATCGTCGCCGCCGTGCCCTGCCCCGACGACAAGACCTATTACCTGCGCCCTGCCGACGACGCGTTCTCGGATGCGGTGCGCGAGAATTTGCTCTGGAAGCACCGCCTGCTGCACGGCGCTCCTCCGGAAGACGACCGCCTCCACCTGGAGTTCGACCCGGTCTATCTCTCCGACCCGAAGCACCGGGGCGGCACAAAGCTGGTCACCTTCAAGGGAATCCAGATCGTGGGGGCTTTCGCACCCTTCACACTTACCGGCTCGACCGCCCTCATGCAGACCGCCTGGGACTGCGGCCTGGGCGAAAAGAACAGCATCGGTTTCGGCATGATCGAGATGTACGAGCGAGGGAACACCCGATGAGTTCAGCACAAAATTTCGTGTTTCAATTCCACGCTGGGGCAATTAGATGGTATAATAAGGGTAGAAACGTTCCTGCGGTCCGAACGGTCGCTGAACGTCCTTCTTCGGTTATATGGCGTTCCAACGTCTGGCTTTCCGCCTCGTCGAAGATAGGACCGCAGGTCACCCCTTGTGCTTCATTTATCCCAGGCTTTCGGGCCTTCAATCATATTCCTGTTGCTTTCACAAATCCTTTTCAGTTTTCGCCGCAATTCCACATTTTCAACCGTCTCTCTTGTCAGAATGCCCAATCCATAAGCAACCACATCGGCAAGTTGTATCAAATCGCTCTTTTCCGAGGGGCGAAACTGGACTTTAATGTGAGCATCCGGCCACATGGTACGATGCTGCCTTTTGATACCAGTGATGACTCTTTTTTGCCTCTCGCCGCGAATGTCCTCGTCACACCGCAATTCCGCCAGCATATATCGCGAAATGACAACTTCTGTCAGCGCCAACGCCGCCTCAACCTGAAAATCTGCAGGCGACGGCCATTCCGCGATAGAACGCAACTGCTGAGTCATGACTTTATCAATCAACAGAGCACCAACAACCAGCCCTACCTCCTCGGCGTATTCCAGGACAGCCAGCAACATCTCTTCGGACATGTTGTGGCCATGAAACTCGGCGTTTTGCCTCATATTGAATCTTTGGCGCAAGTCGCTGAAAAGTTGCGTCAGCGTCTCCAGATTTTCTACAGCCGCGATGACAACAATATAGGGATTATGGCCTCGCGCTGTGCCTTGAAGATCAGGCGTCCCCGAACAATCCAAACCTGCATGCAGGATCATCTATCATATCCTCAAAAAGAGACCAAGCGCGGTTCAAGTAAAAAAGTCGTTAGAACGACTTCACAGTCTATTTTCAATTCCGTTCGCTCGATCAGCAAACGTCTGTATTGTACCATAGGAAGTGAGAAAATAACCATAGACTGTGAAATCGTTAAAGAATGAGGGTATATTGTAAATTATCAGAACAAGACTCCACCAATTCGATAACCTGATGCGGGTAGATTGGCAATGCTGAGCTGATAAAAGAGATTTACTATAGAATAATGGAGGTAGTGAATTAATGCCTATTATAGGCTTGTCGCAAGAAAATATCTACGTTGTTCGCTACGGTGGTCCATTCGGGTACATCAAACCCTGGACTGCCGTACGTGATGCAATAACTTACAGTCAAACGTTTCTGACTCCGTCGATCGTGGAGGGGATGCGCCAGAAACTGGAAGTGTCTGCGATTCTCCGACATCGCTTACGGCATTATGGTCTGGATATACAACAAGAACGGACGCAGAGCGCTGGATGGAAAATAGAAAGAAAGCAGATGAATCGTCAGCTTTCGATTATCGAGCGTGGTGTGATGCTTCAGCCTACTCTTTCTTTAGCTTTCCAGACTGCTGAAGATGCTGACAAAGCGGCTGCCCAGCATATCTGCCTCTGTCGTAATGAGGATATACTCTTGCCATTTGAGGTTCTGGAGATGACTGTTAATACGTTCGATGCACTTCCCGGAATCGAATTGATATTTGAACTGACGCCCGACGCTTTCCTGGTCGGCTTTAACCGCTTTGTGGAGGCAACTCCTATGTATGGGCATCTTGTCATCGTGGATGAAGACGATGTGGAGGAGAAATTAGGATGACCTTGTACGCCAAAAGTGACGGCACGACGTTGGAAGCGCACACTAATCATGTTGTCATTGCCGTGAGTTCAATTGCCCGAGCATTGCTGCCAGAGATTACAGACTATGAATATCAAATAGCTAGGCACGGAGCGATCCTTCATGATCTTGGCAAGGGGCACCCTATCTTCCAGGAAAGCCTTGAGCCAGGATACGACAGAAGCAAGTATCAATATGATGTGCCGCACAGACATGAGATCTCTTCGCTCTTATTCTTACCACTTTTCGAGCATGCGGAATGGCCGCAATTGATAGATATGGTTGTCGCCCACCATAAATCTTTGCGCGTTTTCGGTGCCAAGCGTGGGCGAGGTCTGGTGGATCTTGTGGATGAGTATGGAGAAGATGCTGTATTCGAACGCCATACAGAAACGTGGGAAGAGTGGCACCTTAAAGTATTCGCGTTGCTGAAGCGCTATGATGTCGTTCCACGCAGACTCACTCATGAAGAGATTCGCCCTGCTTTTGATGAGGCATTGCGTCAATGTGAACAGGAACGCTATGGTCGTAATCGCTGGCGTGGGCTGCTTATGTCCGCAGACCATCTGGCTTCTGCGTTGCAAGAAGAGACCGAATTACGTCTGGAGAGGCTATTTCAGGTTCCAAATTTGACTGTGTTTGATATGCGAGCCGCTGAAGCCTCTGTTGAACTCTATCCTTTGGCAAAGAAGCCAGCCGACTCAACGAAGCCGCATACTTTGGTGGTCGCGCCGACTGGATCGGGAAAGACTGATTTCCTGCTGCGGCGTTGTCAACAAGGAAGAGTTTTCTATCTGCTACCGTTTCAAGCCTCAATCAATGCGATGTATCTGCGCATGGATCGTACATTGAACGGTGTGGGCGATCAGCGTTTACCGTTGGAGCAGCAAACGGATATTCGTCGTGTCCATGCCTCCGCACAAATAGAGATTGATAGTGAGATTGAAGAAGAAACCCTCATGCAGCGGCATCCAGGGGCAGCTTTGAAAGTGATGACGCCACATCAAATCGCTGCCCTGATATTTGGTTTGTCAGGGCATGAGGCGATTGCATTAGATATTGCCGGACAGAATGTCATTTTTGATGAGGTTCACGTCTATAGCGAACAAGCGCAGGCGATGGTACTAGAACTCGTCAAAACGTTGGCCCGCCTCCAATGTAAGCTCCATATCGGTAGTGCAACGATTCCCTCGGCGCTTGCTCAGGAGATCCGTACTTGCCTTGGTGGCGACGAAACAATCTATGAGGTGCAACTGAACGATACGGAGTTAGAAAGCTACGACAGGCATAGGGTTCATCGTCTGCACAATGAGGATGAGGCACGGGAATATGTGCGTGCGAACGTCGCAGAAGGTAAGCGAATTCTCTTCATATCCAATCGTGTTGCTGCGGCTCAGGAACGTTTTCGTTGGGTACAACAGGCTTTTCCTGATGTGCCTTCTATGCTGATACACAGTCGCTACCGAAGGGGGGATAGGGGGCGCATCGAGGGAGAGATCGAACTCTACGATAAAGGTACAGGCCCCTGTATCGTCTGCTCGACGCAAGTAATCGAAGTCAGCCTTGATATTTCGTTTGACACGTTAGTGACTGACTGTGCGCCGCTCGATAGCCTGATTCAGCGGTTCGGGCGGGTCAATCGCCGGCGCAAATCGGCTGCAGAACGGGTTATTGTTCCAGTTGCCGTTATTGCGCCACCCAGCAGTAACGCCGAGGCGAAACCTTATGAACTTAATGTACTGAAGCGCAGTTGGGAAGCATTGCCCGATGGTATCGTTCTACGCGAAATCACGCTTCAGGGACTAATCGATAGCGTCTACCCTGAAGTAGATGTGAAGGCGATAGATGTCCATTTGATTGAAGTCGATGGAGTCATGAAGCTGCCGGAGCTATGCAATCGTCCTCGAAGCCTGTTGCTAGAAGCGCTGGAGATCGACTCGGCAGTTGTCGTACGCGAAGGCGATTTGGACGCCTATAAACATTCCTGGGGTCAAAACCGCCAGAAGTTGGAGATACCAGTTTCGGTTATCGCACTACGCCCTAAGTTCAAACTCTGGCAACAAGAAGATGTTGGCAATAGACCCTTTATATGCCCGGATGCCTGTTATAGCGACAAACTTGGGCTGATGCTTGGGGGAGAGGGAGAGCCGAAATGTATCATTCTGTAATCGGCAAACGGTTGGTCGAGTGTCTAAATCGACGAGAGGGAACAGACTATACAGTCAGGCAGTTTTTTGACGAGGTATACATTCCGTTGTTCTTCGGCAGTTCACGTCTGATGCAAAACATTAACAATTCTCCTTTCGATCAGGTAATCACCAAACAGAAGAAAGAGTTGACAGAAGAACTCAAAAAAGAATGTCTTCGGCAGATTCATGGCAAAGTACAGAATCAAGAACCAGATGCCAGTTTCTTTCTTGGTGGGCCGGCTTCAGGAAATACTGAGACGACATCAGGCCAGGTAACATCACTGCGGATTCCCATTTCTGAAGAAGATATTTACGCTTCCTGGATCGGCGCGGCGCTTGGTCTAATGGTACAGGGAGGTATGGCCCTGCTAATTGACGCTGATGATGTCCTGCTGATGACTTATGACGGATGGTTGGCATATCGCCGGTTTTTGGACCAGACGCCAAAGGTAAAGCCGTTGCAGATCAACACTTGGAATGGACAGTGGGTTGCGAACCATATGGCAAATGAACCTCTGTTTGATCCCGTTGTTGACAAAGATGGCGCGGCGCTCGAAACGCAAAAATGGGTACAACTCCTATTTGCACTTAGCTACCACTACCGCGAAGGGCCAGTGCGTCAAGTCTTGTCTTATGTGTATTCACTTGGACAAAGCAACACGACTATCGGCTTCGTGCGGCTCAATCTTGCCGAAGTGACAAGGCTGGGCCAACTCTATCGGCAGCTCTTCACGGTGCCGCCAGGAATGCAACCTGCAAACTTCGAAGCGCTCTACCAAACAGAAATGTCGTTTCGTGCCGCATGTGAACGCACGGAAATCGGATTACGGGCGCTGAAACCGAAGGACGTTTTCAATGCACAGAAAACTATTCCTAAGCCGCCAAGCAGCACTGAAGCCGAAAAACAACTCGCTTTTCAAACATATCAGGTCTGGATCATAGCCATGTTGAACAACAAAGAATTACTACAGCAAGCGGAAGAGTTGGCCGATGCGCTCGACCATTTCGCTCAACAGGACGAACGCGGCAAGACTGTTAAAAAGCAGATGGTCGAAGAACTCCTCCAAAAGAGAAACCGACGCGAATTCATTGAAGGAATCACCGCAGTGTTGGAAAGAGACGCCAGCAAGCGTGAACTCTTCGAGCGAACGGTAGTCGATCTGCTTTCTCTCTCTATGGATAATGTCCCTCTCTTTCTAACACTGCTTCGCTTCAAATACGCCGCCGTTACGGCGAAGCGTAAGGAGAACCCAAAATGACAACTCTTTCTCCCTATCTCTACCTGCGAGGATTGCGACAGGTGGATCACACAGTCTTCTGCGTTTCCGAGGGGCAGAAAACCTACCGAGATCCTCTGTCCAATCGTGAAGTACCATATTCCAGCGGACAGCAAGTGAAACGTTCTATCCTGGACGAGATGGCGGCAGAATTGAGCGAAGGCAGATCGCCGGTGACTTTCAATTTTACGCTTTCAACAAAAGGAGGGAAGGCTGAGTTTGGGCAAGGCGAGCCGTGGTCGCCCTGTAACCCGGCTTTTGCCGATCAACTTATCGGTGGCTGGATGCGCGCGGGTAAAGAAGGGGCACCGGTGAAGCGCCGCAGCCCGCTTTCCATTTCAGCTATGCGCCCGCTGCATCCCACGCTTTCAGGGTTGGCAAAAGAGTCTCTTACTTTCGACCGAAGCGATCACCCAGAGCAGCACAAAGTTCGCGTAGTAGACGATCAGGGCAAAGAAGTGTCTACCGAAGAGTTTATCAGTTTCTTACAGTCGGCAAACCGTAACCAGCCGATGCGTCTCTGGATTCCCGCCGACAAAGTGGGCCAACGTGCCAGTGGACTGTTCGTCTACGATGTGGCGATTGACCTACGTACTCTGTTTAGTGTATCTCTGAACACTTTCGAACCGGAACTTGCTCCAGATACAATCACCAATCTTAAGGAAACTGGCTGGACGGCAAGCGCCGATGGTACTCGGTTGATCTGTCCGAAAACGCGGCGCGAAGAGATTATTCCTGCCCTGGCGCACAGTTTGATTAATTGGCGTGTGACGAGCAATCAGGCACGTACATACAGTCCTCAGAATACTCTGGCCATCGCATTGAGCAGTAACGCAAACCGTCTGGGAGCGTCTATTCGTGCCGAACTCAATGAGGAGAGCGATTACAAACGAGCCGAGCCCATTCTGGATATGGTCGAAGGTGTGAAACTGTATACGGCATTAACAGCAAAAGCCTACATTCCTGGCGTTGTTGCCGTTGTAGATGCGCTCGATCAGGCTGAGACAGACTTGAAAGGGCGGCTTCTTGAGTATAACTACGATGTCTGAACAAAAGACGGACAATCCTGTTTCTTCCACGCTAGCGAACCTGCGAATCGGGGGGACAGAGGTGCATTACTATGTGCTGTGTCCACGGAAGCTCTGGTGGTTTTCGCACGGCATGGAGCAGGAGCATGTCTCCGGGGCGGCGGGGGCGGAGAATGTAGCATTGGGACAATTGCTGCACAAGGAGAGCTATCCCGACCAGCCGCGCAAGGACATCCTCATAGACGGCCTGCTTCGGCTCGACTTCACCGAAGGCGGGGCCGTCCATGAGATCAAGAAGAGCAAGGGCGGGCAGAAGGCGACCCTCTACCAGTTGCTCTACTACCTCTATTATCTCAAGCATGAGAAGGGCATCATGACCACCGGCGTCATCGATTATCCCCAGCAGCGACGGCGCGAGGAAGTGACGCTGACGCCGGAGTATGAGGCCGATGTCGAGCGTATCGTGGCGGGGGTCCAGGCCACACGGGAGATGCCCCTCCCGCCTCCCGTTCCTGCGCCCATGCCCCTCTGCAAAAAGTGCGCCTATCAAGAACTCTGCTGGGGCTGACGGACGAAAGACCTTACCTGAAGTACCGTCCTATTCGCTGCCTCTTCCATCCTGTTAATCCTGAAAATCCTGTTAATCCTGTCTAAAGGATGCATCATGCGAAACTACTACATCTTGTCCAACGGGCGGGTGCGCCGTGAGGCGAATACGCTCAGCATCGAAAACTCCGCCGGGGAGAAGCGCCCCATTCCGATTGAGGACGTAGAGAGCCTCTATCTCTATGGCGAGGTGGATCTGAATACAAAGCTTCTCAACTTCCTCTCCCAGAAGAAGGTCCCGCTCCACGTCTTCAACTACTACGGATTCTATAACGGCAGCTACTATCCGCGCGAATATCTCCACTCCGGCTATCTGCTGGTACATCAGGTCGGGCACTATAGCGATGCGGGGAAGCGTCTGGCGCTGGCGCAAGAGCTGGTACGGGCTTCGGCGCACTCCATACTGCGGAATGTGGCCTACTATAGCCGACGGCGGAGCGGGGCCGGAACGGAGAAGGAGCCGGAAGGGGAGATCGGCGTAGAGACGCCCAGCACCCAGGTTCCGACGGAGGAGACCACCGAAATCGCCGTGGACGCGGAGCAGAACGCTCCGCCCGTCGAAGCTACGGTGGAGGAACCGGATCCGCTCTTGACCGCCGTGGACTTTGCGGCGGAGGCGGAGCCTCTGGAGCAGTTGCGGAATACGATTGCCGGGATCGCCGCCTTGATCGATGCTCAGACCCATGTCAACGCGCTGCGCGGCGTCGAGGGCAAAGCGCGGGAGCGTTACTATCAGGCGTGGAGGCATATCCTGGCGGAGGGCTGGGCCTTCACACAGCGGGTGCGTCGTCCGCCCGACAACGAGGTCAATGCGCTGATCTCTTTCGGCAATTCCCATCTGTATACGGTCTGTCTGGGCGAAATCTATCGTACCCAACTCACCCCGACGATCTCCTACCTTCACGAGCCGGGAGCCAGGCGCTTCTCTCTCGCCCTGGACCTTTCGGAGATATTCAAACCGCTGATCGTAGATCGGGCGATCTTCCGCCTCATCAACACGGGGCAATTGAAGCCGGAGCATTTCGACCGTTCCCTGGATGGCTGCTACCTGAACGATCCGGGCAAAAAACTCTTTCTTGCGGCTCTGGAAGAGCGTCTGGGAACGACGATCAAGCACCGCCGCCTGGATCGGCATGTCTCCTATCGGCATCTGATCCGTCTGGAGTGCTACAAACTGATCCGCCACTTGACCGGCGTCGAACCCTATCATGCGTTTCGTGCCTGGTGGTGAAGGTATGTTTTCGCCTTTGCGAGGAGGTTGTTATGTATCTCATTGTCGTGTATGATGTGGGGGTGGAGCGGGTGAATAAGGTCTGTCGTTTTTTGAAGGGCTACCTGCCGCGCGTCCAGAACTCGGTTTTTGAAGGGGACCTTCCGGAGTCCAAGTTCCAGGCGATGAAGGTCGGCCTGGCGAAGCGCATAGACACATCCCTCGATTCCGTCCTGATCTGGGTACTGCGGGATGCCCGTTGGGTGGATCGGCAAATTATGGGTAACGAAAAATTACCGGTCGGCCAATTTTTCTGATTTTTCCTCATCAAAACAACCCTCCTGATCGTCGTCGGATCTCAGTATCCTCCGTTCGAGATAGAGGCCGACGACTCTTTTCATCATATTTCCGCCCCAAAGCAGGAAAATATGTCAAACCCTCCGAACCTTGGCCTACATGTAGGGCGGCAAGTAGTAATTTCGGCTACTCCAAGCGCTTTAATCGAACCAGCGTGGAATTGAAACTAGCTCGAATCTTGCGGGATGGGCGTTACTGAGGTAAGCTTTAATCGAACCAGCGTGGAATTGAAACATTATAACGAATAAATCCTGCGTACTCTCGGATGCAGCGCTTTAATCGAACCAGCGTGGAATTGAAACTTGTCCTTAACACGATGACGGGCGCGATAACCTTGAGCTTTAATCGAACCAGCGTGGAATTGAAACCGATAACTCCTGTACGGCGGCGCGTTGCTTATCGGTCTGCTTTAATCGAACCAGCGTGGAATTGAAACTGAACCTATCGTAATCGGTCGCCATCTTAATATCCTTGCTTTAATCGAACCAGCGTGGAATTGAAACTTAGACCCGCCTACTCCGATCGTTAGCGGCGACGGTGCTTTAATCGAACCAGCGTGGAATTGAAACTTGTACAAGGCGTATCCGATACACAACCGATTCTTTCCAGCTTTAATCGAACCAGCGTGGAATTGAAACGAGGAGGATTCGCCCCTAACGGCGCTCCTTTGCAGAATGCTTTAATCGAACCAGCGTGGAATTGAAACAAGAGGTTCCCCGTGACTATGTTGTGGGGGCGAATGGGCTTTAATCGAACCAGCGTGGAATTGAAACGCCAATCAGACCGGCTCTTAATCACAAGGGGACTGCGCTTTAATCGAACCAGCGTGGAATTGAAACTCGTCAACGGTCCCCGTAACCGGGGGTGTGGTGTCTTCCTGCTTTAATCGAACCAGCGTGGAATTGAAACATCTAACCGAGTGTCAAGTATGCTGTCACGACTTGGCTTTAATCGAACCAGCGTGGAATTGAAACCAGCGTGATTTCTACTGAGTCGGCACTGTTGACTCGCGCTTTAATCGAACCAGCGTGGAATTGAAACAGTGCATAGAGGAGGAACGCTGTTATATACTCGATAAAGCTTTAATCGAACCAGCGTGGAATTGAAACTCGTAAACGATATGTTAAGCGGGGAACCGGCTACCTGCGCTTTAATCGAACCAGCGTGGAATTGAAACGAGGAGCTGCTGACGGCGGAAACCACGCTGGACCAGGCTTTAATCGAACCAGCGTGGAATTGAAACGGCTTACGCCGCGACTTTACGAGGTTGAAGCTCCTGCCGGCTTTAATCGAACCAGCGTGGAATTGAAACGGGCGAGGGAGGCGGAGGGGTCGTTAATTCCTCCGAACGCTTTAATCGAACCAGCGTGGAATTGAAACTGTTTCAGTCGGCTTGCCGTTTGTTTTGCGGGGGGCGCGCTTTAATCGAACCAGCGTGGAATTGAAACATGGGTTCGACCGTGCGGGTAAAGTTCGTGGAAGAGGGCTTTAATCGAACCAGCGTGGAATTGAAACATTGTCTGCGGTTGCGGACAAATCGGCGTAACGCCCGAGCTTTAATCGAACCAGCGTGGAATTGAAACTCTAAGCTGTCCCCCGTTTGTTAGTCTGTGGGGGCACGCGCTTTAATCGAACCAGCGTGGAATTGAAACACGAACCGGGGTTCACTCTACGCGACGAACTCCGGAAGCTTTAATCGAACCAGCGTGGAATTGAAACATGACAAAGGTATCTATGCCGCCCTGGTCAGGATCTAGCTTTAATCGAACCAGCGTGGAATTGAAACAGATCGTGCCCACCCTGGCCGCCGAGGGCCAGAGGTTGGGCTTTAATCGAACCAGCGTGGAATTGAAACCAATTTCGCCAGATCAGGAGTGCAGAGATCTCAACGAGCTTTAATCGAACCAGCGTGGAATTGAAACAAGGTCGTAAACGTCAAACTTCCCGAAGAGACGCTGGCTTTAATCGAACCAGCGTGGAATTGAAACCAAGCTAAATAGGAAGACTGTTACAAATGTCAAGCAGGCTTTAATCGAACCAGCGTGGAATTGAAACCCGGGCACACGGTTGAGGCGCGGGTTCTTGGCTCTGGCGCTTTAATCGAACCAGCGTGGAATTGAAACTGGTGCTGTCGAGGCCCTGCTGCGCCATCCGGTAGGGCTTTAATCGAACCAGCGTGGAATTGAAACAAAAGGGTATAAGCCCCACCAGCCCCTGCACATTTCATAGCTTTAATCGAACCAGCGTGGAATTGAAACGAGATCAGCCCTACCGTATCCCGGTCAATGGCGTCAGCTTTAATCGAACCAGCGTGGAATTGAAACCTGTTCAAGCCGCTCTCGCCGCCTCTCCTCCCACCAGCTTTAATCGAACCAGCGTGGAATTGAAACCCGTGGTGGGCTGTCCCAAGTGATTTCCTGCGCCGCGCTTTAATCGAACCAGCGTGGAATTGAAACCGGCAAGCGCACCATTGACACAGAGGAGACACAAAGCGCTTTAATCGAACCAGCGTGGAATTGAAACGAGGCACATCGGAGGGGCCGCGAAAGATCGAGGGGGAAGGCTTTAATCGAACCAGCGTGGAATTGAAACAGTGATTTCCTGCGCCGCTCTGATCTGCCCAACGCCCGCTTTAATCGAACCAGCGTGGAATTGAAACACGTATGGAAGCCAGGCGCGCGCGATTGTGCGCTCGCTTTAATCGAACCAGCGTGGAATTGAAACACGTGTCGTCGGCTCTCTCTCAACTGCAGTCCTCTGAGCTTTAATCGAACCAGCGTGGAATTGAAACGAGGCACATCGGAGGGGCCGCGAAAGATCGAGGGGGGCTTTAATCGAACCAGCGTGGAATTGAAACAATGTATCGTGGAAGGAGGGGCCGCGAAAGATCGAGGGCTTTAATCGAACCAGCGTGGAATTGAAACCCACAAGCCGAGGAGGTTACTGGTAGGGTAGGAAGGGCTTTAATCGAACCAGCGTGGAATTGAAACGATGAGATGATGCGGAAGCGGATCGAGAATAACTTTGCTTTAATCGAACCAGCGTGGAATTGAAACAACCATCCTGCCATGCGCAGCAGGACGCTCTTATAGGAGCTTTAATCGAACCAGCGTGGAATTGAAACCTTCTGAGGTCTGCTTCAGGCGTTTTTTTCGTCTTCGCTTTAATCGAACCAGCGTGGAATTGAAACTGGTGACGCTGCGCTCCAGGAGGCGCGTGTTCTGCAGGCTTTAATCGAACCAGCGTGGAATTGAAACGTGCCACGGTCATGGCATCGGTCAAGGCCTTGTTTCTGCTTTAATCGAACCAGCGTGGAATTGAAACTCGGAAGCTCGCTGCAGGGGCGTTCCCGTACGCACCTGCTTTAATCGAACCAGCGTGGAATTGAAACCTTTTCCCACTTCTTGTATAGCCGTTTGCGGCCTGCTTTAATCGAACCAGCGTGGAATTGAAACCAGAGATCGTCCTCGTGGAGCCTCTGCATGATGATGACCGCTTTAATCGAACCAGCGTGGAATTGAAACTTACTCCGGATTCCACACCACCAGCAACAGCGATGCCTGCTTTAATCGAACCAGCGTGGAATTGAAACAAGGCCAACCTCGCATGGGCAGGGCGACTCTTGCCCCTGGCTTTAATCGAACCAGCGTGGAATTGAAACAAGTCTTTCCGGCTTTGGCGTCTTCGATCTGAGCGAGGGCTTTAATCGAACCAGCGTGGAATTGAAACGAGAATCCTGCCGACGTACTGACAGTGGTCCGAATGGCTTTAATCGAACCAGCGTGGAATTGAAACTTGTATAGAAGTCGGAGCCGATTACCGACCCTCCTACGCTTTAATCGAACCAGCGTGGAATTGAAACACATTATCATGTTGACGGAGGTTTACAACTATAAGACGGCTTTAATCGAACCAGCGTGGAATTGAAACAAAGGCTATTCAGGGATAGCGCAGCGTTTCCACGACGCGCTTTAATCGAACCAGCGTGGAATTGAAACCAGGAGGAGAAGACTTTAAGAGAGCGTGCGGAGCGGGGCTTTAATCGAACCAGCGTGGAATTGAAACATGGACGTTGTAAACACCCTTCGACTGTTCGTAGCGAGCTTTAATCGAACCAGCGTGGAATTGAAACGATGCTGATTTGCTCGGTGCATCCCGGAGCCGGACAGCTTTAATCGAACCAGCGTGGAATTGAAACAGGTGTCTGTACCCGGAGCAATCGGAGGTGTCTGCGCTTTAATCGAACCAGCGTGGAATTGAAACAGCGTGATGTTAAAGAGGTTCCCAACGTCGCTGACAGGCTTTAATCGAACCAGCGTGGAATTGAAACTAGCCGTCGCCGGAGCCGGAGCCGTCGCCGTAGCCGGCTTTAATCGAACCAGCGTGGAATTGAAACGCTTCCTGGCGCTCGGTATGTGGACGACCCTCGCGACGCTTTAATCGAACCAGCGTGGAATTGAAACCTGTGAGCGCCTGAAACTCGGTCGTAAGGGACGCCTCAAGGCTTTAATCGAACCAGCGTGGAATTGAAACTCTTCATGCCTGATGTTGTGGCATTGAAGTTGACCGGGCTTTAATCGAACCAGCGTGGAATTGAAACGCGTATGGGTGACAGTGCCCTCCGCGAATACTGGCGCGCTTTAATCGAACCAGCGTGGAATTGAAACCTGTTTATGAATTAGTGGCGTACCCGGTACACGCATAAGCTTTAATCGAACCAGCGTGGAATTGAAACGAAGCTCTGGAACTGCTGCTCATTGAGCTGGGCGAGAGCTTTAATCGAACCAGCGTGGAATTGAAACACCGTCTGCGGATACGTACTGTAAACGTACCACGTTCGCTTTAATCGAACCAGCGTGGAATTGAAACTTGTTTTTAGCGTCAATGTCATATCTACAGATTGCTTGCTTTAATCGAACCAGCGTGGAATTGAAACCTGCCCCGGCATCTGTGGACGCACGGATTTTTCAATCGCTTTAATCGAACCAGCGTGGAATTGAAACATACAACAGTAAGCGTCACTTATGTTACATTTCCGTAGCTTTAATCGAACCAGCGTGGAATTGAAACAGGGGATGGATCGCTTCCATCAGGACGAAGAGAGTTTTGCTTTAATCGAACCAGCGTGGAATTGAAACTCATTAGTCTTCTGCTCCCTTTCGTCGCACCTTCACAGGCTTTAATCGAACCAGCGTGGAATTGAAACACGTACAGAATAGCGCAGGGGTCACGAACAGCATTGTGCTTTAATCGAACCAGCGTGGAATTGAAACTATCAATGCCTCAGTTGCACAGGACCGGCGATGGAGGGCTTTAATCGAACCAGCGTGGAATTGAAACTTTGCCGTGTATACGATGCTGGAACATGCGGGCGATTGCTTTAATCGAACCAGCGTGGAATTGAAACATGACTTCCTTCAGCGTCGCATGTGCCAACGCCAAGCTTTAATCGAACCAGCGTGGAATTGAAACTGAGGAGGACATGACGGCTACTGTTGAGTGGCATACCGCTTTAATCGAACCAGCGTGGAATTGAAACACATTCAGCGGACGCAGGCACAGACCGGACAGGCAAAGCTTTAATCGAACCAGCGTGGAATTGAAACATAGATTTAACCTGGGGGCCTCCCTGCGGATTGTTGACGCTTTAATCGAACCAGCGTGGAATTGAAACATGCTTTAGGCGTCATCCCTGGTAAGTTCTTGAAAGCTTTAATCGAACCAGCGTGGAATTGAAACATAGAGGCTAGAGTAAATGAAAAAAAGCCTCTTTTTTGCTTTAATCGAACCAGCGTGGAATTGAAACAATACTCTACTGGAATCTCTGGGGACGTACTGATAGCTTTAATCGAACCAGCGTGGAATTGAAACTCGGAGACGGTCGCTGCGAACCGAACACAAGCGAACCTGCTTTAATCGAACCAGCGTGGAATTGAAACCAGTTTCAGGCACTCATCTGGCACGGTGCGAGGACGAGCTTTAATCGAACCAGCGTGGAATTGAAACTCAGGACACACGAGGAAAGAGGTGTATCCATTGACAGGCTTTAATCGAACCAGCGTGGAATTGAAACGGAGGATCAACTGCTGGTTGCTGGCTTTGGCGGGCTTTAATCGAACCAGCGTGGAATTGAAACTAAAGGTGAAGACGGCAAAATAGTTGGCCTGCCTCGGAGCTTTAATCGAACCAGCGTGGAATTGAAACTGGGGGTGCTGGTGCAGAGCATCCGGGAGAACTGGCCGGCTTTAATCGAACCAGCGTGGAATTGAAACCCAGACGCGATGGCGCCGCTCGCACTTTCTGGCGAGGGCTTTAATCGAACCAGCGTGGAATTGAAACTCTCGCTTGAGGATAAGGGTGTGGGATTTGCTCCTCGCTTTAATCGAACCAGCGTGGAATTGAAACAGTTGCGGTTGCTCGAAGTGACGGCAGGACTGCAGCGCGCTTTAATCGAACCAGCGTGGAATTGAAACCTGAGAAGAATCCTGAGTTTGATTAAGGCGCTCTTCGGCTTTAATCGAACCAGCGTGGAATTGAAACAAGGCGAGAGAGCGGTTCGCGGAGGCAATTCGTGCGAGTGCTTTAATCGAACCAGCGTGGAATTGAAACCCGGTAGGTGGTCGATGGTCATCGCTTCGACGGCCTGCGCTTTAATCGAACCAGCGTGGAATTGAAACGAATATGCAGGGACGAACTCACCAACGGCCCAAACCAGAGCTTTAATCGAACCAGCGTGGAATTGAAACGTCAGCCTGGTCTACAAAACCTGTGAAGACCCGCATGGCTTTAATCGAACCAGCGTGGAATTGAAACGAACTCTTTCTTGATCTCGCTCTCTGTCGCCGGGCTTTAATCGAACCAGCGTGGAATTGAAACATGTCGAGGGAGTTGGCCGCGGTCGCGACCGTGGTGACATCCAGGCTTTAATCGAACCAGCGTGGAATTGAAACTTTGAAAACGGCCCGAAAAATCAAATAAATCAAAGCTTTAATCGAACCAGCGTGGAATTGAAACATCATACAAGCTGCTCGCATACCCGGATATGGCGAGCTTTAATCGAACCAGCGTGGAATTGAAACCTGGCGCAGGCCGCCATGGAGAGCGGTGAGGGAGTACTGGCTTTAATCGAACCAGCGTGGAATTGAAACATCTGGTGGTCGCCGACGACACCTTCGATATTTCGTAGCTTTAATCGAACCAGCGTGGAATTGAAACGGTCTGCGACCAGTGCGGCCAGCCCGGCTGTTTCGGGCTTTAATCGAACCAGCGTGGAATTGAAACTATGCCCCGTATCGCTATTGGAGACCGCCGAGGTGCGCTTTAATCGAACCAGCGTGGAATTGAAACAGTACGAACCGCAGCCGAAGCGCTCCGCTTAGCCCGAGCTTTAATCGAACCAGCGTGGAATTGAAACATCCATATTGCTGTCTACGCGCGGTTGATATCCTCGCGCTTTAATCGAACCAGCGTGGAATTGAAACATTTCAAGGTAGATGCAGACAAACCCTGGCGGCGTGTGGGCTTTAATCGAACCAGCGTGGAATTGAAACGAATTGATGCGGATCTTGCAGGAGATGCACCCACAGGGCTTTAATCGAACCAGCGTGGAATTGAAACCGGAATGGGGCGCACGCGGTTTGCGCATGAGGACGCGCTTTAATCGAACCAGCGTGGAATTGAAACAGGTGGACGAAGAGACTGGCTCGACCCTTCTATCGATGCTTTAATCGAACCAGCGTGGAATTGAAACACTGTTGCGGGTCGTTGTAAATCTTAGGTTTCTAAAAGCTTTAATCGAACCAGCGTGGAATTGAAACATTTCCTCCAAGCTATAGGACAGACCCGGTTCAAATGGGCTTTAATCGAACCAGCGTGGAATTGAAACATACACTGCGGAGAGACGCTTCCAGGTGGGCAGACTGCGCTTTAATCGAACCAGCGTGGAATTGAAACTGCCACGCTCCCACCCTGGCAAGCGCTACATGGTCTGTGCTTTAATCGAACCAGCGTGGAATTGAAACTGATGATTGGGCGTATCCCCTACGAGGATAGACGGCCAGCTTTAATCGAACCAGCGTGGAATTGAAACGGT
>Ga0070734_10002943_pt1 | contig 19105 bp, 15 predicted proteins | sample Coa_R1_8_FD_66444 | JGI IMG/M metagenome (GOLD analysis project Ga0070734, IMG submission 66444) | Surface soil microbial communities from Centralia Pennsylvania, which are recovering from an underground coalmine fire - Coalmine... | ecosystem: Environmental > Terrestrial > Soil > Unclassified ... | reverse complement strand
ACCGACACCTGCTGATCGATGAAATGCGCAACGCCGGCGCGCTGCGCGCCCGGCACCAGCGTCTCGCCCAGAGCCTCGATCGTCTCAGACTCGCGTGCGTTGAGGAGCCGGAACGGCACCCCCTGCGCCCGCGCCTCTGCGGGCGTCATCATCACGCTTGCGCCGCCCACCGTGAAGGCGAGCATGCCCATCCCTGTGTGTTTAAGAAAGACGCGCCGCTCCATGGCGTCCATGGGGTTCCTCCGTGCGGTGGCCGGCGTGCGCCGGCGCGTGTGGTTGGAACGAAGTGAACGCCAATGGAGGGGCGGAATCAAGCGGCGGCATTGCCGCTTCTTCTCGCTCCCCGCTGCATGCGAACTCCCCGCTGCACGCGAACTGAGAGCGCGAATACAATTCGGACCTTATCCTGAGGAGGCCGCCCTCTTGGGCGGCCGTCTCGAAGGATGGAAACGGGCGGAGCACCTGTCCTTCCTTCGAGACGCCCGCTTCGCGGGCTCCTCAGGATGAGGCCGCGATTGTTGAGATGCCTAAAGGCGACTCGGCGATTGGCCGGCCAGGAGACCGAAGCGCTCAGTGAGCCGGTCGAAGACTTCCTCGGCAGGCCGCACCTCGCCCCGTTCTGCTTGCGCGATTCCTTCGTCAAGGTCCGCGCGCTGCTCCGCCTGGTCGAGCGTCTTGAACAGTTCGATGATTTGGGCCTGGGTTTTGGTCATAACGAAATATATAACACCCACACGTCTCACGGGTGAAGCGTGTAGGACTTAGGGCGGATTAGCGCCAGCTCAAACCTGCTGTCGCCGGCATTTCCGAAAGGAATTGCTTCGCTTGCGTCTCATCGCCCGCGAAAGCGAGCGATCGACCTGATTCGGATGTGAATCTACAGCCCCGCCGAGGGTTACTGGATGCCCCGCTTTCGCGGGGCATGACGGCCTCTACTGATCCACCGCGAGTTGCGTCGCAGGCGCGGCGTCGGCTCGGCGGGTGGCCGGGCGACGAAGCGCGACACGTTCGATGTTTGCCAACCTATGAAAACGTGATGTGATCGGGTGGCAATCCGGCCCTGCTGCGCTCGACTACGGCGGCGAAGGCCCTTTCAAGATCGCGCACAAAGCGCTCGGAGTCGAACAAGGGCGACGACCGGCATTGCACAACCCGGGACTTTAGCAGGGCGAGCAGTTGGCGATCGGACGCGTAGCGAAGCGCAAGAGCATGATAGTCGGCGAGCGACGTGGCGACGAGATCGGCGAGCCCGGCCGCTGCCAGAATGCTGGCCGACACGCGTGCCGCGAATGTATCGCCTGACAGGCCGATCAACGGCACGCCGGCCCAAAGTGCGTCGCTTCCCGTCGTGTGCGACCCGTAAGGAAAGCAATCGAGCGCCAGATCAGCATGGGTGAGCCGTGCCAGATGCCGATCGTTCGGGGCAGGTGGCGCAAAAACGAGACGTTCTCCCGATACCCCGCGCGACTCGGCCTCGCGTCGCAGCGCCTCCGTCATCTCCTTGGACAGGCCGAGCAGCCACAGGACAGACGGCTCGACCTCCCGGAGCAATTGCATCCATTTGTCGAATACATCCGGGGTGATCTTGTAGGCTTGGTTGAATGAGCAGAACACGACGGCATCGCAGGGAAGTCCGTGCTCGGCGCGGGTGCCGCGATCGCCTGCCAAGTCCCTCACGCCGTTCGGCTGGTAGCTGAACGGCATCCTGATGATCTTCTCGTCGTAAAATTGTTCCTCGCCGGGCCTCACCAGGACCTTGTCTGCCACGATGTAGTCGTACCAGGGGGCGCCCAGCGTTCCCGGATATCCCAGCCATTGGACCTGGACCGGCGCCGGCCGGAAGCGCAAAATCTGGCTTCGCGTGCCCTGCGTCCATCCGGTGCCATCGACGACGAGGTCGCATGAGTCGGCGGCAATTTGCTGCGCAGCTGCCGCATCCGGCAGCTGGTGCAACGACACCATGCGATCGAAGGCGCCCTCGACGCGCCGTCGAAAATCGTCCGAAGTGGGAGGCGAATAATCGTAGCCGAACACCTCGAAGCGCGCCCGATCGTGTTTCTCGAACACCGGCAATGCAAGCCGAGAAAACGCGTGCTCGCGGAGATCCCCGGAAATGTACCCTATTCGTATGCGATCCCGCGCCGGATCCGGTCGTATCGCCCCCTCCCTACCCTCCCCCGCAAGCCGGGGAGGGCAGGGAGGGGGCGGGCGGCCGAAACGTCGCGCATAATTCCGCGCCACCTCCAATTGCTGTAATGCCGTCATCGTTGCCATCATGGTGCTGGTGAACGGCGAGATCGCGTCGAGCTCCTCCTGCGAAAAACGTCGATTGCGACATTCGGCGTCGATGTCGGCGGTGGTTGCCCAGGCGCAGATCTGACGCATCATCGCATACGACGACAGCGCGTCGGCCAGGGACTTTCGCGCCCCTGAGATCTGGCGGTAGACTTGCGCAGCGGCTGCGTATTGTTCCGCCCTCCCCAGCACACCCGCAGCGATCATGGCAAGCTCACAAGCCTCGGGAGCGCTGTCGGAAGTGATCGCCCCGATGGCCTTCAGGGCGCGCTCGGCGGCGCTGCATGCCTCGGCAGGGCGCCCTGTATTGACAAGCGCATTGGCGAGATTCGCGAGCGCAAAGGGGTTTGCCGGATCAAGCGCAATCGCGGTGCGAAAACAGGGTTCGGCCTGGACGTAGTCGCCGAGATCGCAGAGCGCATTGCCGAGGACACACAGGGCGTGCACATGTCGTGGCGCCAGTGCGCACGCCTGCCGCAACACCACCTGGGCCTCTTCGGGCCGCCGTAACGATCGCAGCACGCTCCCGAGCGCCGCGAGTGTCTCAACCGACTGCGGCCGAAGCTGCAGCGATGTTCGCAAGCTCTCCGCCGCCGCCTCGTATTGTTTCAGGTGGCGCTGGCACAGGCCCAGGTTCTCGTGGAACTGTGCATCCTGCGGCTGCCGGACAACAGCTTTGCGCAGCGAGCCAAGCGCCTCCTCGAAGCGCCGCTGGGCGCACAGCGCAATGCCCAGGAGCTCGTGGAGAATGGCCGAGCTGCTCGCCGTCTTGATTGCGGCGCGCGCCCGCGCCTCCATCTCGGCAAAACGGCCCGTGGCGTGGAGCGCCATCAATTCCTGGATGGGATTGGCGGGACTGGGCGGCTTCATCACGGCATCATCACCGCGACCGCAGCAAGACAAGTCGCCGCGTTTTTCCCGCCCATCGGATCGACCCTCCCCGCCCCATCAGTTCACTCGAACTCGCACTATCGCTTCGGCGCCCGAAACCGGCGCCGGTAAACTCCGGTCTCCTCAAGGACAGCTCGGGAAAGTTCCTGCAGACGGTCCACGGCTTCGCCTTCGATGCGACCGAAGCACGATGTCCAGCTGTCGCGCTTGATCGGTATGCATTGGGCGACGGGCGTTCCCTTCGGCAGCATGCCGTTGAACCCGGCATCACGCCAATGCGCCGGGAAGTTGATGAAATTGTCCCGGTAGCTGTCAGCATCGACAAGCCCCGTCAAGGTGACGAACGGCAGGTCGTGGCGATTGAACGGATGCGTAATGAGCAGCGAATAGCCGGCCGGCATCTCGAAAGTCCAGAAATTGGCGAATTTGATGACAAACCGGTCTTCCTCATGGAACGGCGTCCCCACCACCTGGCTGTTGTCGTGAAAATCGATCGGCGAACGCGAGTAATTTGTCAGTCCACCTGCCGGGACGTCCCTATCCCAAGATAGCATGCCATTTTCGACATGCAGGTCGGCAATCAGCGGGATGAGGAATCCGAACGTCATGGCGTCGATGAACGGCGGACATTTCTTCACGGTCATCTGCTCGGTCTGCAGAACCGTACTGAAGGCTTTCTGCGGCATGGTTTTGAACCAGTCCGGAAGCCCCAGCACTGCCGGGATCGGCCGCGGCAGGACCGGCTCCAGCTCGGGTGGACACCGGAACTTGATTGTCATCGGGCTCATGTTGTCCATCTTGGAATTCCGCCGGCACTGCGGGTCTGCGTCTTCATATCCCGGGGGCGCCGCCAATCGGTTCGAGCTTCCGGCCGGTCCGAACCATGGCTACCGAGGGTGACAGATTCCGTGCTTGCGACCCGAGTCGGGAGGCGGGTCTGAAGCCGGACATTATGGACGGTCCGCCCATATCGTTGGTTTTGTCGAGCGAGTCTATCGGTAACTCTGGCCGATCAACCAAAACGGGAATAACGTCGAGGTGATACTCGGCAAATCAACCGCGGAGCCATTTTTGTATCAATGGGTCGCAATTCGGGGGCGGCCGGCACGCGATTCGCTCAAAAGCGGTATGGGTCCGGTGACTAAAAAACGGCCATGCAGGCGTTCGTTGCGCCTGAGTCCGCTTCGGTTCTTTACCGACGGCCCGCGCTGCTAATATACGTCGAATTTACGAGTTGTGCCGATAAAATGGCCACATTTGCCAGAGGGTGGCGTTCCCGCTGACGGCCGTGTTGTCCACTTAACCTCAATTCCGGTCGTGTTTTTTTTGCAACACTGCCCGAAAATCATCCACACCTCGGATCAAAAGGCTTGGCCGAGCATTGCCGGTCCACATGAACTTTTATACAAGCTAAATGTAGCGCAGGTCTCCGTGGCGGGGATTTGCGAATTGCGGGACGCAAACTCTGGTGGGGCTGATCCGCAATTCACCTCTTGGCAATCACCCAGTCATTGGGAGGGGATATATGGGACCAGTGAAACGCGTTCTTTTGGGCTCGGCGGCCGGCATCATCGCCGCAGCGGGCGCTCAAGCGGCCGATCTTCCGGTCAAGGCCAAGCCGGTCGAATACGTGAAGGTCTGCAGCTTGTACGGGGCGGGTTTCTGGTACGTCCCCGGCACCGACACCTGCATCAAGATCGGCGCCTACGCGAAATTGCAGACTGAATATAACATGGCCGCCACCGGCCCGTTCATGCTGGGCGGCGCCAGCGGCACTCCTGGCCTCGCCGATGCCGGTGGCCGCAACACCCGCACGGATACCTCGCCGTTCACCTTCAATAATCGCGGCATCATGTCCTTCGATATCCGCACGCAGACCGAGTACGGCACTCTGCGTTCCTACGCGGATGGCGGCGTACAATATCAAGGGACGGACGTGTGGAACGCCGGCGGCGGTCAAAATGCGGCCAATACGTTCTTCAACTCGCGTGCCTTCATCCAGTTTGCCGGCTTCACGGCGGGCCGCATGCGGTCGTTCTTCGACCTGTACTTCCAGGGCGCCTATGCCTTCGCGGGACAGCGGTTTGGCAACGATACATCGCCCAACGGCATCATTGGTATTGCCTACACCTGGCAGTTTGGTGGCGGCCTGTCGGCGAGCTTGTCGCTTGAAGACAATAGCCAGGCCGCGAATGGTCGTGGCAGGTCGACGGTCAATCTTTCCTCGCCCGCGCTTTCACTTAGCACTACCGGCACATTCAACGACAAAGGCGTTGAGTTCTTCGACCCGGTGATTAACCTCCGCCTCGATCAGGCATGGGGCTTCGTGGGTGCATCGGCCGCGCTACACGATGCCAGCGGTGGATATTACACCAATGGCACTGTGATCGGCGGCTGCGCGGGCGTTGGGACCGGCGCTTCCACCGCCGCCAATCAAGTCCTTGAGAGCTGCGGCCATCCCGGCGACAAGTTTGGTTGGGCGGCGACGGCGGCCTTCCTGGTTAATAACCCGTTCGGCTTGCAGGGCGACACAATAGCTGGTCAAGCGGTCTGGTCAGTGGGTGCCGCGGGCTACGCTGTCCCTCAAAACGCACCGTCGGTTTTCTTCAATAGCGGTTTGAATTTGGGACTTGGCTTCATAAACGAGGGGATATTCACCAACGGCTCTAACGTAGAGCTCACCACCGTCTGGTCGTTCAACGCTATGTACGAGCATCGGTGGGATCCGAAATGGAGAACCTCGCTTTATGGCGGCATGTTCGGCGTGCAGTATGACGGCGCCGCGTCGGCGGCGATATGCAACGCGTTCGGTCCGCTCGTTGGAGGCGCCGCTCCAGCCGGTAATGGCATCGTCGGAGTCAATAGGACAGCCGCATTTAACTGCTCTCCCAATTGGAGCATGTCCGAAGTGGGCACGCGAACCATGTGGAACCCGGTTCCTGACCTCGACGTCGGTGTCGACTTTGTGTGGTACCACGTCAATACGGCGTTCGGCGGCAGTGTTCTCAATCTCACCTCTCCCGTAGGGGCGAAGCCGGCCGGCCTTTACGGGGTTTCGAATCAGGATGCCTTGGGCGCGGTCTTCCGCATCCAGCGCAACTTCCTGTACTGATCTCTCGGATCTGGACACACCGCTTCACCCCCGGCAGCAATGCCGGGGGTTTTTTCATGCCGGGCCCGTCTGGGGGAAGTTGATCGCGCATGTGCTTCAAGATCTAGCTGTCGCCGGGTGGCGCCTGCGCCGTCCCGCCGCCGAGAAAAAGAGGCTACTAAGAACCAATCCCGGGGACGACCACGGTAGCGATTCGATATGTCGCTGAAGAAGCAAGCTGGAATTCTCAAGCATTCGCGGGCCACGATGGCTGCCGAGGAGCTGGCGCGGGCGGTGGCGGCTGGCGACAGCGGAGACCTGGGCGAGGCCGAACGCATCACGCGCGACGTCCTTGCGAAAAGCCCGCAGCAGCCGGAGGCGCTACAGCTTTTAGGGGCGCTGCTGATGGCGCAAAGGCGCCCGCGCGAAGCGATTGTGCCGCTTGAGGAAGCCGCGCGCCAGGGCGGCGCAAATCCCGAGCTCGAAACGCACCTGGCGATCGCGTTGCGCGAGAGCGGGCGTTCCGACGAGGCCGTGACGTGGCTGGGCCGCGCTATCGAGCGCAAGCCCGCCTATGCACGCGCATTTCACGAGCTGGGAAATTTGCTGCGCGCAAAGCGCCGCTATGCCGAAGCCGAAAGTGTGCTCAAACGCGGCCTTGAGGCAGCGCCTACGGCACCGGAATTATCGTTGATGCTGGGAGGCGTTTGCCTCGATCGCGCCGACTCTGCGGGCGCCAAAGTCGCGTTTGCGCGCGCTCTCTCACTCGTGCCCGGCGACGCCGACGCGCTGATGGGCTTGGGCATCGCCCTGCAATATGAAGGCCACTTCGCGCGCGCCGCGGAGCGCTTCCGGCGTGTGCTGGCGGGCGATCCCGCGCATCAGCGCGCCCGCCTGAACCTCGGCTATTGCCTGATCGAGCTCGGTCAACTCGACGAAGGCATCGCTTGCTTGCGCGCCGCCGTGCAGGCCGCCCCGCGCAACTACGGCAACGCGCTGCGAATGCTGATAAGCGCCGGGCGCGGTCGATTCTGGTTCAAGCGCAGCGCCGCCGCGGAATGCTTTGGTCTCGACGGCAAAACCGTGGCCTCCGGTGACGACTTCATCGACCGGAAGACCCAATGATTCGCAGGACCATCAAGCTGCTCCGCCAAGATAGCCACGCTGCCGAAATCCGGTCGAATTGATCGAGGACGATACCGGACTGTCTCCTTTATCTGTCCGTCAAGAGTGCCACTCGGCTCGACGCCGTTGAGCGCGCGCTGCGTGAGGGAGATGTTGCGGGCGCGGCAAAACATGGCCGTGTCTTCGAACCGGTGCCGTTGGCGGGTTAGCTGACAACGACCCTAGAACGGCACCTCGTCGTTCATGTCATCGCGCGCGCCGGCACCCGCGAGGGCAGGCTGGCGTGCCGGAGCGCTGCGACCGCCGAACGATCCGAAATTGGAACTGCTGTCGTCGGGGCCGAAATCGCCGCCGCTGCCGCCAGCGCGGTCCAGCATCGTGAGCTGGCCGTTGAAGTTCTGCAGCACGACTTCGGTGGAATAGCGGTCCTGGCCCTGCTGGTCCTGCCACTTCCGCGTCTGCAACTGGCCCTCGACATAGACCTTCGAGCCCTTCTTCAGGTACTGCTCGGCGACCTTGGCGAGCCCCTCGTTGAAGATCACCACCCGGTGCCACTCGGTCCGCTCCCGGCGCTCGCCGGTTGCCTTGTCACGCCAGGTCTCGGAGGTCGCAATCCTCAAGTGGGCAATAGGCCGGCCGTCCTGGGTCCGACGAATTTCGGGATCGGCGCCGAGATTGCCGACCAGGATAACCTTGTTGACGCTGCCGGCCATATCCGTTCTCCATCACCACGAATGACGCTCGTTCAATTTTGTTCAGCTTTGGCACACCCTGCGATAAAGCCAGCTCCCGGGCGAGTCCCGCGGTTGCCGCGAACCGCGTTACCCACAATTGCTTCGTCCGGAACGGGTCAGCACGTGTGCCACCTCATCATCGATCCATGAACCCATGATTCGAACCGGCTATGTAGCGCGGGTTAGCCGAAGCATAACCCGCCATTCCCTGGAAACGGCGGATTACGCGAAGTTTATCACCGGGCCAGCCCGACGTTCGAGGTCGCCAGGACAAGGTCCGGCGACGATGGCGGGATGCGATTCGAAAACAATCGAAAACCGCGGTAGTCAGCACTGGCAGCATAGTTCACTGTTTGTTCTTAACACGCCCCACCAGCGCCCGCAAGGGGGATACGCGGGCAAAAACAAGGCTGCACCTTAAGTAAATTCGCGAAATTCGGGGCACCGATGGTGTGGCCGCGGCTGAAATCAGGCGATTAGGGGGAGAGCCCAAAAGCTAATCCACGCTGCTGTTGCATCACGGTGACAGCTTTTTCAAGCTCATCGACGTAATATGCCGGCCGCATCGCGATCGATACCGCGGTCCATGAGTTCAAGGTCGGCGTGAACTATCATTGGGTGCCGGGCACCTTGTTTGGTCATTGGTGAGCTGGGGGCTCACGCTGAGGGGAAAGGGCCGGCCACTTCGTGCCGGCCCTTTTCGTTTCACCCCACCCGGACTGCCTTCGGCAGTCCGAGCCTCCCTTCCCAGGGGAGGTGAGCCGCAGCCGGACCCCTCCCCCCTACAGCGCGGTCTTCAGGAACCGCAACAGCCGCGGCATCACCTGTGCGGAGAAGCTGATTGTCTCGTCCTGTGGTTCGTTGATGAAGGCATGGCCGGCGCCCGGAACGAGCGCGATGTTCGCGGTGAAACCCGCTTGCTTGAGCAGGACCAGGAAGTCGGTCGCCTGCTTCGGATCGACGATGTCGTCCTCCTTGCCGTGGATCAGGAAGAAGCGGGTGCGGTTCTTGTCGGCCGTGGTGTAGGCGGCCGGCGACGCTTCAAAATAGATGCGGCGGTCCTTGGTAGGCGGCACGCCGAGAAACCTCTCGGTGATCGTGTAATCGGCCTGCCGAATAGCCCGGTCATGCATCCACTGCGCGTGCATGTCGTAGACGCCGTAATAAGAGATCACGACTTTCACGTCGGCCGGAACCGCCGCGTTGGGGTCGTCGCGGTATTGCGTCGAGAACTGCGGCTCTCCCGCCGCAAGCCCCACCACGGAGGCGAGGTGGGCACCGGCGGATGCACCGGCGAGCGCGACGCGGGCTGGGTCTAGACCAAAATCGGCGGCCTTGGCCCGTACGAACTGCACGGCCGATTTCACGTCGTAGACGACGGCCGGATAGGTCGGCGCGCCCGGCTTTGCCAGCCGGTAGCGGATGGCGAACACGGCATAGCCGCTCCGCGCCATGTAGGGCGCCCAGGTATTGAGCGAATCCGGGCTGCCGGCCTGCCAGCCGCCGCCATGGACCGCGACGATCACGGGCGCCTTGTCAAGCCCCTTCGGCAGGTAGAAATCGCCCGTGAGCTTGACGCCGTCATGGACGACGTACTCGATGTTCGGCCTGGTCGCGACCGCATAAGTCTGCGCCGACGCAACCTGCGCGACGACGAGCAGCAGCGCCGCAGCCGCGAGCGCGCAAGCGGCGTGCACGGACCGTGAGAGCGGATACGTCATGGAGGTCCTCCCGTATATGTCGTTGGGCTTGGCCGAGCGTAGCCGACCCGACGACGACGCGAAAGTCGCGGGTGTCGAGGCGACTTGTCCACATGCCCGCCACGGTCAAGGCAGTCCTCACCGGCGCGCACTGGCGAAACCGCGGCGCAACCACTAGGTTCGGACGGGGTCGCCGGGCGAGGGTGCGCCTATCGACCGTGCAAGACCTTTTCGAGGCATGAACATCCACTGCTGTCATTGCCCGGCTTGACCGGGCAATCCAGTAACCAACGGCCGCCCCCTCCCTCCTCTCCCCCGCATGCGGGGGAGGGAAGGGAGGGGGTTGCCCGGTCAAGCCGGGCAATGACACTGATAAGGTCAGTAGTAGTCAGTGGGATAGGAACTATTCAAGGCGGACGCCGGAAACCTGGCATGAGCGACCTTTTCGACAATCGTCCGCGTCGCAATCTCGACGGCGGCCGCGTGATTTCGATCCGCGGCGCCCGCGAGCACAACCTCAAGAACATCGATCTTGAAATTCCGCGCGACCGGCTGGTGGTATTCACCGGCCTGTCGGGCTCCGGCAAATCCTCGCTCGCTTTCGACACCATCTATGCGGAAGGCCAGCGCCGCTACGTGGAAAGCCTGTCCGCCTATGCGCGCCAGTTCCTGGAGATGATGCAGAAGCCGGACGTCGACCAGATCGACGGGCTGTCGCCGGCCATCTCCATCGAGCAGAAGACCACCTCGAAGAACCCGCGCTCCACGGTCGGCACCGTCACGGAGATCTACGACTACATGCGCCTGCTGTGGGCGCGCATCGGCATCGCGTATTCGCCCACAACCGGCCTGCCGATCGAGAGCCAGACCGTGTCGCAGATGGTCGACCGCGTGATGGCGCTGCCGGAAGGCACGCGACTCTACCTGCTGGCCCCGGTGGTGCGCGGCCGCAAGGGCGAATACCGCAAAGAACTCGCCGAGTATCTCAAGAAGGGCTACCAGCGGGTCAAGATCGACGGCGCGTTCTACGAGATCGCGTCGGCGCCGGCGCTCGACAAGAAATTCACCCACGACATTGACGTGGTGGTGGACCGCGTGGTGGTGCGCCCCGACATCGCGCAGCGGCTCGCTGAAAGCTTCGAGCAGGCGCTCAAGCTCGCCGACGGCATCGCCGTCGTCGAGTTCGCGGATGCGGCGCCAACGCAGGCAGGTGCCTCTTCACCTCCCCCTGCAGGGGGGAGGTCGGCCGCGAAGCGGCCGGGAGGGGGCAACGGCCGCGCCACAAGCGAGGCGGTGCCAGACCCCACCCCGGATCGCCTACGGCGATCCGACCCTCCCCCTGCAGGGGAGGGTGAAGGAGGGGCCGCCAAAAAGATCGCCAAGATTCACGATCAGAGCGGTCCTCAGCGCATCACCTTCTCGGAGAAATTCGCCTGCCCGGTGTCCGGCTTCACGATCTCCGAAATCGAGCCGCGCCTGTTCTCGTTCAACAATCCGTTCGGTGCGTGCCCGGCCTGCGGCGGTCTCGGCGTCGAGCAGCACATCGATGCCGACCTCGTCATCCCGGACAAGAGCGCGACGCTGCGCCGGGGCGCGATCGCGCCATGGGCACGATCGACCTCGCCCTATTACACGCAGACGCTCGAAGCCCTCGCCAAGTTCTACAAGTTCACGCTCGAGTCGAAATGGAAGGACCTGCCCAGGAAAGTGCAGGACGCGATCCTCTACGGCTCCGGCGACGACGTCATCCGCTTCGTCTATGACGACGGCCTGCGCTCCTACGAGACCAGGAAGCCGTTCGAAGGCGTGATCACCAACCTCGAGCGCCGCTTCCGCGAGTCCGAGAGCGAATGGGTGCGTGAGGACCTGGCGAAATACTTCACGGACGTGCCGTGCAGCGCCTGCCGCGGCTATCGCCTCAAGCCTGAAGCGCTCGCCGTGAAGGTCGGCGGCCTCCACATCGGCGAAGCCGCCGCGATGAGCGTGAAACGCGCGGGCGAATGGTTCGCGGCACTGCCGAAGGAACTCAGCGCCAAGCACAACGAGATCGCCGGCCGGGTGCTGAAGGAAATCCGCGAACGGCTGAAATTCCTGGTCGATGTCGGGCTCGAATATCTCACGCTGGCGCGCGCCTCCGGCACGCTGTCGGGCGGCGAGAGCCAGCGCATCCGGCTCGCCTCGCAGATCGGCTCCGGCCTCACCGGCGTGCTCTACGTGCTCGATGAGCCGTCGATCGGGCTGCACCAGCGCGACAACGCGCGGCTGCTCGAAACACTCAAGCGGCTGCGCGATCTCGGCAACACCGTGATCGTGGTCGAGCACGACGAGGATGCGATCCGCACCGCCGACCACGTGGTCGATGTCGGCCCCGGCGCCGGCATCCACGGCGGCCGGATCGTGGCGGAAGGCACGCCGGCCGACATCATGGCGAACAGGCATTCGCTGACGGGCCGCTATCTCACCGGCGCGCTGACGATCGACGTACCGGAGCGGCGGCCGATCAATCCGCAACGCCTGCTCACGGTGATCAATGCCCGCGGCAACAACCTGAAGAACGTCACGGCGGAGATCCCGCTCGGCGTGTTCACCTGCATCACCGGGGTGTCGGGCGGCGGCAAGTCGACGCTGCTCATCGACACGCTCTACAAGGCGGTGGCGCGCAGGCTCAATAATGCCAGCGATGCTCCCGCCCCGCATGACCGCATCGAGGGCCTGGAGCACATCGACAAGATCATCGACATCGACCAGTCGCCGATCGGGCGCACGCCGCGCTCCAACCCCGCCACATACACGGGCGCGTTCACGCCGATCCGCGAATGGTTCGCGAGCCTGCCGGAGTCAAAGGCGCGCGGCTATGAGCCGGGCCGCTTCTCGTTCAACGTCAAGGGCGGCCGCTGCGAGGCCTGCCAGGGCGACGGCGTCATCAAGATCGAGATGCACTTTCTACCCGACGTGTACGTCACCTGCGACGTCTGCAAGGGCAAACGCTACAACCGCGAAACGCTCGATGTGCTGTTCAAGGGCAAGTCGATCGCCGACGTGCTCGACATGACGGTCGAGGAGGCGCTCGATTTCTTCAAGGCAGTGCCGCGGGTGCGCGAGCCGCTGGCGCTGCTGCACCGGGTCGGCCTCGACTACATCCATGTCGGCCAGCAGGCGACCACGCTGTCGGGCGGCGAGGCGCAGCGCGTCAAGCTCGCCAAGGAGCTGAGCCGGCGCGCCACCGGCCGCACGCTCTACATTCTCGACGAGCCGACCACCGGCCTGCACTTCCACGACGTGAAGAAGCTGCTCGAGGTGCTCCACGAGCTGACGGACCAGGGCAACACCGTCGTGGTGATCGAGCACAATCTCGAAGTGATCAAGACCGCCGACTGGATCGTCGATCTCGGCCCCGAGGGCGGCGACGGCGGTGGCGAAATCATCGCGGCCGGCCCGCCGGAGGACATCGCCAAGGTGAAACGGAGCTACACGGGGAAATTCCTGGCCCCAGTGCTGGCGCGGAGGGAGGCGAAGGGGAAGAAGCGGGTGGTGGCGGCGGAATAGTATCTCTGGCGATTGACCTTTTCGGCTACTGGCGCCTCATCGCACAATAACCTTGGTGCTTTCAATTTACGCGAGCTTACTGGACGTAGGCGCAACCTGTGCTAAGATCAATTTGCAAATCTCGGGCGGGCTTTCTTCATGCCAACATATGTAACCAGAGAAGAATTCGAGGCGCGTGTCGGCGTGCTCGAACGCGAGGTCGAAGGCGAAAAGCTCGTGACGCGTCATATTCTTGAACAGACGCGGCGCAACGGCGACGATCTAGCGGCAATTAAGAGACAGCTTGACGGTGTCGATCTGAAGGGACTGGTGCAAAAGGTCGAAGGCCTGGAGTGGAAAATCGGCAGCGTGGACGCGAAGCTCACCGCGCTGGCCCACGGACTCCCGGCGATGATTTCAGACGCAATGCGGAAAACTCTCAGCAAGAGCAAAAGATCTTAGCGAGTTCGCGTTCGATGCCGACATACGTGACGAGAGAAGAATTCGAGGCGCGTGTCGGCGTGCTCGAACGCGAGGTCGAGGGCGAGAAGCTGGTGACGCGTCACATCCTCGAACAGACGCGTCGTAACGGCGATGATCTCGCTGCCGTCAAGTCGCGGCTTGACCGGGTCGAACAGAGACTTGACCGCGTCGAAAACAAGCTCGATGGCCTGGATATGAAGTTCAGCGCGTTCCTGCGTGACTATCCGGCGGCCGTCGCAGAGATCATGCGGCAAGTGCAGCGTGATCGCGGCGAACGACCTTAGCTGCACGGTCCCCCCCCAGGCTCGGGATCACCTGCCCCTCAATAATTAATCACCCGCGCATCCCCCGCCTTGGCGGCGGCATGGAAGTCATTCATGCCGCCAAGCTTGATGCGGCGGTCGAGGGGCGCACCGGCGAGCCCGCGCACTTCGACGCATGGCTTGCACGCCCACAGCGTGACCTTGGGGTGACCCGCGACCTCTTCGTAGCGGTTCGGCGGCCCGACCGGCACCAGCTTCGCCCCAGCCCCTTCCACCGCCAGATAGACGGCATCATGGAACAGCATCAGCGTCACCTCGTCGCCCGCCTGCACGGCCGAGGCGGCGAAGATGAAGGGCAGCATGGCGCGGGTCGGGTCGGTGGGCCCCCAGGTGGCGGAAATGACGAAATGCATGGCGCCGCTCCTCTTGTTGATGTGGACGCAATTCCGCTAGAGCAGTAGCCCGGGTTGAGCGTCAGCAAAACCCGGTGGACCGCATTGCCGGTTCACGGGGCAGTTCCGGATTTCGCCGAGTTTATCATCGGGCCCGTCGAAGGCGGGACCTGGGCGCAATCCGGGCTACCCCCTGCTGGGGTAGAAATGTTTGTCCTGAGAGCGTCCCATGTCCTATCCATCGTTGCTTGCCGAGACCGTCATGTTCACCGGCCACAACGGGGACCGCGGCGAGGCCTATTACGCCCGCCCCACCCGCGCCGGCAAATTTCCCGGAATGGTCGTCATCCATCACCTGCCTGGCTGGGATGAGTGGATCATCGAGATTACACGCAAGTTCGCCCATCACGGTTTCGCGGCGATTGCGCCACATCTCTACTTCCGCAATGGCCCGGGGAGTCCGGACGACATTGGCGCGCGGGTACGCGCCTCGGGCGGCGTGGCGGACGACCAGGTGGTCGGCGATGTGGCCGGCGCAATGGCATTTCTTCGCAGCGAACCGAATGCGAACGGTAAGGTCGGCATCATCGGCTTCTGCTCCGGCGGACGGCACGCTTATCTGTGCGCATGTCGGATCCAAGATGCCGATGCGGTCGTGGATTGCTGGGGCGGCAACGTGATCGTCGACGACAGGAGCCAGCTCGACGCCAAACGGCCGGTTGCGCCCATAGACCTCACGGAAAATCTGCGCGCCCCACTGCTCGGCCTGTTCGGCAACGACGACCAGAACCCGACGCCCGACCAGGTCAACCGCACCGAGGCGGTGCTGCGCCGACTCGGCAAGAACTACGAGTTTCACCGCTATCCCGACGCCGGCCACGCCTTCTTCAACACCAAGCGGACGGCGTTCCGCGCCGAGCAGGCCGCCGACGGCTGGACCAAAATATTCGCCTTCCTGCGCAAGCATCTCGCTGCATAACAGGAGACCACCAATGTGCTCCTACATCGTTGAAAAGACCGCCGTGTCCGGCAGCGCCAAGGGCCCGAACGGCTGGATGCGCATCGATACCGCCAACGTGTATTTCGATCATCCCTATCACGCGCCGCTCGACCACGCGCTTGCGATCGACTTCGTGTGCGAAGCCGACGGGGCCAAGGAGCGGGTCGCGGTGGAGCTGAGCGCCGACTCGGCGCGGGCGCTGGTAAAGAATATCCTTGCCGCGTTGGCGAGCGGCGAGGCCGCGCATGGGGGGTAGGGTACGGGTTGGCCCGTGGCCCGGGTTGAGCGCAGCGAAACCCGGGACGGCGTCGCCGCCCTTGATAGGTTGACCCCGGATTCCGCAGCGCTCAATACGAGCTGCCGGAGCCCGGCTGCCGCCTCACAATTTCGCGAGTTCCTCGTCCTTCGCCTGTGCGCGCTTGGCGGCTGGCCGATCCACGAAGCGTGCGACGTAATCCGTGAATTCCTTGCGCTCCGGAATGAGCTTGAACATCGTTGCCCAGCGCAGGTTCGACCCAATGACAACGTCGGCGGCCGTAAACTTATCGCCCATCAGGAACGGCCCGGGCGTAACGGCCTTTGCGACCACATCCATGGTGGTGTCGAAATCGCCGTAGCCGATGGCCTCGCGCCGTACTTCACCGGCGCGTGGAAAGGCGCGATCCATGACGGCCGTCTCGAGCACGCCGGGCCCGAAGAACAGCCACTTGAGGTAAACGCCGCGCTTGGGGTCACCCAGCGGGACGTTGAGACCGGCGTTCGGAAACGCGTCGGCCAGGTAGGTGCAGATAGCCGCACACTCGGTGATGACGACGTCGCGATGCCGGAGCGCCGGCACCTTTCCCATCGGGTTGATCGCGAGATAAGCGGGCTCCCGATTGGTGCCGCGTTTCATGCTGAGCAGGTGGATGTCATAGGGCTCGCCGATTTCCTCCAGCATCCACAGCGCGACAGACGAGCGCGACGGCGCAATATGGTAGAGCGTGAGATCAGTCATCAGCAGCCTCTTCGAGTTTTGCGGCCATTTTGACCGCGCGGGCGACCATTAGGGTTTTTGTTTCCGGGGGAATGCGCTCTTCCATCCGATTGGCCGGGAAGCAAATGACGCAAGGCGCGCCACGGTCATGAATCGCAAATTCGGCGGTCCGATGGCATCATCCGTACTCCGTCACCCGCGGACTTGATCCGCGGGTCCATCTTCCCCCTCCTACCCTCCTCCCTTCCGGGACGTCGCGGGGGGGGGGTAGGGAGGGGGCCCGATTGCCGGGTCAAGCCCGGCAATGCACGGCGGACCATTGGCAGCGCGTCGCAGTCGGGCTGGTCGCGTTCACTCTGCCACGGCTTCCATGCCTTTCGACCTGAACAATGCCTGCGCCGATGGGCCCAACAGTACGGCAATCAGGGCCTTGGCGGCATCCATGTGCTTGGTGGCGGCGCCGATGCCGGCCGCATAGACCGTGTAGTTCTGAATCTCTTTCGGCAACGGCCCGACCAACGTCACGCCCGGCGCCGGAACGATCTCGCTGATCTGGTGGATACCGAGTTCCGCCTCACCTGAAGAAATGTAGTCTGCCACGTAGCCGCCCTGCTTGAGCCGCTGCTTTGGTTTCACCTGATCCGCTATGCCGAGCCGTTCTAACAGCCTGGCGACGTAGATGCCGCTCGATCCCCCGCTCGCCGGATCGATATAGCTCACCGACCTTGCGGCCAGCACCGCCGCTGTGAAGGCGTCGACTGTGGAAATATCCGGTTTCGCGGCTCCGGCCTTCACCATGACGCCGACGCCCACACGGACGAGGTCGGTGCGGCTGCCGGGCACGACTTTGCCCTGGGCAGCAAGCTCGTCGATCGCATTCGGTGTCATCACCACCACGTCGAAGGTTTCGCCGGCTTCGATGCGCTTCGCCAAGGCGCCCACCGTATCGTTAGCAATGACAACGGTATTGCCGCTGGCCTTCTCGTACTCGGGTGCCAAGGCGACAACGACCGACTTGAATGCACCCGCCGTCAAGACCTTCAATCCAGACGGCCGGCCGGCGGACGGGCCAGCACCGACGGCGCTCGCGAGGATCAATGATGATAGTGGCAACGATATCCTCCCCTGGAGTCGGCATCTTTACTTTGCCGCACGCCGGCGCCATCTCCATGTCTCGGCGATTGACTTGAAGCGTATTTCCAATATCCACGGTGGCAATGCAACCTGTTCATGTCATCGGCGGCGGGCTCGCGGGAAGCGAAGCGGCTTGGCAGATCGCCAACCGTGGTGTTCCGGTCGTGCTTCACGAGATGCGACCGAACCGAACCACGGCGGCCCATAAGACGGCCGGGCTGGCCGAACTGGTGTGCTCCAATTCGTTCCGTTCCGACGATCGCGAGCACAATGCGGTCGGCCTCCTGCATGAGGAAATGCGCCGGCTGGGCTCGCTAGTCATGCGCGCCGGCGACGCCAACCAGGTTCCGGCCGGCGGCGCACTCGCGGTCGACCGCGACGCCTTTTCGCAGGCCGTAACGGAAGCGCTTACGTCTCATCCGCTTATTGCAATCGAGCGCGAGGAGATAACCGCGCTGCCGCCCCCTTCATGGGACAGCGTCATCATCGCCACCGGCCCGCTCACCTCCGATCCCCTCGCCGCCGCAGTACGGGCCGTGACGGGTGAAGAGGCCCTGGCGTTCTTCGACGCCATCGCGCCGATCGTCCATCGGGAATCGATCGACATGTCGGTCGCCTGGTTCCAGTCCCGCTATGACGACGCCGGACCCAGCGGCACCGGGGCCGACTATATCAACTGCCCGCTCGACCGCACCCAATACGAGGCTTTCCTTGACGCTCTTCTGGCGGGTGACCGCATCTCGTTTCACGGATGGGAAACCTCGACGCCTTACTTCGACGGTTGCCTGCCGATCGAGGTGATGGCCGAACGCGGCCGCGAGACTTTGCGGTTCGGGCCGATGAAACCGGTCGGGCTCACCAATCCACACCGGCCGGAACTAAAGCCCTACGCGGTCGTGCAGCTTCGCCAGGACAACCGGCTCGGCACGCTGTTCAACATGGTCGGCTTCCAGACCAAGCTCAAGCACGGCGAACAGGTGCGGATATTCCGGATGATCCCCGGCCTCGAACACGCGGAGTTTGCACGGCTTGGCGGGCTGCATCGCAACACTTTCCTCAATTCGCCGAAGCTGCTCGACGGCACGCTGCGTCTGAAGGCGATGCCGCGGCTGCGTTTTGCCGGCCAGATCACCGGCTGCGAGGGCTACGTGGAATCGGCCGCCATCGGGCTCCTCGCCGGCCGCTTTGCCGCGGCCGAACGACGCCGCGAAGTGCCTGACATACCGCCGCCCACCACCGCCCATGGCGCGCTTCTCGCGCACATCACCGGCGGCCACGTGGAGACGATCGATGCCGGACCGCGTTCCTTCCAGCCCATGAACGTCAATTTCGGCCTGTTCCCGCCGCTCAAGAGATCGCCGAGCGGCCCCCTCCCTGCCCTCCCCCGCACGCGGGGGAGGGGTAGGAAGGGAGGGCTGCGCGGCGCCGCAAAAGCAATGGCCAAGCGGAGCGCACTGACGGCGCGGGCCCTCCACGACCTCGACGTTTGGAAAGGC
>Ga0070734_10002941_pt1 | contig 19108 bp, 23 predicted proteins | sample Coa_R1_8_FD_66444 | JGI IMG/M metagenome (GOLD analysis project Ga0070734, IMG submission 66444) | Surface soil microbial communities from Centralia Pennsylvania, which are recovering from an underground coalmine fire - Coalmine... | ecosystem: Environmental > Terrestrial > Soil > Unclassified ... | reverse complement strand
GTGGCGTGAGCATGGCGCCCAGGGTGCCGCGAGCTACGAGGCGGAGGCGCGCTCGATCAGCAACCTCATGTGCACGCCCACCTCGCGCAACCTCGTGCGGGTCTTCATGCTGCAGGATCGCTTGAAGAGCCTGGCCGGTAAAGCGAGCTCCGAGCTCAAGCGCTTGCATGTCGTCGGCGCCGGCGTGATGGGCGGCGACATCGCGGCCTGGGCGGCTCTGCGCGGCCTCGAGGTGACTCTCGAGGACCGCTCACAGCAGCTCATCGAGCCCGCCCTCGTTCGGGCCCGAGGCCTGTTCGAGAAGCGCTTGCACGAGCCGGGCGCGCGCGCGGCGGCGCGCGAACGCCTGCGCGCCGATCCCGCGGGCACAGGCCTCGGCGAGGCCGACATCGTCATCGAGGCGATCTTCGAGAACGTCGAGGCCAAGCACTCGCTCCTCGCCCGTCTCGAGTCCGGCTGCAAGCCGCAGGCCATCCTTGCGAGCAACACCTCGAGCATCCGCATCGAGACGCTCGCACAGGCGCTCACCGAGCCCTCGCGCCTCGTCGGGATTCATTTCTTCAACCCCGTGGCGCAGATGCAGCTGATCGAGGTGGTGCGCGGCGCCTCGACCGACGAGCACGTCGTGCAGCGCGCGCTTGAGTTCACTCGTGCGCTCGACAAGCTGCCTCTGCCGTGCCGGAGCGCGCCGGGGTTCGTCGTCAACCGTGTGCTCATGCCCTACATCAACGAGGCCCTGTTCGCGCTCGCCGAAGGCATCCCCGCTGCGGTCATCGACCGGGCGGGCGTGCGTTTCGGCATGCCGATGGGCCCCGTCGAGCTCGCCGACGTCGTCGGTCTCGATGTGGCGCTGAGCGTCGGCGAGGTGCTCGCGCAGGCGCTCGGGCGAACCGGGCCGGATGTGCTCGCCGAGCGCGTACGGGCGCAGAAGCTCGGCCGCAAGAGCGGCGAGGGATTCTACGTCTGGAAAGACGGCGCGCCGGTACGCTCCGCGGCGCGCGATGCCGACATCCCGGCCGACCTCGAGGATCGCTTGATTCTGCCCATGGTGAACGAGGCGGCGGCCTGTCTGCGAGAGCGCGTGGTCGAGGATGCCGACCTGCTCGATGCAGGTGCGATTTTCGGCACGGGCTTCGCGCCGTTTCGCGGCGGTCCGCTCACCTATGCGAAAGCGCGGGGCCTGTCCGAGGTCGGCGCTCGCCTCGAGCAACTCGCGACGCGCTACGGCGAGCGCTTTCGGCCCGATCCCGGCCTTGCCGAGCTCGCCGCGGTGCGCCCGGCCGTGTGAATCAGAGCGTGGCGGGCCGTCGGGTGCAGTATGTTAGGATTCGTCGGATAAATCAGCGGGTTGTGGTCGAAAATTAGATGGATGAGAGACCGATCGATCTGTCGCTGCTGCGCGCCTTCTCACCGCTGGACGGTCTGAAGCCGGAGAATCTGCACGCACTTGCACGCAAGACACAGCTGCGGGAGCTCGATTCGGGTCGCGTGCTCTTCAAGGAGGGTGACACCGACAAGCGCACCTTCTACCTCGTGAGCGGCAACATCGAGCTGCGCAACGATGAGCGCATCGTCGGTATCGTGCGCGGCGGCAGCCCCGAGGCGCGTGCACCGCTCGCTCCCGGCCTGCCGCGCAAGTTCACGGCGCGGGCCGCGGGCACCATCGAGTACGTGGTGATCGACAGCGATCTGCTCGACGTGCTGCTCACCTGGGACCAGACCGGACAGTACGAGGTCACGGAGCTGCACGGCGACGGCCTGGACGTCACCGGCGATTGGATGACGACGCTTCTGCAGACGAAGGCGTTCCACCGCATTCCGCCGGCGAACATCCAGGCGATCTTCATGCGGATGCAACGCATCAATTACCGGGCGAAAGACGTCGTCATCAAGCAGGGCACGGAGGGCGACTACTTCTACGTGGTCGTCTCCGGGAAATGCCTGGTCACGCGTGAGACGCCGCTCAACAAGGAGGGAATCAAGCTCGCCGAGCTTGGGCCCGGCGACAGCTTCGGCGAGGAGGCGCTCATCGCCGAGGCGAAGCGCAATGCCACGGTCACCATGGCGACCGACGGCACGCTGATGCGGCTCGGCAAGAACGATTTTCAGACCTTGCTGAACGAGCCGCTCCTGCAATGGGTCACCCCGGACAAGGCACGCGAGATCGTCGCCCGAGGCGGCAAGTGGCTCGACGTGCGCCTGCCGAGCGAGTTTCAGAATTTTCGCATCGATGAGGCCGTGAACATTCCGCTGTATTTCATCCGGCTGAAGCTCAATGCGCTCGACAAGAACACGCCTTATGTGGTGTGTTGCGACACCGGTCGCCGCAGCTCCGCCGCGGCGTACATCCTGAGCGAGCGCGGCTTCGACGCCTACGTCCTCAAGGGTGGGCTCGCCGCAGCAGACAAGGCGAAGCGCTCGGGCCGCAGCTGACTCGATGTTGCCGCGATTGCTGCGCGGGGCGCCCGGGCCGAAGCCCCTCAAGATCGATCCCAACAAGGTGGTGCCGCTGCGCGGGTTTCGCGGCGAGGGAGCGCCGCCCGACCCGGTCGCCCGCCAGGCGCTCGAGTACAAGCCCCCCTCGCTCCTCAAGCGGCATGGCCTCCTGGCGACGCTGTTCCTGCTCGCCTGCCTCGGAGTGATCGTGCTGCTGCTCAAGATCCCGCAGGGCGCACCGCGCGTCGTCGCTCCCCGGGAGGCTCCGATCTACGTCGAGCCGGTGGCACCAGCGACGCCGCAGCAGCCGGCTCCGCAGACACCGGCGACGCCGCCCTGATCAGACTCAAATCACTCGCAGAAGGAAACTCGCAATGAAACTCTCCGATGATCGACTGGAAGAGATCCGCGCGTGGGCCAGCGGCGAGCGCACGCAGGACCCCTCGATGCAGCCGCAGGAGCTCGCGGCGATCGTCAATGAGCTCAAGCAGCTGCGCCTGCGGGTGCTGTCGAAGAGCCGATCCGCGCCCGCTTACTCCGCAGCAACCGGCCACTGACGCGGCCGGCAGGCGCCGGCGACTCAGGTCTTGGCGCCCAGCATTTTTCCGATCTGCCAGGCGATGTCATCGAAGGTATAGGGCTTCGCCACGAAACGGCGCAACGAGCCCTTGAGGAACCCGGGCACCGCGGCGGTGAGCCCGGACGTGAGAATGAGCGGAATCGTCGGATGACGCATCTCGAGCCAGTCCGACAGCATGTAGCCCGTCGGCCCCCCGGGCAGCTTGAAATCCGCGACGACGAGATCGATGGCGGAACCCGAATCGAAGAGCGCCATCGCATCGGACGCGTTCGAGGCCTCGATCACCTGATAGCCCGCATCGCGCAGGTACTGGGCGAGTGGAAATCGCACCAGGACCTCGTCCTCAACGATGAGCACCGTGCGTCGTGGGCCCGCGCGCGTGCCCGAGGTCGGATCGTCACCGGCGGGAGCCGTCACGGCACGCACCCCTCCGCCCTTCTCCTCAGGCACGATCGCGACCGGTCCCGACCCACTGACCGTTCGACTCACTGCTCATGTCGACACTCCCCTCGACACGCCCCGACGCCGGGCTCCGACGGAGTCTACCGGAGGGGGCGCGACCGATCTGTCAGCGCTTGGGCGCGGGACGGTGGGATCTGGCCTACGGAGGAGCCTGCGCAGCGCAGGCGATCTACATGGTGTGTGTGGGCTTATCGCCGCCGAGCGCGCCGGCGAGGTAGTTCTCGATCTTCTTCTGAGTATTGCCGCGGTCCTGATCGCTGAACTGCACGCCGATCCCCGCGGTGCGCTTGCCCTGAGCGCCTTTGGGCGTCATCCAGATGACCCGCCCCGCCACCGGCAGCTTCTCCTCCTCGCCCATGAGGTTCAGAAGCATGAAGACCTCGTCTCCCAGGCGATAGTTGCTGTTGGTGGGAATGAACAGACCGCCATTCTTCACGAACGGCATGTACGCGAGATAGAGCGCGCTTTTATCCTTGATCGTGAGGGTGAGAAGACCCGGCTTGTTACTGGGACTACGCAATGTCGAGGATTCCGTCACTTCAACGCACCAATGCCGCTCGACCTTCGAGTAGCAGCGCCTCGAGCGCAAGCTGCTGATTCAGCCCGGTCGAGGCAAGACGCCGCAACTCCCGGGCCGCATCGAGCAGCTCGAACAGGCGCCTTATCTTGGGCTTAAGTAAAGCGGCAGGCAAGCGGACGGGTTCCGCAGTTTGCGCCGAGTCATCACCGCCGAGGTGCGTTCGTACGCGCGTTGTGATCCAGTTCTCAAGCCACGTGAGGCGCAGCGCCGGATCGGAGCGCGCCCAGCGATCGGCGAGCGTGGTGACATCGAGGGCACCGCTCACCAGGCCCTTCAGGCTCTCGCGCATGTCCCGATCGAGCGCCTCGATGCCCGCCGCCTCGAGCTCGAGAGCGGCGAGCGGTGCACCGCCGGCGAGCGCCAGCGCCGCATCCCAACGTTTCACCGCCGGTCGCTGCGCCGCGAGCCAGGCGCGCGCGCTCGCAAGCTCCGGTGCGCGCAACGTGAGCCGCTGGCAGCGGCTCGCAATGGTCGCCGGCAGCCGATGAGCCGGTGTGGCCACGAGCATCAGCAGGGTCGACTGTGTGGGCTCCTCGAGCGTCTTGAGGAATGCGTTGGCGCCATTGATGTTGAGCGCCTCGGCCGATTCCACGATGCCGACCTTGAAACCCGAGCGATAGCTCGACAACGACAGCGACTCGATCAGCGCGCGAATCTGATCGACCTTGAGCTGCTGCGCGTCCTCCTCGAGCGCGACCCGCTTGAGATCGGGATGACTGTCGGCGAGGAGCAGCCGGCAGGAGGCGCAGTGCCCGCAGGGCGCGCGGGCCTCATCGCACAGCACAAGCGCCGCGCTCCAGTGCGCGAGCGCCTGGGCGCCGAGGCCGGGGGGCGAGACGATGAGCAGTGAGTGCGGCAGCCGGCCACCCTTCCACGCCTGCTCGAGCTGCGTGCGCGCGCCCTCGAGCCAGGGAAGCGAGGCGGCGGTCAGGATATCCATGCTTTCGCCCGCAGCACCTCGGCGATCTCCGCGCTCACTTCCTCGGCACTTGCACGGCCGTCGATCAGCGCGATGCGCTCGGGCTCGGCGGCCGCGCGCGCAAGATACGCGGCGCGCACCCGCTCGAAGAAATCCGCGCGCTGCGCATCGAAGCGATCCGCCGACTCGCCGGTCGCGCCGGCGCGGCGCCGGGCGGCACGCGCAAGGCCGAGCTCCACGGGCACATCGATGAGGAACGTGAGATCCGGCCGGCGCGTCTCTTGCACCAGCTGCTCGAGCATGCGAATCGCCTGCTCGTCGAGGCCGCGTCCGCCCCCCTGATAGGCGTAGGTCGAGTCGGTGAACCGGTCGCACAGCACCCAGCGGCCGGCGGCGAGATTGGGCTCGATGAGGTTTTGCAGATGCACGGAGCGGGCGGCGAACACGAGCAGGAGCTCTGCCGCGTCGGGAACCACTTCCTCGCGCGAGCTCAGCACGAGCGACCTGATCTGCTCGGCGAGCGGCGTGCCGCCCGGCTCACGCGTCACGGCGTGCGCGATGTCGTGGCGCATGAGAAGCCCCGCGAGCCGCTCGAGCTGCGTCGTCTTGCCGACACCCTCGATGCCCTCGAGCGTAACGAAACGGCCCGGTCCCCGCAGGGTGCTCACGGCCTGCTCCTGCGGCGATCCCGCGCGATCTCAGTGCGGCGTCTCGGAGGCCTTGTGCCGTTGACGCGCGAGGTATTGGGCGACGGCGAGGTTGTGCTGCTCGAGAGTGTGGGAGAAGACATGGCTGCCGTCGCTCTTGCCGGAGGCGACAAAGTATAGCGCGTCGGTCTTCTCCGGATGCGCCGTCGCGTGCAGCGCCGCCGCGCCCGGCAGCGCGATCGGCGTCGGCGGCAAACCGGCGCGCGTGTAGGTGTTGTAGGGACCGTCGGTGCGCAGGTCCATCGTGTGCAGCTCGCCGTCATAGCGATCACCGAGCCCGTAAATCACGGTGGGATCGGCCTGCAGGCGCATGCCGATGCTCAGGCGGTTGAGGTACAGCCCCGCAATGCGCCCAAGCTCCTCGGGTACGCCGCTTTCCTTCTCGACGATCGAGGCCATGATGAGCAGCTCTTCTCGAGTGTGCAGAGGAATCGAAGGATCACGGGCCGCCCATTCGGCGTCGAGCGTCTTCACGAGCAGCTCGTGAGCTTCGCGCAGCAGCTCGACGTCGCGAGTGTGCAGGGCGAAGCGATAGGTCTCGGGCAGGAACTGTCCCTCGGCCTCGCCCTCCGGATAACCCAGGCTCTGCATGAGATGCTCGGGCGCCGCGGGCACCGTCACCAGAAGATCAGCGTCGTGTCGCAGCGCTGCGAGCAGATCCTCGACGCGCCATCCATCGACGATCGTGAAGGAATGCAGCAGCACTTGACCGCTGACGAGCTTCTCGAGAAGCGCACGCGGCGTCGTTTGCGGCTCGATCTCGTACTCGCCCGCCTTGATGCTGCCGGCCTTCTTCTCGAAGCGGGCGTACAGCACCCAGACCCGCGGCTGCTCGAGCACGCCGCGCTGCGCGAGGTCCTTCGCGACCTGCGAGAGCCGCTCGCCCGGGGCAATCTCGAAGCGCAGCGGCGCCTTGCGCGCAATCGGCGCATCGAGATTGCGCAGCGCGCGCAACACCTCATAGCCTGCCACGGCGCCGCCGATGAGGATCAGGGCGACGAGCGACAGCGCAATCCGGCCGCGTCTCATGAGCGGGACAGCCGCGATCGCAGGCGACGGGCGGCCTCGGTCGAAGCGAAGCGCAGAAGCTGCGCGCCGTGCTCGAGGCGCGCGACACTCACCACGCCCGCCACCGCGTTGCTCAGGAACATCTCCTCGGCGCGATCGAAGTGGGCAAAGCGCAGACGCTGCTCGCGCACCGTGAGCTCGAGCCTCGCCGCCTCCTCGATGATCCAGCGGCGCATCACACCGGCCACGCCGCAGCGATCAAGGCGCGGCGTTCTGAGAAGCGGGCCCTCCCGCAGGAAGAGGTTCGAGGAGGTTCCACACACCCAGTACCCCGCCGCGTCGCACATCAACCCTTCCCAGATCTTGTGGTCGCGCCATTCGGCGCGCGCAAGGACCGATTCCAGCCGGTTGAGCGTCTTCAGACCGGCCAGCGCCGGATTGCTGCCGAGGCGCGTCGTGCACAGACGCACACGCGCCCCCCGCGGCGGCGGGGGCGGCGGCGGATGCCGCGAGAGCACGCGCGTCGGCTGCTCCGTGCCGCTCGGCCGATAGCCGCGCGCGCCCACCCCGCGGGTGACGATGAGCTTGAGCACGCCCTCCTCGAGAGAGGCGGCGTGCCGCGCGAGCTCGTCGCGCAACTGCGCGCGCGCCGGTGCGCGGATCCCAAGACGCGTGCACCCCTGCTGCAGGCGATCCAGATGCAGCTCGAGCAACCGGACACGTCCGCCGAGCACCCGCATCGTCTCGAATACGCCGTCCCCGTACTGCAAGCCGCGGTCACGCGCATCGATGCGTGATGAACGGCGCCCGTTGACCCAGAGCGCGCTCAAGGAGCGTCCTAGGATCCCGGGGTCCGGCGGTCGGGTGACGGCCCGCGCGTGTCGATGGCCCGCAGCAGCCCTTCCGCTTTCGCGCGCGTCTCGGCAAGCTCCTGCGCCGGCTTCGAGTCGGCGACGATGCCGGCGCCCGCGCGAAAGGCGAGCGTATCGGCCCGCGCCGTGATGGTGCGGATCAAGATGTTGAGATCGCAGCTGCCGTCGCGGTTGAGATAGCCGATCGCACCCGTATAGGCGCCCCGACCGGTCGCCTCGAGCTCTGCGATGAGCTGCATGCAGCGCACCTTGGGACAGCCCGTGATGGTGCCCCCGGGAAACAGCGCGCGAATGACCTCCATGGGCGAGACTCCCTCGCGCAGCGTGCCGCTCACGTTCGATACGATGTGATGCACGTGCGCGTAGGTCTCGACGACCATGTACTCATCGACGCGCACCGAGCCGCCCCGGCAGACCCGCCCGAGGTCGTTGCGCTCGAGGTCGATGAGCATCACGTGCTCCGCCCGCTCCTTCTCGTTGTTGAGGAGCGCGGCAATCAACGCCTGGTCGCGGTCCGGGGAAAGCCCTCGCGGGCGCGTGCCCGCGATCGGGCGGGTCGAGATGCGTCCCTCGAGGATCGCGAGCAGCCGCTCCGGCGAGGAGCTGATGATCGAGAAGTCTCCGTCGCGCAGCAACGCGCCGAAGGGACTCGGGTTGGCCGCCCGCAGTCTGCGGTACACGGCCGTCGGCTCGATCACGCTCGCCGCACGGGCGCGCCACTGACGCGAGAGGTTGGCTTGATAGACATCACCCGCCGCGATGTGCTCTTGCGCGCGGATGACGGCGTTGAGAAAGAGCGCCGGGTCCTCCTCCTCGAGCTCGAGCCGGGGCACCCGTCGCTCCGGCGGCCCACGCACCTGCTCGATGTCCACGGCGAGGCGCTCGAGGAGCGGCTCGGCTCCGGGCTCGGCCACGAGCCAGGCCTCCGACGTGGTGCGGTCGCGGACCCAGGCCGCGGGCGTGCGCAGCGCGAGCGCACGCACCGGATCGGCGCTTGCCGGCAGCGCGAGGCTCGGCTCCGCCTCCTCCGCCATCTCGTAGCCGAGATAGAGCAACCAGCCGCCGCGAAACGGCGATGCCGCCGGCTCCTCGCCGGGTGCGCCGAGCGCACGCCACCAGCGCTCCAGCGCATCGAGAAAGCCGCGTGCCCCGCCCGCATGCGGACCGCTCAGACGGCGCTCGGCATCGAGTCTCAGCGCCTCGCCCGAGCGGATCGGCAGCACATCGAAGCGACCGACGCCGTGCGCCGCAGTCGAGGGGGCGCTGCTCTCGAGCAGGCCCGGATAACGGTCGGGAAATCGCTCGATCAGCGCGAGCGGATCAAACGCGGCGGAAAATGAGCGTTCCGTTGGTGCCACCGAAGCCGAAGGAGTTGGAGAGCGCATGCTCGATGCGCATGGGTCGGGCCTGCTTGGGCACGTAATCCAGATCGCAGCCCTCCCCCGGGCTCTCGAGGTTGATGGTCGGTGGAGCGACCTGATCCTTGAGCGCGAGCACCGAGAAGATCGCTTCGACGACGCCCGCGGCACCGAGTAGATGCCCGGTCATCGACTTCGTCGAGCTCACGGCGAGGCGCGCCGCGCTCTCACCGAAAGCGCGATGTATCGCGGTGGTCTCGGCCCGATCGCCGAGCGGAGTGGAGGTGGCGTGCGCATTGACGTACTGCACCTGCGAGGGATCGAGGCGCGCATCGAGCAGCGCATTCACCATGGAGCGGCGCGCGCCATCCCCGTCATCGGGCGGCGCCGTGACGTGGAAGGCATCGCCGCTCATGCCGAAGCCGAGGAGCTCGGCATAGATCTTCGCACCGCGCGCCCTCGCCTGATCGTAGTCCTCGAGCATCATCGCGCCGGCGCCGTCACCCATGACGAAACCGTCGCGGTCGCGGTCCCAGGGGCGGCTCGCGCCCTGCGGATCATCGTTTCGCTGAGAGAGCGCCTTGGCCTGCGCGAAGCCGCTCATGCCCGTCGGGCAGGTCGCCATCTCCGATCCGCCGGCCAGCATCGCATCGGCATCGCCCGTCTGAATGAGCCGCATGGCCAGACCGATTGCGTGGGTCGAGGTGGTGCACGCGGTCGCGACGGCGAGATTCGGTCCTTTGAGATTGAAGTTGATCGACAGGTGACCGCTCACCAGATTGATGATGCTCGCGGGGATGAAGAAGGGCGACACCTTCTTCGGCGACATCGTCTCCAGATACTTCGAGTAAGTCTGCTCGATCGACTCGAGGCCGCCCATGCCGGAACCCATCAGAACGCCGATGCGCGGCGAGCTCTCCTCGGTCACGGTGAGGCCGCAGTCGCGCATCGCCTGCATCCCGGCGATGACGCCGTACTGCATGAACGCATCCATGCGCCGGGCGTCCTTCGCGCTCAGGTACGGCTCGAGCTCGAGACCGCGGATCTCGCCGCCGAAATGAACCGGGAAATTGCTGGTGTCGAAGCGCGTGATCGGGGCGATGCCGCTCTTGCCCGCGAGGATCGCGGACCACGCTGTCGGGATGTCGTTACCGACCGGCGCGACGATTCCGAGCCCGGTGATGACGACTCGCCGTTTGCTCAAGTCTTGCCCTTGTGCGAATTGATGTAATCGATCGCCTGCTGCACCGTCGTGATCTTCTCGGCGTCCTCATCCGGGATCTCGGTCTCGAACTCCTCCTCGAGCGCCATGACCAGCTCGACCGTGTCGAGCGAGTCGGCCCCCAGGTCATCGACGAACGAGGCATCATTGGTGACTTCTTCTTCCTTCACGCCCAACTGCTCGGCAACGATCTTCTTAACCTGCTGCTCGACGGTGCTCATCTTTTTGGTGTCCTTTCGGGGAAAGCCTGTGTATTTGCGCGCCGCATGACCCGTAGACCCCGCGGGCCAGCCTTAAGGGATCGGCAGGGCGCGTATTTTATGTGAATGCATCGGCCTCGGCTACTTGAGGCCTCCGCACGCGTTTACGGCCCTTGACAGCAGCCGGCTCGTTCGGGCCGAAGCGCCCTCAGGGCATGTACATCCCGCCGTTGACGTGCAGCGTCTCGCCGCTGATGTAGCTTGCCTGCGGCGAGGCGAGAAAAGCGACGGCCGCGGCCACGTCCTCGGCGGATCCGAGCCGCCCGAGCGGCACCTGCTCGATGAGCCGGGCACGTTGCGCCTCCTCGAGGCTCCGCGTCATGTCGGTGTCGATGAATCCGGGGGCGACCACGTTGACGGTGATGTTGCGCGATCCGACTTCGCGCGCAAGGGACTTGCTGAAGCCGATCATGCCGGCCTTGGCGGCGGCGTAATTCGTCTGCCCGGCGTTGCCGGTGAGGCCGACCACCGAGGCAATATTGATGATGCGCCCGCTGCGCGCCTTCATCATGCCCTTGAGGACCGCACGCGACAGCCGGTAGATCGAGGCCAGGTTGGTCTCGATCACCGCCTGCCAGTCCTCGGGCTTCATGCGCAGCAGAAGCCCATCGCGCGTGATGCCGGCATTGTTGCAGAGGATGCCGATCGGCCCCTCGCGAGCCTCGATGTCGCCCATCAATGCGTCGACCGAGTCCTGCCGGCTGACGTCGAGAATCGCGCCGCGTCCGCCCGCCGCGCCGAGCACGGCATCGAGGCGCGCGGCCCCCTCGGCCGTGGTCGCGGTGCCGACGACTCGAGCGCCCTCCGCGCTCAATCGCGCGGCGATCGCCGCGCCGATGCCGCGCGAGGCGCCGGTCACGAGTGCAATGCGTCCTTCGAGCTGGGGCATGCGCTGCGCTCCTTGAGCTATGAGCCGGCGGCCGCCAGCGCGGCCTCGAGCGAGGCGGGATCCTCGACCGCAAGCATCTTGAGGTCCCGGTTCTTGTCGATGCGTCGATTCAACGAGGTGAGCACCTTGCCGGGACCGCATTCGATGAGGGTCGTGGCGCCCGCATCGAGCATCGCCCGCACGGTTGCGGCCCAGCGCACCGGAGTGTGCAGCTGTCTGACGAGCGCGGCGCGCATCGCGACGGGCTCGGTGTGAATGCGCACATCGACGCCGTAGACCGCGATTGCGGACGGCGCATCGAGCCTCGCGGACTCGAGGCGCGCGCGCAACGCCTCGGCGGCGGGCATCATGAGCGAGCTGTGCGCCGGAACGCTGACGGGCAAGGCGATGGCGCGCTTCGCTCCGCGCGCGGTCGCAGACTCGATGGCGCGGGCCACCGCCCCCGCGTTGCCGGCGATCACCACCTGCCCGGGCGCATTGAAGTTCACCGCCTCGACCACCTCGCCCGCAGCCGCGTCGCGGCAGGCGGCCTCGACCTGCGCATCCTCGAGACCGAGGATCGCAGCCATCGCCCCGGCTCCGACGGGCACCGCGGCCTGCATCGCCCGGGCGCGCTCGCGCACCACGTCGACCGCCGTCTTGAAATCGAGACAACCTGCGGCGACCAACGCGCTGAACTCGCCCAGGCTGTGGCCGGCCATGCGCTCGGGCACCGCACCGCCCTGTGCTCTCCACACCCGATACGTCGCCACCCCGGCGGCGAGCATCGCAGGCTGCGTGCATTCGGTCGAGTTCAAAGCCTCGGCCGGACCGTCCTGGCAGCGCTGCCACAGATCGTATCCAAGCACCTCGGAGGCCTCGCCAAAGGTCGAGCGAACCAGCGGCGAGTGCTCTGCGAGGGCGCTCAGCATGCCGACGGATTGCGAGCCCTGACCGGGAAAGACGATGGCGAGCGTCATGCGTGAGGACGCCTCTTGAGGCCGTGAAGGTGGCGAATTATAGCCATCCGCCAAGACAGTGCGGCGCCCACCGCAAATCCGGCGGCCGCTCCATAGCGATGCGCCTCGGTCACGACCCAGGGCTCGGCATGACCACCGAAGCGCTCGTAGGCCAGCTTCGCGGCGAAACCGAGGATCAGGAGCCATCGATCCCAGGTGCGCGCGGCCAGATGCCGCGCACAACCCGCCGCCATCACGGTGTGCAGCACGCCCGAGGCGCCGACATACCAGGACACCTGCGGCGAGAGCCACCAGAGCCCGCAGCTGATGGCAAGGGCGCCCGTGCAGACGATGAGACACCACTCGGCGAGGTCGAAATCCGAGGCGAACAACGCCCAGAGGAGCACCACGCCCATCTCGTTGAGGAGCAGATGGTGCAAGTCGAGGTGCACCAGATGCGCCGTGAGAAGCCGCCACCAGCCGCCTCCGGCAATGGCCGCACGGTCATAGCGCAGCAGCGCATCGGCGCTGTCGCCAAGCGCCAACACCCCATCGAGAACGAGCACGATGGCGAGCAGCCAGATCCAGCGACCTCGATTCCATTGCAATGCTTCGGCGAGCAGTGCAAACCGGTTCGCACCTTCACGGGGCATCGCTGTCTTCTGTTTTGGTATCATGCGGCGAGTTTTCGAGGTCAGTATGCGCAAGCAGCAGAGCGGTTTCACCCTCATCGAGATCATGGTCGTGGTCGTCATTCTGGCGGTCCTCGGTGCGCTCGTCGTGCCGAAGATCATCGAGAACGTCGACAAGGCGCGCGTGACGCGCGCGCAAAGCGACATTCGCGGCATCGAGACCGCGCTCGATCTGTATCGGCTGGATAATTTCAAATACCCGACCACCGAACAAGGCTTGCAGGCGCTCGTCACCCAACCGAACGATCCGACCATCACCAACTGGCGGGCGGGCGGCTATCTTCCGTCCTTGCCGAAGGATCCGTGGGGAAATACCTATCAATATCAGAGCCCCGGAGCCGATGGCCGCGACTACGACATCATCAGCTACGGCCGCGACGGCAAGCCCGGTGGTGAAGGGTACGATGCGGACATCAGCACATCGACCCTCAATCCCCGCTGACCGCCGCCGGCGGTCGCCGCGCGATGCGCCCCGCACCCCTTCGCAGTCGAGGATTCACCCTGATCGAGATCATGGTGGTGGTCGTCATCATGGCCGTTCTCGTCTCGATCGCGGTGCTCTCGATCGGCGTCACCGGGCGCGATGCGCAGCTCGATGAGGAAAGCCGCCGTCTCGAGGGATTGATCTCCTTGCTGCACGACCGCGCTCTGCTCGAGGGCCGCGATTTCGGCCTGCGGATCGAGCCGGGTGCGTACCAGTTCCTCATCTACGACACCCGCCACGATCGCTGGGTGAACTTCACGGAGGAGAGCGAGTTTCGCCGCCGCACGCTGCCCGTCGGCGTGACGCTGCGGCTCGAGCTCGACGGCCAGGAGGTGGTTCTCAAGCCCGTCAACGGAGATCTCCTCGGTGATGTCCCGCCGCCCCCGCAGGTCACCATCGCGGCGAGCGGCGAGGGCACCCCGTTTCGACTGCGCCTCGAGCGCGAAACCACACATGCCACCGCCTCGGTGGCCGGCGATGCCTTTGGCAAGACCACGATCGTCAGCTCGGATCACCTCGAGAAGGCCTCGTGAGCGGGCGCACGCAGAACGGGTTCACGCTGGTCGAGGTGCTGGTCGCGCTGATGGTGGTGGCGCTCGGGCTCGCCGCGCTGCTCACGGCCGTGAGCAGCGCAGCCCGCGCGAGCAGCTCGCTGCATGAGAAGACGCTCGCGCAATGGATTGCCCTCAACCGCATCAGCGAGGTGCGGCTGATGGTGAACCGCATCGCGCCGACCAACGACGCGGCGCAGATCGATTTTGGCAACCGCACGTGGCACTACGACACACGCTATTTCGACACCACCATCCCGACGATGAAGCGCATCACGGTGCGGGTCTGGGCGGGCGATACGAAGAGCGGCGGCAATCCCGTGGCGGAGGCGACCGGGTTCATCGGCCAGGCACTCTCGCAACCGGGAGGCTCGAACATCGACTGGACGCAGGGCAGCACGCTGCAGCCGACACCTCAGACTCCCGGCGCGGCCACGAGCCCGCAAACGGGGGGGAGCCCGGGCACCCCACCGGGCATCACGACGCCGACCGCGCAGCCTCCCGTCTCAAACCCGAGCCCCTATCCATGAGCGCACCCGCCCCGGCGCGGCGCGTGCTGCAGGGCTTCACGCTCATCGAGCTGCTCGTGGCGGTGCTGATACTCGGCGTCATGTCCGCGCTCGGCTACGGGGCTTATCGACAGGCGCGCATCTCGGCGCAGGTCACCGAGGCGGCGATCGCGCGCGCCCGCGAGATCGAGTTCGGCATGCGCGTCCTCGTCATGGATCTTGCGCAAATGGCCCCGCGTCCCGTGCGCGATCCGCTCGGCCAGTCGCGCATTCCGGCACTGCACGGACTCTCCGGAAACGGCACGAGCGCGGGCACCGCCAACTCGAGCTTCCTCGAGAGCACGGCCTCGACCTCCACCCTGCATTTCAACTCCGACCCGGCTTTCAAATCGCAGAGCTTCGGCGGCACGGATGCGAACAACACGATTGCGCTGGCCGACTTCACGCGCGCCGGCTGGTCGAACACGGGTGGCCAGCAGCGCAGCACCCTGCAGCGGGTTTCCTATGCGCTCGTGGGCGATGTCCTCAAGCGCAGCTACACGACCGCGCTCGACACCGTGCAGGGCACCCAGCCGCTCGTGCAGGATCTGTTCGGCCAGGTGAAGACCGTGCAGCTGCGCTACCTCGATGGCAATGCGACCTGGCAAAACACCTGGCCACCGCCCAATCTGCCGCTGCTCGAGGCGTCCTGGACGCGCCCGCTCGCGGTGGAGGTGACGATCGAGTTCAAGGATTGGGGCCGCGTGAGGCGCCTGGTCGAGGTCGCCGGATGAGCCCCCGAAATTCCCTGCGCCGTGCGCCGCCGACGCCCGCCTTGCGCCGCCAGCGCGGCGTGGCGCTCATCATCGCGCTCGTGCTGGTGGCGCTCGCGGCCATTCTCGCCACCAAGCTCACCTACGACAGCTGGCTCGAGCGGCGACGCACCACGAGCGTCATCGCGGTCGAGCAGGCCTTTCACTTCGGCCTCGGCGCCGAAGCGCTCGCCGCCGACGTGCTCACGCGCTTGCAGCAGACCAGCGGTCTTCCAGGACAGAGCTCCGCGGGGCAAGCCGCGGCCTCACAGCCCGCACAGAGCGGCCAGTCACCGGCCGGACAAGGCAATCAGGTCACCCTCGCGCAGCCCTGGGCGCAGCCCACGCAACCCCTGCCGATCACCCCCGAAAACGACCCGGAGGGCGCACCGATCGGCACGCTGCAAGGAGCGCTCGAGGACATGCAGGGTCGCTTCAACCTGAACACCCTCGGCCACGTGATCGCGGGCGGCCAGCCGAACAGCGGCTTCGGCTTGAGCAGCCCGACCGGCGTCGGTGGTATCCAGGATCCGGTGCCGCTGCAGATTTTCCAGCGGCTGCTCGTGTCGGTGGGTCTCGAGGCCAAATGGGCGGGCATTGCCCGCGACTGGCTCGATCAGGACAATCAACCGGGCGAGCCCGACGGCGCCGAAGACTCGGTCTACACGCAACAGAATCCACCCTACCGGACCGGAAACTGGCCGATGCTGAGCCCGAGCGAGCTGATGAACATGCCGGGGTTTGGCGCCGAGCGCTATCGCAAGATCGCGCCCTTCGTCACGGCGCTGCCGAGCGCCGTCACCCAGATCAACATCTGTACGGCGCCTCCGCAGGTGCTCGAAGCCCTCGCGGAGAATCTCGGCGGCGAGTTCGTCAACAACCAGGCGCTCACCGCGGGGCGCCGCCTCGGCTGCTTTCCCGATCTGCCGACGTTGCAGAACATGATAGGAGCCAATGCCGCCAAGATGAGCGCCTGGCTCGGCACGAACAGCGTTTATTTTCGACTCACCACCCAGGTGACGCTTGGAAGCACGGATTTCACCTTGTACAGTCTCCTCAAAGTCGGCAATACCCGGGTGACGCCGCTGCTGCGCACCTTCGGAACTTACTAGGCGCCCGCTTCGCATGCCGCACACCATCCTGCTTCGCCTGCCCTCATCGCCGGAACAAGAGACCGAATGGCTCTCGATCGACGCCGCCGGCATTCCGACCGCCCGCCAGCGCGGACCGTTGAGCCTCGCCGCCGCGGTGGCCCGCAACGCGCGCCTCATCGCCCTCGCTCCGGCGAGCGAGATCATGCTGGCACAGCCCGAGCTGCCCCCCGGGAGCGGCGCCAAGATCGCGCGCGCCGTGCCGTTCGCGCTCGAGGAGCAGCTCACGGAGGACATCGACCAGCTGAGCTTTGCGCTCGGGCGCCGCCGCGCGGACGGACGCACGCCCGTCGCCGTGGTCGCGCGCGCGCTACTGCAGTCATGGCTCGATGAGCTGAGCGGAGCCGGTCTCGAGCCGACGGCGATCTATCCTGACGTCGCGCTCATGCCCCAGAATCCCTCGCAGACCGTGCTGTGGCTCGAGCATGCGCGCCTTGCGGTGCGCCGCCCGGGCGCGCTGCCGTTTGCGGTCGAGCTCACGCCGCTCGCCGAGGCGCTGGTGGTCGCGGGAGTGATTCCCGACCCGCTCGCCGAGAGCGCCGACGCCGATTCCGCGCGGGGCAGCGCCCTCCTCTACCTCACGCGCGAGGACTGGGTGCGGGTCAAGGAGGAGTTCGAGCCGCTGGCACGGCACTTCGAATCGCTCAAGGTGCAACTGCTCGCCGACGGGCCCTTGCCCTGGCTGGCGCGCGAGCTCGCCAGCACCGATGCGGTGAATCTGCTGCAGGGCGAGTACGCGCGCGCCACCGACTACGGCGAGCGCTTTCGCCGCTGGCGCACGGCGGCGCTGCTCGGCGGTGCGTTGTTCGCAACCCACATCGGCGCCGAGGCGCTCGAGATGCATCGGGCGAACCGCGAGATCCGCGAGCTCGATGCGCAGATCGGGGCCGTGTTCTCGCAGGCGATGCCGTCCGAGCCCGTGCGCGAGCCCCGCGCCCAGATGCAATCACGCCTCGATCGCATTCGACGCAGCGGCCCCGGCCCCGCTTATTTCCTGCACACGCTGCAGACGCTGAGCGGCGCGCTGGCCGCCGTGCCCACTACTCGCATCGATGCGCTGAGCTACCACGAGCAGTCACTCGAGCTCAAGGTGACCGCACGCGGCTTGAATGAGCTCTCGCAGCTCGCGCAGCTCATGGGCAAGCAGGGTCTCACGGCCGAGATCCAATCCTCGATGCCACTCGCCGGCGGGGTCGAGGCGCGCCTGCGCGTGCAGTCCGCGACCCCGAGAACGCACCGATGATGAAGGCGCAGATCGCCCGCTGGGAGAGCTGGTATCAGACTCTGCAGGCCCGTGAGCGGCGCATGGTGGCCATCGGCTCGGTGGTGCTTGCGGTGCTCGTGCTGGTCGGTGGCGTGCTGCTGCCCGTCCAATCAGCGACCAGTACGGCGCTGCGCCGGGTCGAGACGCGGCGCGAGGACCTTGAGTGGATGCAGAGGAATGCACCCGAGATCGAGGCGGCCGGAACCCTCAGGGTGAGCGACGATCACGACCCGCCCGTCGTCATCGTCGACCGGGTCGCCCATCAGGACGGATTGGGGGAGGCTCTGCGCGGCACGCAGCCGAGTCCCAACGGCGTGCGGGTACAGCTCGAGGGAGCCCCGTTCGATACGGTGGTCACCTGGATCTCGACGCTTGATTCGCGCTACGGGCTCGCGCTCGATTCGATCACCGTCGATCGCGGCGCCAAGCCGGGCCTCGTCAATGCCAACGTCACCTTCCTCGCGCCGAAGCGTTGATCGCGCGAGAACGGCGTCGGGTGTGCGCCGGCCGGGTGCCGAAGCCGCCGCGCCGCGGCACCGCACCGTGGGATGGCTGCTCGCAGCGTTTTGCGTGCTCGTCGCCGCGGTGGTCATAACCGCGGTGCTGCCTGCCTCCCTGGCTGCGAGATTTCTGCCCCCTTCGGTGAGCGCGCAAGATTTCTCGGGCAGCCTCTGGCACGGCTCCGCAGCCCATATTCGTGTGGGCGGCCGTGACGCGGGCGCACTCGAGTGGCAGTTGCAGCCGGCAGCCCTGCTGCACCTGGGGCTCGACGCGCGGTTGCATTGGGTGCAGCGCGCGTTCGTGCTCGATGGGCGGCTGACGGCTGCGGGGCAAAGCCTCAAACTCTCACAGCTCGAGGGCGGGGGTCCCCTCGAGGACTTGCAGGATCTCGGCCTTCCGGCCGGTTGCCGGGGCCTGGCGCAGGTGAATCTCCCAGAGCTCGAGGCGAGCCTCGCAGCGGGTGCGCCGTCATTGAAGTCGATGACCGGCACGGTCCGGGTCGACGACCTTGTATTACCCGCGGTGGGCGGGGCGGCGCCGCTCGGGAGCTACGTGCTGGATCTGCCGGCGCCGGACGCGGCCGCGGGGCCCGAGCTCACGGGCCATGTGCATGATTCCGGCGGTCCCCTCGGATTGGACGCGCAGGTGCGCTATGCGCCCCAGACGCACCTCGGCACCCTCTCCGGTACGGTCGTCCCGCGGGGACCCCTGCCCGCGGGACTCAGGCGCGGATTGGACGACCTCGCGGCACTGCACGCCCCCGACCCGCAAGGCCGCATCCCGCTGGACCTCGAATTCACGCTTTGACAACTGTGACGACCATCACGGTTTTGCCATGCGCTCCCGTTAACGTAGGCGCCTTCCTACGGTGAGGGCCCTTCATGCTCCTGCTCGCTGCGATCTTCCACTTCTTCCCCGCCCCTGCGACCCAGCC
>Ga0070734_10002939_pt1 | contig 19118 bp, 14 predicted proteins | sample Coa_R1_8_FD_66444 | JGI IMG/M metagenome (GOLD analysis project Ga0070734, IMG submission 66444) | Surface soil microbial communities from Centralia Pennsylvania, which are recovering from an underground coalmine fire - Coalmine... | ecosystem: Environmental > Terrestrial > Soil > Unclassified ... | reverse complement strand
TTTCGAGCGACGGCGTCGGTGGCGTCAGATTCAGTTATTCAAGCTTCGTGCCAAGGGCCAACGACGAAAAAAGTACATATGTCTCAATGCTATAAAGCGGCTGCCAAAATTTTTTGCAGAGCGGATTCGCATTCAAAATTTGCGATTCGCTTATTTATTGTGCGCCGCACAAACTATCAGCACGATGCTCAATAAGTAATGGGCACCGCGCTCAAAAATTGGTCCTCAGGTCTCTCGCATTGCCTCTGCCGTCATCGGCTTTGGCACCATTCCGCCGCCCGGCTTCAGGTGAAATTCGTAGGTCATCAGATGCCACGGCGTGGGCGCTTCCTTGCCGTCCGGCATCTTCGGATCGCTGCGCTTCTCGATGTTCGCGACGAGCTCGTCCTTCATGCCGAATACAACGTCGGAGTCGAGATATTTGTCGCCGCCGATGAAGACATGGGTGATCAACGGCTCGTAGCCTTCCGCGTTGACCAGAAAATGGACATGGGCGGGACGCTTCGGGTGACGCCGCGTTTGCAGGATCATCTCGCCGACCGGTCCATCGGTCGGGATCGGATAGCTGGAAGGCAGGATGGTGCGAAAGAAGAAGCGGCCGTCGGCATCGGTGCGAAATCGCGCACGCGATGACGGTCCCTGCGTCGCGTAGGCCGGCTTCTGCGAGTCGTAGAATCCGTCGTCGTCGGCGTGCCAGACGTCGACCGGGACGCCCGCCAGCGGCCTGCCCTTGAGATCCGTCACGCGGCTTTGCACGAACATGTTTTCGCCGGTCACATTGCGCGGCGAGATGTCGGAGCCGTGCGGCATCTCCTTGTGCTCGCCGACATAGAACGGGCCGAGCACCGTGGTCTCGGTCGCGCCGTCGCGTTCGCGATGGTTGACCGCATCGACCAGCATGGAGACGCCGAGCACGTCCGACAGCAGGATAAACTCCTGCCGGATCGGGGTGCATTTCTGTCCGGTGCGGGTCAGGAACTCGATCGCGTATTGCCATTCCGCAAAGTTCAGATCGGTCTTGCGGACATAGTCGTGCAGCGACTTCACCAGTTCCTGCAGCAGAAATTTTGCGCGCGGATCTGGCGTCTCCTCGAAGCTCTTGACGACGGCGGCGGTCAGATCGGCTTCGCTGAACTGGGTCATATTTGAAATCCTGCCGAAAACGCGGCGCAGGGCGTGAGGCTACACCACGGCACGAACCCGGGTAAGGCGTCAGGTGGGCGTCTCAAGCAAGCGTGCAAGTCGTTGGAAAAGGGTGCGGTTTTCGGCTATCAAAAAGCCAGGAACAAATGCCAGGGAAATGCCTGCCGGGAGATCACAAGCATGCTAGCCCCGACCTCGCCCGAGTCCGCAGGGATGTCCAAAGCCGCCCTCGATCGCGTCGATGCGCATCTGAAGAACCGCTACATCGACGCCGGCCGCTACCCCGGCATCCAGCTCCTGATCTGTCGCCGCGGCAAGGTGGTCCACAGCACGGTGCAAGGCTATGCCGACGTCGAGCGCAAGGTCCCGGTCAGGGACGACACGATCTTCCGCATCTATTCGATGACCAAACCGATCACCTCGGTTGCGTTCATGATGCTGTTCGAGGAAGGGCGCGTCGCCCTCGACGAGCCCGTCCACAAATACATTCCGGAATGGAAGAACCTCGGCGTCTTCGTCGCCGGCAGCGCGCCCGCCTTTGCCGCCCGTCCGCCATCGCGGCCGATGCTGATCATCGACCTGCTCCGCCATACCTCCGGCCTCACCTATGGCTTCCAGCAGCGGTCCAATGTCGATGCCGCCTATCGCGAGAAGAAGATCACCAACACCGGCACGATGGAGACCATGATCGAGGATATTTCCAAGATCCCGCTAGAGTTTTCGCCCGGAGAAGCCTGGAACTACTCGGTTTCCGCCGACGTCGTCGGCTATCTCATCGGCAAGATTTCAGGCCGGCCGTTCGAGCAGTTTCTCAAGGAGCGGATCTTCGATCCGCTCGGCATGAACGACACCGGATTTTATGTGCCGCCCGACAAGGCCGATCGTTTTGCCGCCTGCTATTCAGCCGACCCGCCCGACCGGGTGTCGTTCGTTGCGGCCGACCGCAAGGCCGCGCTGTACCTGCAGGATGATCCGACAACCAGCCCCTTCCTCAAGCCACCGTCATTCATTTCCGGCGGCGGCGGACTGTGCTCGACGGCGGCCGACTATCTCACCTTCTGTCGCGCCCTGATCAATGGCGGCGAACTCGGCGGGGTGAGACTTCTCGGGCCGAAAACGCTCAAGCTGATGACGACAAACCATCTGCCCGACGGGCGCGACCTGCCCGCCATGTCGCGCTCGATGTTTTCGGAAGCGACCTACAACGGCATTGGATTTGGGCTCGGCTTCGCAGTCACGATGGACCCGGCAAAAACCCTGCTGCCCGGCAGCGTCGGCGAATACAATTGGGGCGGTGCGGCCTCGACCGCGTTCTGGATCGACCCGGCCGAAGAACTCATTACCATTTTCATGACGCAGCTGATGCCCTCCAGTACCTATCCGCTGCGGCGTGAGCTTCGCACGCTGGTCTATTCCGCAATCACGGAGAGCAATCTGTAGGCTCCCCCACGGAGGCAGCCGAATTGTTGAAACTTTCCCTACCCGTACGGCTTGCCCTCCTGGTTGCGGGCACCATGCTGCCGCTGATCATCTTCGCGGTAGGGATCGTTCTTCACAATTATGAGCAGGACCGGAAAGCGGCGACCCAGCGCGTGCTCGAAACCGTGCGCAGCATCGATCTGGTGCTTGATGCCGAAATGCAGCGCGTGACCGGTGGCCTGCAAGTGCTTGCGCTGACTGAGGCCTTACGCAACGGCGACTTCAAACAATTTCGCCATATGGCAACGGGTTTTCTCGACCAGTACGGCCGCGACGGCATCGTCCTGGTGACCGACCGTGATGGCCGAGAGCTGTTCTCTTCCATCAGCGAGGACGTTACCGAGTTGCCGCTGCGCAACAACCACGAGATCGTGCAACGCGTGTTTGCGACAAAGAAGCCGCAATATTCGAACCTGTTCGTCGGCGTGATGAAGAAGCGGCTGATCGTGACCGTCGAAGTGCCGGTCATGCGCGACGACCAGGTGGTCTACGACATTTCCTTCAGCCCGCCGCTTGCGATGTTCCAGAGCATCCTTGAGAAGCAGCAGCCGAGCCGGGACTGGACGCTGTCCATGCTGGACGGTGATGGCACCGTCTTCGCCCGTATTCCAAATTCGGCAAGCAACATCGGCAAGCACGCGACCGACTCGGTTTATGGCCCGATGACGCACGTGCAGGAAGCGATGCTGCCAACGGTCTCGCTGGACGGCGTAGAGCTGATGTCCGGCTTTACCCATTCCCCGCTGACCGGATGGATCGTGGCTGCCGGGATTGCGGAAAACTCTCTGGTCGCGCCGTTGTGGCGCAATCTCGCAATCACCAGCATCATCGGCGGCATGTTGCTTCTGACCGGGCTCGGCTTTGCCCTGCGCATGGCGACCACAATCGCACGCGGCGAAATGCTGCAGGACCTCTTGGTCGAGGAGCTCAATCACCGCGTCAAGAACACGCTTGCGATTTTGCAGGCGATCGCGGTGCAGACCTTTCGCGGCGCCACGCGCGCCGAGCGCGAGAAATTCGAGGGGCGGCTTGGGGCGCTGGCCGAGGCGCACAATCTGCTCAGCAAGGAGAAGTGGCAGGGCTCCGAGCTGCAGGACGTGATGCGGCAAGTCTTGCTGCCCTATCTCATCGCGGGCCCCGGACGAATCAAGATGTTCGGGCCCAAGGTTGCGCTCACCCCCCGACTTGCGGTCGTGCTTTCGATGATCGTGCACGAGATCGCGACCAACGCGGCCAAATACGGTGCGCTGTCGAACGACAGCGGTAGGGTCACGGTGGACTGGGAGGTCCTTCACGAGGAAGGTGGGCCGAAACTGCGATTGATCTGGACGGAGGCCGGCGGGCCCTTGGTAATGGCTCCGGCGCACCGCGGATTCGGATCGCGGATGATCGAGCGAATCGTGCGCGACCAGCTCGGCGGCGAGGCCTCGGTCGATTTTCTTCCCAGCGGCGTGGTCTGCACGCTCACCTGCGCGCTGGAAACGGCAAGTTGAACATCAGCCGATGGTCTGCAGCGAGGGAAAGGTCTCGAGCAGCCAGACGCTCACGCTCGACACCGCGCCGGTCAGAAAGCCGATGCCGGTGACGATCATCAAGACCCCCATCGCGCGCTCGACATTGACAAGCTGCCCCTTCATCCGCGCAAACAGCGAGGAGAACCGCTCCACCATGAAGGCCGCGATCAGGAACGGAATGCCAAGGCCCGCGGAATAGACTGCCAGCAGGCCGGCCCCTTTTGCGACGGTAGCCTCTGCCGCGGCAATCGAGAGAATGGCGGCAAGGATCGGGCCTATGCAGGGCGTCCAGCCGAACGCAAAGGCGAGCCCCATCACATAGGCGCCCCAAAGCCCGACCGGCTTGGGAATCGGCAAGCGCCCTTCCCGCATCAACAGGCCGATCCGCGTGAGCCCCAGGAAGTGCAGACCCATGACGATGATGACGATGCCGGCGAGGATCGAAAGCTCAGCCGACCAGGCGCGGATCAGCCCGCCGATTAGCGAGGCGCTGGCGCCGAGCATGACGAATACTGTCGAGAAACCAAGCACGAACAGCGCCGCCGAGATCATCACTGCGCGCCTTGAAGCGGCGATGGTCTCGTCGTGCTCGACATGCTCGATGGTCGCGCCGGTGAGATAGATCAGATAGGGCGGGACCAGAGGCAGCACGCAAGGCGACAGAAAGCTGATCAGGCCGGCTATCAGCGCCGCCGGGACCGAGACATTTTGAATCATTTAGATCATCGCCATTCGCTCGCCGCCAGACAGCCGCATTGGCTTGGAAACGGGGTGACTGCAATCATGCGAGGATGTTTTCGGATCACAAATACGGCATCACGATTCCGGGGGAGACGCAAAATCGAAGGCTTGATCGTAGTGGATTTGACGTTCGCTTGAAGGACTCGCGGCAAGCAGGTAGCGAACCTCAATCCGCTCCACTGGCTACTTGACGACCCGCAACAGCGGACGCCGGCGCGGGCCTACCGAGGGTTTCGCTTCGCCAGCGCGCTCGGCCGACGGATCGCTTTCCGGCAGGATCTCATCGCATAGCGCTTTCAGCTCCGCGTCGCTGATCCCGTTGAGCCCCATCCGAAGGTCCAGCATGGCGACCGAAACCAGATGCGCGGTGTCCTCGCGCCCGCATGCGCGCAAACGCTCCTCGCAACGCGCAAGGTCTTCGAGGATCGACAGCAATTTTTGGTCTGAGTTAACCACCGGCGCTCTTCCCGTTGCCCCACCATCAAGCTGCGCTCGAGGCGATCCGTCCGCCTGTCCCGCGCAACATGATGCCTCCTGGGCCTCCATTCGCCAAGACCGCAAATGGCTCGTTCAGACAATGGGAGAGCCCGCGCCCGGCCCCCAAGCGCGGAGAGTTCCTGCCCCGATATTCCCCCGATACCGGCCATGACGGCAAGCCTGAGCAAAACCCACAGCCGTGAACCCGTCATGGTTGTGGTTGGGGCCAGATTCTGTCAAGTTTAACAGCTGGAAGGGAATTGTATGCATCTGGCAGTGGAAAGGGGCGTTCCTTCTGAGGAACGCCAAAAAGTCGCTCTCGGCGCACTCACCGATTGGGACGCGGCTCGGATTTTCCTGGAGGTTGCGCGTTGCGGCAGTTTTCGCTCCGCGGCTGAGCGGCTTGGGCTATCCATCAACGCGGTTCGCCGGCGTGTCGACGACTTCGAGCGGCAGACAGGCGCCACCATGTTCATCCGCGACGTGCATGGCGCCCGCCTGACCGATGACGGCGCGCTCGTCGTGTCTGCCGTCGAGCGAATGGAAGCGGCGTCCTTCGACTTGTTGCGTGCGCGCGCCTCTGCAACCAAAACCCTCGCCGGCGAGATCAGGCTGTCGGTTACTGAAGTCATTGGTACTTCCTGGTTGAACCTGCGGCTGGCGGAATTCCAGCGAGCCTATCCAAGCATTCTGGTGGATTTGCATTGCCTCATGCGCTCCGCCGACGTGTCGCGAAACGAAGCCGACATTGCAATCCATCTGGAGCGGCCGACAGCGCTCGACCTCAAGCTGGTACGGCTCGGCCGCATGCATTCGATGTTTTACGCCAGTCAAAACTACCTCGACACTTTCGGCATGCCGCGCACGGCCGAAGATCTGATCAAGCATCGGCTGGTGGTGCAGGTCGCCGAGGAGTCCGCCAGCAAGGAAGTTTTCGATAGTCTTTTCCCTGGCCATGCCCCTCGCGAACTGGTTGTAATGAAGACCAATGTCTCCAGTGCCAATTATTGGGCGGTGGCCAACGGCGCGGGCATCGGCGTGCTGCCGACTTTCGCCGGCGCATTCGGCGGGAAAATGATACCTCTTGATGTTGATTTGCGGTGGTCGTTCGATATTTGGTTGTCTTTTCATCCCAGCAGCGGTCGCATCCCCAGGATGCGACACATGATCGACTGGCTGGTAGAGGCTTTCAATTCCGCAAAATACCCTTGGTTTAAAGACGAATTCCTTCATCCGCGGGAGTTGAAAGCGGTATATATGGGTGAACCCCTGACCCATCTATTCGGGGGATCTTCGACCGAAGGACGGTAGCCAGAATGAACAAATCAGCGGCTAAGAGAATGAAGCAACGCAGTGCCGGCAAACCCGACATTGAACTTGGCAAGCGCATCCGGCTGCGACGCGTCGAACAGAAGATCTCGCAGGCGGAGCTTGGCGACAAGCTCGGCGTCAGCTTCCAGCAGGTGCAAAAATACGAAAAGGGCGTGAACCGGGTCGGCGCGGCGCGCTTGCAGCAGATCGCCAACGCGCTCGACGTACCGGTGACCTTCTTCTACGACGGCGACAGCAAGGCGCGCGAGGTCGAAAGCCTCCTGTTCCTCGACAGCGCGTTCAGCCTGAGATTGCTGCGCGCTTATAGCAAGATCAAGGATCAGACCGTGCAACGTCAGCTGGTCTCCTTGATGGAGTCGATTGCGGCCAACGAAGAGTAGACGCTCAAGGAGCAAACGGCGATCAGTAGGCGCCGTGCCTGCGATCTCGCGCGCCCCCGGGCGGCAAATCACTCGCCGCCTCGAGGCCGCTCTGCACGTCGCTGCCCGAGACTGACGTTCGAAATCTCTCATCGAGTCATTTCCGGCCGGGCTCCCGAATTCCTGACGATCTCCGCCCGGCGCACGATCTCACTTCTGGTGAAGCCGGCAAAGCTGTCCGGTGCCGATCCGCTGAGCGGCTCCCAACCGCTCGCACGCTGTGCTGGCGTGACGAGGTCGCTTGATTTCCCCTGCAAGCGCCAATCCTTGCCAAACACCCCACGCGTTTCGCGGCATCACCGGCCTCGCCACAGTTTATTTTCCCGCGCTCCATTTCTCGGCCGCCGCGATCAATTCGGTGCGGACGCGTTCGATGACGCTTCCGTATTCTCTTGTCTCGCTCTGCCTGAAAAGGCGGACTGTCGGATACCAGGGGCTGTCCTCGCGATTGAGGAGCCAGCGCCAGTCCGCCACATAGGGCAAAAGGATCCAGGTTGGCCGGCCGAGAGCTCCGGCAAGATGAGCGACGCTGGTGTCGACTGTGATGACAAGGTCGAGACACGAGATCAAAGCGGCTGTCGCAGCCAGATCGGGCAGATCTGAGGTGAAGTCCACGATGTCCGGCCTCTCGCACAGGAACTCGGCATCCTGCGGTCGCGGGTTCTTTTGCAGGCTGACGAATTTTGCGTCGACGCTGAAAAGCTCGGAAAACATCGGAAGCGGAATCGAACGGTTGTGGTCGTTCCTGTGTTTCGGATTGCCGGACCAGACAAGGCCCACCCGCAACGTCTGGCGCGGGCCCAAACGGCCCTCCCAAGCCTGCATTTGATCCGCGTCGGAGGGCAGCAGATAGCACTCGGCCGAGGGAATGTTGTCCAACCGCGTTTCAAATATCATTGGCAGGCTGTCGATCGGAACGTGGAAGTCAAACGGCGGCAGTCGGGTCTCAGGCAATTTCGGCAAACACTGCGAAACGCCGTTCAATCTTGACAGCAGCGCGGCGGGTCGACCAGGAGGATCACGTTCGCGCCTTGTGAGGCCAGAACAGGCAGGTAACGCGCGAAATGTATCACGTCGCCTAGTCCCTGGTCCTGGCAAACGATGAGCGTCTTGCCGACGATAGGCTCCGGTCCAAGCCACATCGGCCGCGAAAACTTGGGGTAGAGCGCCACCTCCGGCATTCCCCAGCGCGACATCTCGCGCCCCCTCCAGCCTGCCTTAAAGTCTCCGATCAGCAATTGGAGCGACGCGCGTTGCCACACGGCGTCATGGTGGTTCGGATCAAGGGCAACCGTGCGATCGTAAAGAGCCATCGCTTCATCCAGGCGGATGAGCTCGAGCAGCGCGCTCGCCTTGTTCGCGAACACGCCCGCAAAGTTCGGCCGGATTTGCAATGAGCGATCGAACCAGGACAGCGCCTCTTCGACTCGTCCCATCACCTGCAACACCACTCCGATGTTGTTGCAGACATCGGCGTTGGCGGGATCCAGTGCGATTGCCCGCAGGTTTTCGGCCAAGGCTTCATCGAACCGATTCAGATTCTTGAGGACGACCGCGCGCATGTAGCGCGTGAGCACGTGATCCGGCTGCAGCTCGGCGCTCCGATCAACAGCCCCACACAAAGCGGGCTCGACCGTCAACGCGAGACTCTTCAGGTCGGCCTTAGCTTGCTTGCCAGCGGCCCGGCGGTCGCGACGATTCATCTGCGCATTTCAAAGTCACTTCCATAACAATCCTTAGTTGATTCTCTCACTGGGTGTAAGATCACTTTTATTCGATCTTGGAGTGATATTACGTCCTTGCCAAACACCGCCGGCAGAGCAGCGTCCTTCAACCGACGGCCAATCATCCATTGACGGCCCATCTTGCGCAGTGATTGATTGCCACCGCACCTTTTGGTTTTTTGAACGCGTTTTCTTCTCGCGAAGGGGCACCCACTTCGCTTGAAAACGCTGTGAACAAGAAAGCGGGGAAACCAATGATGGTCCTTCACCACGCCTGGCGATCCAGCGCTTCGCGCCGGGTGCGGCTGTGTCTTGAGGAGAAGGGCCTGCCCTACGAAAGCCATGTCGTCGACATGACCAGGATGGAGCACCACTCTCCCGAGTATCTCAAGATCAACCCGCTCGGCGTGATCCCGACCTTGATCCATGGCGGCAGACCGCTGCATGAGAGCGGCACGATCTGCGAATATCTCGACGAGAGCTTTCCCGATCCGCCGCTGCGCCCGTCCACGCCTTACGAGCGCGGGGTGATGCGCAACTGGATCCGGCATATCGACGCGCTGATCGGAAACCTCATCGTCTTCAACTGGCGCCACCATCTGCAGAAGGTCGCGGAAAAGTGGAGCGATGAGGAGCTGGCCGAAAAGATCAAGAACATCCCGAGCAAGGAGCGCCAGGAAGCGTGGCTGCGGGTGGCGCGGAAACCCTATACCGAGGATGAACGGGATGCGGCGCGCGCAAAATTGGTGCAACTGCTCGACAAGATGGAGGGTGCGCTGATCCCCTCCGGTTGGCTGGTCGGCGCGGCCTATTCCATCGCCGACATCGCGGCCGTGCCCTTCGTCAAGCGGATCGACGAGGAGATTGCGCCGGATCAGGTATCCGAAAAGGCCCATCCTCGCGTTAGCGAATGGTGGGCTAAGATACAGGCCAGACCCGCGTTCGCTCGGGCCAATATCGGCCCGTTCGCGACCACCTGTTCCTAACCGAAAGCCATCCCAATGCTGGACGTCACCAAGACCGAAAAATCGTTCGCCGACGGAAAGATCCTGAAAGCCATCAGCGAGGGCATCGGCGCCATCACCTTCAACAATCCCGAAAAGCGCAACGCCATGTCGCTCGACATGTGGGAGGGCCTCGGCCAGGCGCTCACCGAACTGCGCGATGATGACGGCGTGCGCGTCGTCATACTGGTCGGTGCCGGCGACAAGGCCTTCGTCTCGGGCGCCGATATCAGCCAGTTCGAAAAGACCCGCCACAATGCGGCGGCCTCCGAGGAATATTCAAAACGCAGCGAAGCGCAGCGCGCGCTGCTCGCCAATTTTCCGAAGCCGACCATTTCCTGCATTCGCGGCTTCTGCCTCGGCGGCGGCATGCAGGTCGCGATGCTGACCGACATCCGTATGGCCTCCGAGAACAGCCAGTTCGGCATTCCCGCCGCGAAACTCGGCATCGCCTACGGCTATGACGGCCTGCGACACCTCGTCTCGCTGGTCGGCCCGTCCTGGGCGCGGCTTATCATGTACACGGGCATGCGGATCGATTCCGCTGAAGCGCTACGCATCGGCCTGGTCGACCGCGTGGTGGCCGATGGCGAACTCTGGAACGCGACTATGGAGATCGCCCGCACAATCTCCGCGAATGCGCCGCTGGCGATTCAGGCCGCCAAGATCACGATCGTGCAGGTGCTGAAGGATCCTTCCGCCCGCGACATGGATGCGATCAAGAAGATCGGCATGGCCTGCATGGACTCCGAGGATTTTCGCGAGGGCCGCCGCGCTTTCATGGAAAAGCGCAAGCCGCAGTTCAAGGGCAAATAGCGCGACCGCCTGACTTCGACTCCGCGCAATTACAATAAAGCCTGCCGTCGCATTTGCGACGGCAGGCTTTACCTTTTTGCGCGCGGCGCGAGACCGCGATCCGCCTCAGCCGTGATGCCAGATCATTTCAAGGTGTTGCTGATGACCGAAGTCGTCCAGAGCGTTGTGGCTGGCACTGGTTCCCGTATTTCCTGCGGTATTACCGCCTGCGGGATGATTGCCATTGCTACCGATATTGCTATTGCCACTGCTGCCACCGTTGCCGTTGACGTCGCCTTCCAAGGAGGTCAGCGCGGCATTAATCGCACCCTTATTGCCGCCCTGGAGTGCCTGAATGAGGCTCACCAGGTCGCTTGCGACGTTGCCAGAGAGCATTGACGTGGATGACCCGCCGGGATTCCCGGAGCCGTGGGCGGACTGAGTTCCTCCTTGATCTAGCTGGTTGCCGCTGGCGTCCGCGTGGCCATTATTGCCTTGAGTACCCTGGTCGCCTGTAGCGCCGTTGCTGGCCTGACTCCCCTGGCTGCCACTTTGTTGGCCATCCGACGGATTGCCGTTCGGTCCGCCGCTTTGGCCGCTGGTGTTGCCGCCTCCTCCTGCCAACAGACCAGTCGCGCCACCGCCAGTCCCGCCGGTCCCGGACGCTGGTGCCGGAAAGGTGGCGCCAAAGCCGTTGTTGGTCAGCCCGTCGACCGGAGTCGTGGTCGGGTGCTCATTCGCGTCGACATTACCCGACGTGGTGGTGTTGGCATCTGCGATGTGAGTCGTGGTCGCCCCTGCCACTGTCGTCGACGTGCCGACGTAAGTCCCGCCGCCGAAGGGAACATTGTTGCCGGACACGTCATTGGCATCAGCGACGTAACCTGTGCCGGCAGCGACCAGTTGTGCAGCATCGGCCGTCGATACCGTACCTCCATTGTTCACAATGTCCTGGAGGGCGTGCAGAGCCGTCGAGGTGTCGGCGTTCAGGGTGCCTCCAAGCAACTCATTGTCGAACCGGGCGCCGAACACACCCCCCTGTGCGCCGTCGAAAGAGTTCCCGAGTTGTTGATATCCCTGGACTTGCTGAACGAGCGAGTTGAGGCCCGCCGCGTCCAAATGCGCCGTTCCGTTCGCCTCCGCCGTGAGCGCGTTGTTGAGATTGTTTGCGCCCGCGATAAAGGCGGACCAGAAATCCGTCTGTGCCAGATTGGCGTCCTGGAAGTGCTGGATGGTGCCCGTCAGATATCCCGCCTGCTCAGCGAAGCCGCCGGTATGACTCGGGTTGCCGGTTGTATTACCTGCGCTTGCCGCAAGCGCCGGATCGTTCTGCGCGATATCAATGATATCCAGCAGATTGTCGTTGGTTGATCGCGCGGCGATATCTGGATTTGTCGCGTACATCGGATCGAACTTGTTGATCTGAAGCTCGATCTGATTAAGCATCGTCTGGGCGTGAACGCCCGTGAGCGCCTCCGCGGCGCTAAGCGAGATACCATCGGCCGTGGCAAGTGCCTGTTCTGCGGCGGTATTGCCTTGGGCCGCTGCAAGTCCACCGTTATTGATGAAGCTTTGCAGGCCGGCGGCGACCGCCTTCATGTCATTGTCGAACTGCGTGAGATTGTTCGCGTTGAGGCCGCCGTTCGCAAGGTTGGTTGCGGCATTGAACACTGTGCCGATATCGGAGAGGTTGGCGCCGGCCGTGGCGGCGGTAATCGCCGCAGCGTTATCAGCCGCTTGTGCGGGAAGCGCCTGGAAGCCCTGGTCGACGGCGCCCGTCCCATCGTTCATGACGCCGTTCGCCGCGAGCGCATTTTGCAGGTTCGCGTCGCCGGCAATCTCGCTCAGGATCAATTGCTCGTTGGTGTGCAGAACGCCCTGGGCTTGCGCCGCTGCCGCGCTGGTACCGACGGCATTTGGCGCGGCCGCCGCAAGCTCAGCGAGCTGTCCCTGGATTTCCGTGAGCGTGTTGGCATTGGACGGTGTGACCGCCACCCCGTTGACGGTCGCGCCATTGGCGATGGCTGAAGCGATATCCTGCTGGAGAATGCCGATATCCGCTTCGTACATGCTGGCGTAGTTGAGCTGGTTGTTGTCGTCGGCCGGCTGCAACCAAAGCCCGCCATTGCTCAATCGGACCGCGTCATTGAAGACCAGACCCGCTTGTTCGAGGTCGTTGGTGGTTTGACCAAGTGCGCCCGCGCGATCAGTTGCGATTGCCATGTTGGAGTTCTCCCCAAGTGCGAGTGGATTGACTGAGACTGGCTAGAGCCTCTGTTTTCTCGTTTTCTTGCCCATATTCTTCAAACGGTAACGCAAAACGACATCCGTTAATCGTACCGAGTCCGGATTATCCGCGCGTCAAGCGATGGACTCACCAGAGATGCAGATCGCGGTCCCATTCCATCTTGCATGTCCATGTTGTCCGCGTGCGTGAAGAGAAGGCGTCCAATGGGCGGGTACTATGACCAGATAACGGCGATCGACAGACTTTGATTCGATCATTGTTTGCCGTCACCTTTTTCGCCTGCTCAAAAGCCAATGCGTGGCACGACTGCGACTAGAATTCGGCCGACCGAAATTTACTCGCAGCTCGAGAGACATACGCGTGCGCAAATACGTTCGACTGAAGAGACGAGGCTGCCTGCTGACACGCTCTAGTGTACTGATGTGCGCATATGGCGTTCCAACTATGTCCGCAGTTGTCTCGTGCTGTGAATCAATGCAGCAAGTGTGCTGCATTTGAACCGATTACTGCTCGACAAAAGCGCGCCGCATTTGATCGCTGATCGGCTCGAATACATAACTCATCATGCTCCGGCTTCCGGTTTGCACGAAGACCTCGGCCGGCATGCCGGGAACCAATTGCTGGCCCTTCAACCGTCGCCGTTCTTCCTCGGGCAGCACGACTCTGACGGTATAAGACGAGGTGTTGGACTGTTGGTCGTGCGCGATGTCGGCCGACACATAGGACACAGTGCCGTTGACTTGCGGCGTTGTCCGTTGATTGAATGCCGTCAATCGAATGAATGCCTTCTGGCCCGTCTTCACGTGGTCGATATCCTTCGGCTGCACGTGCGCTTCGATTTGCAGATCGTCCGTGTCCGGGACGATCTCCATGATGGTTTCGCCCGCCTTGATGACGCCGCCGATAGTATGCACCGAAAGCTGAGTGACCGTACCTGCGGTCGGCGCACGCATCTCAATCCGATCAAGCTGGTCGTGAGCGGCGACGCTGCGCTCCACAAGCTCGGCTTCCTTGCTCTGCACTTCGCTGAGCTGCTTGACCACATCGGAACGAAAATCCTGATCGGTCCGGATGATCTGAAGCTGCGCTTCGCCGATTTTCGACTTCGTCTCGGCAATCGCTGAGGTCAATTGCCCGCGTTCACCCTCGATCCTCGCTGAATCGCGCTGTAGTGCCGTCAAACGGGTCAGCGGAACGAGATGCTTGTCGTAGAGATCCTGGACCCCGGTGAGCTCGCCGGAAATCAATTCGAGCTGTTTTGCCTTGGAGTCTATCTGAGCCTCCAGCCCGGATATCTCCTGGGTGAATTGCGCGATCCGGCTTTGCAGCAGGTCCTTCTGGCTCTGACGTGTGCTCAGGCGCGCCTTGAACAACGTGTCTTCCGACGCAAGCAGGCTTTTGACCGTCTCGTCTTTCGAGCGCGCCAAGACTCCTTTGGGAAAATCGATGGTGTCCCGGTCGTCGCGCTCGGCAACCAGGCGCGCCTCGCGCGCCCGCATCTCGTCGAGCTGCTTGTCCACGACCTGGAGGCTGGTCTCCGCCTGGGTCTTGTCGAGCCGCACCAGCAAGTCGCCGGCGTGTACCCGCGAACCGTTCTGCACTTTGATCTCGGCGATGATGCCGCCGGTCGGGTGCTGAATGGTCTTGACGTTCGATTGCACGACGAGATTGCCGGGCACGACCACCGCGCCCGCGAGCGGCACGAACACGAACCAGCCACCACCCACGAGGATGGCGACGAGGAGAATCCGTAACCCGATGCGCAACTCACTCTCAAACGACCATCGGGTACGAAGCGCAAGGCTCGCGGTCACATCATGAGACAACGCGCCTTCGTTGGTTTTGATAAGGAACTGGTATCCGGCGACGACCGCGGCCCGTGCTCGATTAGTCCAATGCTCGGCCGACGGGTCGGACTTGCCGGTGTGCGGCAAAGCGAGCGGCTCGATCCGCATGGTTTGATGCAGTTCACCTGCGGCCGGCTGGGGAGCCGCGGGCTTTGTCGACGCGGGAATAGGCGCATCGATCACCACGGGCTCTTCGGGCGCAATCGACGGACTGGGCCGGCGCGGCGCACTGGCAACCGTTTCGCGCAGGATGTGTGCTTTGCGTTCAGGCTGGGGATGCTCGGGTTGAGCGGGAGCCTTCAATCCGAATTGGATCAGGCAGACATCGATCGCCTGCCCGACTTTACTCTTGCGTTTCGCGCCTCTGTGCCTTGCAGCCCTCGATCCGCCCTTTGGCTTGCCGTTCTTGTGACCATGCTTCGGCCAAGAAGGTCGTCGTCGATCCGCCTCCTCGCGCTCCCGCGACGGACCGCGCGATTTCCGCTCGCCGCGGTTCTCGTCATCGAAGGTCCGCCGCAGACGCTGCAATTCAAGAATGAGCGCCGCGCCTTGCGGCCCAATGCCGTCGGCGCGCGACGCGCCCGTCTCTTCCACCGGTCCTTCGTCGAGAAATGGCTCCTTGTGACGCATTACGCTTTCTCCGCGACCATGGCGCGGCGCGCCGGCTTGAGATTGGGCATGACCGCCGACGCCACATGCGCAGTCTGCGTCGTCGAGCCGCGGACGCGGGCAAAAATCTCCTCGCGACCGCCAAATGCGATCCTGCGCCCCTCATGCAGCACCATCGCCATATTCAACGCACCGAGCGCGCTCGGACGGTGCGAGATGACTATGACGATGCTCTTGTTTTGGCGCAGAATCTGGATGGCGCGACCGAGAGCGTTCTCACCCTCGGCATCGAGATTGGCGTTCGGCTCATCAAGCACGACGAGGAAGGGGTCGCCGTAGACGGCGCGCGCAAGACCAATCCGCTGACGCTGGCCTGCCGACAGCGACATGCCGCCCTGGCCGATCCTCGTCGAATAGCCGTCCGGCAGACGAAGGATAATGTCGTGTACACCCGCGATATGGGCCGCCTTCAAAATCGCATTCGATGTCGCGTTCTCGTCGAAACGGCAGATATTTTCGGCAACGGTGCCGTCGAATAACGCCACATCCTGCGGCAGATAACCGATATGGCGACCGAAGTCTTCATTGCGCCACTGGTCGAGCGCAGCTCCATCGAGCCGCACCACGCCATGCTGCGCCGGCCAGATTCCGACCAGCGCCTTCGACAGCGTGGTTTTTCCGGATGCGCTCGCTCCCAGGAGCGCCAGCCCCATGCCGGCCTTGAGCGAGAACGAAATGTTGGAGACGATAGGCTTTTCGGTTCCCGGAGCTGCGACTGACAGCTCCTGCACGATAAGCTCGTGGCTCGGGCGCGGCAAATTCACGGGCGGCACCGGAGGTCTTGCCGTGAGCTTGCAAATGTCGCGCAGGCGCGCGATCCCCTGACGCGCGGCGACAAGCTGCTTCCAACTACCGAGCGCGACCTCTACCGGCGCCAATGCGCGACCCATCATGATCGAAGAGGCGATCATGATTCCGCCCGACGCCTTGTCGGCGACGACGAGATAAGCGCCCATGCCGAGCATCCCCGACTGCAGGACGTAGCGAAGCACCTTTGCGCCCGAGCCGAGATTGGCCGAAACGTCCGCGGCGCGGATGTTCTCCCGCAAATAGCGCTCGTTGGTGCGCGCCCAGCGCAGACCGAAGCGATCCATCATGCCAAGCGCGCGAATCACTTCGGCGTTGCGCTGGGTCGCGTCCGCCAGCACCTGGCGTTGGGCGCTTAAATCGGTCGCCGCCTTGGCGGCGCCGCGCGACAGACGGTCGGCGAGCAGCGTCATCGCCACAATCGCGACCATTCCCAAGAGGGCGGTCATGCCGATCGCCGGATGAAACAGGAACAGCGCGATCAGGAAAATGGGAATCCACGGCATGTCCAGAAACGCCGTCGGCCCCATGCTGGACATAAAGGCGCGCACCTGGTCGAGATCGCGCAGCGGCTGTTGCATCGTCAGCGGCTTGGCGCCGCGTAACGGCAATGTGGCGAGCGCGGTGTGGATGGAATCTTGCAGGCCGACGTCGAACAGCGTCGCCACCCGGCACAGCATGCGCGAGCGCAGGGCGTCGAAGTAACCCTGCATCAGATAGGCAAACAGCACGATCAGCGACAGGCCGGCCAGGGTCGCGATGTTGCGGCTCGGAATCACCCGATCATAGACCTGCAACATATAAAGTGAGCCGGACAGCATCAGCAGATTGATCACGCCGCTGAAGACTGCGATTCCGATCATCCGCCGAGCACTCTCGTGCAATCCGCGCGTGACGGGATCATCGGTCGCCTCAGGCGCCGGATTTTGCGGCTCCCGTGGCAGAGAGGGTGCGTGCTTGCGTTCCGGAAGGATACTCATCCTTCTTGCGTCTCCTCATTCAACTTGTCTCGCTGGTCAGCAGGCTGTCTCGCAGGCGATGCCGACCATTTTCCGGCAAGAATCTGACTGACACTTTTTGTGATCGGCGACGTTGGAACCGATCACACGACAGAGTCGTCGCGCAGGCAGATCTCGTGAATCGTTTGCACTGATGAGCGGCCTCGCAAGAATTCAAACACTTGAAGGCGGTTCGCGGCGCGCGAAGATGCCGGCGTCATAGAATCGTCTGCCTATGACCTTGCTTAAGCACGCATTGGTCGCGGTGTCGGCTGAATGCCGCCACGAAGCTCAACGATTGTTTACCTCGCTCAGTCGGCGGCGCTGATCAATCTTCGTTTCCTGATGACCAGAAGGAGAACTGAGATGAGTAGCCTCGCAAACCGCGCGGACCACCGTGGCGACCAGAGCACCAGCTCATAAATCGATAAGTTAAAGCGTTCGATCGGCGGATCCTTACAACGCAGTGATTGGGGTGCTGCTTGAAGGGTTAGCAAGTTGGGGTTTGTCCATCAATCAAGGAGATGAGTTCCCTCGCCGGACCCGGCGAGCGCGATATCTGGGGGGATAGAAAGTTTGAGAAAAAGATACGACGGCTCCTCGCAGCATATCGCGCGGCCCGAACCGGATGGATGCGGTGCGCGAAGCGTTGCCGCGCAAATGATCGGCACGCGCAGCGGCCGCGCCTCGATGCTGGAGGCGCACCAATGAGGCCGCGCAAGACTGATTACGGCACTATCATCTTGCACTGGCTGCTGGTCGCAGCGGCCGGGACCGCCTTCCTGACCGGACTGCGCATTGCCTCCGAAGCACCGGATCGAGCCTGGCTCGACTGGCTCGACGCTCTACTGCCGCGCGCGAACGTTTGGGTCCCGCACATGCAGGCGGCGTTGGTCCTGGTAGCGGTGTCGTTCGCTTACGCGGTCTACATGATCCGATCCGGATTGAGCCGCCGCATCGCGCTCGACAAGGTCCGCGTGCGGGGCCTTGTCGGCCGCAAGCAGGCGCGGCTCGGCGCGTTCAGCGTTCTGCTGACGTGGGCTTTTTTTCTTACCATGCTGGCGCTGATCTTGAGCGGCGGATGTCTCTATTTCGGTGACTTCGCCGGCTATGCCATGGCGACCGTGCACTGGATTGCGACCTGGGCGGTGCTGGCCTTCTCCGCTCTTCATATCCTGGTTCATTTTCAGATCGGGGGCGCCTCGCAATTGCTGCGGATTGTCCGCCCAGAGCGCCTGCCGCCACCGCCGCCGCGCCTCGATCCCGTGGAGTTGTTGACCCTGCTGGTCGAAAAGTCTGATCGGCCGCCGGCACGGTCTCACGACCAAGCGATGATGCCGCAACATCATGCAATGCCATCCTTGCAACCCGGTCGCCATGTCCATCCATCTTCCGAGACGCCATTGCCCCGCGCCTCGAAGCATAAGAATCTGACACTGCAATCCAACCCATTTGCAGTTGCAGCGGCGGTCGCCGTCACCAGTGCTTCTCTGGTACTCGCGTCAGACTGGCTCTCGGTCGATCGCCTGCAAATTCACCGCATCGCGACTGCGGACGCGCCCATCGTCGATGGCGATACGTCAGATCCGGTGTGGCGCAACATCCAGCCCTTCTCCGTCATGACCAACCAGGGCGAAAATTTTGACGGCAAGGGCGAATCCCGGGTCGAGATCCGCGCGGTGCATGACGGCACCTGGGCTTACTTCCTTTTTACCTGGGAAGATCCGACCCGTTCGCTGAAGCAACTGCCGCTGATCAAGCAGGCCGACGGCTGGCACCTCCTGCACGACGGCTATGAGCGGGGCGACGAGCACGCCTACAACGAAGACAAATTTTCGGTGCTGCTGACCACGATGGACGTCAACCTCGCGGGCGACCGCACCTTTCATGCAAGCCCGCGTCCGCTTGCGAACGCGCCTGC
>Ga0070734_10002938_pt1 | contig 19120 bp, 18 predicted proteins | sample Coa_R1_8_FD_66444 | JGI IMG/M metagenome (GOLD analysis project Ga0070734, IMG submission 66444) | Surface soil microbial communities from Centralia Pennsylvania, which are recovering from an underground coalmine fire - Coalmine... | ecosystem: Environmental > Terrestrial > Soil > Unclassified ... | reverse complement strand
ATCGGGAAGGGCGCGTGACGCCCGTGCTCTACAACGCTTCGGTTTATCGCGACGAAGACGCGAAGGTAGTAGGGGTGTTCGCGGCAGCCCGTGACATCACCGACCGCAAGCGCGCCGAACAGGCTCTGGAGAAAAAAGCGCAGGATCTGGCCCGCTCCAATGCCGATCTCGAGCAGTTCGCCTACGTGGCATCGCACGACTTGCAGGAACCGCTGCGCATGGTGGCCAATTTTACGCAGCTCTTGGCGGACCGCTATCGCGACAGGCTGGATGCGGATGGGGTGGAGTTTATCGGGTACGCCGTGGACGGCGCCACCCGGATGCAGCGGCTGATCCAGGACCTGCTGACGTATTCGCGGGTCGGCACACGCGGACTCGCCTTCCAGCCCACCGATTGCAACGAGGCCTTGGGCGCGGCCGTGGCGAACCTGCAGGGGGCCATCCACGACACCGGCGCTGTGGTCACGCACGAAGAACTGCCCACCGTAAGGGCCGACCCGTCGCAAATGGCGCAGCTGTTCCAGAACCTCGTGGGCAACGCGATCAAGTTTCATGGCGCAGAAGCGCCCCGCGTTCACGTCTCCGCCCGGCGCGAACCCCCGCACTGGCTGTTGACTGTGCGCGATAACGGCATCGGGATCGATCCGGCTTTTGCGGATCGAATCTTCGTTATCTTCCAGCGGCTGCATAGCCGCGGTGAGTACCCTGGCACAGGTATCGGCTTGGCCCTGTGCAAAAAGATCGTCGAGCGCCACGGTGGCCGAATCTGGGTGGAGTCCAAACCCGGCCAGGGCGCGACGTTCTTCTTTACGGTTCCGGGAGCATAGGAGGAAGTTATGACTTTAGAAGGCACGTTGGGCGTCAAGGCGAGGGCAGTCGAAATCCTGATGGTGGAAGACAACCCGGGTGATGTCCGGCTGGCCCAGGAGGCCTTGAAGGAAGGCCGCTTGTGGAATCACCTCGCGGTGGCACGGGACGGCGTCGAAGCCCTGGAGTATTTGCGCCGCTCGGGCCCATTCGCCACGGCGGCTTCTCCCGACCTTATCCTGCTCGATTTGAACCTGCCGAAGAAGGACGGCCGCGAGGTCCTGGCGGAGATCAAGACGGATGAGAGGTTGAGACTCATTCCCGTGGTGATTCTGACGACTTCCCGGGCCGAGGAGGATATCCTCAAAAGCTACAAGCTGCACGCCAACTGCTACATCACCAAGCCCGTCGACTTCCAGCAGTTTGCCTCCGTGGTGCGATCAATCGAAGATTTCTGGTTCACGGTGGTCAAGCTGCCGAGTGCGCTATGAACAACGCGGGTACAATCCAGGTTTTGCTGGTGGAGGACAACCCGGCGGATGCGCGCCTGGTAAAGGAACGGCTGGCGGAAGCGGCGGGTTCGCTTTTCCGGATGGAGTGCGCCGACCGGCTCGCTACCGGCGCCAGCCGGCTGCTCGAGGGCGGCGTCGACGTGGTGCTGCTGGATCTGGGGCTTCCCGACAGCCAGGGTCTGGCCACTTTTCGGGAAATCCACTCCCGCCAGCCGGACGTCCCGGTCGTGGTATTGAGCGGGGCGGCGGATGAAGACCTCGCGGTCGAGGCCGTGGAGGCTGGGGCGCAGGACTACCTCGTGAAAGGGACCGCCAGCTGCCAGGTGCTGACCAGAGCGCTGCGCTATGCCATCGAGCGTAAGCACGCCGAAGAAAACATTCGGCGCCTCAATGCCGAGCTCGAACGCCGGGTGCTGGCGCGCACCGCCGAACTGGAAGCCGCCAACCGCGAGCTCGAAAGCTTCGCGTATGCCATTTCTCACGATCTGCGCGCGCCCTTGCGGGCGGTCAACGGCTTCGCGCAAATCGTCGTCGAAGATTTCGCGCCGCACCTTCCGCCGGAGGCGCAGCGGAAATTGCGCGTCATCCGCGAACGGGCGATTCAGATGGGTCAGCTCATCGACGGCCTGCTGGTGTTGTCGCGCGTTGGCCGCCAGTCGCTCGAGAAAGTGCCGGTTGATCCCACAGCCCTGGCCCGGAATGTGCTCGAGGATTTGACCCCGGAACGGGAAGGCCGCCACGTCGACGTGACGCTGGGAACGCTGCCCGCCTGCCAGGCCGATCCCACGCTCCTCAAACAGGTGTTCATGAATCTGCTCTCGAATGCCTTGAAGTATACGCGCCGGCGGGAAATCGCGATCGTCGAGATCGGTGCCCGCGAGCAGGAGGGCGAATGGGTCTACTTCGTCCGCGACAATGGCGCCGGCTTCGATATGCGGTACCGCGACAAGCTCTTCACCGTCTTTCAGCGCTTGCATCTGGCCGGGGAATTTGAGGGTATTGGGGTGGGGCTTTCGGTGGTGCAGCGGATCGTGCAACGGCACGGCGGGCGAATCTGGGCCGAGGCCGAGGTCGACCGCGGCGCTACGTTTTATTTCACCGTCGGTAAATGAAGGCGCTTCAATTTTCAGGCGGAAACAACCGATAAGCCCCATAGATGAGCACCACCCCGCAGGGCGAACTCGAGCGTCTGGCTCCGGAGATTGCGAGCACGTTGGCCGGCCGCCGTTTCGGACTGGTTGGATTTGATGCGCGCGAAGCCGCGCGCATCGCCGGAGTTCTGGAGCGCGCCCACGCGGTTTGTGCCAGCTTTGAAGAAAGCTGGATTTCCAAGGCGGCCTTTCTGGGTTACGCGCTGGTGATCCAGATCGGCGCGGTGAGCCCGCGGGGACTGCGAGCGGCCGCCGCCTCCGGCATCGGGGTGATCGCGGCCGGCCCCGCCGAGGCCGTACTGGAGGGCATCGGAGGCGCTTACGCCTGGCCGCGCGAGATCCTGGTGGAGCCGTGGAGCGACGCCGAACTGCTGGTCCGGCTCTTTCGCGTGCTGGCCGGGCGCTCGGAGACGGCGAAGACCGGCCCGCGCGCACAGCCGCTGGTTTTGATCGCCGATGACGACCTTGCCTGGAACGCGCTGGTCGAAACCTGTCTGCGCGACCACAGGTTGGCCTGCCGCACGGCCAACAACGGGCTGCGCACGCTCCAGCTCGCCCGCGAGTTGCGGCCCGATCTGGTGGTGCTGGATGTGCAGATGCCGGCGATGGATGGCTTCGAAGTGCTGGAAGCGATCCGGCGCGACCCGCTCCTGGAAGGTCTGCCCGTTGCCATGCTGACCGCGTCCGTCGATGCCGGCGAAGTGAACCGCGGCTCGGCCCTGCACGCCGACGATTACATCGCCAAGCCCGTCAGCCCGACCGTGCTGGTCAACCGGATCCGGCGCTTGCTGGCGCCGCCGCGGACGGCCTCCGGTCCGGTGGAGGAGTCTGGCGCCGAGAACACCCAGTCCGAAGTGCCGGCGGGGTTGGACGAGCTCCGCGCCATTTACCTCAGCAATCGCACGCGCGAGTTGGCCACCTTGGCCGGCGCCGTGCAGCGCGCGGATTTCGACGCGCTGGCGCGGGCCGGCCATAACCTCAAAGGGACCGGGGCCGCCTACGGATTTGCCGAGCTCTCCGAGATTGGCAAGGCGCTCGAAGAAGCCGCCAAGGCCGGCGATGCGCCGCAACTCCAGACTCTGCTGGGAAACGCCGAGGCTTTCCTGAACCGGATCAACGCCGCTCCCGCCAATGAAGGTGTCTGATGCCACAACCATCGCAATGCCGGATTCTGTTGATTGAAGATGAGCCGGATGCGGCCCGCATGGTGGAATACGTGCTTTCGAAAACCACCGCCCCGAAGCTGGTGGTGGATTGGGCGGCCGATCTGGGCAGCGGTTTGCGGCGGCTCGAAAACACCGAGTTTGAGGCTATTCTCCTGGATCTCAACCTTCCCGACAGCAGCGGCTTTGAGACCTTTGCCCGGGTGCGGCAGCAGTCCCCCGATCCCGCCGTCATCATTCTCACGGCACAGGAAGATGAGGCGCTGGCGCTGCAGGCTGTCCGTTCCGGGGCCGACGAATATTTGATCAAGAGCGATATCCGGGACCGGTACCTGGCACAACGGATCCGTTATGCCATCGAACGGAAGCGGCTGCAGAAACAAAGCGGAACCAAGCCGGTCTGCAAGGGAAGAATCTTCGGCTTCATGGGTGCGAAGGGCGGGGCCGGCACGACAACTCTGGTATTGAACTTAGCGGCCGCGTTGGCACGCGGCGGTAAATCGGTGGCGGCGGTGGAATTGACCTCCGGATACGGGTCCTTCGCGGCGCACCTTCGCCATAACCCGGCGTGGACCACCGCGACATTGTTGAAAACGACCTCGGCAGCGATGACCCGTGAGGAGGTCGAGTCCTGCTTGGCGGAGCTGGATTGCGGCTTCCGGGTCCTGTTCGGCCCGCAGCGGCCCGAGGATTATCAGGCCGTCGCACCCGAGCATGCGCGCGCGGTGTTGCGCAATATCGCCACGCTCGCCGATTATGTTCTGGTGGATTTGCCGGCGGCGGTCGAGCCTTATGTGACAGAAGTCATCCAACACGCGACTTTGCTGACGTTGGTGGTGGAAAGGGACTGGCTCGGTCTGCATGCCGCGGCGATCAAGTTGCGGCAACTTCAGACGGCGGGCGCATCCGCGGACGCGCTGGGTGTGGCGATTGTCAACAAAACACCGCATGTCGACTTGATGCCGACCGCGGAGTTCGCCCGGCAGTTGGGCCGTGGGGTGGTGGCGGTAATTCCGGCGGCGGGCGATCTACTGGCAGCCAATCAATCCGCGGCTCCGCTGGTGCTTACGCGCCCCGAGGCCTCCTATACGGAGTGCCTCTTCGACATGGCCAAACGGTTCGCGACTACTCCCATCCGATTCGTCAGACCCTGAACGCGCCCTGCAAAGGAAACCGGCCGAACTGCCGAATATATGGTGGGGAGGGTACACCGCCGGGTACCCCCATTGGTTCCGGACGCACTTCGCCGATCATCGCGCGGATTAAAGGAGGTTGACGATGCCTCAACAGGAAATTGAAATCCTGCTTGTGGAGGATGACCCCGAGGATCTGGAGTTAACACTGCATGCTCTGCGTGCCGAGCAGTCGTGCACTCCGATTATTGAGGTGGCGCGGGACGGCGCACAGGCGCTGGATTTCCTGTTCTGCCGCGGGGCGTTCTGCCAACGCGATCCGGAGAAATACCCAAAGCTGATCCTGCTCGATCTGAAGGTGCCGAAAGTGAACGGGCTCGAAGTGCTCCGCCAGATCAAGAGTCATTCACAAACGCGCTTCATTCCGGTCGTCATTTTGACGTCCTCGATACAGGAAACCGATATGGTGCGCGCCTATGAGTACGGAGCCAACAGTTATCTCCAGAAGCCGGTGGATTTCGATCGCTTCCGGGAGACGATCAGGCATCTCGGCCGCTATTGGCTGCTGGTCAACCAGGCGCCGCCGCGCGTGTGCGCGGAGTGACGAGCGGAAGGGGGTAAATGGAAACGGTTCCGCTGCGGATATTGGCATTTGAAGATAACCCGGAAGATCTGGAATTATCGCTGCGCGTCCTGCGGGGCGCCGGGTTTGACGTCACCGCGGACGTAGTGTTGACACTCGAAGAACTGGAGCGGCGCGTGAAGGCGGGCTCGTACGACATCCTGCTGTCCGATTACCGAATGCCGCGCGCCACGGGCATGGAGGCATTCGAAATCGTTCAGGGTCTGGGGACTGATCTTCCCTTCGTGCTGGTGACCGGCTACCTGGGCGATGAAATGGCCGTGGAGTGCCTCAAGCGCGGGGTGTCGGACTATGTGCTCAAGGATCGGCTGGCGCGCTTGCCTTCGGCGGTCCAACGGGCGATCGAGGAAAAGCGGCTGCGGGCGGAACGAAGGCGCGCCGAAGAAGCGTTGCGGCATTCGGAAGAGCAACTGCGCCAGCGCAACCAGGAACTCGAGGAGCAGTACCGGCAGGTGGAAACGTGCAGCCGGATGAAGAGCGAGTTTCTGGCGAATATGTCGCATGAGCTGCGATCGCCGCTGAATGGCATCATCGGTTTCAGCGAACTCCTTTCTGACAGCAAGCTGGGGCCGGTCAACGAACGCCAGCAGGAGTGTCTGGGCCGTATTCTCACCGGGGCGCGGCATCTGGTGCGGCTGATCAACGACGTGTTGGATCTGGCGCGGATCGAGGCAGGTAAACTCTCGTTTCAGCCTGAACCGGTGGCTTTGTCGCGGCTGGTGGCGGAGGTCTGCGAGTCGCTGGCCGCGGTGGCGGCCGAGAAACAGATTCTCATCGAGAGCCGGGTTTTTCCGGAGATGGAAGCGATGATCGATCCGGCACGCCTCAAGCAGATCCTGTACAACTATCTGTCCAACGCGCTCAAGTTCACACCCGAAGGGGGCCGCGTGACCGTGACCGCGAAACCGGAAGGCATGCATGAGTTTCGCCTCGAGGTGAACGACAACGGCCCGGGGATCGCCGAGGCCGATCAGCGGCAATTGTTCACGAATTTTCATCAAATCGAGGCCGGCAAAGGGAAACGGTTCCAGGGGACGGGGCTGGGACTCGCTCTCACCCGCCGCATCGTGGAAGCCCAAGGCGGCAGAGTCGGGGTTCATAGCGTGGTAGGCGCCGGCAGCACTTTTTTCGCCGTGCTGCCGCGGGTGTCAGATGGGAGTGCCAGAAGTGTCGCGCGGAGAGATTTTAATTGTCGATGACAGCGTCGATAACTTGAGATTGGCGCAGTTGCTGCTGGAGTACGAAGGCTACCTGGTGCGCACCGCCGAGAACGCCGGCCAGGCGCTCGCCGAACTGGAAGGTGGGGCGCCCGAGCTGATCCTGATGGATATCCAACTCCCGGGTGTCGATGGGCTGGAGCTGACCCGCAGACTGCGCGCCCGGCCGGAACTGGAGCGAGTGCCGATTGTGGCGCTAACCGCGTATGCGATGCCCGGCGACGAGGCGCTGGCGCGGCAGGCCGGCTGCAACGGCTACATCACCAAGCCGATTGACACGCGCTCTTTCCCCCGGTTGATCCGCGAGTTTCTGGATCGCTAGGAGCACCCCGTCGGCCCAATGGAGCCGCTCCCGATGTGTTTTCAACGATCTTCCGGTTCCAGAGAGTACTATTCGCTTCTAACCTATACACACTGCATATAGATATTTTCCTTGACGCTACACTATCTATTGGGGCAAGATGACGAAGTCGCCAAACGTTAACCCCTTGAGGAGGGTCGTCGAATGGGCCAGCTTTCCGTTGATCTGAGTGCGAAAATAGAAGTATTGAAGGCTAAAATCACCGCCAAATCCAGCCAGGGGATTGCCTTCCCCCGGTTCTTCACCGCCCGCTTGGCTGCCGGCAAAACCCCTTATGACGAGGTCCAGTGGGAAACCCGCACGGCCTCCATCGGCAATGATAAAGGTTCTGTTATCTTCGAGCAGCGTGATGTCGAAGCGCCCGCCGACTGGTCCCAGACGGCCACCAATATCGTCGCCAGCAAGTATTTCTACGGCAAGCTCGGCTCGCCCGAGCGCGAAACCAGCGTCGCCCAACTGGTTCAGCGGGTCGTCGATACCATAACCGGCTGGGGCGTCAAGGACCGCTACTTCAAGACCTCCGACGATGCGGAAAACTTTCGCAGTGAGCTCGCGCACCTCATGCTCACGCAGAAGGCATGCTTCAACTCGCCTGTCTGGTTTAATGTTGGCGTCAAAGACACCCGCGGTTACGGCTGGGTCTACGATCAGACCAAAGACCGCATCGGCCGGCTCGAATCCGGAGAGACCCGTCCGCAGTGCTCGGCCTGCTTCATCGTTTCGGTAAAGGATTCGCTCGAATCCATCCTCGACCTCGCCAAAACCGAAGGCATGCTGTTTAAGTGGGGTTCCGGAACCGGCAGCAACCTGTCGCCGCTCCGCGAAGAGGATGCGCCTCTCGGCGGCGGCGGCCACGCCTCGGGGCCGCTCTCCTTTATGAAAGGGTTCGATGCCTTCGCCGGCGTCATCAAGTCCGGGGGGAAAACGCGCCGCGCCGCCAAAATGGTGATCCTCAACGCCGAGCACCCTGATATCGAGCAGTTCATCTGGTGCAAGGCCAAGGAAGAGAAGAAGGCGTACACGCTGGTCGAAGCCGGCTACGATTCCTCGCTCGATGGCGAAGCCTATAGCTCCATCTTCTTCCAGAACGCCAACAATTCCGTCCGCGCCACCGATGATTTCATGGCCGCCGTCCAGCGCGATGACGATTGGTGGACCAAGAGCGTCGCCACCGGCCAGCCCGTCAAGCGCCACAAGGCCAAAGATCTGATGCGCCAGATCGCCGAAGCTACCCATCAGTGCGGCGACCCCGGCATGCAGTTCGATACTACCGTCAATCGCTGGCATCCCTGCAAGAACACGGCGCGCATCAACGCCTCGAATCCCTGCTCGGAATACATGTTCCTCGACGATTCGGCCTGCAACCTGTCGTCCCTGAACCTCATGAAGTTCGTGGGCCCCGATAGCCAGTTCGATGTCGAAGCCTTCCGCCACGCCGTCGACACCATGATCGTGGCGCAGGAAATCATCGTCGACAACGCCAGCTACCCGACGGAGAAGATCGCCGAGAACTCGCACAACTTCCGCCCGCTCGGCCTCGGCTTCGCCAACCTCGGCGCGCTCTTGATGTCGATGGGCGTGCCCTATGACAGCGACCAGGGCCGGGAATTCGCCGGCGCTATCACCGCCGTTATGTGCGGCCAGGCGTACCTCACCAGCTCCCGCATCGCTGAATCTACCGGTCCGTTCCCCGGCTATATGGTCAACGAGCAGCCGTTCCTCGATGTCATCCGCATGCATCGCGACGCCGCCGGCCGCCTCAACCGCCACAACCTGCCCACCGCCCTTTTCCATGGCGCGCAGCAGTGCTGGGATGACGCTTACGATTCCGGCCGCCGGCACGGCTACCGCAACGCGCAGGTCACCGTCATCGCTCCCACCGGCACCATCGGCTTCATGATGGATTGCGATACCACCGGCATCGAGCCCGATCTCGCGCTCATTAAATATAAGAAGCTCGTTGGCGGCGGCGTCATCAAAATCGTCAATAACACCGTTCCGGCCGCGCTCATCAAGCTCGGCTACTCGCCCGAGCAGGTCGAGAAGATCGTCAGCCACATCGATTCCACCGGCACCATCGAAGGCGCTCCCGATCTGAAACCCGAGCACCTGGCCGTTTTCGATTGCAGCTTCCGCCCGCAGAACGGCACCCGGTCCATCCACTACATGGGCCACGTGCGCATGATGGCCGCCGTGCAGCCGTTCATCTCCGGCGCGATTTCCAAAACCATCAACATGCCCGAGGAATCCACGGTGGAAGAGGTCATGAACGCCTACACCGAGAGCTGGAAGCTCGGCCTGAAGGCAGTCGCCATCTACCGCGACAATTCCAAAAAGGTGCAGCCGCTCAGCTCCGGTTCCGGCAAAGGCGAAAAGAAGCAGACTGCGGTCGCCACCACCGCTGCTCCCGTTGAAAAAATCGTCTACCGCCCGGTGCGCCGCAAGCTGCCCGACGAGCGCCGCTCCATTACGCACAAATTCTCGATTGGCGGACACGAAGGGTACATCACGGTCGGCATGTATGAAGACGGCCTGCCGGGCGAGATCTTCATCACGATGGCCAAGGAAGGGTCGACGATTTCGGGCCTGATGGACACGCTCGCCACCGCGATCAGTTTCAATCTGCAATACGGCGTCCCCATCAAGTTCCTGGTGGACAAATTCGCGCACGTGCGTTTCGAGCCCAGCGGCTGGACCGGCAATCAGCAGATCCCCTACGCCAAGTCGATCATCGATTACATCTTCCGTTGGCTCGGCGCGAAATTCGTCGGCGAAGAATACGCCGTGACCGAAGCCGGCGAAACGCCGACGCTGCGGCCGACCGAACCCGACCCGCAGCAGGCGCTTCCGTTCTCCAGCGCGGCGGTTATGGACGCGCCGCTCTGCGCCGAATGCGGCAGCATCATGACCCGCAACGGCAGTTGCTACAAATGCGGCAACTGCGGCGGTACCAGCGGCTGCAGCTAGTTGGCGTCTCGACTAATTTGACACTCTCTAACCTGCGGACTCCTCCAGGGTAGGCCTAATCAGCCTACCCTGATTTTTTGGCGAGGAAGGAAAGCTGGAGCAATTGCCGGCCCGCGCCGGAGGCTAGGCGCGACCACGCCTCTTCTGGCACCGAACATGCTGCCGGCCGCGGGACACGTCGCGATTCAAGCTCCCATTGACGGTCTGCCGACGCAATCGGGCGTGACGATTGCGATCTCGCCGTGGCGGTCCCTGCCAAATAGAGGTCCTGCCAGCGCGGTCCCCCGCAAACGAGGACGGCTTCGAAGGGCCGCGACCATCGCGATCCGCATCGGCGCGCCACTCCCGGTTAACGCGGGCCGCGCGTAAGTCAAACATCTGGTGGGTCCTGGCGCCGTCGGCTTGGGTTAATACACCCAATGGGGTCATGATTATCTGATTGACCCTTTATTTCCATGCGCCTATCTTTTGGACCCGTGAGTGCTTTGATTCAGCGAGAGCCGTCTGACGGACTCCCCACCACCGGGGAGTTATCCGTGGGGCTCGCAAGGGAGGTATACGCATGGTTAAAGCAGTTTCTCTCATGCTCCTGATCGGCGGGGCCCTTTTCGCACAAGAGATCAGGAAGGTTCCGGTCCAACCGACTCCGGCCAACTCCGGCCAGGCGATGTTCCGCGAGTACTGCGCCGTCTGTCATGGCGTCGCGGCCAAAGGCGACGGTCCGGCAGCCGAGGCGCTCAAGAAACGGCCCGCCGACCTGACCCAGTTAGCGCGGAAGAATAACGGCGAATTCCCCGAAGTGCGGGTGATGAACTTCATCACCGGCGCCGACGAAGTTGCCGCGCACGGCAATCGCGATATGCCCGTGTGGGGCGCCTTATTCCGCAGCCTGGACCCGAACGCCCAAGCCATGGTCCAGTTGCGCGTCGCGAATCTAAAAGACTACATCATGTCGCTTCAGGCGCGCTAGACGGAAGGTGGGGAGGCGGCGGGCCACGCCTGCCTCCCCATTACCGCTTGGACAACTGATTCAGTCCGCTCCCTCAGTTTTTGATGTGGCTGTTGTCCTTCTCGTTTTCCGCGCAGATGTATTCGAGTATGTCGGAATCGGGCTGCAATTCGTGCGTCACCTTTACCGTGAATGGGCGCGTGTACATCACCGGATCGTCAATGGTGGTTTCCACGTCCATATGGCCGAAATCCCGGCGGCGGTAGCGCTCCGTCAGGTGCATAGCCTCGCTGTGGGGATGACCAATTACATCCAGCCACGATTTATCGTTGAATCCGACTGTATCAACGACGAGCGTATCCGCTTCCCATTTGCCTACCGAGTAACCGAACCAGGACGGCGAATTATCCGCGGGGAGTTTGCGGCCATCGGTGTAAATCTGCCGCACTGCGCTGTCGTTCTCGAGCATGACAAGGATGACGCCGGGCGTTTGTACGATCTTGCTGACTTCGGAAACCATCGTGTCGAGCGGAATGCCGATCGGCAGGCAGGATTTGGAGGGAATCGAGTCCCGGCGCGTTTCCGCATAATCGCCGCTGCTTCGGGGCGCAGGGGCGAGGCTTCGGGTTGGAAATCGAGCAGAATGTTGATCGCGTACTTCGAAATGGTGTCGGTCTCCATGCCGGGCACCTCGATCTGGTCCACGTCCTTGCCGAAAAGGCGCTTCATTTCCGCAAGTGGAGTAGGCTGCACGTGCCAGACTCCGGAAAGGTCCGGCCGGCCTTCGCGTGTCCGCGGCGCCGGCGCAGCCAGATTCGGTTTGCCGTCGCGGTTTCGCGGCGTCTTGGGATCCCGATAATTCAGCCACTGCCCCTGCGCGCCAACGAAGGGGCAACTCAGCAATGTGAGAAACGCGCCGCGGCGGCCCCACGTGTATAGAACTCTACAGATCACGCTGACATTGTAGCGGTTTCCGGCAGGCCTGCCTGCTCGCGGCTGAGACCGGCGCCCGGCTGCCTTAGCGGGCGGCTGGCAAAGCAGCACCTTGCGTTTCTTCTCAGACACCGGCGGCAACCGGGGGCGCCTACTGATTGAGACGCTGCGCGCGCGTTGCCCGTTGCAGGCGCCTCGCGCACTCAGACCCTGCCGTCTTCCAGTTCGAGCCGGGCGCAGCTCACGCGTCAGTCGCGTCAGAAGAGCCGCAAGGTGTGCCAGCAAACCTCAGTGGGCGAAATCGGAGAGTCGTGTCACCGGGCGGCGAGCACGGGAGCTCTTACCTTCAGAAGGCGGCGAATGGCGGCGGAGACCTGCTCGGGGGACTGGTCGGCATCGATACGGCGCACGAACGACGAACCGTACCAAGCCAGCACCGGACCGGTCTGCGCCTGGTAGGCGGCCAGGCGCCGACGAATCACTTCCTCCCGGTCGTCCTCGCGCGTGAGTAGGGCGACACCATCCTGATCGCACTGGCCGGGACTGCGAGGCGGCTGCGAGAGCAGGTTGTAGATCCGCTTGCACATGGGACACTGGCGGCGGGCTGTGAGCCGCAGCAGCAGGACATCGTCGCGAATAGCCAGGTGAATCACCATGGGCTCGGGAAGGCCCCGGTTCCCCAGCAACTGGGTGAAGTAGCGCGCCTGAGCGACAGTGCGCGGATAACCGTCCAGCAGGAAACCGCGCGCGCAATCGCCGCGGTCAATGCGGCGCGCGACCATTTCATTGACGATTTCATCGCCGACCAAGCCGCCGGCCGCCATGACTGCCGAGGCCCGACGGCCCAAGTCAGTGCCAGCCTGGCATTCGGCTCGAAACATCTCACCGGTGGAGATGGCCGGAATGCCGCACCACTGGCTAAGCAAAGCGGCCTGGGTTCCTTTGCCGCATCCGGGTGGACCAAATAACAAAACGATCAAGCACGCCCTCCGTCACGAGCCCTAGCAATACAATGGCCCTTATGGAGTTTACCCTTGAAGCGGCAAACCCCCAATCGGCGCTTGTGTGCGTCAGTACCAGGGCGGTTCCAGCGGTCCTGGAACTTCTGCGGGCCTTATCGGCTGCGGGTGGGCAGACTTTAAGGCTTAGGCGTCAGGGCAGCCAGCAGGTTTCCACTCAGGCGTAGCAAATTCCACCGGGCGCGTTCGGCGTTGGATTGCGCATCGTAAAAAGCCATCCATTTACCGTTCTCGGCCACCCGGGCCTCTTCCACCTGGCGCAGGGTCGCCCGCCCCTCCTGCATCTGGGACAACAGGACTGAGGTTTGGTCGCGGGCGACATCCAGGTCCAGACGCGCCACTTCGGCCGCTGAATCCGTCTTGTTCAGGTCGCGAAAAGACTGCTGGATATCGCTGGCGATCCGGTTCCGCGTGGAGGCCAGTTCGGCGCGCAACCGATTGATGTCGATTTGAGCCTGGGCCATCTGGGCGGAAAGGCCCGGACCGGTGAGCAGCGGCAGTTGAAAGGAGGCCCCGATCTCGACGTTGTTGCGCTGGAAGCGCTGAAAGAACTGCTCGTAGTTATTGATCTTGCTGAGCATCGAATATTGGGCCACCAGATCGACGCGCGGCAGCCGGGCGGCCTGTGCGCCGCGTATCTCCAGGGTCTTGGCGGCGATCTGCGATTCGAGGCGGCGCAGTTCGCTGCTGGAGGCGAGCGCTCGGCGGATCACGTCCTCTACCGAGTCGGGCACCGCCGGCGGGGCGTGATCATCCGCAGTGGCGCGAACGCGATCCTGGGCGGTGTAGCCGAGCGCCATGGCAAGCGCGGTCTCGGCGGTCTCCTGATCGGCGGCCAGATCGCCGGCCACTTCGCGGGCGCGCGCCAGATTGAGATTTGCCTGCTTTTCGGCGAGCGGCAGCGCACGCCCTTCGCGCACCTGGGCTTGCACGGCTTCGAGCACGGTCTGGAGGCTGGCTGCGTCCTTGCGCGCCAGATCGCCGACGCGCGCGGCGCGCTCGGCATCCAAATAGAGAGTTGTGGTCCGGTACACGACTTCCTCCTGCTTGGAGGCTGTGCCGATTTGCGCGGCGCGGGCGTTCTCGCGCGTCTGCGCCACCATATAGCTTTGCTGCCGGTTGAACAGGAATTGCGTGACGTTGGCCTGAAAGATACTCGGAGCGGATCCTTCCAGGCTCATGGGGAAGCCATTGGTGTAGGCGAGCCCGCTGCCGACTACGAAACGGGGGGAAAACGGATCGCGCGCGACGCGTACCGCCTGACGCGCCTTGTCTTCGTCCATCCGGGAAAGGGTAATGTCGGGATTTTGCTTGAGCGCGGTGCCGACCGCCTGCCGCAAGGTCAGGGAAAACACTTCGGCATGCAGCCCGGACAAAAGAGCGAGCGAAAGGAATCCTGCTTTGAACATGCCCTCATTGTAAGAGGGTTCGCGCGCCCGACGAATGCCGGCGTTACCGCCGGATTTTGCGCGCTTCCACCAGGCGGCCGAATTCGGCGTCGTCCAGATACACGATATTCAGCCACATCTGCACCATGTCGTCGACGCTGCGCTCGCCGAAGCCGGCCCAGACGGAGGGATCCGGATTGCGCGGGTTGGCGGTGGTGTTGTCGTGGATGGCAATCATGTGCAGGACCGTGCCGGCAGGCAGGAGCGGAGCTTCGTCATCGGCGTAGATATAGTTGATGTGCCAGTTGAAATTGAAGTGATCGACCGAGCTGAGCAGGGTGGTGGTGTTATCGAGGTTGATGGCTTCGAGAGTCATGGCCTTGCCGCGCATGTGCATGTGCGGCTGGAAGGCATCGATGCGCGCGCTGCGGGGAAGACGGAAGTAGCCATCGGTGCGCACCACCGTGTTGGGAGGAATCTCCAACTCGTCATTCGGCAAGTTTCGGATGGCATAGGAACGCACCTGGTATTTCGGGACCTCGCCCTTGGGATAGAACTTGAAAGCGATGGTGGTCTTGTTGTGCTGCTCGGAGCCGACGGCAAAGTAGTGCATATCGAAACGCAGGCGCGTGCCGGCCTTCAGCAGGCGGCCGGTGTTTTCGGCGAAGATGTCACCGTATTTGCCGACGGCATATTCGTGAAGCTGCACGCCGGTGGCGGGCGTTCCGGCAGGGGCGTCGGGCTCAATCACGTAGACCACGGCGTGATGCACGATTTTAGGATTGCTCGGCTTGACCTCCATGGCCTTGATCCAGCGGTCTTCGGTAAGCCGGGTCTCGGCGAACTGATCGATCCACCAGTCCGGACCATTGGGGTACATGACGAAGTCTTTGTCGGTGGTGACAAGCAGGTCGGGCTTGCCGATGAACCATTGGCTGTCGGGCGGGAAGGTGAGGGACGGCGGCAGGTCCTTGGGATTGCCTTCGGGCGCGCCGCTATCGACCCAACGGGAGATGGTGGCGATCTCGATATCGCTCAACGAGCGGTCATTTTTGTAATGGCGGATACCGGCAGTCTTATCGAGGTGCCAGGGCGGCATGTCACGCAGGACCACGCGCTGCTTGATGGAACGGGCCCAGGGGCGCGCCTCCTGATATGTCATGAGGGACATGGGCGCCATGGTTCCGGGATGGTGGCAGGACTGGCAACTCTTCTGAAAGATGGGCGCCACGTCCTTGCTGAAGGTGACGGAGGTGTCAAGCGCGGCAGCGTGCGCGGCGACACCGCCGAGGACCAGAACGGAGAAACCGAGGGCAGCAGGGCACGTTCTCATTGAGCGCCTCCTTTGACGGTGACCTTCACCTGGGCATTGGTCCAACAACAGTGGTATCCGAAATTACCGGCGAGTTCGCCGGAGCCGTCATCGACGACGACTTGCAGGACGTATTCGCCGGGCTCGCTGAAATTCGCGATGACGGAGGCGCGGCCCTCTTCCAGCTTGATGCGCGCGGGATTGAAACTGACCGCGCCGGGACCGCGGTACTTGGTCCAATCGGCGGTCATGCCGACAGGCTTGCCGGCGCGGACGGGGAGGCCGTCATCGGCCGCCGATAGCGTTAGGGACAGCGGGCCGGGCCGGCTGAGGGTCTGCTCATGCGGTTCAACGGTGACGACCGGCGGCTTATTGGAATCAATCTGCTCGCTATTGCCGCCGCGGGTGGCGCGGTTGCGGTCAATCATCCAGACAGGCTTGAGCGAGCCGGCGACCTGCTCGGTCTGGCCGTGCGCGGTGAGCGTCCAAACCAGTTTCTGGTCGCCCCAATCCTTGGGGAGAACCACTTTAAATACATCTTTATGGCGGCGGATCTCGAAATGGGTGGGCTGACCGCGATCGCCGCCGGGATCGAACCGGTTATCGGGGCCGACCGGGAGATCGAGCGTCTCTTCGTAATTGCGGTTCATGTAGCCGAACCACATATTGAAGCTGCCGTCGGGATTGACATCGTAGCCTTCATAGACCGGAGCAACGCCCTGGCCCGACCAGTGGCGGAGCTGCACAACCTGCCCCGGCGCGGCAGCCGCCCACGCGAATGCGAACAATAGCGGATGCTTCCAGGTGATCACGACACTGGAAATTATAAGCTACGGGGAGGTGCTGCGCCAGCCATCAGGGTGCGGCCGGAACGCCGGTCAAGGATCACCGGCGGGCAACAATGGGAGCGGGGAATCGGCGCAGTGTTCGGAAATGGGATTGGGTTCGTTTGGCATCCCAGCGACGCGCAGCAAGAGGATGTTGTGAAGGGCGCGCTGATACATGAGGTGAAGGCGGGTTTCGTAGCGGTGAAGGAGGGCCAACTCGGCGGAGGCGGCCTGCTGACGGAAGGCGGCGGAGATGCGAACGACATCATCACCCGGGGGTTGGGCGGCTAGGGCGCCGGCGAGCAAAGCGTTTTCGATAGCCCAGGAGCGACGGAGCCGCCAATAGGCGGCGGCCATTTCCTCGATCATTCCCAATTCGACACCATCGGCGGGAGCGAAGCGATCGACATGCTGGGCGAGCACCTCGGCGAAGGTATCGAGGGATTCTCCGGGAAGGACGACGCAATCGGAAAGAAGCCCGTGGTGGATGGCGTTTTGGGAAGAGCGGCGCTTGCCTTCGGGAGTGAGCGGGCCGCGGGAGAGGGCGCCGTTGGCACGCGAGGAAAGAATTCGGCGTAGAGAAGACATAAAGGAAAAGAAAAAGTCAAAAGGGATTCGGAAAAACTCCGCTTAGCAATTCCAGGATAATCCAGTGGTTTCGAGGGGATGCGGAAGGAGGCTTTTGTTTCAGATGGTTACGGCAGAAAACGGGTCGTGACTGGACGTTAAGCAGGCCTGAAAATCGGGAATGGCGTGCTAGAGGTAGAGAATGTGGTGCGTGGAACACCGGGCGCCCCGGGAGCAGGACCGGCGGGCGGAACCGGAAGAGGGACCCAACGGAGAGTGGGATGAGAACGCAGTGGAATGGATCCGGCAGCGGCTGGGGCTGGAACCGGATGCGACGCAGGCGCGCGTGCTGGCGAGCAGGCAGAAGCGGGTGCTGCTGAACTGCACGCGGCAATGGGGAAAATCGACGACCACGGCGGCGAAGGCGGTCCATCACGCGTACACGCGGCCGGAGAGCCTGACGCTGGTAGTGAGTCCGAGCGCGCGGCAGAGCGGCGAATTCGTGCGGAAGGCGGCGGGGTTCGCGATGCGGCTGGGGGTTCGACCGAAGGGAGACGGGGATAACGAGATGTCGCTGGAGTTCCCGAACCGGTCGCGGATGGTGGGGCTGCCAGCGAGCGAAGCGACGATCCGGGGATTTTCGGCGGTCTCCCTGCTGCTGGTAGATGAAGCCGCGCGGGTGAGCGACGAGTTATACCTGGCGATCCGGCCGATGCTGGCGGTGAGCGATGGGGCATTATGGCTGATGAGCACGCCGTTCGGCGCGCGCGGATTCTTCTACGACACGTGGACGCGGGGAGGGAGGGAATGGATGCGGGTGCGGGTGCCGGCGCCGGAGTGCCCGCGGATTTCACCGGAATTCCTGAAGCAAGAGCGGGAGGCGATGGGGGAGCGGTGGTTCCGGCAGGAGTACCTGTGCGAATTCGTGGACTCCGGGAGCGGGGTATTCGGGCGGGAGCTGGTGGAGCGCGCGATTACACGCGAGGTGCGGCCGCTGGTGCTGAGGTAAGAGCGTGGGGGAGCGGCCATATTTCATCGGGCTGGACCTGGGGCAGAGCCACGATTTCACGGCGATCGCGATTGCAGAGCGGACCGAGCTAAAGGGCGAGTGGGACGCGCGGCACTGGGCGCACTTGAAGATGGCGGCGCTGGATCTGCGGTATCTGGAACGGGTGCCGCTGCGGACGCCGTATCCGGAGGTGGTGGAGCGGGTGCGGGCGGTGACGCGGTCGGGCGAACTGGACGGGCGGTGCCACCTGATCGTGGACGGGACCGGAGTGGGGCGGGCGGTAGTGGACATGCTGCGCGGGGCGGACCTGGGTTGTTCGGTGTGGCCGGCGGTAGTGACGAACGGGGAGCGGGAAACGCGGGCGGACGGGTATTTTCGTGTTCCGAAGCGGGACCTAATCATAGGGTTGCAGGTGCTCCTGCAGCGCGGGGGGCTGCGGATCGCATCGGGGATTCCGCTGGGCGCGACGCTGGTGGAGGAGATGGCGACGATGCAAGTGCGGGAGACGGGGTCGGGGCGGGAGCAGTATGGGGCGTGGCGGGAAGGGGAGCACGACGATCTGGTGTTCGCGGTGGCGCTGGCGTATTGGGGGGCGAAGCGGGCGCATCCACGGCTAGCGGGGGATGACGGGTATTGGCGAGCGGGGTAGGAAGAAAGAAGGCAAAAGGCAAAAGTGGGGAGGAAGAAGCGCGTTTGGCGGTGACGACGCTGAAATACCCGGCCCATATGGCTTGGATAGAGCACGCCGAGCGCAGTTCCTCAGCTCTGGATACGGGGAGGGATTTCAGCGGAGCGGCGTTTATTCCGGTTCAGGCGCAGCGGGATGGGCGATGAATGGAAGAACGAGCAGGAGCGAGGCTGCCGGCCGTTCTGGCGGGCCCGCAGCCGTTTTCGCGCGACGACCTTCTGAGCCATATCGATCCGGCACCCGACGAGGAGACGGAGCGGCTCGTGGCCGCGATTTACGCGGACCGGCACGCGGCCGAGGGCTCGTCGCGCGAATGAACCAAGTTGTCGTCGATACCGACGTCGCCTCGTTAGCGCGGTCCGCTTTCATCCGGCGTTCTTGAGGGCGTGCTCCAGAGCGCGCTCGGTAGCAGCCGGCGCCTGGGCGATGACGAGGAGGTAGGCGCGGACGGGCGCCGGGGGTTCGACGCGGCCT
>Ga0070734_10002937_pt1 | contig 19130 bp, 12 predicted proteins | sample Coa_R1_8_FD_66444 | JGI IMG/M metagenome (GOLD analysis project Ga0070734, IMG submission 66444) | Surface soil microbial communities from Centralia Pennsylvania, which are recovering from an underground coalmine fire - Coalmine... | ecosystem: Environmental > Terrestrial > Soil > Unclassified ... | reverse complement strand
GTTCTTTTCCTGCCATCACGCCATTATGGATGGGTGGGGGCACCAGATCTTTCTCGGCCATTTGCTGGAGGCGTATACAAGCATAAAATCCGGCAGGGCTCCTGATTTGGGAAAGCCCGATAACACGTATCACGAGTTTGTAAATCTGGAGCATGCGATTGGCCGCTCGGAACAGGCCGCGCAGTTCTGGAGTTCCTATTTATCGGGGGTGCAGTTTCCGCCGCTTCCGGGTTTTGTTTTGCCGGCTTCCGATGAGGCAAACGATCCAAAGATCGTATCTGTGCTTGAGCCGGATCAGAATGTGGCCCTGGAGCGGATCGTGCGGGAGCATGCCGTTTCCGCTCAGGCGCTGCTGCTCGCTGTCTGGCTGGAGGTTTTGCGGCGGTGGTCGGGAGATTCCGTTGTAACAACTGGGGCGATTTCCAACGGCAGATCAGAGTATCTCGTCGATCCTCTCTCGTCCGTGGGGCTTTTCTGGAATGTAGTACCCGTTGTTTCGCGCAAAGAATTGCCGGTGTTGCAGCAGGCGGAGGTTGTGCAGAAAGATTTGATAGCCGTTCAGCCGTATGCTTCTTATCCGCTGCTAAAGCTCATGGCTGGCAATGGTGGAGAGGAGCTTTTCTACTCGGCATTCAGGTACTTGAATTTCTGGAACGCGAAGCAGATTCCGAAGGAGAGCGGTCTGCGGTATCAGGGTTCCTATACCGTTGATCGTTACCCATTTGCGTTAACTTGCACTGCTGGGGTTATTCCTTCCGGGCGCTATCTTCAACTTGAATATGACCCGAAAGCAGTCTCCCTGGGATTCGCTGAAAATCTTCTCAACTCCTATAAAACTCTGCTGGACGAAATAACCCAGGCAGTGAAATGAGTACGCTGGCCTTTTCCTGGGAGGACAGCTTCTTACAGTCCACACGAAATCTGAATAGCTATAAGCGGTCATGAGGGACATTTCTCTGCAAGTGGAGCGAGATCCCACCCAGGTTCCGCTGATGAGTAAAGGAGATTGATGAAGAGTTTAGAAACTGTGGTGAATGAGCCCCGGTGAGCTGATAGGCCTCGAAAGTCGGCATATACCGCGAGAAACTAATCCTTCTGGATAGAAGTGTTTTGCATTATTCTAATTGGGCTGACTGAAGGGCCACTCGCGAGTTCATTCTGAGAATGATTTCGTGAGTGTGATCATAACGATAGGAGCACCTTCATGGAGACTTTACTTCAGGATGTTCGCTATGGTTTGCGCATGCTGGTCAAGAAGCCCACATTCGCGATCGTGGCTGTCCTGACGCTGGCTCTGGGCGTGGGAGCCAACACGGCCATTTTCAGCATCGTGAACGCCGTGTTGCTGCGTTCTCTGCCCTACCCCGATCCCGATCGTCTGGTACGAATCTTCTTTAACGAGCCCGGCGTAGGATTGCGGGGCGTTAGGTTTTCCAAGCCCGAACTGGATGACCTGCTGACGCGATCGGGTGTATTTGAAGATGTGAACCCGATCATTCAGGGTAGCGATAATTTCCCCGGCGACAAACAGCCCGAGCGTGTCGAGGCGGTTGTTAGCGGTTTCAGCTACTTTTCCATGCTGGGTGTGGTCCCGCAAATTGGACGGTTGTATGGTCCGCAAGACTTCGTGCCCGGTTCCGCTTCAGTGGTTGTGATCAGCGATGGCCTATGGCGCCGTGCCTATGGCGCCGATCCGAACGTTCTCGGCCGTACCATCCAGGTCGACGGTGATCCCATTACAATTATCGGGGTTCTGCCACGCGGATTTCGCCATCCTGGGCCGACGGTTTCCGGCGACGTGGAACTGTTTGGCGCCTCCGGGTTCAGCGCAGATCCCTTTCCACCGCCAAAGCGTGGTACCCGGTTTTTCAGAGCTGGAATCGGACGACTTAAGCCTGGCCTGACACTGGAGCAAGCTCAGGCGCAGCTCACTGCCATGGCTGCCCAATTGCGCCACGACTTTCCCACAGATTACCCACCGCAGGCGCAATGGACAATTGAGATTCAACCCTTGCAAGAAGCTTTGGTGGGCAAAGTTCGGCCCATGCTGCTGGTGTTACTGGGCGCGGTAATCCTGATCGTTTTCATCGTATCGTTGAACATTGCCAATCTCCTCCTGGCGCGCGCTTCGGGGCGGCAACAAGAGTTGGCGGTGCGGTTAGCCCTGGGTGCGAGCCGCGGTCGCATGGTGCGCCAGATGCTGACCGAGTCCATGCTGCTGTCGCTCATCGGCGGTGCTGCGGGAATCGTAACCGCAGTTGCTTCTTTAGGCTTCATCCTGCGCTTTGTGCCATCGAACCTTCCCCGGCTCAGCGAAGTACGAATCGATTGGGGGGTGCTGGCGTTCGCCCTGCTGATTTCCATTCTCACCGGCTTAGTGTTTGGACTTGCGCCAGCGCTTCATTCGACAAAAGGCGCGCTCTCCTCGGCCATTCGTGAAGGCAGTCGCGGGTCTGGCGACAGCGCTAAGACCGGCCGATTGCGGGATGTTCTAATCGTCTCGGAACTGGCATTCGCCGTCATACTGATGGTGGGAGGCGGCTTGCTGCTGCGCACGCTGCGGCATCTTTTGCAGGAAAATCCAGGCTTCAATCCAACTCAAGTTGTCACGGCAAACATGTGGCTAGGAATTCCCAGCGATCCGAAGGCGGACCCGTATGCCGGTATTCCTGGTAAGGCCCGCTTCAATCGTGAGTTGCTGCGGCGCATGAAGGCAATTCCAGGAGTGGAACTCGCCGCAATCACCTCGGCGCTACCGACCACCAATAATAACCCCAACGCAGCCGGTAGCTTAACGCTTGAAGGCTTCGCGATTGAAGATAGACCTGTCGAGTCCTCGCAGGACCTGCAGGCCGAGAAAATTCGGATAAGCCCCGATTATTTTCAGGTGTTACAGACGCCGCTCCTAAGCGGCCGCTCATTCACCGAGGGCGATGAAGACGGCAAACCGCTGGTTGGCATCATTGATGAAAGCACCGCTCGTAAGTATTGGCCAACCCAGGATCCTGTGGGCCGCCGAGTGCGGTTCGGAAAAGATCCAACCAAGCCATGGACGACCATCGTGGGCATTGTTAAGGATATCAAGAGTGACGGTCTCGACGTCGATGGCATTCCCCACATCTACGTTTCGACCTATCAAGACAACCTCCCGCTACTGAGCGTGGCGTTGCGGACGTCTCTGCCCGCGAACCTGCTCGAACCACAGATTCGGCGTGAAATCCAGAGCATTGATCCCGGCTTGGCGATATCCAATACTTTGTCTATGAATGACGTGCTCAATCGCTCGCTGGCTTCGCGCCGCTTTTCTGCCGGCCTGGTGGGCGGATTTGCCGGACTGGCGGTGCTTCTGGCCTCCATCGGAATTTACGGCTTGTTGGCTTATATGGTCGGCCAACGATCGCACGAGATCGGTATCCGCATGGCCCTGGGCGCGCGGCGGAACGACATTCTGAGAATGTTCTTACGCAAGGGGGTCGCGCTTGCCGGCGTGGGCATCGTTGCCGGAGTGGTCTTTTCTGCATCCACTGCTTCCCTGATGGCAAGTTTGCTTTATGGGGTGCGCCCCCATGATCCGGCTGTGTTTCTGATCGTGCCTCTGCTTTTACTTGCAGTGGCCGCGCTGGCTAGCTATCTTCCTGCACGCCGCGCGACGAAAGTGAACCCGATGATTGCCCTTCGCGAAGCATGAACTCACCGGCTTAGGGCCGGTCCATCAATGGCCAGGAAATCTTAATGCCATCTTTAACTTAGAGCGTTTCCTGAGTTGCTATAGCCCGACCAAGGCCTCCTTGTCCTGGCTTCAGCCATGCCGTTCAGTATGCTGAAATCTCCGGCCTTCCAGCCCTGCGGGCACTTCAGCGCCTGTGAACAGGCTACACCAAAGCGAAAAACGCTTTAGCGGGAACGCGCTTCTATACTTTGGCTGCTTATCTTGGTTTTTGTCGGTTTCTGGAAAATCACCCACAGAGTCCTTGCAATCCACAACAGAGGTTCATAATGTGCTGCGAAACTGCGCGGCTTGTTACAACTTGGAGCCTCTTTCATTGCAGTGATAGTTGATGGTCTATTCTCAGCCGCTTTCTGACGGAGGTGTCAAATGAACGCACAGTATCAGACGATTCTACAGCCCCAGACCGAACCGATCCAACGCCAGCCCCAACTCAGCATTCCGAGGTGGAACCCATTCCTCAAGATTGCCTTTCGATTCTCGATGGTATATTTGGGGCTGTATTGTCTTGCCACGCAAGTTCTCAGCGTCCTGCGCACCATTACCACGGCAGCGACAGTTAGCCCTCCCGATCTGGCCACTGTCTGGCCGCTGCGCCCCGTGATCGACTGGACCGCCACCCATATTTTCCACGTGAATGCGCCCCTGACCGTCTTCTGGGGCGGCAACAGCGCCGGCCCCGACTGCATTTTCGGTTGGGTCACGGCCTTCTGCCTGCTGGTGATCGCCACTGCCGCAACAGTCGTCTGGTCACCGCTCGACCGCAACCGGGAGAATTACGCTGAGCTGCATAAGTGGTTTCGGCTTTTCGTTCGCTTCGCGCTTGCCGCACACATGATTCTCTACGGTATGGTGAAAGTCATCCCGGTACAGATGGCGTATCCCTCATTGATCAGGCTGCTGCAGCCTTTCGGCACGCTCTCTCCCATGGGGGTTCTCTGGGCCGACATGGGCTCGGCCCCGGCTTATCAAATCTTCACCGGCTGCGTCGAAGTCGCAGGTGGATTGCTGCTGATCGTCCCTCGCACGGCCACCCTCGGCGCCCTGGTCAGCCTCGCTGCCATGATCCAGGTGTTTACGCTGAACATGACACACGATGTGCCGCTAAAGCTGTTTACCTTCCACCTCATACTGCTCTCCTGCTTTCTTTTGGCCCCCGACGTTCCACGCATGGTCAGATTCCTGTTGCTGCGCCAGACCACGTCGCTTTCCACGGAAGCGCAACTCTTCCGCAGCGTCCGGGCCAACCGGACCGCACTTGCCGCGCAAATCCTATTTGGTCTGTGGCTCGTAGGTGTGGCCTGCAACTACGCCTGGGGTATCTGGAATACCCGGGGCGGGGGCAGACCGCTCCCGCCGCTCTATGGCATATGGGAGGTGAAGCAGATGTCGATCGACGAACAACCACGCCCGCCGCTGCTTACTGACTCCACCCGTTGGCGGCGCGCCATCTTCGATGCTTACCCCGACGGGATGGCCTTTCAGCGCACCGACGATTCGTTCGTTCCTTATGTCGCCTCCGTCAATCTCCCGGACAGAACTCTCACCCTCACGAAGAGTTCCTTCAATCTCCAGGAGAGAACTCTCGACCTCACGAAGAGTGACGACAAGAACTGGACAGCGAACTTCACGTTCCAGCGGCCTGCCAAGGATCAGCTCATCCTGGATGGCCGGATGGACAATCATCAGGTGCATATGGAGCTTCAGTTGATCGACCGGAATAGTTTTGTACTGGTCTCAAGAGGTTTCCACTGGACCCAGACGTCCACCTTCGGCCGCTATTACCGTGACCCGCAAGGGAAGTAATGCCGGAACATTTCCAAGTACTTGTGGCTGTCGGATTACGTTGGGCTGCATAGGTGGTTTCGGCTTTTCCTTCGCCTCGCACTTGCCGGACAGATGATTATCTACCCTATGGTGAAAGTCATCCCGGTACAGATGCATTATCCCGCATTGACCAGGCCGCTGCAGCAGTGGCTGGACATTTCATTGGTGTGCGGAATTGGCGGTATAAATGCAATCCTTCAACTCCCATACCGGCTTGGTCGTTCCTTTGGAGCGAGAGAACGTAGATACTGACCGCCTCACCGCTTGCGGCTCGTAGCTTCCACTCAGCAGCTGTTCCCGGATCGCTGGCCAGTGCTGCTTCAGGTAGCCCGACGGAGCGATTCGGGCCCTTCCCGTCGAGCCTTCGGAGCTTCACTCCTCCCCTCATCGGTAAAGGCCAACAACATCTGGATCTGGTTTTTCTGCCGCTTGTCGCTCATCGAGTCCCGCCGACTACTTGCCGCTCCCTTCCGTTTGGGCCTTCGTCGCTTGCGCAACTACAATGCCCGCTGCTGACTTCTGCGTCGCGGTCAGAGTGAATCCCTTCACCCTCAGTCGCGATTCCGTGACACGCCGCAGACCTCCCGAGGTAAGTTCGACCGCCTTCAGCGCACAACCGCCGGATTTACCACCGGCCGCCTTGATGGATGTGGGCTTCGCGGTATTTTGCCCGCTCGCCCGCTGCCGTAGGCCTCTTCATCCGGTTTTTGTTCATCGGCTCGCGCCTTTGCTCCACGCTTCTTTCAGACCACGCCTCGCGACGACACCCTTGCGCTTCACTATCACTTCACCTCCATCAGGTTGTGAAGAGGACTTTCACCTCCAAGCTGTCGAACATGCTCGGCACACAAAATGAACCCGCCTTTAAAGGGCGGGTTGGAGAAAAGGTTTTCCGAACAGCATTACTGTCTAACGTGCGTGGTACTGAATCACAACATTGATCGAAGATGCAGGCGTCACACATCCTGTGGGCGGCACAACCGACAACCGCAGAGTACTTCCTGCGGAGTAATTTACTGAAAGCGGGCCGCTGTCATTTTCGTCAGCAGCTAGCACGAGCGTTTTCGTGCCGGCAGCAGTGCCATCACTTACCTGCAGAACGATGTTGTTGGTGCATCCTGATGGCGGGATCACAGCGTCCGCTTCAATACGAGTCAGCACGATGTCGTTCGCAGGTGTGAGCCTGGCCACGTTCGCTGAGTTTTTGGCAGCTTGTGGAAGATAGGCGTTCCAAACTTGGCTTCCGGCTGGCCCAATCGGCCACTGGGGGCCAATTCGTCCAATTGGTCGCAATTGGTCCTTGCAACCCTTGTGGTCCCTGGGGTCCCGGAGGCCCTTGCAGACCTTGAGACCCTACAGGACCTTGGGGGGCCAATGGGCCCTGGAGGTCCTGGCGTCCCCTGTTGCGCAACATCCGTTCCGTCCACGACAGTGACACTTGAGTCCCCTGCGTTGCAGACATATATCTTGTTTGGTCTACACGCGCCACAATCGCGGCTGCTCAAAGCGACAGCAGTCAGACTGGGCTAGATGCAATTGCATGAAGTGGCTGTACATCGGGAAGGAAAATACAAACTGGTCAGCGCCAAAACTCGTAGCTGGGAAAGAGCGGAGCAAAAAGCACTTGTAACCGGTGTCGGATGGGCGCTGCTGTATGCGCACTCTGATTCAGAATCGAAGTGGAGCCAGGTTGTGGGCAACATTGTTTCTGAGTGAACACAAATTTTGGGTCTGGTCTGCTCACGAAAAAACTGATTGAAGCGGGATCGAAAGAAAGCGATCAGAGCAAGTGAAACGTGGCTCGCGCGAGCACGTTTCTCTCGTGGTTACACTTAGGTTTCCTTATTGTTGGCCTGACCTGGGTAAAAGACAAAGCTATTGCGGTACCAAGGTTAATTCATGAGTTTTACCTTTGGCCACTGCGATATCCGAGAACGCCATGGGGAAAGCGAAACCCTCATACCACGCTCGCCATTGGTCCATGTAATGAGGACTGAAAAGCTGTCCCGACTGCCCGGTCAGGAGATTGAAATTACTGGCATCAAGATTGGCAAGATCCACCGTCATTCGCTCGGAAGGCCCAAATCTGCTGCCGGTCTGTTTCACCGTGTATTCATCGCCCGATTGAGGCACGATGTCAGGACCACTCCAGCGATTCAAGATCGGGATTTGGCCAAAGAGTGGATGCTGCACGCGCAATAGGACCTGACCTGCCCACTTCCAGGATGCCAGGTCGCCAGGCGCATTCTTTTGAGTCACAGTTTTTTCTACTGCGGCCGTCAGCAAATCTTCGTAAGTCGCGTACCCGTCCGGCAACCATCGGCGTGGCTCCTGGCGCAAAATATTCTCCAAGGCTACGGAGCTCATTGACCAGTGATAGTGAGTCCATCCCATATCAATATCTGCGGATTGCCCGTTCGCTGGCCCCAGTTTGGGTTCAAGCAATAATTGCAAAAGTTGTTGCCTCGCCTGCGTAATCAACGTTGGCGCAGCTAAATCAGGAGAAACCCAGCCGTTCCATTTTTGCATCAGCTCTGATGCCTTGCGCGCGCGGGCAGAGGCTTTGGGAGAATGGCTGACGGCGGAAACGAAACGCTCTCCGCAAAAACGATCGAAAACCGAATAGGTATCAGCCTGCAACTTCAGCATGTCCTCAGCCGCAAACTTTTCTTGTGAGTTCAGGACGTCATAAATGCGCTCGGTCCGGTAAGGCGGCCCCCATTGCGTGCTGATACTGTACACATATTTATCTGGGGCGATCCGTCCATTTGCCGTCGCAATGACCCCTGACGGAGGATCGTAAACGCTGGGCAGCTTGCCAAAAGGAATATACCCTGCCCACTCATGGCTATTGTCGCTTCCGTTCACCGGAAGCGAACCATCTCCCGAGCGGCGGAGAGGAATATGACCGGCTGCTTGATATCCAATGTGGCCATCCACGTCGGCATAGACTATGTTTTGCGCAGGACCGGAAAAATGAGATAGCGCCTGGCGAAATTCCGGCCAGTTCTGCGCAGCATCCATATCGAAAAAAGGCACTGTGACCGGATCATCATAGACGCTCCACTTTAGAACAACCGTGCGCTTTTCATGCGGTATAAGGCCGGTGATCACCGGGCCGTGTCGTGTAAGCATTACATCGAAAACCACGCTCGGCTTGCCTTTTACCAGGATCACTTCACGTCGCCTCTCCATCGGCCTCCAACCGTCAGGAGTTTGGTATTCGCCGTCTGCTCTCACGTTTTCCACGAAAACATCTTCCACATCCGGCTCAAGATTCGTGAATCCCCACGCAATTCGCCGGTTATGCCCTACCAGAACATAAGGCAATCCTGGCAAAGTGAACCCTGCCACATCGAACCCAGGCTCACCGTTCCCAGCGCGAATTTCCAGTTGGGCTTCATACCAGGTGTTCGGAATTTGGAGTCCCAAGTGCATATCATTAGCAAGTAACGGCTTGCCGGTTACAGTATGCCTTCCTGAGACCACCCAGTTATTGGAGCCAGGAACAAAGACATCCTCTGGTGCCGGCGAAGCTGCGTGAACCTGGCCGCCAACAGAATTATTGCTGGATGGATTTGCGTCAGCGGGTAAAGATAAATTACTTTCTGTGGCCACACCTTCGTCCACACCTGGAGGATGGTCACGCCAGGAGGAATTGGGATACAGATCCACGGCAAGTTCCGGCCCCAGTTTGGAAGCAATCTCTTCCCTTGCCAGTTTCGTGGCAAACAGACCATGATTCAACGCTTCACTCATAAGAATTCCGCAAAGCAGCGAATCTATTCCGGTCCACGGCTTTGGAGAATAACGCAGCACCCGAAACTCAATCGGCAGATTTTCGCGGTGACTTTCAAGGAAAGCGTTTACACCTCGTGCATAGGCCTCAAAGTGGGAACGATCGCGCATTGAAAGCGCCTGCCACGAACGCTCCGCGACCTCGCGCAGTCCAAGGATCCGTTGTTCTTTGTCGCGATCAAGCAAAACAGAGCCGACAGCCTCGGATGCAGTGCCCCCAGCCAGACGCCGGGACAAATCCATCTGCCAAAGCCGATCCTGGGCCGTCACATAGCCTTGTGCAAAGAACAAGTCTTCGGCGTTCTCGGCCACAATGTGAGGTACGCCTCGCGCGTCGCGAATCACCTTGGCTTCTGTGAAAAGCCCTCTGACCGAGACTTTGCCGTCCATCTGGGGCAAGGCTTGGTGGGCGGTCCAATAGAACCATGTTGCACCGGTACAAATAATCAACACTAAGCCTATGATCAAAACAGCCGTGACCCGCAGAAATTTCGGGGCTCGCGACTTCGGAGCAGGCCCAGAAGCCGCGTCATCCGTGTGGTCAATGGGAAGCACAGCGCGGGACTCAGCTTCTTGTTTTGAAAGTGGAGTGACAGTGCGCAACGTAGGCTTAGAAGAATGGGAATCGTTCGACATGGTGGATATGCCTTGGGTCCTCTGCCATTAAGCTGAAGTGTTAAAGCGGCGCATCATAGCGGGAAGATTTTCGAAATGAAATCCGTTCAATCAGCATGGGAAGCATGCGTGGCCAGGGCCTTGACCACATTGTACTGATTGTGAGGTTTGCTTTGGTTCTTCTTCTATCAGGCAAGCCAAAAATGGCGGCCTTGACTAGCGGGTCAAGAAAAGATCCAAAAGATCGTTCAGATCATGAGCTGTCTCGCGGTTTATTGATGTTGCGCATCCTCTTCCATCTTCTTGCGCAAACTGAGAGGACGCATATCAGTCCAAACCTCTTTTATGTACGCGAGGCATTCCTGCTTTGAACCCGTTTTTCCCGCTGCACGCCATCCCAGTGGCATCTGTTTGTAGTCAGGCCAAATCGAGTACTGCTCTTCATGATTGACGACAACGTTGTAGACAGTCGTATCTTCTTGATCATCCTTGTACATTGCTTTTCTCCTGTATCGTTTGATATTGGAACAGCGTTGAGATCCGGTCAAAACGCCAACTGCGGCTCTTCACCAATTGCCCTATGCCGTTACGCAAAAAATTCCACACAAATTACTGAAAAGCCGCAACCTGCAATGAATTCTTTGAGGGCTTGTTCCGAAGTTAGATTTCGGTCAAACCCAATGACCACTGCCGCTTCTGGATAGCTGGCTCGGGCTCGCACGATGCCTTTCTGTTCTCGCAGCATTACTTCAAGACCTGTGGCGCAGGTTACGCACGTAAACCCCTTCACCGTATAGAGAACGTTTTCGTTTTCAACCGGACCAGCCTTGGCCAGCTTGTGGATGGCCAGCGGACCCGCTCCTGCCAGTCCAAAGCCGGTTGTGATACTCATGACACGGGTGAGGAATTTTCTTCTGTCCATTTGAGTTTTCTCCTATTCCGCCTGCGCGCTGCCAGGCTCGTAGCGCCAGGCGGTCTTGATGCTTGCCTTATCAGAAAAACGAAGATCCACGTACTCCTCGAATTCAATTTTCCTATCAAGTACTCCGGTTTCGATCATCAGATCGCGTACCAGATCGAAATCCGGCTTGCGAGGTGCGAGTGGGGTGTACACCACCCGGTCCAATGGCTTGGTGAGCGCCCAGCGCAGCAGCGCTGGATTTTGGTTGTAGTAGAAGCGTCCTACAAAATCAGCCGCATTCTCGCGATACGGCTTCCCTTTTTCCAGCCACAGCCCGGAACGCGCGATGCCATCTACCAGCGTTTGCACCGCTTCCGGACGCTGGTCGATCACATCCTGCCGCACCACCAGGACACAGGACATATAATCAGGCCAGTACTCCCGGGCCTGAAACAATATCCGTCCAAATCCACCCATCTCTGCTTGCGACGGAAACGGCTCACCCATGGAAAACGCATCGATGGCGTGTGCCGCCAGCGCTCCTGCCACATCCGGCGGAGCCATTTCCACCATCTTGATTTCTCCTGGCTTGATCCCGAACTTCTTCATCGCGCGGAACACAATCAGCCGCTCATCGGAAAACCGGCTCGGGATCGCAATGATCCGGCCGCGCAGATCTGCAAACGTCCGGACGGGACCGTCCTTTTGCACCACCACCGCGCTGCCGTAGCGATGTCCCAGGTAAACAACTTTGATCGGGACACCTTGTGACTTCAGCGCAATTGCCAGCGGCGCCACAATGAATGCCGCCTGCACCTTATTGGAGATCAGCGCCTCTTTGATCTCTGGAAATCCTTGAAACATCTTGGGCAGGAAAATTTCTCCACCCGTGGAGAATTTGGAGATATAGTCGGTCACCGGACACGCCAAGTGGCAGGTAACCGGGATGTAAGCGACAGTAAACTTTCGTTTTTCCGGCGGCAGGTAGTCGTTCACAATGGATGTCCAATCGACATTGAGATAAGCATGAAGTGCTGAAACCAGCACCAGCCATGCGAAGACCAGAACCGGAACTTTCTTTTTAAAAATCATTCAGAAACCCCCACCGAACCGACCTGAGCTTCTCCAGGCGGCGAAAGCCTGTATCCAGGGCCAGTCCCGTCAAACCAATCAAGATCATGGCGGCTACCACCAGGTCATATCGCTTTCCGGAGTTGCGCGAGTCGATTACCAAATAACCAAGGCCCGAATCCACAGCAATCATCTCCGCCGCTACCACGACCAGCCATGCGATTCCCAGCGCGATGCGAAGCCCCACAATGACCTGGGGCAGCACCGCGGGAAATACCACCTTCACAATCAGCTGGGCAGAGGAGAGCCCAAAGTTGCGTCCGGCCCTGCGATACATTGAAGGAATATTGCGTACCCCATTCATGGAAGCAACTACAATCGGAAAGAAGGATGCAAGAAAGATCAGGTAAATAGCCGCTACCTCACCCACACCGAACCAGACGATGGAAACGGGGATCCATGCGATAGGACTAATGGGCCGCAGCATTTGTATGACAGGATTTACTACAAAAGCCCATCCTGGATACCAACCGAGCAGCAGTCCAGATGGAATACCCAGGACAACCGCTGCGAAGAAGCCGACTCCTACGCGCCGCAGCGAATCAACCACGTAATGGTACAGCAGACCTTTCCTGACCAGCTCTGCCATGCCACGCTCGACGTCCAGAGGTGATGGGAACACCTTTGTAGCTGTCCACTTCACCGAGAAATGCCACAATACGAGAAATACGCCTGCCGTAAGCAACGGCCATATATATCTTTCCCACTTCTGGGCTTGTCCCATGGCCCTCATACTTTATGCGCCAGGCCTATCTGTTCAAAGATGCCGTCGCGCAACTCCAGATACCGTGGGGAGCTGATGTCACGAGGATGAGGAATATCAATCTCAACAATCTGCTGGATCTTTGCCGGCCGGGTGCTCATTATCACCACGCGGTCGGCAAGCTGAATCGACTCTTCGATGTCGTGCGTAACAAGAATGACGGTTTTGCGTTCGGCTTCCCAAATGCGCAGCAATTCTCTCCGCATGATCAGGCGCGTGATGGAATCCAGCGCGCCAAATGGTTCATCCAGAAAGAGCATATCGGGATTCACAGCCAGCGCGCGGGCAACTTCGACCCGCTGCTTCATCCCGCCCGAGAGCTCCTGTGGATAGGCCTTCTCAAAGCCCTGCAGGCCCACGAGCTGGATGTAGTGCGCAATGCGCTGTGCGCGCTCCTGCTTTGAAAGCCGGAACAGCCCAAAGCCGATATTGCCTTCGACCGTGAGCCACGGAAACACACCTCGCTCCTGAAAAACGAAGATGCGGCGCGGATCAGGACAGCGGACTGCCTCATCATCAATCCACACCTGTCCGCCGGTGGGAGAAATAAATCCCGCAATGATGTTCAACATCGTGGATTTGCCGCAGCCTGACGGGCCCAGCAAGCAGACAAATTCTCCATCGCCAACTTCCAGATCAATATGCTGCAAGACCTGGACCTTATGGCCGTCCCCGTTGAAGACCATGTTAACGCCTTCAGCCCGCAACTTCGTCTTTAGCGCACGTCCTTTCTTGACCGCACGCTCGGTAAAAATCGCTTCTATCATTGCTAATCCTCGGAATAGCCCCATTGCAGAGATTTGATCTTTTCCAAAGACCTCATGCTGATGTCCAGCATCAAGCCAATTACTCCAATCATGGCCATGCCCGCCACCACCAGGTCATAGCGATTTCCAGCATTGCGGGCATCCACGATCAAGAACCCCAGTCCCGAATTCACAGCGATCATCTCCGCCGCCACTACCACCAGCCACGCAATACCCAGCGTAATCCGCAGGCCAATAATCAACTGGGGAGCTACCGCGGGAAACAAGACTCGATATACCAACTGCGCCTGACTCAAGCCAAAGTTACGGCCGGCATTGATATAGACCTGGGGAATGCCGTTGACCGCATTCATGGCCGTCACTGTGAGTGGCAGCAAAGATGCCAGAAAGATGAGAAATATTGCCGCCATATCGCCAACGCCGAACCACAAAATGGAAATCGGAATCCAGGCAAGCGGCGAAATCGGACGTAAGATCTGGATCAGCGGATTCAAGGCCATTCCCGCCCTCTGATACCAGCCAATGGCAAGCCCAAGGGGAATCGCCAACAAAGCCGCCATGACGTAACCCCAGGTAACCCGGAACAATGAAGCGACAATATAATTCAGCAGTAATCCGCGTTGCGCGAGTTCCACGATACCGGTGACCACAGCCAACGGCCCAGGCAACATATGAAAGCTCTGATACTCTGCCCCAATATGCCACGCCACCAGCAACACTGCTATGAGCGCGACCGGCCTTAGACGCACTAAAAGATTCATCGCTGGTATGGTCTCTGCCATTCCACCTCGCCTTCAGTAAAGCTCAACATGTCAAGGTTCGCTTTGATCGCCGAGTAGCTTGATTTTCAACTGCGGAGGTGTATCGTTGGATTTTCGTCAGTTCCAGGTTCAACGATAGGGGACGAGCGTTCACTCGATGAAACTAACAGCCCTTCTTTGAGCCATAGGACCCGATCAGCGATGTGATAGTACGTTTCGTCGTGGGTCACCGCTATTATCGTTGTACCTTGCCGTTTCATGCGCGGCAGGATAACTTCATAAAAGTAACGCCGGAATGCCGGGTCCTGATCGGCCGCCCATTCATCTAGAAGGCATATAGGTTTCCCTTCTGCTAACGCGACCAGCAGAGCCAGCCGTTTTTGTTGGCCACGGGAAAGTTCGCCACAAATAAACTCATCGGGGCCGACCTTCACCTTATCCGCCAGGTGGAATTCATGGAGATAGCCTCGGGCGCGCTCTGCCACTTCAGGCTGTGCTAATAGCGGGAGACACCGAAGCAAGGTGAAATCCTGAAAAACGGCGGAGAACAATTGCCGGTATTCCGGCATCGTTTTCTCATCGAGCGCCGTCCGATCAAGATGGATCGTCCCCTGGGTGGGGCTGTACAGTCCGCACAACACTTTCAGTAGAGATGTCTTGCCAACTCCATTTCCTCCCGCCAAGAAAAGAATTTCTCCCCGGTAAATGTCCAGTGACACGGGGCCCAGTCGGAAGGGGGTGTTTCCGTTCTGGCGGTCGTAACAATGCATGACTTCGGTCAGCCGAATATACTTGAATGAATCAGCAGCCTTTGATGATGGATCATGCTGTTGTTCATTCCCTGCTTCCACCTGGAGGCCAATCTGATGAAGGTGCTCCATTGCAACGCCCGCCCTGCGGATCGTCGGAATCATGCCGACAATCGTCTCAACCGCACCCTTCATGAACAGAACACTTAATATGGCTGTTGATGCTGCACTCCGGCTTACACCGTACCAGCCTCCCTCGGGAATGGTGAGGAGTATGGCGATCACAATAAAGTAGGCAGTGTATGAACAACCGGAAGCCACACTGTACCGTGTAAATGCCTTGAATCCATCACGGTTGGATCGCTCAGCATAAGAGCGAAGGTCAGATAAGATTGTCTGGTGCTTGGACGAGTCCAATCGAAGCTCTTTGCTCGCAGTCACCAAAGTATTGGCTCTGGCCAGCACTTCCTGCTGAGCATCCCTGGCATGAACAAACAAGTGTGTCGCGCTTTGTGTCAAGCCGAGATAGATAACCACCGCAATGCCGATAGAAATCCCTACAAGGGCGAATGCCGGCGGACAGACAAAGCACAAATAGGCAAGCACACTTATCGTGAGAAAGACATTGGTGGTAATCGCCGGCAACACTCCCCCCAACGATGAAATCGTCGCAATGTCATCCACCATCGCCGAAAGCACCGCGGCCGGGCCAACCGCTTCGAGGGCCTTTTGGCTCATTGCCGCAATCTGCCGCGACAATCTCACACGCAGATTGTAAGCACTGTCCTGCATCATGCGGGTCAATGAGATTTCCGCCGCGCTGCGCGAGATGAGGAGAATTCCACACAGCAATGCAAACCACAACCTCTTGTTCCCGGCCGCAGTCTGCGTTTGCATTGCGTCGGCTGTAACTTTCAAAACCAACACGTTGACCGCGGAGACCAATAGGCTCGTGACAATGCATACGGCCAGCATCCAGCCGGAAAGCTTAACGAGATGGGTCCAACTCCGGATCAGGGAACGGGCTCGTGTCTTGTACGTCAGCATCGTCGGATCGGGCTCTTACCTGCCCGCTCTGTCACTTACGCGAAAGTTGATTGCTAATCGGCTGAGAGTTGTGAGATCGCTTCTGACAGCGCCGCCACGGTAGGACCTTCAAAGAGTTTTCGCAGCGGCACCTCTGCTTTGATGGCAGAGCTGATTTTAGATATGAGTTTCGTTGCCAGCAGAGAGTGTCCGCCGAGTTCGAAAAAATCATCTTGAATGCCGACTCTATCCAATCCGAAAAACTCTTCCCAGATGGCTGCCAGCTGTCTTTCGAGGTCATTTCTAGGTGCAATGTAAGCTTTCGCCAACAACGGGCGGGTATTTCTCAAGGAAGTGGGGCCGGAAGCCGATTGAGAGTTGTCCGGTAAAGATCCGGGGTTCGACCAGATATTGAGCCTGTCGTTTAGATTTCCCGTCGCAACCACGATCTGCCCGCTTCCGCAATTCTCCAGGACAAGCTCGGTCGCTTTCATCGCTTCTTCGCCGGTCATTGCAAAATCGTCCAGACTCGTATGAAATTGCGTCAGTTGCTTCGTTTCTTGAGGCCAGTGGTCCCACGCTGCGCTGATCCACCGCGTTCCTCCACCATCCGCGGCCTTTTGGTTGGCAAATGCGTCCATAAAAGCGTTAGCCGCGGCGTACGCGGCAAATCCCAGGCCGCCAAGTACCGCTGCATTAGACGAAAGTGCCAGCACAAATGGAATATCCTTGTCGCGAAGAATCCTGTGCAGCACATACATGCCGCGGACCTTTGGGCGCGCCTGTATCGCGAATGCTTCAGGATTCAACTCGCGAATCGAGCAAAACACCGTGGGACCATTCGTGATGCCAGCTGCGTGTATGACTCCGTCCAATACACCGAAACGTTCATAGCAGCGCTCGATGCTGGCTCGCATCGCCTCATAGTCAGCTACATCGGCATTGAGGATCTCCACCTCGCTTTCTTGTTCCAGGGCGATGAGCGCGCTTATCCGCCGCGATACAAGATCGTTAGATTGCCGTTCCAGAATATCCGGCCATTCCACCCTGGCAGGCAGCGTCGAACGGCCCACCAATGCAAGTTTTGCCTTCCATTTTGTCGCAAGATGCTGCGCGATCATCAACCCTACGGCTCCAAGACCGCCAGTAATCAGATAGACACCACCCGGACGCAACGGATTGTTCGCGTGATCTCCTGGCTGAAGTGCCGCCTGCTCGAAGTTTTGCAGCCACCGATTGCGGCCGCGGTACGCTATGAGCGAATCCATCTGGCTGCGACTCACTTCTTTCATGAGATGATCGCAGACTTGCAACTGCCCTGCTGGTGTTTCCGCTGTTTGGACGTCGATGACGCTGCAACTCAGGCCATCGTGCTCCTGCTGTGCAATTCTGCAAATCGCCAGCAGTCCAGACTTTTCCGGAGCAAGTGTGTCTGAACTTTCGACTGAGACTGACTTTGTCGCAACCACCCACAGTTTTTGTGCAGTCCCTGATGCTTTTGGGGCGAGGGTCTGAATCAGGCAAAGCAAGCTATAGACGGTTTGAGATTGATACTGTTCGAAGGCAATCTCTTCTGGCAGTTTCTCTGCGCTCTCCGTCGCCCACAGGTGAATGATGTTGCGGTGGGGCTTGCCAGACTCACCAATCACTTCAAAAAGTTCTTTATAGTCGGAGAGACTTGCGGGATCAATGCTGAAACGATTTGTGCCCCGTTGCTTGAAACAAGCGCCCTTCGCAACTGCAATCACTTCCTGTTGTTGATGCTCAAGGCGACGAACGAGCTCCCACCCAAGTCCCTCCTCGTCAACGAATACGATCCAAGCTCCAGCTGCTTGTAGGTTCCCTGCCGGGATCGGGAGCAAATTTGAAAGTTTCCACGAAGGTGTCCAAAACCACTCGAAAACGTTCTTGTTTTTGGCTACTTTCGGCAATGCAGCTCTGGACTCCGCGGAGCGAGGATGAGAGGCGGGATGGATCCAGTAGCGTTGGCGCTGGAAGGGGTAGGTGGGCAGGGGAATCCGACGCCGCCGTTCGCCGGCATGAAAGCCCGCCCAATCGATCTTCGTTCCCGCTTCCCACAGCCGCCCCACCGTGCTCAATAGGCTCCGCACTTGTGAGCTACGATCATCCCCGGGCAGCGTCGACAGCAGCAGCCGCGCTCGCCGCGCCTCCGGCTGCCTCATCGCCAGCCGCCGCAACGTTTGCCCCGGCCCCACCTCCAGCAGCACTCGCCCGCCTTCCCTTAAGATCGTTTGCAGTCCTTCATCAAACCGTACCGGCGCACGCATCTGTTTCACCCAGTATTCCGCCGTTTGCGCCTCCTCCTCCCCTATCCAGGTCCCGCTCACGTTCGATACAAACGGAATCCGCGGCGCCCTCATCTTCACCTTTCTCACCTCCTCCCCATACGGCCCCAGCGCCGGCTCCACCAACCCGCTGTGAAACCCGTGCGACGTCCGCAAGCGTTGGCAGGTCACTCCCTGTTCCCGCAACTCCTGCTCCAGCTCCATTATCTCTTCCTTCCCTCCCGCCACCGTGCACAACTCCGCTCCATTGATCGCCGCCACCGTCATCCCTCCTCCCATCCATCTCTCCACCTGCTCCGCTGCAAGCGAGATCGCCAGCATCCCACCCGGCGCCGTCGCCTGCATCAGCCGTCCTCGCTCCGCCACCAGCCTCAGCCCTTCCTCCAAGCTCATCACCCCTGCCACGATCGCCGCCGTATACTCCCCCAAACTGTGTCCCAGCAGCGCTTGCGGCTCCACTCCCCACGACTTCCACAACTGGCTCAGCCCATATTCCATCGTCACCAACAACGGCTGCGCCAGCCACGTTTGCTCCATCTCCTCTGCTCCCTTTCCCTCTCCTCCTCTCTCCTCTCCTCTCTCCTTCAGATACTCCTTCACTTCCATTCCCAGATACGGCCGCAATATCTCCGAGCATTCCTCCACGCTCCGCCGATACACCGCTTCCCTGCCGTACAGTTCCCATCCCATCCCCACCTGTTGCGCCCCTTGCCCCGGATACAAAAACACCACCCCCGGCTCATTCGCCCCTTCCTCCCC
>Ga0070734_10002936_pt1 | contig 19130 bp, 17 predicted proteins | sample Coa_R1_8_FD_66444 | JGI IMG/M metagenome (GOLD analysis project Ga0070734, IMG submission 66444) | Surface soil microbial communities from Centralia Pennsylvania, which are recovering from an underground coalmine fire - Coalmine... | ecosystem: Environmental > Terrestrial > Soil > Unclassified ... | reverse complement strand
CTGGAGGCCGACGGCTCGGTGACCCTGCTCGGCCGCGGCAGCACCTGCGTGAACACCGGCGGGGAGAAGGTGTTCCCGGAGGAGGTGGAGGGCGCGCTGAAGTCCTGCCCTGACGTGTTCGACGCGCTGGTCATCGGGGTTCCCGACGAACTTCTCGGGCAGCGGGTGGCCGCCCTGGTGCAACTGCGCGAGGGCCGCGCCGCCGACCTGCCCGCTATCGAGGCGCACGTCCGGGAGCAGATCGCCGGGTACAAGGTGCCGCGCAGCATCTGGCTGGTCGACACGGTCAGCCGGGGCGCGGCCGGCAAGCCCGACTACCACTGGGCGCACCGGCACGCCGCCAGCCACCCGGCGGACCTGGCTCAGCCGGCGCCGTCCCCACATCCGGCGCCCTGAGGAGTGCCCGTGCGGACGTCGCTGTGCCCACTGCTCGGGATCGAGCACCCCATCGTCGGCTTCTCCCCGTCCGAGCACGTGGCCGCCGCCATCAGCCGCGCGGGCGGCCTGGGCGTGCTCGGTTGCGTCCGCTTCAACGATCCTGCCGACCTGGACAAGGTCCTGGACTGGATGGACGCCAACACCGACGGCAAGCCCTACGGCGTCGATGTGGTGATGCCCGCCCGCGTGCCCACCGAGGGGGCCCCCGTCGACCTGGGCTCGCTGATCCCGGACGGGCACCGGGACTTCGTGGAAAACACCCTGCTCAAGCTCGGCGTGCCGCCGTTGCCGGATGACTCTCCGGCCGGCGACGGCGTACTCGGCTGGCTGCACTCGGTGGCCCGCCAGCACGTCGAGGTGGCGCTGGCTCATCCCGCCCGGCTGATTGCCAACGCCCTCGGCCCGCCGCCACCTGACGTCATTGCCCGTGCGCATGAGCGGGGAATGCTGGTGGCGGCGCTGGCCGGGAAGGCAGACCACGCCCGTGGTCACGTGGCCTCCGGCGTGGACATCGTCGTGGCCCAGGGGTACGAGGCGGGCGGGCATACCGGCGAGATCGCCAGCATGGTGCTGATACCGGAGATCGTGGACGCGGTCGGCGCGGAGGCGCCGGTGCTCGCCGCGGGGGGAATCGGCTGCGGCCGCCAGATCGCCGCCGCGCTCGCCCTGGGCGCCGTCGGCGCCTGGATGGGCTCGGCCTGGCTGACCACCCAGGAGTACGCCATCACCTCGGCCGCGCCCGCGTTGCGGGACGCGCTGCTCGCGGCCACCTCGTCGGACACGGTGCGGTCGCGGATCTACAGCGGCAAGCCCGCGCGTTTGCTGCGCAACCGCTGGACGCAGGCCTGGGCGGAGCCCGGCGCGCCCGAACCGCTGCCCATGCCATTGCAGAACCTGCTGGTCAGCGAGGCTCACCAGCGGCTGATGCGCTCCGGCAAGCCAGACGTGGTGCCGATGCCGGTGGGCCAGATCGTCGGCCGGATGAACGAGGTGCGCTCAGTATCCGAAGTCATGTCGACGCTCGTCACCGAGACCGACGAGACGTTGTCCCGCCTCGACGGACTGCGCTGACCATGACCCCATCTTCGTGATGGGTGGCTGGCCGGGGCGGTCCCCTGGCCGGCACAATCGGTGACGACGCGGGAGGCCTGAGATGAAGATCGCGACCACCGTTGGCTACTGGAGTTCCGGCCCGCCCGGCGACGCCGAGCAGTTGTTCACCACGGCCGACGAGCTTGGCCTGGACCAGGTATGGACGGCCGAAGCGTATGGCAGCGACGCTTGGACGCCGCTGGCATGGTGGGGTTCGCGAACCGCCCACGTGAAGCTGGGGACCGCCATTTCCCAGCTCTCGGCGCGGCCGCCCGCGACCCTGGCGATGGCGGCGATGACCATGGACCACCTGACCCAGGGGCGGGTCCTGCTCGGCGTCGGCACCAGCAACCCGCAGGTGGTCGAGGGCTGGTACGGCCAGCCCTACCCGCGGCCGCTGGAGCGCACCCGGGAGTACGTGGCGATCCTGCGCACGATCATCGCCAGGGACGAGCCCGTCGTCTACCACGGCAAGCACTACCAGTTGCCGTATCCCGGCGGGACCGGGCTCGGCAAGCCGCTGCGGTCGATCCTGCACCCGTACCGTAAGGAGATACCTATCTACCTGGGGGCGGAGGGCCCGAAGAACGTCGCGCTGGCCGCCGAGATCGCCGACGGCTGGAACACGATCTTCTTCTCGCCGAGCATGAACGGCTTCTACGCGGCGGCGCTCGCGGAGGGTTTCGCGCGCCCCGGCGCCCGGCACGCCGCCGAGACGTTCGACGTGGTGGGCGGGCCGATGCGGATCATCGTTGACGATGACGTCGAACGGGCGGCCGACCTGCTCCGGCCCTCGCTGGCCCTGTACATCGGCGGCATGGGCGCGCGCGGCGTCAACTACCACCACGAGGTGTTCGCCCGGATGGGCTACGAGGGACAGGCCGCGGTCATCCAGGACCACTATCTTGCCGGGGACAAGCGCGCCGCGATCGCGGCCGTCCCCACGGCAATGGTCGAGGATGTCGCGCTGATCGGCCCCTGGGCCAAGATCGCCGACGAGATCCAGCGCTGGCGGCAGACCGTGATCACCACGTTTTCCGTCAGCACCGACCTGCGGCACCTGGAACGCGTCGTCGGCCTGCTGCGGTGACCGCCGGACCCAGATTTTGCCGTGGCCCGCTGCTCTGTGCCGAGTTCGCCTGCTTGCTGGCCGCTCGCCGCTACCGGCCGGGGCCCACGGCCACGCCGTGGAGGTTGCGGAAGTCCTTTCTGGCGAGGAAGCGCTGGTTGACGTCGGTGCCGTTGAGCCGGGCCCGGCCGATCGAGCGGCCCCGGCAGCCGGACCCGGGCGCCGGGGCACAGAACGCGTTGGTCCAGTAGAGGTACCGCGAGCCGGCCGCTATTGCGTCAGGGAAGGAAGCGCCGGTGATGAACTTCTGGTTGACCCCGGTGCCGTTGAGGTTGGCCCGGCCGATCGCCTTGCCCTCCTCGTTGGTCCAGTAGATGTAGCGGGAGTTGACGGCCAGCCCAGCCACGCCACTGGGGCCGTTGGGCATGATGATGAACTTCTGGTTGACCCCGGTGCCGTTGAGGTTGGCCCGGCCGATGCTGAAGTCGTTGGCCCAGTAGAGGTGCCCGGAGCCGGCCACGACGGCATCCGGCCCTTCGGGCTGGGCGGTCTTGATGAACTCCTGGTTGACATCGGTGCCGTTAAGCCGGGCGCGGCCGATCGTACCGGTGAGGTTGTTCGTCCAGTAGAGGTAGCCGCCGGCGGCCGTCACGCCGACCGGCAAGCTGGCGCCGGTGATGAACTTCTGGTTGACATCGGTGCCGTTCAGGCGGGCCCGGCCGATCGTACCGGCGCCCTTCCGGATCGGTACGAGGTTGGTCCAGTACAGGTACCCGCGGTAGACCAGGATCATGCCCGGGAGCGACGCGCCGGTGATGAACTTCTGGTTGACATCGCGGCCGTCCTGGCGGGCGCGGCCGATCATGCCGTCGCCGGGCTTCAGGATGCGTCCGGTCGTGTTGGACCAGTACAGGTACCCGCCCGCGGCCGCTGCGTGGCCAGGCGCCGGTGACGCGCCGACGGGCGAGCCAGCGCAGATCGCGGGCAGCAGCGCCGTGGCGACAGCGGCGGCCAGAAGGCCCGCCCGCAACCGGGTGCTCCGCTGCGGCCGGGCGCCGTCGCCGTGATCGGTCATTCTCGGGCCGCCTTCGCAATGTGCCATCGTGCCTGCCATCGTGCCATGCCCGGTGCCGCCCGACGTTGGCTTCAGATGATGCCCGGTCCGTCGCTGCCGAGGTCAGCCGGAGCTGGCCAGGGCGGCGCCGATGCGGCGCAGTTGCGTGGTCGCGCCACCGAGCGCGAACTCGCCCTGCTTGGCGGCCAGGAAATAGCGGTGCAGCGGGTAGTCGAGGTCGATGCCGACACCGCCGTGCACGTGGACCGCGGTGTGGGCGACCCGGTGACCCGCGTCGGCGGCCCAGAACTTGGCTGTGGCGACGGCGGTCTCGGACGGCTGCCCGGCGGCCAGCTGCCACGCGGCCTGCCACATCGTCAGCCGCACCGCCTCCACGTCGATGTAACCGTCGGCGAGGCGCTGCGTCACCGCCTGGAAACTGCCGATCGGCTTGCCGAACTGGACCCGGTTCCGCGCGTACTCCGCGGTCATCTCCAGGGCGCGCTCCACCACGCCGAGTTGCTGGGCGCACAGCGCGACCGTGGCGTGGGACAGCAGCCAGCCGGTGATCTCCCGGCCCGTGCCCGGGCTGCCGAGCACCCGGCCGGTCGGCACCAGGACGCCATCCAGCGCTACCCGGCCCGTCGTGCCGCCGGTGATCCGCTGCGGCTGCACGGTGACGCCGCCGTCGCCGGCCGGGTCCACCAGGAACACGGTGACGCCGGGCGGTGTCGCCGCGGGCACCAGCATCAGCCCGGCCTGCGACGCGGCGAACACCGTGGTCTTCACGCCGGACAGCCGCCAGCCCTCAGCCCCCTCGGGCTCGGCGGTGACCGACGGCACCCGCGGGTCATCGCCGTCCTCCTCGGCGAGCGCGGCGGTCAGGATGATCTCGCCGCGTCCCGCCGGGGCGGCCCACCGCTCCTGCTGCTGCGGGGTGCCGAACCGGGCCAGGGCACCGGCGCCGAGCACGATCGAGGCCAGGTACGGCACCGGGGCCACGGCGCGGCCGAGTTCGGTGAGGACGCAGCACTGCGCGAGCAGGCCGAGCCCGGCACCGTCCAGCGCCTCGGGCAGCGCGGCGGAGAGGATCCCAGCGCCCGCCAGGTCGGACCACAAGGCCCGGTCGAATCCGTCGCCGGCCTCGACGGCGCGCATCCGCTCCGGCGTCAGCCGGCCGTTGAGGATCTTGCGGGTCAAATCGGCCAGTTCCCGCTCGGCCTCGGTCAGCGTGAAATCCATGAGTCGTAAGTTCCTCAGCGTCGGCCGATGGGAAGCGCTAGTGCCGCGGCGGCGATCAGGTCCCGCTGTACCTCGTTGGTGCCGCCGCCGAACGTGAGGATCAGCGAGGACCGGTGCATCCGCTCGATCCTGCCCGCCAGAATCGCACCGGCCGACCCATCCTTGACCAGTGCGTTCGCGCCGAGCACCTCCATCAGCAGCCGGTAGGCCTCAGTGGCGAACTCGGTGCCGAAGACCTTGGTGGCCGACGCCCCGGCCATGCCGGGCCCGTCGCCGGCCTGGGCGGCGATCCGCCAGTTCATCAGCTTGAGGAAGTCGGCCTTGGCATACACCCGGGCCAGGTTGAGCTGCACCCATTCGGCGTCGATGACCCGCCCGCCGGTGGCCAGCTTCGTGGCGCGGGCCCACTCGGTGACCTCGCGCAGCGCGTTGCGGACCGGCGCCGATGAGGTGAGCGCCACCCGCTCGTGATTGAGCTGGTTGGTGATCAGCGGCCAGCCCTGGTTCTCCTCACCCACCAGAGCGGAGGCGGGCACCCGGACGTCGCTGTAATAGGTGGCGCTCGTGGTGGTCCCGGCGACGGTCCGCACCGGCGTCCAGGAGAAGCCATCGGAGTCCGTGGGCACGATCAGAATGGACAGGCCCTTGTGCCGGGGGGCGTCGGGGTCGGTGCGGCAGGCCAGCCACACGTAGTCCGCGTACTGGATCAGGCTGGTCCACATCTTCTGGCCGCTGATCACGTAACCGTGGTCATCGCGCACCGCGCGGGTGCGCAGCGAGGCCAGGTCGGTGCCGGCCTCGGGCTCGGAGTAGCCGATCGAGAAATGGATCTCGCCGCCCGCGATGCGGGGCAGGTAGTACGCCTTCTGCTCGGCGGTACCGAAACGCATGATCGTCGGGCCCACGGTATGCAGCGTCAGGAACGGGACCGGCACCCCGGCGACGGCCGCCTCTTCGGTGAAGATGAGCTGGTCGAGCGGGGACGCGCCGCGCCCGCCGAACTCCTCCGGCCAGCTCAGCACCAGCCAGCCGTCGTGGCCGAGCTCCCGGACGACCTCCCGGTAGGCCTCACCGTTCCCGTACTCGCCCTCGGCCGTGGTGAGCGCGGCACGGCGCTCCGGCGTCATCAGGCGGGCGAAGTACGCGCGCAACTCCTCGCGGAGCCGCTGCTGCTCTTGCGTGTAGGTCAGGTCCATCCGCGCTCCGCTGCCGGTCCAGAGGTGGCTGCCGGGGTATAAATAGAACGTGTTCTAGAAGCATAACCGAGGGGAGCCGGCGTGGCCGAGGCCTACCTGGTCGATGCCGTGCGGACGCCGGTCGGCCGCCGCGGCGGCGGCCTCGCCGGGGCGCATCCCGCCGATCTCGGCGCGCACGTCATCCGCGCACTGCTCGCCCGTACCGGGATCGATCCGCTGGCCGTCGACGACGTCGTGTTCGGCTGCGTGGACACCCTCGGCCCGCAGGCCGGCGACATCGCCAGGACCGCGTGGCTCGCCGCGGGCCTGCCCGAAGCCGTGCCCGGCGTCACCGTGGACCGGCAGTGCGGCTCGTCCCAGCAGGCGGTCCACTTCGCCGCCCAGGCGGTGCTCGGCGGCACCGCCGATCTGGTGGTGGCCGGCGGGGTGCAGAACATGAGCATGATCCCGATCGCGGCGGCGATGCTCGCCGGGCAGGCCTACGGGTTCGCCGACCCGTTCTCCGGGTCGGCGGGCTGGCGGGCCCGCTACGGCGACCAGGAGATCTCGCAGTTCCGCGCCGCCGACATGATCGCCGCGAAGTGGGGCCTGGGCCGTGCCGAGATGGAGGAGTTCGCGCTGGCCAGCCATTCGCGGGCCGTCGCGGCGGCGGGCGCGGGCGACTTCGCCGCCGAGATCGTGCCCTATGGCGAGGTGGCCGCGGACGAGTGCCCGCGCGCGGACACCTCGCTGGCGAAGATGGCGGCGCTGGCGCCACTGCGCGAAGGCGGGCTGATCACCGCCGCGCTGTCCAGCCAGATCGCCGACGCCGCGGCCGCTCTGCTGGTCGCGTCGGGGGCGGCGGTGCGCGCGCACGGCCTGCGCCCGCTGGCCCGGATCCATCACCTGTCCGCGCGCGGCGACGACCCGGTGCTGATGCTCACCGCGCCGATCGCCGCGACCGCGCACGCGCTGGACCGCACCGGGATGACGCTGGACCAGCTCGACCTCATCGAGATCAACGAGGCGTTCGCCCCGGTGGTGCTGGCCTGGCAGCGGGAGACCGGCGCGGACCTGGCCAGGGTCAACATCAGCGGCGGTGCGATCGCGCTCGGCCATCCGCTCGGCGCCACCGGCGCCCGGCTGCTCACCACGCTGCTGCACGCCCTCGCGCGGACCGGCGGCCGGTACGGCATGGTCACCATGTGCGAGGGCGGCGGCCAGGCCAACGTCACCATCGTGGAGCGCTGCTGATCCTGGCCCGGACGGCGCTGGCCGCACCGGTAACCGGGAAGCCAGTCCCCGTTCACTCCGGCGTGCCGGGGTAATCCGGAGGGTCAGCCCAGGTCGGCCTGCCCGGGGCCGGCCAGGCCGCCGAGCACGGCCAGGCGCTCTTCGGCGTCGGCCATGATCCGAGTGATCAGCTCGGCGCAGGTCGGCAGGTCCTCGATCAGGCCTGCCACCTGGCCGGAGGGCATCAGGCCCGCCTCGGGGCGGCCGTCGGCCATCGCCGCGCGCAGCAGCACCGGCGTGTTCGCCGCCATCAGCACCTGCCCCCAGGTCAGCCCGGTGCCGCGGCGCATCGCGCGGCCCTCGCGAAGCAGCGCGGGCCACCCGAGCCCGGACGCCCGGCGAAAGGCGTCGGCGCTGCGGGCCGAGCGGAGCAGCCCGCTGACCCGCCCGGCCCGTTCCAGGCGCTCGGTCAGCGGCGTGCGCAGCAGCCGGTGCGGCACCCCGTCGGCCCGGGCGGTGACCACCGTGCCGGTGACGTCACTGGCCAGGTAGGCCTGTTTCACCGCGTCCGCCACCGGGCTTTCGCTGGTCAGCAGGAACCGGGTGCCCATGGCGATCCCGGTCGCGCCGTAGGCCAGCGCGGCGGCCAGGCCCCGGCCGTCGAAGAACCCGCCGGCCGCGATCACCGGGACCTCGACCGCGTCCACGACCTGGGGGACCAGCAGGCTGGTCGGCACCGCGCCGACGTGCCCGCCGCCCTCGCCGCCGATGGCGATCACCGCGTCGATGCCCCACGCCGCCACCTTCTCCGCGTGCCTGCGCGCGCCGACCGAGGCGATCGTGATCACCCCGGCGTCCCGCAGCCTGCCGATGAAGTCCCGCGTCGGGGCCTGCGCGAACGAGGCGACCGGCACCCGCTCGGCGATGATCAGGCCGACCTGCTCGGCCGCATCGGCCGCGTCCGCGCGCAGGTTCACGCCGAACGGCGTCCCGGTGCGTTCCTTGACCTTCTTTATTGCATTACGCAGCTCCGTGGGGCTCATCGTCGCTGCCGCGAGAATGCCGAGCCCACCCGCGGCAGAAACCGCGGACGTCAGGCTCGGCCCGGACACGTACCCCATCCCGGTGGCCACGATGGGGCAGGGGACACCGAGCAGCTCGGTCAGCCTGGTCCGGATCAACCCGCCTCCCGCGGTGCCCCCGTGGGGGCGCGTCATGGCAGCTCCCGGTCGCGCAGCCCGCCCGGGTCGAGCCGGCCGCGGATCAGGGCCAGTTCGCCCTGTGTGGGGAGCCGGGTCACCGGGACATCGTCCGGGATGGCCAGCGGGAACCCGGTGGCCGCCGCGACGTCGTCGACCGCCACGCCCGGGTGCACCGAGCGGAGCCGCATGGCGTGGTCCGGCGTCGCGAAGTCCAGCACGGCCAGGTTGGTCACGACGACCCGCAGTTCGTGGAACCGGGCCTGGCCCGGCGCGAGCGCGGCCGCCCGGTCGTAGCCGATGCCGCAGACCATGTCGGCCCGCTCGACGAAGACCCGGCCCGAGTGCCGCGGCACCCAGTAGCTGACCGGGTGGTTGATCGTGTTGCCCGGGGCACCGCGCACGCCAAGCAACTGGGCCTTCGGGCGCGCGTGATCGCCGATGCAGGAGATGTTCTGGTTGCCGAACCGGTCGAGTTGCGCGGCGCCCATCATCACGTGCCGCAGCCCGGCGGCCAGCATCGTGAACACGTTGCGGTAGGGCAGCCAGCCCTCGGTCACATCGTCCGGCGCGAGCAGGGTGGCCTCGCCGTCGGTCAGCAGCAGGCCGGGGGAGAAGGTGAGTTGCGCCAGCCTCGCACCCAGCGTCGGGATCAGCCCCATCGGGCTGGCCAGGATCGTGCCGTCGCCGCGCCACGCCTCCGCGCACGCCACCACGCACACTTCGGCCCTAGTGGCCGCGCCGCCGTCAGCCATCCCTGCCCCGCGCTACTCGGCTGTCCCCGCCCCACATTCCCCACCCATGCCCGGCACCCACTGCGATTGTGGTCGTTGGTGCCAACGCCCACATTCTTTTGTGGTCGCTGGCGTAATCGCCAACAAACCATCCGTTGGTCATAGCGCCGCCGTCGGCTTGGCATGCAGCTGATTCCCGGCGAAGCGGCGGACGGCGGCCTGGTAGGCGGCCTCGTCGCCGTCCAGGAACTCGGCACGGAACCGCTGCCAGTCCAGCGGGTCCGCCGCGGCCGCCGCGTAGGCGGCCTGGAACGCCTCGTCCCTGCCGTAGTCCGGCACGCAACTGGTGAAGTGCGCGCCGCCCGGTGCCTCGACCACGCCGTGCACCATGGCCCGGTTGACCAGCAGGCTTTGCAGCGGCCCGGAGCCGGCCAGGCCGGCCGTCGGCACGACCCGCTCGCAGGACAGGTAGGCCCGCTCGGCGGCCAGGCAGAACAGGTCGTCGAAGTATGGATCCGGCCCCAGGTACTGGCCGTTGCCCGCGGCGTCGGCGCGGTTGAGGTGGATCAGCGCCGCGTCCAGCCGCAGCGCGGGCATGGCGACAAGCTCCTCGCCGTCGGCATAGGGGGAGCGGACGGTACGCAGGCCGGGGTTCACCCGCGGCACGTCGGAGCCCAGTCCCGCCCGGATCGGCAGAAACGGCAGCCGGTGCGCGGCCGCGAGCAGGCCCCAGTGCAGCATGCCCTCGTCCAGTTCGGCCAGTTCCACCGTGCCCCGCTGGCGGGCCTGCCGGAAATGCGGCTCAAGCGGGATCGTGTCGAGCGAGACGAAACCGGTCACGACCCTGCGGACGTGGCCCCCGGCGATCAGCAGCCCGACGTCGGGGCCGCCGTAGGAGACGATTTCCAGGTCCTTCAGGCCGGACCGGAGTATCGCGCGGACCAGGGCCATCGGCTTGCGCCGCGATCCCCAGCCACCGATGCCGATCGTCATGCCCGAGCGCAGTTCGCCGGCCACCTCGTCGGGGCTCATGACCGGCATGCGGTCACCGCTGCCCGTCGACGAACGCCTGGCGGGCCGCGTCCGAGACACCGCTGAGGTTGAGCTCGAACGTGAACCCCTGCTCGTACCGGTAGGAGCGCTTCACGTCGACCGGGTCGATGCCGTTCAGCGACTGCTTGGCCAGCCGGATGATCGCCGGGTCCTTGGCGGCGATCTCGGCGGCGACGGCCCGCGCGGCCTGCCGCAGTTCCGCCGGCGGCACGACCTCCAGCACGGTGCCGAACGCGTGCAACTGCTGCGCGGTGACCGTGCGGCACGTGTAGACCATGGTGCGCATGAGCTGCTGGGGTACCAGCCGGGACAGGTGCGTCGCCGCGCCGAGGGCGCCGCGGTCCACCTCGGGCAGGCCGAACGTGGCGCCGTCCGCCGCGACGACGATGTCGGCGCTGCCGGCCAGGCCGACGCCGCCGCCCAGGCAGAAGCCGTGCACCGCGGCGATCACCGGCACGGCGCAGTCGTAAACCGCGGCGAACGCGGCGAAGCATCCCCGGTTCGCGCCGAGCAGCGCCTCGTGCCCCGGAACCTGTTGCATTTCCTTGATGTCCACACCGGCGCAGAAGCCCCGGCCCTCGGCGGCCAGGATCACCGCCCGGGTGCCGGGGTCGGCACCGGCCCCGGCGATCGCGCCGGCCAGCTCGGACCAGCCCGCCACGGGCAGCGCGTTGACCGGGGGGTAGTCGATGACGATCTCGGCGATGCCGCCTGAGCGCTGCGTCCCGATGCCCATCGCCGCGTCCTCGCACGTTTCGCCTGGGGCCGGTCATGGCCGCTCAGCCTGGCTTGACGCTTCGCCACCCGGCCTAGCGTTTGCTTGGTGGCAAAGCCTAACATGTGCCCCATGCGCGCCACCGATTACGCGGGCCGGGCGGTGATCGTCACGGGGGGAACCCGGGGGATCGGGGCGGAGATCGCGCGCGCGTTCCTGCGGGCCGGTGCCCAGGTGCTGGTGTGCGGCCGGACGGAGCCCGGCGACGCCGGCGTGCTGCCCGAGGCCGGCGGCCGGGCCGCCAGGTTCACCCGCGCCGACGTCCGGGACCCGGACCAGGTGCAGAAGCTGATCGGCGAGGCCGTGGAGCGGTACAACCGGCTGGATGTCCTGGTCAGCAACGCGGGCGGGTCGCCGTCGGCGGCGGCCGCCACCGCGTCACCGCGGTTCCACGCCAAGGTCATCGAGCTCAACCTGATCGCGCCGTTTCACGTCGCGCAGGGCGCGAACCAGGTGATGCAGCGCCAGCCCGGCGGCGGGTCGATCATCATGATCGGCAGCGTGAGCGGTGTCCGGCCGTCACCGGGCACCGCCGCCTACGGCGCGGCCAAGGCGGGCCTGCACCACCTGGCGACCACCCTCGCCGTCGAATGGGCGCCGAAGGTCAGGGTCAACGTCGTGGTGCCCGGGCCGGTGGCGACCGACACCGCGGCCGCCGCCCACTACGCGGACGTGGGCGGGACCGAAGCCGTCGCCGGCACGGTGCCGCTGGGCCGGCTGGCGACCCCGGGCGACGTCGCGGACGCCTGCCTGTTCCTGGCCTCGCCGCAGGCGTCGTACGTCAGCGGGGCCGCGCTGCTGCTGCACGGCGGCGGCGAGTGGCCCGCCTGGCAGCGGGCCACCGAGCGGCCGCCCGGGTGACCCGCTGGCGGGCCGCTGCCTAGCGACCCAGCCGGGCCCCGTTATACGCTCGCAGCGACTAGAACGTGTTCTATTAGGAGCTGGGCCATGGTTGCATCCATCAAGCCGCATCGCGACGAGATCGGCCTTTCCGACGGCCTTCTGCTGATCGACGGCTCATGGGCCGCGGCTGGGTCCGGCGAGAGCTGGAGCCACAGCCACCCGGCCACCGGTGAGGAAGTGGCCTCCTTCCCGATCGCCGGGCCGCAGGACGTGGACACGGCCGTCCGCGCCGCGCGAAAGGCGTTCGATGAAGGGCCGTGGCCACGGGCAAGGGCGGCCGAGCGGATCCGGGTGCTGCGCCGGATCGCCGACCTGGTCCGCGAGCACGGCGACGAACTGCTCGCGCTGCAGGCGCTGGACAACAGCGTGCCGCTGAGCTTCGGCGCGGTGTACGGGATGTCGGCGAACATGGTGGCCGACATCTTCGACCACCACGCCGGCTGGGTGGACAAACTGGCGGGGGAGACGCTGCCGCCCTACCAGGGCGGCGATCACCTGGTGATGACGCTGCGCGAACCGGTCGGCGTGGTGGGTGCGATCATCCCGTGGAACGCGCCGTTGCTGCTGTTCGCCCAGAAGGCGGCCCCGGCCCTGGCGGCCGGCTGCACGGTCGTTGCCAAGCCGTCTGAGTACGCGACGTTCGCGGTGCTGCGGCTGGCCGCGCTGATGGAGTCGGCGGGGCTGCCGCCCGGCGTGCTCAACATCGTCACCGGCCCCGGGGAGCCGACCGGCGACGCGCTGATCAACCACCCGATGGTGGACAAGCTGTCGTTCACCGGCAGCCGCGCCGTCGGCCGCAAGATCATCGCCGCGTCAGCGGCCGGGTTCAAGCGGGTCAGCCTGGAACTGGGCGGCAAGAGCCCGGCCGTGGTGTTCGCCGACGCCGACGTGCCCAACGCCGCGGCGCTCACCATGGGCACGGTGACCCTGGGCCTGGCCGGGCAGGTCTGCCTGGCCCAGACCCGTGCGCTGGTGCAGCGGGACGTGGTGGACGAGTTCCTCGGCATGGCCGAGATGATCGGCGGGATGGTCAGCTACGGCAGCCCGTTCGACCCGGCCGTCACCTCCTCGCCGCTGATCAACCCCAGGCAACTGGACCGGGTGCTCGGCCTGATCGCCGAGGGCCAGGCGTCCGGTGCCCGGCTGGTCTGCGGCGGCACCCGGGGCGAGGGCGACCTGGCCGCGGGCAACTTCGTCGCGCCCACGCTGTTCACCGACGTGACCAACGACATGAGCATTGCCCGGGAGGAGATCTTCGGGCCCGTGCTTTCGGTGATTCCGTTCGGCGACGAGGACGAGGCGGTGCGGATCGCCAACGACACCGAGTACGGCCTGGCGGCCACCGTGTGGACCAGCGACATCAAGCGCGCGCTCCGGCTGACCAAGGCGCTGCGGGCGGGCACCGTCGGCATCAACGGCTACACGCTGGAGCCGCACGCAGCGTTCGGCGGCTATGGGCAGTCCGGGATGGGCCGCGAGGGCGGGCGCACCGCCATCGAGTCCTACACCGAGGTCAAGACCGTCCTGCTGCCGTTCACGGACGAGATGATGTGACGCACCGGCAGGCCGGGGCGCCGCCCGCGGCCGGAGGGCCGTGGCCCGAGCCGGAGGAACGGGTCGGCCGGCGCTGGATCGCGCTCATCGCGCTGGCCAACCTTGGTCTTTATCTTGCCTACCTCGGCCCGATCTCGGTGCTGCTGCCCAACCAGGTCCAGGCGATCGCCGGGCCCGCGCACAAGGTCGCCGTGCTGGGCTGGGTGACCGGCATCGGCGCCGCGGTGGCGATGGTCGCCAACCCGGTCGCCGGTGCGCTGTCGGACCGGACCGTGAGCCGGTTCGGGCGGCGGCGCCCGTGGATCGCCGGCGGTGCGCTGGCCGGGGCGGCAGCGCTGGTGCTGCTGTCGGGCCAGCATGCGCTGGCCGGCGTCATCCTCGGCTGGTGCCTCGCGCAGGCCAGCCTGAACGCCATGCAGGCCAGCCTGTCCGCTGTCGTGCCCGACCAGGTTCCGGTCGCGCAGCGGGGCACGGTGTCCGGCTGGATCGGCCTGCCGCAGAGCGTCGGCGTGCTGCTGGCCGTGGTGCTGGTCACCGACGTGGTGACCGGCAACAGCGGCTACGTGCTGCTCGCGGCCTGCGTCCTGGCCTGCACGCTGCCGTTCACGCTCACCATGCCGGACCTGGCCATGCCGCGCTCGGCCCGGCTGCCCTGGGACCGGCGGGCCTTCGCCAGATCGTTCTGGCTGAGCCCGCGGCGCTACCCCGACTTCGCCTGGGCCTGGCTGACCAGGTTCGCGGTCAACCTGGGCAACGCGATGACGCTGCTGTACCTGCTGTACTTCCTGCGCGACCGGATCCACTACAGCCGCCTGTTCCCCGGCCACAAGGCCGAGGATGGCCTTGTCGTGCTGATCCTGCTCTACCTGGCCGGGGTGGTGATCACGGCGGTGGCCGGCGGTGTGCTGTCAGACCGCACCGGGCGGCGCAAGCTGCCGGTCACCGTGGCCGGCCTGGTCATGGCGGCCGCGGCCGCGCTGCTCGCGCTGTGGCCGTCGTGGCAGGCGGCCATGGCCGCGGCGGCGATCATCGGCCTCGGCTACGGGGTGTACCTGTCGGTGGACGCGGCCCTGGTCACCCAGGTGCTGCCCTCGGCGGCGGGCCGGGCCAAGGACCTGGGCATTATCAACATCGCCAACTCCGGGCCGCAGGTGCTTGCCCCCGCGATCGCCGCGCCCCTGGTCAGCGAGCTTGGCGGGTACCGGTCGCTGTACCTGTCCGTGGCCGTGATCACCGTGCTCGGCTCGCTGTTCGTCCAGCGCATCCGCTCGGTCCCGTAGCGCCCAGACCGGCCGGAAACAGACCGGAATAGGTAGACGCACGTTCTCCGCTCCGGCCAGTGCGGTTGGCCAGAGCGGAGAACGGTGCGCGGTTCAGGCGCGCCGTGGCCTGATCGTGCGGGAGTCGATCGAGGTCGCCGCGTCGCCTGCCCCGTTGGCCGTGTGCGTCACGGTGACATCGAGCGCGTGGTCGGCGACGATGTCGAGGACGCCGAGCACCAGTGGGCCACCCGTCGGGCCGACGGCCTCCGCCAGAGAGCAGCAGTCCTCCAGCGTTGCCTGACCCGGCCTGAGCAGCAGCTTCGCGAAAGGCCGCGCGAAGACGGCCCGTGGCTCACGGCCGACGGGTTTGCCGTCCAGTATCAGCGGCGCGAAGTACTTGACCAGCGTGACGGTGCAGGTGCTGGGGTTGTAGATCGTGACGGCCGTGGCGTACCGGCCGTCGCCCACCGGCTGGCATTCGTCGCGCTTGTCGTCGTCGTCGCCGCGCTGCAGACCGCAGATCATCTCCGTGGAATGGTGCCAGCGGCAGGCGGGCACCGTGATCGTGACCGGCTTGCTCGCCACGACGTTGCCGTCCGCGACGACGTCCAGGCTGCCGGTGAAGACCTGGTCTTCGTCCGCACAGTCCACGACGCCGGTCCAGGTGACATCGAATGGCAGCGTGTGGTCCACGTCCCCCGCGAGGGAGTCGTAGCTGGGCGGCGTGATCGAGGTCACGAAGGGCGCGATCGCGCCGGTCGGCTGCAGCACCAGGTGGTTGATGCTGTGCACGGCAGCGGAGATGAGCGAGATCAGGGTGGCGATCATCGTGGTCGCATCCACGCCGGTGGTGTGTGAGCCGCCGGTTTGGCCGGTGATCCTGGTGGCCTGGCCCGGGCTGCCGCCGATCGTGCAGACGGCGTAGTCGAAGTTTTCGAGTGTCGGGTCCCCGTCGAGCGCCCCGGCGGTTCCGGTGTCGGTGCTGATGGCGACGACAGTGATCTGAGCAGTCTTCAGCGCGTCCGTAGCGGTCCCCTCGGTGACATCCGCGCCGGCTCCGGAGATGGCCGCGCAGACCGGGTCGTGTCCCGGGGCGTCGCCGAACCAGACCAGGATCCGTTTGCTGTCGGTCCGCCAGCCAATTGCCGGGTCGGTGGCGATCTGCTGCAGCGCGAACAGCTGGCCCTCGGGAGTGTCGCTGCCGTCGGCCGCCGACCAGGTGTTCACCGCGGTGGTCACCGCGGTGAGGCTCGTCGTGGGCGCGAGCTGGTGCTCGAAGGCGTACGGGCTGGACTCGGGTATCGGGAAGTCCTTGTAGTTCCCCACACCCCAGGCGACGTCGAATCCCGCGAACGCGGGGTCGTTGACGACCGTGTCGATGCCGCCCTGGACCGCGCCGATGATGGGGCCCATGCTTCCCGTGGTGTCGGCGAGCAGGTAGACGTCGGCCTTCGGCGCTACGGTCGACTTTGGCACGAAAACCGTGACGGTCTCGTCCTCGGTCACGCATTCCGGCAGCGTCCATTCGTTGGTCGGCGGGTCGATCGTGACCGGTGGCATCGGCGCCAGGGCGGGCCGCTCGCGGACTGCGCCCGATGCCAGGAAGCCACGGCCGTACAGAGCCTCGAGCCGCCGGAGTGGCTGCGCTTCCCCGCTGGCGTCGACGACTACCGAGGCGGCCCGGTTCGGCTCGCCCCGTACGGCCGCGCTGACCTGGCGAACCTCCTCGCCGGAGGGCAGCCGCCCTGTCGTCTCGCCGACCATGTCGATTTCGTTGCTTCCGAGCAGTTCTGCGAGCGCCTGCCGCGCCGCGTCTCCCCGGTCGCCTTCTGATGAGGTCATGAAAAGTCCCCCTTTGTGAAACCCCGTTTATTTCCTGGAGGCGTACGAGGGGGTGACTGATACAAATGATCACGGCCCGGCTGCAACCGCGCCCGCCGTTGCACAACATCGCGATCAGGTTTGGGAGGGCTGAGATCAGGCGTTTCGGGGAGGGCTGCAGTTAGCTGCTGGCCGGCGGGATGAGCTTGCTGTGGTCCCAGGAGGTGATCCGGGCCGGCTCCACGATGTAGCCGACGCGCTTGCGGGCGGCGTGCGCCACGTAATCCTCGACCGCCTCGCCAGGCATGCCGGCCAGCCCACCGGCCACGCCGCGGCCGATCTCCAGCACACCCGCCGGGTCATCGACCAGCCGGGCCACGCCCGTCACCTGGACGCCGCGCAGGTCGAAGTACTCCCCGCCGCTCTCCACCAGGCAGGTGAGCCGGGGGTCCCGGGCCAGGTTGAGAGCCTTCTGGGAGGCGCGGTAGGTCCAGAACGCGATCCGGCCGCCGAGCATCACGTAGTACATCGCCACCAGGTGCGGCGTACCGTCCTTGTTGATCGTGGCGAGCTGGAGCTTGCGCGACGCGGCCAGGAACTCCGCGACCTCGGCCGCGGTCATGGCGACCCTGTCACGCTGCTTCACTGGCTGAACCCGATCGTCTCGGTCGCCAGGGCCAGGGTGTCCTCGCAGGCGAACCCGGCCGGTGGCCCCCCGGGCGCCGCCGGGGCAGAGAACACCGGGTCCAGCGCCCGGCGTACCGAGTCCAGCGTCCACATGCCGTCGGCCGAGCCGTGCTCCGCGGCCAGGAACGTGGCACGGACCCGCGGCGGCTCCATCACCGCGGCCACGCCACCGTGCACCACGAACACCTCGCCGTTCACGCCGTCCGCGGCCGGGCTGGCCAGGTACACCACGAGCGGCGCGACGTGCTCGGGGGCAAGCGGGTCCACCGCGGCCTCGGGGGCGGCGCCCATCAGGTCCGCGGTCATGGCGGTGCGTGCCCGCGGGCAGATGGCATTGGCGCGCACCCCGTACCTGCCGCAACTGCGCGCGGTGGTCACGGTCAGCGCGGCGATACCGGCCTTGGCCGCGGCGTAGTTCGGCTGGCCGGCCGAGCCGAGCAGGAACGCCTCCGAGGAGGTGTTCACGACCCTGCCGTAGACCGGCCCACCGGCCGCCTTGCTCTGCTCGCGCCAGTGCGCGGTGGCGAACCGGGTGGTCACGAAGTGGCCGCGCAGGTGCACCCGGAGGACCAGGTCCCACTCATCGGCGGACATCGTGAACACCATCCGGTCGCGCAGCACTCCGGCGTTGTTCACCAGGATGTCCAGCCGCCCGTAGCGGTCCAGGGCAGCCGCGACCAGTTGCTGGCCGGTGGCCCACTCGCCGATGTCCGCCGGGACGGCGACCGCCTGCCCGCCACCCGCCACGATCTCGTCCGCCACCGCGAGCACGTCATCGGTGGCCATATCGTTCAGCACCAAACTGGCGCCGGCCGCCGCGAGCGCGAGCGCCTCCGCCCGCCCCAGCCCGTTGCCCGCGCCGGTGACAATCGCGGCCCTGCCGTCGAGGCTCAGCGCATCGTCCATCGCGGAACGCTCCTTCCTCAGTAGCCAGGCCCGGACAGCAGGCCGCCGTCGGCGACGAACTCGCTGCCGGTCGAATAGGACGACTCGTCGGAGGCGAGGTAGGCGACCAGGCCGGAGATCTCGGCCGGGCGGGCGAACCGGGCCAGCGGCATGGCCTTGAGGAAAGCCTCGCCATCGGCCGGGTCCGCGGCAGCGGCCTGGCCGAGGGTCATGCTGGTGAGCACCCCGCCGGGATGGACGGAGTTGACCCTGATGCCGAACTCGCCGAGTTCCTGGGCGGCGGACTTGGTCATGCCGCGGATCGCGAACTTGCTCGCGCTGTAGGCCGACAGGCCGGCGGCGCCGGTGAAGCCCTCGATCGAGGAGATGTTGATGATCGAGCCACCACCGGCCGCCTTCATCGGCCCGATCGCCGCCTTCATGCCCAGCCAGCAGCCGACCGCGTTCACCTCGAGGACCCGCCGGAACTCGGCCAGTGGCATATCCGCGATCCGGGCGAACGTCAGTACACCTGCGTTGTTCACAAGCACGTCCAGCTTGCCGAAGGCCTCTGCCGCCAGTGTGACCGCCGCCGCCCAGCCGGCCTCGCTGGTCACGTCGTGGTGGATATACCGGCAGGACTTCTCGTCAAACTCGGCGGCGAGCGCGGCGCCCTTGTCATCGAGCACGTCGCCGAAGACCACCCGGGCGCCCTGCGCCACGAAGTGGCGCACGTGCGACTTGCCCATCCCCCGGGCGCCCCCGGTGATCAGCGCGACCTTGCCGTCGAGCCGGCCCATGGTGCCTCCCGGTCGCCCGTCGGTCAACCAAACGCTTGCTTGGTGCGAGGGTAACAGCCAAGCCTCGGTCAGGAGCAGGCGCGGATCAGGCGGTCGTGGCGTCGCGCACGCCGGCGGCGATCCCTTCGAACAGAATGCGCAGGAAGCCGTCGAT
>Ga0070734_10002934_pt1 | contig 19140 bp, 18 predicted proteins | sample Coa_R1_8_FD_66444 | JGI IMG/M metagenome (GOLD analysis project Ga0070734, IMG submission 66444) | Surface soil microbial communities from Centralia Pennsylvania, which are recovering from an underground coalmine fire - Coalmine... | ecosystem: Environmental > Terrestrial > Soil > Unclassified ... | reverse complement strand
TCGATCAGAACGACCGCATGAATTTCCCCAGCCGGCATCCGCTCAACCAATCTTCCAGCCGCGGCCTGATCGCGCAGGCGGATGTGATCGTCGGCCTCGAGCTCACAGACTTCTGGGGAACCGTCAACTCCTTCCGCGACCAGTTGCAGAAAAGCTCGCGCCGCATCACCAAGCCCAACGCCAGGCTGATCAGCATCACCACCGGCGATCTCTATATCAAAAGCAATTACCAGGATTTCGAACGCTTCCCCGAGGTCGACATCGCCATCGCGGCCGATGCCGAGGAAACTCTCCCGGCCCTCACCGAGGCCGTCAAGCGGCTGCTTACCGCGGACCGCAAGAATACCCTTCAACAGCGCGGCGCCAAGCTCGCGGCGGCGCATCAGAAAGCTCTCGAAGCCGCGCGCGTCGAAGCCGCCTATGCGTGGGATGCCAGTCCCATCAGCACCGCCCGGCTTTCCGCCGAACTCTGGGCCCAGGTCAGGAATAAGGACTGGTCGCTGGTCTCCGGTGCGGGCGGTTGGCCTACCCGCCTCTGGAATTTCGATAAACACCACCGGCACATCGGCGGCTCCGGGGGCGCCGGGGTCGGCTATGGCGCGCCCGCTGCGCTCGGCGCCGCCCTCGCCAATCGCAAATACGGCCGCCTCAGCGTCACCATACAAAACGACGGCGACCTGATGTACGCTCCCGGCGTCCTGTGGACCGCCGCGCATCACAAAATCCCCTTGCTTTCCGTCATGCACAACAACCGCGCCTACCATCAGGAGGTCATGCATATTCAACGCATGGCGAACCGTCATCAGCGCGGTATTGAAAACGCAGGCATCGGCACCACCCTGGTCGATCCTCCCATCGATTTCGCCAAAGTCGCCCAGGGCATGGGCATTTACGCCGAAGGCCCCGTGCTTGAGGCGCGCAATCTCGGCCCCGCCATCCAGCGCGCGCTCGAGGTGGTCGAAAAAGGCGAGCCCGCGCTGGTTGATGTCGTGACCCAGCCGCGGTAAGGAGCGCTCATGAAAACCTCGATCCTGTTACTCGTCGCCGCGGCGGCGTTCGCCCAGACCCCCAACGCGGAGAACGGCCGCAAGCTCTTCGCCCGTTACGGCTGCTATCAATGCCACCAGCGCGAAGCGCAAGGCGCCGCGGCCACTGGTCCGCGCCTGGGCCCGCACCCGATCCCCTACGCCAATTTCACGAAATATGTCCGGCATCCAGCCGGCCAGATGCCGCCATACACAGAGAAGGTAGTCAAGGATTCCGAGCTGGCCGATATCTACGCGTTCCTGCAATCGCTGCCCAACCCGCCCGCCGTCAAAGACGTTCCGCTCCTGAGTCAATAGGTAGTTTGCCGGTTGGGCTGCCGGTGAGCCGCGTCTATATGGCGCGCCGTATCAGGCGGCTGGATCTGCGTCCGGGAGCGAACGACCACACATGCCGCTGCGGCTGGCGTGGGAGAGAAGCAATGACGGCTACGGCCGCGACTCCCTTCTGCTCGCGGGGCACGTCGGACGACACCTCCCGCCGTTCCAGCCTGGTGTCCAGCGTCCGCTCAATATTCGCCACGTCCGCGCGTTCGGACCGCATGGCGAAGGTCGAAGCCGTGCCGCGCGCGCCGGCGCGCCCTGTGCGGCCCACGCGGTGAATGAAATCCTCGGGCCCCTGCGGCAGATCGTAGTTCACCACGTGAGCAATACCCTCGACGTGAATCCCGCGCGCCGCTACGTCGGTCGCCACGAGAACGCGATATTGGCCCTCCTGAAATCCGCGCAGCGCCTGGTTGCGCTGGTTCTGGCTGCGGTCGCCGTGGAGGGCCGCCGCTTTCACGCCCTCATGCGCCAGCTTCTTCGACAGCCGGTCTACCCCCCGCTTGGTGCGCGCGAATACCAGGAACGAACCCTCCTGCTGGCGCAGCATCCTCTCCAGAAGGCCCAGTTTCCGATCCTGCTCCACTTCGTAGAGATGCAGCGCGACCTCCGCGATGGGCTTGCTGATGGAACCTACTTCGATCCGCACCGCGTTGCGCACACGCATCTCCACCAGATGCCTGACGGAGCTCTCGATTGTGGCGGAGAAAAGCATGGTCTGCCGCTCCGCCGGCGTGGCCGCCATGATTCGCTCCAGCGTGGGCAGGAAGCCCATATCCAACATGCGGTCGGCCTCATCCAGCACCAGCATGACGACGCCGCTCAGCCGGACGAGCTGCCGGCTGAGGAAATCGTACAGCCTCCCCGGAGTGGCGATGACCACCTGCGCGCCCTTGCGAATGGATTCGAGCTGCGGCCGTTCGCCGAGGCCGCCCACCACGACGGCATCGCGAATTCCCGTACCCGCCGCCACTTTGACGAAGGTCTCGTGAATTTGCAGCGCCAGCTCGCGGGTGGGCGTCAGGATAAGAGCGCGCACGCCCGACGCCGATGGCTGTCGCTCCAGCCGGTGAATGATGGGGAGGACAAACGCCAGGGTCTTGCCGGTTCCCGTTTGGGCTGTAGCCACTAAGTCGCGGCCGGCCAGCGCCGGCGCGATCGCCTGCGCCTGTACGGGCGTCGGGTGGACAAAGCCGTGCTTTGCCAGATTGCTCTTGAGAGGAGCAGACAGTGAGAGTTCGGAGAAATTTTTCATTTTCGATTTGAGGAAAAGAATCGGCGAGCCAACTACCGGCTACGGGAGAGGGGTTTGCGGATCAACTTCCAACAGGCTCCAGTATAGCGCGTCGGAGCGCTTTTTACCGGGGGACCTTGGTTTCCAGCTCCGCCCGGCGGGCGTACAGTCCTCGACGCGGCGTTGAGCCTCCTGCATCTCGTATGCCCCGCCCAGCCCCTTGCCCTCCGATTCCGCTTACTGCACCAGCGCACGGTAATCGCGGGTTGGAAGCGCGCAATGGTCATCCGTAGCCTTAACCGCTCGTCTTCGCTGCGCCTCCTACCGTCCCGGCAGGTGCGGCAGGTCCGCGTTGTTCTCGCCGCAGATAAACTCCATCGGCTCCCAGCCCGGCCGCAAGTGCATCTCCTGACGGTTCCCGAACGGTTTGGTGTACGCGCCCGGATCGTCAATCGTCATCTCGATCACCAGGGTTCCGTAGTTCACCCGCCGGTACCGCTCGGTCACATGCAGCTTGTCGCTCGTCGGACGTCCCAGTTGATCGAGCCACATCTTGCCGTTGAAGCCCCGTGTGTCCACCACAAACGTGTCGCCTTCCCACTGGCCGGTGGAGTAGCCGAACCACGTGGGGTTGGCATCCGGGCTTACTTCCCGCCCGTCGGTGAAGATCTGGCGCCAGTAATTGAAGGCTTCATAAATGATCACGATCGAGTTGGGCGAGTACACCACCTTCCACGGATACTGCACCGAATCGATCTTGGGCACGCCTTGCGGCAGGCAATGGGCATCCGGGTCTTCGCGCGAATGCGAGCCGTCCTTGCGCTCGTCGAACAGCTTCTTCGCCCACGGCTGGTACGGCACATCCTCCGGCTTCATGTCTAAAGCAAAATCGCGGATATAGCGATTATCGTCCGGCGACCACGAGCCCGAAAGATCCGGCCTGCCATCCGGCCGGCGCGGTGCGGGCGCCGTGAGATCGATCGCGCCGGATTTTGTCCGCGGCGCTTTCACCGGCGGCACCTTGAGCCATTGTCCGAACGCCGGAATCCCGGCCAGCGAGAATGCAACCATCGCCACGCCGACTTTCTCTCTCATAGGTATTCCGTCTATGCTATCAACTCCCGCGTGGGTACTCCGCTTTCAATCTGCGTTCATTTGCCATCGTTGGCGGCTAATGCTCTTTACACTAGCGCGCAAGATTCATCCGGCGTACCAGATTCGTGAAGCGCGCCTCGGAACGCAAGCTGTCGAACGCCGCTCAGCTTCGGCCGCAGATTGTTCGAGATTTCCGTCGAGATCTGCTGCTGGATGGAAAGGATGTCCGCCAGGTTCCGGTTGTACTGCTCCCCCCAGAGGTGCCGGTTGTTGCGCACATCAATCAATTCTGGCGCTGATCGAAAGGTCGTCACCCCGCTGCGCCACTGTGCCCGTCAGAACCGCCTGTACCTTGAGCGACCGTCCAGCGGCCTGGGCATCCGTTTCCCGGCCTTTGTACCGGAAAACCGAGTTGCGCGACATCACCGCGAGATTCGGAACCTGGGACAGCGTGTTGATCAGGCTTTCCGTCATCCCGTCGCCGAGGTATTCCAGATCCGGGTTCCCGCTCGCATTGACGAACGGCAGCACGGCGATCGACTCGGGAGAACGATTTCCGCGGGTGACCCGCAGACCGGCCGCCAGCAGGAGCACGGCGGCCAGCAGCGCCGCGATCGAAAGAGCCGGGCCGCGGCGAAACCGGAACTGTGCTCGCTGTGCCTCTCGCGCGGGGCCGCTCAGCAGATCCGTCAGCGCGAACCGCACGTCGCGGGCCGATTGACTGCGCAGGGCCGCGTTTTTTTCGAGGCACCGGGAAATGATGCGGTCCAGTTCCTGCGGGATGGGTTTGGCAATTTCCCCCAGAGGAGGCGGTTGCTGTTCCAGGATCGCAGTCATCGTCTGAGCCGCGGTCTCCCGCGCAAAAGCGCGGCGGCCCGAGATCATTTCCTTTGCGATGAGCAGCCGAAAGGCCTTCCGCGACCGCGGCGCCGATCTCGACAGCCTCCCGCCACCCGACAACGCCGTTGCGCAGGCGCGTGCGCAGCGTTTCGCCCTCCAGCAACTCGGTCACGATATAGGTGGTGCCGCCTTCGCTCCCTACGTCATAAATACCCAGAATGTTGGGATGCGAGATGGCTGCCACTGTTTTCGCCTCGCGCTCAAAACGGGCAAGCGCTTGCGGATCCCGCGACAGCCGCTCCGGCAAAACCTTGACCGCCACTTCGCGATGCAACCTCGGATCGCGCGCTCGGTAAACCTCACCCATCCCGCCCGCACCCACCAGTCCCACAATTTCATAGGGGCCCAGTCTGTCACCCGCAGCGAGCGCCATGGAGTTCCAACGATCTTACCGCATGCGGCAGGCCGCCGCTTCTTCGGCAAAACGGGATTCACACAACTCGCAAATTTCTCGCATCCCCCGCGCGCGGCGTGACTTAGGGCCAAACGCCCCACTTCAAGAACCCGCCCCGCCCCGAACCCGCGCGCGATAATGAGGATGTGGAAAGGTCCATGCCACGCCGCGGAATCCTTCCGAACTGGGTCGCCTGCCAAACTGGAGCGAACCGGTTCGCTTGGTACCAAGCGGAGATACCCTGCTAAGCGGTTTGCTTGCAACAAGGTTTTACAAAAGTCCGAAACGTACGTTGCGGAAAAGGGCGAAGAACTAAAGGTTGAACGTCGCGCCGACCGAATACTCCTGCTGGATCAGGCGCCCGCTCTGGTTCGGAAAATTGAACGGCTTCCCCATGTTGTAGAAGCGAACGTCGAACCGAATCCCCCAGATCGATGTGACCCGGAATTTCAGGCCGCCGCCGTAATTGATGCCATACTTGGTGACCTGGTTGCCGTAGTAGATTGAGGTGCCGGGCGGAACGAAGCTGCTGAACTGGACCCCGCCCGCGGCGAAGGGCCGGATCTTCGTTCCTTCCGGTGTCGCGTACGCCAGAAAATCGTAGAACCCCTGGTGGATCGGTACGCTGATGGTCTGCGCCGGGCTGGTCGTGGTGCCGGCAAGACCCGTCGAAGTCGTTATCGGTGGGACGTCCAACGACGTGTGATTGTAAGAGTAGCCGAACTCATGGCCGAAAAAGCGCCAGGAGTTGAGCGTCATTCGGAACGTCAGCCGGAATCCATCCTTCATGACGTACTGCGGGTCGCTGGAGATGCCCGTCGCGGTGCCTAATTTCGCGTCGCCAAAACGGGACGTTCCCCCGCTGATCGCGGCTTCGAAAGACTGGCCAAACCCGAGAGACGAAAACAGCAATCCTGCAATCAACGCACTCCGGTAGGACATGAATCCAGTTTACATGCCGGTTATGCGACGTGATATTTATCGCGGCATTGCGCGGAACAGAAGTAAACGACTTGCCCTTTCACAGTGCGGCTCAAACTGTTGCTCGCCGAAACATACGTGCCGCAAACCGGATCCTTCTTGAGTTCGCCCCCGGTCGGTACCGGCGGCGGCTGCTGCGGCTTTGCTGGCGAAGGGGAATACGATCGGACGCTGGCAAAAATACTTCGGAAGAGCGCCCTCACGAACCAAAGGATTAAGAGCGGAAGGAGAAACCGGATAACAAAAAAACGGATCATCTCGAGTGGAACGGGAGCGCATCGCTCCCGTTCCGAAATTCAAAACTACTTCTTGCCCTTCTTGGACTCGGCCTTCGGATTCTTGTAGGAGGTATCCACGGTCGCGCCCAGCGTCTGCAGCATCGATTTGGCCGAATCGGCGAACGGCCCGTCCGGCTTCAACGCCAGGTACTTCTGGAAGGCATCGGCGGTTCCCGGCACGGGCGTTACCTTGCCATCGCCCGCAATCGTGGCCTTCGAAAGCAGATACACACCGTATTGATATTGCGCATCCGCGTAGTTCGGGTCGGACTCAATCGCCTTCTTGAACGCTTCGCCGGCCGGTTCGTTCTGCCCCGAGTTTACCAGCAGCGCGCCCAGATTGTAGTAATAACGGCCGGCGTTCGGCGGATCGAGCGTCGCCGCCTTGGTCAGTTCCGCCTGCGCTTCGGGGAACTTCTTGGCTTTGGCTAACGACAGTGCGAAATTGTTGTGATATCCGGCATCGTCCGGCTTCAACTCGATGGCCTTATTGTAGGCATCCAGCGCCTTTGCCATTTCGGCGTCGGCATCGGCGCCCTTCTTGGCTTCGGCATCGTTCATTTGAGCTTCCGCCAATTGCGCCCAAACCACATGCTGCTTCGGATCCAGCTCGCTCGCCTTGGTGAACGACTGAATCGCCTGGTCCCACTGCTTGGCCTGCGCGGCGGCGATTCCGGCGTTGAACGCGTCGTTCAACTCCTTATTCTTCTTCATCGCCTCTTCGCGCTCTTTCATCTGCTTTTCCTGCTCCGCCTTCTGCTGAGCGCTCATACCGCGCGTCGCATCCTGAGCGGCCTGAGCCTGGGCTTGCCCGGCAGCGGCGGCCGCCGCGGACTTGGACAGATCGAAATCGACCGGCGGCATATCGACGGACTTCAAGCGGACCCCTTTGACCCCATCTTTGTCCTGACCATTTACGGCCACCGTAATATCGTAGGTGCCGGTGGACGGGAGGCCCGCGTGCAGGTAATGGCCTTTCTTGTCAGTCTTTACCTGATAGTGGCCCTTGATATCGGTGCGATCGATTTTAATCACGGCGCCCTGGAGCGGCTTGCCGTCTTCGCCTTTCACGTTTCCCTCCAACGAGGCGGTCTGCGCCAGCGCAGAGAACGCGAATAGCATCGTCCCAGCCGCGACGAGAGCCAGGGTTCGTAGCTTCATACAACCTCCAACAGGGTGGGTTTCTATTAAGACTCAGTATACCGCAATGAGTCTGGCGTGATTTTCAAGGCTACTCGTCAAAAAGTCCGATCTGTTCTTTTGCAGGCACTTTCGGCCTCCGCTTCTTCAGCGGACTCCCTACCACTCCGAGCACCTGTACGGAGTGCAAGGCGGGGCGCGGAATGAAAACGCGCTGCTGGTTGCTATAAGGATCGGGCGGAATGACCGTGAAACCGTGCGGATCGACCGGCAGCAGGTTGTTGGGCATCACACCTTCCATAGTCTCGCCATCGCGAAACTGGAAGCTAATCCACAAACCCTCCATCTTGGGCCGGGTGTTGAAAACAAGACGGGTTGTCTCATCGCCGACGCCGAACTCGCGGACGAATGACACTGTTTTGATTTCGTCATAGGGGACCGTCGCCACATTCCCCTCTGCGGAGAGCAATTCAATCCCGTTCGGTTGTTGATAGGTCAGCGGATTGATATACCCGGCCAAAGACGCCCGGTCGAACCGCCGGATGACTGCCTTCTTCGTTGTGGAGCCGGCCAAAAACCTACCTCAAGATGGCGGACTATGTTTCAAACATTTCGGGTGTTATTGTATCATTGGCACGATGCCCGGAGACAGGACGAACAAACCAGTGGAGTTGCGTCCCCAAATCCAGGCATTTTTGAATTTTTGCCGCATTGAAAAGGGTCTTTCGGCCAACTCGCTGGACGCATATTCGACTGATCTGGAAAGACTTAGCCGATTCCTGGGAGATGGAGCGGAAGTGCCGGGGATCGAGGAATTACGGCGTTATTTGGATTCTTTATACGAGAGCGGGCTCAGTAGCCGGTCCGTGGCGCGGCATGTCGCGACGCTGCGGAATTTTTGCGGTTTTTTAGTCAGTGAACAGCTCCTGGCGCGCGACCCATCCGAGCATCTGCGCACGCCGAAGCAATGGCAGGCCATCCCTAAGTTCTTGAATCTGGAGCAGATCGAGAAATTGATCGCGGCACCGGACGTTTCCAGGCCAACCGGGCTGCGGGACCGGGCCATGTTGGAATTGCTGTATGCCAGCGGGCTCCGGGTTTCCGAACTTTGCCGTCTGGCAGCAGGAGATCTGAACCTCGAGATGGGCGTCCTGCGCACCACCGGTAAGGGGAATAAGCAGCGACTGGTTCCGGTGGGCAAGGAAGCGATCGAGGCAGTGCGGGCGTACCTGGAATCCGCCAGGAGCGCACTTTTGAAGCGGCGGGCCAGCCGGTATTTGTTCGTCACGGCGCGCGGCGGGTGCCTGACCAGGCAGGCCTTTTGGAAATTGCTGGGAGGATACGGCCGCAAAGCCGGGATCTTCCATGGGCTGACGCCCCATGTGCTGCGTCATAGCTTCGCCACCCACCTGCTGGAGGGTGGCGCGGACCTGCGAAGCGTGCAGGTCATGCTGGGCCATGCGGACATATCGACCACCCAGATTTATACCCATGTGATGCGTTCGAGGCTGCAGCGGGTAGTCGAGCAACACCACCCCCGGGCGTAGGAAAGCGCTTGCGATGAGCGATTACATTTACATGCTCGAGAGCCACTTGAGCACGGATCAGAACCGTGCGGTGGAAGAAGTCCAGGCGGCGGCCGGTCAGGCAAATGTCAACCTGTTTCTGACCGGAGGGGCGATGCGCGACATGCTGGCCGGTTTCCGCATTCGCGATCTGGATTTTTCGGTGGAGGGAAACGCGCCGAAGGTGGCCAAGGCAGTGATCGATCACGGGGGCGCGAAACTCGTGTCCCAGGACGAGAACCGCAAGAGCGTCGAGCTGGTGTTTCCCTCCGGCGTCACGGCGCAGATTGCGATGTCGCGGCAGGAGAAATACCCGCGATCGGGGGCCAAACCGCAAGTGACGCCGGCGACAATCCAGGAAGATCTGCGGGGGCGCGACTTCACCTGCAACGCGATTGCCCTTTCATTGAATAAAGCGTCCCGGGGATTGCTGCTCGATCCTATGAACGGGTTGGCGGATATCGAGCGTCGGGAGTTGCGGCTGACGAACCCGTACGGCCTTTACGACGATCCCTCGCGGCTGCTGCGCCTGGAGCGATTCCGCGTGCGGCTGGGCTTCGCGATTGAAGAGCGCACGCAGATGCAGGTGGCCAATGCGCGCGAAGCGGAAGTCGAAAAGCTGATTCCGGCGCGGGTGTTCTTTGAGGAATTGAAGCGGATCAGCGCGGAGGACAGCCCGGCGGAGGTCCTCAAAGCTTTGGAAGAGGCGAAGCTGCTCGACCTGTTTTCGCCGGCATTGGCGGGCCCGAAATCGAACTTGCAGGGATTGGCGAAGTTCGAGAAGCTGGCGCGGCTGCTGCCGGACGATCCAAAGACGCGGGCGGCGCGCCAGGGTCCTTTTTTCTACGTGCTCACCGAGAAGTTAAACGCGAAGGAAAAGCAGGCGCTGATCAAAACGACCGAGATGCGGAAGCCGGAAGTGGATGTGTGGCAGAAGCTGGAAGGGCGCGCCAAGAAGCTGGAGACGGCGCTGCGGTCGGCGCGGATTCGCAAGGCGTCGCAAGTCTATTTTCTGGTGACGGGAGCGGCTCCGGAGGACGTGCTGTTTGTCATGTATCACTCCGCCGCGAAACCGGTGCAAGAGCGGCTGCGGAACTACTTCCAGAAATACCTGCCGGCGATTCAGGAGATCACGCCGGAAGAATGGGCCGCTGTGGACGCCAAAGCGGGGTCGAAGCGGAACAAGGCGCGCGAGGAATTCATGGCCGACCGGCTGGACCGGCGGGTTCGGAAACCGGTTGTGCCGCCGCCCCCTCCGCCACCGCCGGTAGAAGCGCCGCGGCCGGCGATGCGCCGAGGGCCGATGGGCTAGACACCGGATAGCGGCGCCCTGTCGTAAGCTGAGAACCGGGAAGGCCCGGCTTAATTCGTTTTGGGCAGCCCGGCGCCACTTTCCCAGGCCTTAACGAGAATCGGCTTCACAATCCGGGAAAACTCCAAATATGCCGTGGATTCGGGGCGGAAGTGGAGGCCGTCCGGTAAAAACAGGTCCTCCCGCAAAAGGTTGCGGCTGTCGAACAAGACCGTGTTCAGGTCAATATACCCTACGTTTCCGGCTTCGCGGCTATAGCGATTCATTTCGCCGTTCACGGCGTCGACAACACTCCAACGCGCGCGCTTTTCCGGCGCCTTTTGAATGGAGGTGTAGAAGAAATAAGTGTTCGGCAATTTCTCGTGAAGGACCTGAATGAAACGCTTGGTCCGCTCGATGATGGGCGCAGCATCCTCGCCGGCACTTATATCGTTGCTGCCGCAGTAATAGACCACGATGCGCGGCTGGTAGGGCAAAACCAGTTGTCCGATGCGGTTCAGCATGTCCTGAGTGACTGTGCCGGCAATCGCGCGGTTGAGGACCGGCAGCGGGGCCATCTGGTCCCGCAGATGGGTCCAGAACTGAAAAATGCTGCTGCCCGTAAACACAATCCCGCCGTGATCGGGAGAAGCCTCCCGGGACGCGAGCGTGGTTTGCGTCTGGGCCGGGATTGGAGAGCACGCGGACGCCACAATGACAGCAGCCGCGGCGAGCATGCCGTGGGATCGACGGTTCATTCGCAATCGCGCTCAGCGCATTTCGGCCATGGCGCCATCGAGGCCGCGATCGAGGTGCAGCTGCTGCCAGTGGAATTCGGTCTTCAGCATGGCGGCGACTTCGTCGCGCGTCTTTTTCTGAACCACCATTTCGTGCACGCGGTTGCGTAAAGCGAGCGTGGAATCGCGGAATTTTCGCATCTCCGCTTTATTGGTGACCGGACCGTGGCCGGGGACCACGCTGTCGAAATCGAGCATCAAGGCGGAGTCGAGGGTGTGGGTCCATTCCTTGCCGCTGCCACCGCCGGAATAGTCGATCAACTCGGGAACGTCGGCGCCGAAGGTAAACATGTCGCCTGCCGCGAGGAGGCGATCGGCCGGGAAGTAGACCACGACATCGCCGTTGGTGTGAGCGCGGCCGAAATGATAGAGCTCGACGGTCTTGCCACCCACATGAATCTGCGCATCATGGGTGAAGGTGAAAACCGGGAGGCCGGGCAGTTTGCCATCGACCATATTCTCGCGGGCCTGCGCGGAGGCTACGATCTCCGCATTCATCTTCTGCATGAGGGCGTTACCACCGCTGTGATCCGGATGGTGGTGGGTGTTGACCACGTACTTCACCGGCTGGTTTGTGATCTTCTTCAATTCGGCCATGATGTTGTTGTGGTCGACTTCGAATTTGTCGTCGACCAGCAACACGCCATCATTGGTGACGAGCGCGGTGGTGTTGCCGGGAACGAGATCATTGTGGATCACGTACAGATCGTCTTTCACCTTGATGGTGTTCAGCTTGGCGGGCTGGGGGCCCTGCGTAAAGGCAAGCCACATGCCGCCGAGCAGAACGACGCCGGCGGACAGACGGACGATCACGCTCTTTTGCATAAGCGGGAAGTATATCAAACGGTTACGGCGAGACTCAAGAATTTGTGAGCGGCGCCACTAACTTTACGGAAGATGCTGCCAACCGCGCGCCCAACGCGCTACCATGACGCTGTTACACCAATGAACGACTATTTGCTCTCATTAGTTCTGGGAATCATCGAAGGACTGACGGAGTTTCTACCGGTGAGCTCCACGGCGCATCTTCGGATCAGCGAAGCGGTGTTCGGGATCGATCTTTCCAACGGGTATTGGAAGATGTTCTCGATCGTGATTCAGCTGGGCGCTATTCTGTGCCTGCCGATTTATTTCCGGCGGCGGATTGCGGAATTTCTGGCGACGTTCCCGCGGGGCGTCCGGGGCGACCGCACAGCGGCGAATCATCCGCTCACGTTGACGATCGTGGCGTTCCTGTGCACGGCCATACCGGCATTTCTGCTGACGAAGCTGATCGGCAAGAACCTGGAGAGAATCTCGCTGATGGCGTGGAGCCTGATCATCGGCGGCGTTTTGATGTGGGTGGTGGATGCGGCGTATGGGGAGCGCAACAAATCGGGGGACGTGGAGACAATCCGGCCGGGCCAGGCGATCTGGATCGGCTTGTGCCAGACGCTGTCGGCCGTGTTTCCGGGAACGTCGCGCTCGATGTCGACCATCACGGCCGGCGAACTGGCGAAGCTTTCGCGTTCGACGGCGCTGGAGTTCTCGTTCCTGCTTTCGATTCCTACGATGGTAGCGGCCACCGGCTACGACCTGTTCAAATTTATCCGGCATCCGGAAGAGAGCGGCGCGGCGGGGGGACTGGGGATGAATGGACACGGGATTATCGTGCTGGCCATCGGATTCCTGGTGTCATTCGTTGTGGCTTGGGCGGTTGTGGCGTGGTTCATGAACTGGGTGCGGCACCGGGGCTTTACACCGTTCGCGGTATATCGAATCCTGGCGGGAATCGCGGTGCTGGTGTGGGCGGTGCGGTGATCGAAACGAATTCCGCGAGGCCTTATCTGTCCGCTGGGTTATAATCCCAGCGGCGCTACGCCTTATTTGGGATTCTTCTTCTGGACGTCGGCTTGCACGCAATGGCCGGCTTCGCAGCGGTTGTTTTCCTCGCACACAAACTCCAGCAGCTTCCAGGTGGGATGCAACTTCATTTGGAAGTCCTGAGTCCAGGGGGCGGTGAAGATCTTCGGATCGTCGACCACGACCTGATAGGAAACCGTGATCGGATCGGCGTAATGCAGACGCTCGATCAGATGGAGCTGGTCGCTGTGCCAGCGCGAGCCTTCGCCGTCCTGGTTGTGGGTGGCATCGAACATCCACTCTTTCAAGCCAATCGTGTCGATGACCAGAGTGTCGCCTTCCCACTTTCCGATTGAATCGCCCATCCAGGTCGACTCCAGGTCTTTTTCGTGCGGGCGGCCATCGGTCGGAATTACCCGGAAGAAGTGCATGTATTCGTAAAGAATAACCAGCTTCCCCGGCGCCTGAATGAATTGCTGCGGATAGGGGGAGAGGATCTGGCGGGTCAGCCCGTTCGGGAGGCAGACCGCGGTGGGATCATCCTGGAGCACATCGCCGGTGATCTTGTGGACCATTAACGCTTCGCCGCCGGGCTGAAAGGGCGCCATCTTTTTCCGGTCAAAACGGGTGACGGCCGGCGTGTCCGTGTCCCCCGGACCCACTTTATGAGAGAAGCCCGGCCCAGCCCACACGCCGGTGAAGTCGGGCTTGCCCGCGGCGTCGCGGGGTACGGCGGCGCGCTGCTGAGCCGCGGCGAAAAACGACGACGCCGGAAGGAGCAGGCACGCAGCGAATATTGTGGAACGACGGTTCATTGGAAGGGGTCAGTTCTTGGGAACGGCGTCTTCCACGGCGGCGGTGAACACTTCTCTGCCATCTTTGGCGAACACTACCTTACCGCCCGAGGCGTTGAAGGACCCATCCTTGGCGCGAAAGCCCGATACGGTGATCACGTCACCCGGCTTGATGGCATCTTTGGTGATGCCGCGGCGCTGGAGCATTCCCGGAGGGGCTCCGGAAAAACCCCACGTGGTCAAGTTGCCGTCGTCACCCTTGGAGTCCACGTAAAACCAGATATGAGGATTCTTCCACTCGACCTTGCTCACGACGCCGGTCACCTTGACGGGCTTGGATTCATCGTATTCGGCGGCGAAGGAATGATGCGCCAGAGCAGGCATGCAGGCGAGCAGCAGGCCGGTTGCGAGGGCCGCGACAGTGGTTGTTGCATTCATCGATTCACTCCCGGGAGGCACGGACACTGGGAAGACTCTATCACCGCGCGATCTCGGCCGCTACCCGGCGCTTCCAGTATTCCCAGGCGCGGTTGTTGGCTCCTGCGCCCGCCGGAGTGGCCGAGGGGGCCTTCGCGCCGGGCTCGCGTTCCAGGTAACTTACCGATCCGCCGCCCATGCGCATCGCGTTCATTTGAATGCGCGCATTCATGTTCAGGAAATACGAGTTACTCACGGCTGTGGCGAGTGAGTTCCCGGTGATCGCGACGCCGTGCCCAAACAGAATAATGGCGGTCTTATTCCCAAGTGCCGCAGCCAGCGCCTTACCGAGCGCCGGATTGCGAACCAACATGTCGTCCGCCGTTCCGCCGAACTTCCGGATATCCCAGACAGGCACGCCGTCGTTGATGAAACTGCCCGTATGGATCATATTGCGGAGCGGCACGCCCGCGGCGGCGAACGTGATCATCTCTTCCGAATGGGCATGAATGACGGCTTTGACGTCGGGGCGCATCTTGTAGATCTCGCCGTGAATGAACCGCTCCAGATATCCGTCCTGTGGCGAACCGGTTACGGGGTTGCTGTCGAGGTCGTACTGGATGATATCCGCCGCCGTCACCATGCCGGCCGAAATCGCGCGCGACAGGTAATAGTGGTTCGGATTGGCCGCGGAGCGCACGCTGATATGGCCATAGGCGTCGAGCACGTGGATCTCATGGGCCAGCACGCGGTTGGCGAGCACCAGGTCGTCGACCAGAGCCTTCTCGGGAAGCGCCGCCGCGGGCGCGGCTTTGGTTTTGGATTGGGCGGAGAGCGCGCCGAGCCCAATCACGGCCAGGAGCAAGATTCGGCATAGAAGCGTCATACGAATCAGCCTAGTGTACTGCAATCCGCCAGGCGCTTCGGAGCGCGAAAACGCCGTTCGCGCTTTGTCGGCGAGGTGATTGTGGTGGCTCAGTGGGCGGTGTGCGTAGACGCAGGGGAACCGTTCACCGTGACAACAAAGCTGCTTTGCCCCGAGCGACAGGCAATGAGGAAGCGTCCGTCGGGAGCCACATCGTATGGGTAGCCGCCCAACGGTTCGTAAAACGGTTGCGTGCTCGGACAGGCGGTGAATAGCGCGGTGGACGCGGGAATGCTGCCCGGCTTCAGGTCGCGTGTCCGGACCGAGTACATCTTGAAATCGCTTGCCAGATAGAAGAGCTCGCTGCCATCGCGACTCCAGGCGTGGTAGCCGCCACCGCGATTCGAAACCTGAATGGCGGGGTTGGCGTCCCCCGCGGCACCGGCGAACGCCCGCACAAAAATCTCTCGCCGCCCGGGCTCGTCAGAAGTGTAAGCGATCCATTTTCCGTCCGGCGAGAAGCGCGGGAAGAACTCGGCGAAGCGGGAGCGGAAGAACGGAAAGGGTACGCGATCAGCGGTGATCGGCGCGATGATGATGTCGTTGTCCGGCGGCACGTGGCCATGAAACGCCACCCATCGTCCATCACGCGACCAATCCATTACATCGAATTGTCCGGGGGGTAGCTTGAAGTCGATCTTCTGTTCTCCGTCGGCGTTCTCCGCATCCTTCCGATAGAATTCCATGCCCGGGCCGCCGGCCCGGTCTGAAGCGAACAGGATCTGTTTGCCGTCCGCCGACCACGCGGGTTCGAGATCGTTAGCAGGATTAGTGGTGAGGCGGGTTGCCACCCCAGTGCGGATATCTATCGCCCACAGGTCCCGATTTCCGCGATCGCCATCGGGACGGTCGAAGACCAGGCGCCCGCCATCCGGGGAGAAGCGCGGTTCGAAGAACATGCCGGGGCTGCCTAACGTCCCGACGACCGATCCGTCGCGTTTCGTCCAAGTTAGAGTATTGCCGCCGGAAGAGGCAGGGCGCGCCAAGACAACGGCGCCATTGCTTGACGCGCTGAACGATGCTTGCGCGGAGATGGTGTTGTGGAGAACTTTTTCGCTGAGGGCCACCGGCTCGCCCGTCAAACTCTCGCCGGTGAAATTTTGACGGAATAACGTGCCCTCGCGGACGAACAGAAGCGCACCGGGAACTGGGACCGCCTGCGACTCCGTGTACATGAGCCGGCGAACTTCCGGAGAGCCCAGCGATGCCAGATAGATCGCGTTGTTCTTCGCGTCGGTGCAGCGGGCGGTAAAGAGAAAATGCCGTCCGTCGGGCAGAAACTGCGGCCAGCGATGAGAGTTCTCGGTTCTGCCGGCATCGAGTTTGGAAATTGGCTGCGGGGGGCCGCCGTTCTCCTTCACCAGGTAGAGTCCGGAGCGGTTATTGGGCGCGAAAATGATGTCGCCCCGGGCGTTCCACGTGGCGGCGAACACTCCCGGGACTTCAACAACGCTTTGCGGACTGCCGCCGGCGGGACTGACTTTCTTGATTCGCCCCGAGGCATAAAAGCCGATCCATCGACCGTCGCCAGACCAGAAGGGCGCGCCTGCACCCTCGGTCTCCGGAATCCAGCGGCCTTCCGCTTCGTCGAGAGAGCGGATCCAGAGCAGACGGTGTCCCGACGAATCCAGCGGATTGGCAACCAGGTAACCGCCATCGGGAGAGGGCTCCGGAGCGCCATCGGCGAGTTGCCCGTCGATGGTAAAGGAGAAGCGCAGGGGGAGCGGCTGCAGCGCGGCCGAGCGAGAGCGAAGCAACCATCCGGCGGCGACCAAAGCGAGGCAGGCAACACCTGTGATCGCCCACGGCGAGAGAGCTTTCGGGCGGGCTCGTCCCGTCTCGCCCGCGTCCGCCGTTTTGGCGGCGTAATGCAACTCCGCCTTGACGTCGCTGGCAGCCTGCCAGCGGTCTTCGGGATTGGCGGCCAGGCAGCGTTCGACAATATGCGCGAAGTGTCCCTGGAGGTGCGCCGTGTTTTGCCGGTTTCCGGTGGTCATTTCCGTGAGGACGAGGCCCAACGCGTAAATATCGGTGCGGGCATCGGACTCCCGGCCCGCGCGTTGCTCGGGAGCCATGTAGGCGGGCGTACCCATGACGGCGTTGGTTACGGTCACGGTTTCGTCCTGTTGGGACTTGGCTAGCCCGAAATCCAACACTTTCGCCCCAGCCTTGTTGATCATGATGTTGGCTGGTTTCAGATCGCGATGGACGATGCCCTTGCTGTGAGCGGCGGCGAGCGCGTCGGCGATCTGCGCGCCATAACGCAGCGTCTGCTCCATGCCGAGCGGGCCTTTTTTGATTCGCGACGCCAGCGTCTCGCCTGCCACCAACTCCATGACGAGGTAATTGGGACCGACGTCGTAGACCTGACAAACGTTCGGGTGATCGAGCGCCGCGATGGCGCGGGCTTCGCGCGCGAAGCGCTCCCCGAAACGCTCAGCCGACACCTTGATCGCCACTTCCCGGTTCAGCCGGGGATCCCGAGCCCTCCAGACCTCGCCCATTCCTCCCGACCCGATCGGGGCAGTGATCTCGTAGGGCCCCAACTTGTCACCGACGGCCAACGCCATAGAATCCAGACGATTCTACCGCGGTGGTGCGATCAAAAGTGCCGCTCATAGCTCCTCGGCTGCTGGTGCGCGTTGCCGCCCGAAGGGTTACGAGGGCAGTCTGACCATGGTTATTGACCATGGTATAATTCCACAGTGCGGGAGATCGCGATATCCAAGTTCAAGGCAACTTGTTTGGCCGTACTTGAAGATGTCCGGCGTTCGCGAACACCGGTGCGCGTGACTCGCTTTGGCCGGCCGGTTGCGGATATCCTGCCACCGGCGGCGGCGCCGGATAAATCGTGGTTGGGGTGCCTCCGGGACTCTCTGGAGATCCACGGCGACCTTGTCGAACCGGTGGGGGCGTTCCGCCAGTGGACGGCCGGACGCCGGTGAAGCTCCTCCTCGATACGCATATCTGGATATGGGCGATTCACGAGCCCGAGAAACTCAGCCGCGATGTGCGGCGTCAGTTCGAAAACAGAAAGAACGAGCTATTCCTCTCGCCGATCTCAATCTGGGAAGTGCATCACCTGATACAACGTAAGCGGCTGCGGGTGAAGACCAATCTATCGGACTGGTTGGAGCAAGTCTTGGCCCGCGTCCCTCTTCAAGAAGCGCCGTTCAATTTCGCGGTGGCAGCAGAAGCTTCGAAGATCCAGCTTCCGCAGGCGGACCTCGGCGACCTGTTCCTGGCGGCGACCGCGTGCGTATTCGGCCTCATCCTAGTCACCGCCGATGCGCAACTGCTGGGCTGCCGGTGGCTGAAAACTCTGGCGAACGAGTAAATGCCCCCGCGCCTGTCGCCGAGGGGGAGGGCGGCGCGAGATTCGATCGGGCCGGCTCTCCGGTTAGTGCAACTGGATGTTGCCGCCCGTGATCGGGGTCAGCGGGAACGTCAGATCCGGGCGGATGGTTCCATCCGGATTGGTGATTTCGAGCGCCAGCTGGTCGCGGTTAATTCCGGGCGAGCCGTTGTTCACCGCGATCACCTGGAAGCCGCAATGCGGCGTGCCGTTGACGATGGCTTCCCCGATGACCACGGCCGCGTTTCCGACGATCGAAATCGATTGAATGGCCGTGGATTGAATCAGGACGTCCGGGCCGGAGCCGTGCTCCCGCCAGGTGAAATCGCCCTGCACCCGGCCGTTCTTCAGATAGCGGGCGGTCAATCCGAACACGGCCTGGTTGCCGTTCCGCGAGACTACGCCGCCTCCGGTGACCGAACCCAACGAGGGGTCGAACACCGAAAGCGCGGTTTGCGCGGAACCGGTATAGCGGTCGCCTCCCACGGAGATCTGGACGGTGTATTCATTCACCGCAAGGTTGGCGAATGCGCAGGTGGCGAGCAGGGTTCCCCCGACGCCACCACCCGAGACAGCCGCCGCCGCACTCCGGGGCGTTCCGGAAACGACCGGCGTTAACGCACAAGTGACGGGCGTAGCGAAACTGATGTCGCCCGGACTGCCATCGGAGGGTTCGGTGATCGAAGCCGCCAGGGTCACCGATGCCGTGCCGCCCGGCGCGGAGACCTGGACTGATTGCGGATTGGCCGATGAGGGCGCGACGGA
>Ga0070734_10002933_pt1 | contig 19145 bp, 15 predicted proteins | sample Coa_R1_8_FD_66444 | JGI IMG/M metagenome (GOLD analysis project Ga0070734, IMG submission 66444) | Surface soil microbial communities from Centralia Pennsylvania, which are recovering from an underground coalmine fire - Coalmine... | ecosystem: Environmental > Terrestrial > Soil > Unclassified ... | reverse complement strand
TGAATCTTGACCTCGTCTTGCGAGCCTTAGCCAACGACCGGCGGCTCCAGATCCTGGATTGGCTGAAACGCCCACGTAAGGAGTTTCCGCCTCAAGTTGACGGCGACCTGGTGAAGGACGGCGTATGCGGACTCCTGATCGCACGGAAACTGCGCGTCAGCCAGCCCACGGCAAGTGAACATTTGAAGATTTTGGCCGCGGCGGGGCTGATTCAAGGAAAGCGGATTAAACAATGGACTTTTTATAAGCGGGACGAGCAGGAGATCCGGCGGATGAAAAAGCTCATCTTAGACAAGGTCTAGCGCCGCGACCGAACCGCGACCGCAAGGGAGCACTAATACGAACGCTCTTGGTAGCGCTCCCTCGCGGTCGCGGTTCGTAGGGGCGGCCACAGCGGGTGTACCATTTGAAAATGCTCCGCCGAGTTTTCTGTTGTTCTGCCATCGCCGCCGCGTGGGCGCTCGCCCAGACCACCGAAGTAAAGCGTCCGGATATCCTGGGCGTGGCCCATATCGGGCTCAAGACCAATGACCTGGCCGCCGCCCGCAATTTTTATGGCCGCGACTTGGGCTTCCAGGAACCGTTCACGCTGGATAAAACCTCGGGCGGCCTCCTGCTCACCTATTTCAAGGTCAACGATCATCAATATATAGAGGTCTTTCCCGAACTCAAAGGCGACACCGAGGACCGTTTATCGCACATCGCTTTCGAAACCACCGACGCCCGACAACTCCGCGATTATCTGGCGGCCCACGGCGTTAAGGTACCCGAGACCGTGAAACCCGGCCGGGATGGAAATCTGAGCTTTATGATTCCGGACCCGGATGGCCACAACGTGGAGTTCGTTCAATATCTGCCCGGTTCTCTGCATGAGAAAAATTTCGGAAAGTTTCTGCCGGATTCCCGAATCTCGAATCGTATAATTCACGTGGGAGTAACCGTTGCCAGCCAGGAGTCCGCGGATAAGTTTTACCGCGATATTCTTGGTTTTCGGGAAACGTGGCACGGCGGAATGAAGGATGATCGTACGGACTGGGTGGACATGCGCGTCCCCGAAGGCACCGACTGGTTAGAGTACATGCTGAACGTTCACAATCCGTCGCCGCGCACACTCGGCGTCATGCACCATCTCGCGCTCGTGGTACCGAGTGTCGCCGATGGATATAAAACTCTCACTGGTCGGGGCATGCACATCGAGCAACCGAAAATCGGGCGCGACGGAAAATGGCAACTGAATCTGTACGATCCGAACCTGACGCGCGCCGAGCTCATGGAACCGAAACCGGTGACGACACCCTGCTGCTCCCCCATGAAATAGTCCCGGTCCGCAGACGTTCCGTGATGCAGAATACGTAGTTACATCTCTGATTCAAGACTACTTCCTCTTCGCCGATATGCCCCTTGTGGCAGGACCGGCGGCTAATTAGCTCCTAGCCCGCCAAAGAAGGGACCCGGGCGATGGATTCTTCGGAAGCCGCTTTTTCTATTTGTCGGGAAGAACCGGACAGCGTGCTGACGCTGCGCGGAAAGCTGCATCTGGATCTGGCGCGCGAACTGCACCGGATGGCGCTCGATTTAGCCATGACCGGTGGAAGCGTGGTGGTGGATTTGAGCGCGGCTGAGTTTCTGGACGGTTGGGTGATTCAAATTCTGCTGGCCCTGAAACTAGCACTCGAACATGGTGCCGGATCGCTGCGTCTCCGCGGAGAAAGTGGCGAGATCCGCGAATATTTGGCTTGGGCCGGCGCAGAAGCCCATTTCCCAGCGCCCGGCCTGGATTCAAAAGCGGCCATCGCACAGCCGCGGAAAAAACGGAAAAGCGCGCGAAAGCCAGCGGTATGAGCTTCTGGACGCATTGGGGCACGAAATTTTTGGGCAGCCGCGCCCGCAAACTGGCTGAGTTAGCCGAAGAAGTGGCCGGGCACTGGCCGCACTTGCCGGGCCTCGAAACCCAGATTCGCCAAAGCATTCAGCAGGTAGAAGAGGCAGTAAACGAAGTCTGCGGCGGCTTCGAAGGCATGGTGGCGCGCGCGCGTGAAAGCGTGGCCGGCGCATCGCGGTTGCTTGGTTCCGATAAGGGCTCGGGAATCGAGACATTGCTGGCAGCCTCCCGGCACACGCTGGGCGAGCTGCAAAAACAGATCGAACGCGGCCAGGAAATCTCCGCGCAGGTGATCGGACACATGCAGCAAATGGAGAGCACGGCTGCGGTGATCGTGAAATCGCTGACGGAAATCGATCGCATTTCTTTCGGCAGCAAGCTCGTGGCATTGAACGCGAAGGTGGAGGCCGCGCATTTTGGGGATCAGGGAGCGGCATTTGAAGTGGTGGCCGATGCCATCGCGGCGCAGGCCCTCCGCTCGGAACAGATTACCGGACACGTGGTGGAGGAGATGCGGCAGTTGCGCGCCAAAGCGGCGGCAGCCTCGGAAAGCCTGGACGAAATGGGGCGCATGAGCGTCGCGACCCTGCAGGCCAGCCGCTCGGAGCTGGAGGCGGCGCTCGGCGAGCTTACGCGCACGCATTCCGAGATGGAGACGACGCTCGCATCCACCGTGGCGGGCAGCGAAAAGCTGGCGGGCGAAATTTCGCGCGCCGTAGTGGCGCTGCAGTTCCAGGACGCGGTCGGTCAAAGGCTCGGCCACGTGGCGGATGAGTTGGCGGAAATGCGCAAGAACATCCATCTGCCGCTCGAATATTTATCGCGGCAGACGCCGGTGCTGGGAGAAACTCGGCGCAAGGAAGTAGGGGCGCGCCTGGAAGCCCGCTACACCATGGAGTCCGAGCGGGATCTTCAAAACACCGGTAGCGCGGCTAAGGAGAACGACAACGATATGGATGGTGTGGAGCTCTTCTAAATGGCAAAAACCATACTGATCGTCGACGATTCCACCTCCATCCGGCAGGTGGTGTCCTTCACGCTCAAGCAAGCGGGATTTGCCGTCGTGGAGGGATCGAACGGCAAGGAGGGGCTGGCGCAGCTCGACACCGCGCCACGAGTGGATCTGATTGTCACCGACCTGAATATGCCGGTGATGGACGGCATCACCTTCATCAAGCATGTGCGGAGCCGGCCGCAGAGCAAAGGAACGCCGGTGTTGATGTTGACCACCGAGTCGCAGGATTCCAAGAAACAGGAGGGCAAGGCCGCGGGTGCGACCGGATGGCTGGTGAAGCCTTTTCATCCGGAAAAACTGTTGCAAACCATCGCGCGCGTATTGCCATAAAGCATCGGAACCGAGCCATGAAAGTCGACATCAACAATTTTCGAGAAACGTTTTTCCAGGAGTCCACCGAACATCTGGCCGAGATGGAAGCCGGACTCCTGCGTTTAGATCAGGGATCGTTCGACCCCGAGCTGCTCAATGCAATTTTCCGAGCCGCTCATTCCATCAAGGGCGCCGCCGGGATGTTCGGTTTGGACGACGTGGCGCGGTTTACGCACGCGCTTGAGAGCCTGCTCGATCAACTTCGTTCCGGCGGAATTACGGTGACGGCGAAATTGACCGACGTGCTGTTGCGTGCCAACGACGTGTTGCGCGAACTGTTGGCTGCGGCCGCCCATGACTCGGCGGCGCCCGCTCGCATGCAGGGCGTGCTTGAGGAGTTGTTGGTGATGCAGCGGGCCGGTGCGCTCCCGGACAAAGAACGCGCGCAAGTGCGGCAAACGGACCGCACGCAGCCTCAGTCCGGAACGCAAACGTTTTGCGTGCAGTTCCGGCCGGCGGCCAATAGCTTTTCGCAGGGGATGGATCGGTTGCTCATCTTGCGCGATTTGGCCGCGCTTGGATCAGCGGGTGCATCGCCTGAATTGGATCTCGGAAAATTGCCGTCGCTCGATGACCTGGATCCGGAGCGGTGTTATCTCGCGTGGAAACTGCGGATCGCAACCTCGAAGACATCCGCCGAGATCCAGGATGTTTTTGCGTTCGTCGAGGATGGCGCCGAGATCCGGATTGAAGCCGAACACCAGGAATTGGAGGCCGCCGCTCAGCCCGCGCCCCCGCCCCCCTCTGGGCAAGCCGCGCGCGACGCTTCCATTCGCGTTGCGACTTCCAAAGTGGACAAGCTGGTGGATCTGGTAGGCGAGCTTGTCATTGCACAATCCATGGCGCATCAGATTGTGCGCAACTTCTCGCCCGCCCGCTTGGGCGAGCTCCAAGAGGCGATCGCCCAGATGGAACGACACATCCGCGAATTGCAGGAGCGGGTGATGAGCGTGCGCATGCTGCCTATCGGACATATTTTTGGCAGGTTTCCGCGACTGGTGCGCGATCTTTCGATCCAGCTTTCCAAAAACGTCCGGCTCGAGATGGCAGGCGAGGATACCGAGCTCGACAAAGGCGTAGTGGAGCAGATGAGCGACCCGCTAACCCATATCATTCGCAACGCGATTGATCATGGCATCGAGCCGGGCGACGAACGGGCAAGCAACGGAAAACCGGAGCAGGGGCTGATCCGCTTAGAGGCATTTCATCAAGCCGGCAGCGTGATTGTGGAAATTTCAGACGACGGCCGGGGCCTCGACGCCAATCGCATCCGGCGCAAAGCCATCGAGCGCGGACTGATCGCGGAGAGCGATTCGCTTACCGAAGCCCAGTGCTGCGACCTGATCTTCAGCGCCGGTTTCTCGACGGCCGAGAAAGTCAGCGACCTTTCCGGGCGGGGTGTAGGTCTCGACGTGGTCCGGCGCAATGTGGAGGCGCTGAACGGCTCGGTCACTCTGGTGGCTCAACCGGGTCATGGCACCAGAGTGCGGATTCAATTGCCGCTGACGCTCGCGATTCTGGATGGATTATCGGTGCGGGTGGGAAAAGAGACTTACGTGGTCCCGCTGGTGGCCATCAGCGAGTCCATTCGCCCCAGGGAAGAGCAAGTGAAAACCGTGGCCGGCCGGGGCGAAGCCGTGATGGTGCGCGGCGAGGCGCTACCGCTGGTTCGACTGCACCGGTTGTTCGGCATCCAGACCGAGGTGGTGGATCCGTGCCGCGGACTCACCGTGATCGTCGAACACGCCGGTCACCGTTTCGCATTGCTGGTCGATGAGTTACTGGGGCAGCAACAAGTCGTCATCAAGAGTCTGGAGGCCCATTACCGCAAGGTAGAGGGCGTTCTGGGCGCGACGATTTTGGGCGACGGACGGGCGGCGCTGATTTTGGACGCCGCCGGTCTTGCGCAGATTTCGCGCCGGAACGGCGAAGACCTCAGGGCAGCTTAAAGCAAAGGAAACAGAAAACCATGGAACAACGAGAGACGGCGGATTACGGCGGGGACGTGAATCAGTTTCTTACTTTCAGCCTGGGAACCGAGGAATACGGCATGGACATATTGAGAGTGCAGGAAATCAAGGGAAATTCCGCGATCACCCACATTCCGAACGCGCCAAAACATGTTAAGGGCGTGATGAACCTGCGCGGCACCGTAGTGCCGGTGGTCGATTTGCGCGCCAAGTTCAGCATGGAAGCCGTCGAATACGGAAAATTCTCGGTGATCATCGTGGTGATGGTGGGCCAGAAAGTTTCCGGGCTGGTGGTAGATGCGGTCAGCGATGTTCTGAACATTGCGGCTTCCGATATTCGCCCCGCGCCGGATTTCGGGGCTTCCTGCGACACCCGGTTCATCAGCGGCGTCGCCAGTATCGGTGAAAAGCTGGCGGTGTTGCTTGAAATCGACAAGCTATTGAGCGAGGAAGAAGTTGCCGTCACGGCGGGGAGCAATTAGGAGAACGATCATGCAATGGTTTCGCAATCGAAATACGGCAACTAAACTTTTGTTGGGCTTCGGATTTCTGGCCTTCATCCTGGGCGCAGTAGGATTTATGGGCATCCGAGGCATGGCGAAGATTCAAGAGTCGCTGCGTGGCTTGCACCAGAACCAAGCCTTGGGCGTTATGCATCTGGAGCAGGCCAACACGCATCTGACGGCGACTGGCCGTGCCATTCGCAGAGTCCAAGTTGCGGCGAACGCTCTCGAGCTTAAGACCAGCGAAGAAGACTTGTTCAGTCACCGGCAGCAGTTTGAAGACAATTTCGAACAATTTCGCAAAACCCTGCAAACCGAAGCTGGCAGAACGAAGGCGGCGGAGGCGGAAAAGGTGTGGCGAGAAATGTGCTCCGCGCAAGACCATTTTATCGCTCAGATGCGCGAGAACCATCGCCAGGAGGCGTTGGCGGACCTGCCGCTTCTGGTCTCCGCAGCCGCGCACGCAGACCAGGTTGTGGGTGAACTTTCCAAGATGAAACAAGCGCTCATGAATGGGGCGGTTGAAAACGCCGAGTCCGCTTTCGAAGCGACCCGTAACAGTATGGTGGGTATCGTGCTCGGTGCGATCGCACTAGCGATAGGGCTAGGCTTGTTCATCGCCCGAATGATTTCCAGGCCGCTTGCAAATATGGTCCAGGTAGCTCGAAAGTTAGCAGCCGGGGACACCGATCAGACCGTAGATTATCCCTACAAGGACGAAACCGGAAAGCTGGCCCAGGCGTTTTCGGAGCAACTGGAAGTGGTGAAGCGAGTGGTCTCCGAAAGTGGCTCGGTTTTGGAAAGAGTAGCGAATGGGGATCTTACGATTCGCATCGCGAGGGACTTTCCGGGAGACTTCGCAATGATCAAGACTTCGTTGAATGCGACGATCGAAAAGCTGCAGACGGCGATGCTGGAAGTGAAGGGTTCAGCCGAACATGTAGCGGATACGGCTCAGCAGCTGTCGTCGGCGTCGGAAGAGATCGCAAGCGGCGCGCAGGAGCAGGCATCCAGTCTCGAAGAAACCGCGTCGAGTCTGGAAGAGATCAGCTCCACCATAAAACAAAATGCCGAGAACGCCCGGCAAGCCAGTCAGCTCTCCGCCGGATCGCGCGAAGCGGCGGAAAAAGGCGGACATGTAGTGAATGCCGCTGTGGAAGCCATGGGCGAAATCAACCAATCCTCCAAGCGCATCGCCGACATTATCACCACCATCGATGAGATCGCGTTCCAAACCAATCTCCTGGCTCTGAACGCCGCGGTGGAAGCGGCGCGGGCCGGCGAGCAGGGACGCGGATTCGCGGTGGTGGCGTCGGAAGTCCGGAACCTGGCCCAGCGCAGCGCGACGGCGGCCAAGGAGATCAAGGGTCTGATACAGGATTCGGTACAGAAGGTCGAGAACGGATCGGAACTGGTGAATCGTTCCGGGCAGACGCTGTCTGAAATCGTGCAATCGGTGAAACGGGTAACCGACATTGTGGCGGAGATCGCAGCCGCTTCGCAGGAGCAAGCCACCGGCATCGAGCAGGTGAACAAAGCCACCATGCAGATGGATCAGGTAACGCAGGCCAATTCGGCGCAAACCGAAGAAATGTCCTCCACCGCGCAGGGTCTCAGTTCCAGCGCCGAACAGTTACAGGCCATGGTCGCGCGCTTCCGGCTGACGGGAAGTCAGATCGCGATCGATAGTAAGAAGCCTGTTCCGAAAAAACAGTACAAATCCACGCCTCGGACGCAAAGTTCCTCGCTCGTTAGTTTGGCCAAGGCCTCGGCCGACGACAGCGCTTTCGAAGAGTTTTAACGACCAAATGGAGAAACACAATGCAATGGTTTCGAGATCGTAAGACAGCCACCAAGCTGATGCTCGGCTTCGGCGTGATGGCGGCGCTGCTGTGCATCCTTGGGCTGGAGGGCATTCGTAACCTCTCGGCTTTAAACGCGCGGACGCGTGACATGTATGAACATCACGTGCTGGGGCTGAACTACCTCAAGGATGGGCATCTGCAGCTGACCACGGCCGGTAAGTCGATACGCAACGCGATGTTGGCCCAGAGCGATCAAGACCTGGAAGTCCGCATCGACGAGCTGCACAAGAACCGCGAGGCTTTTCTGGCGGATTTGGACGCATTTCAAAAATGCCTGGTGGTAGAAGACATGAAGGCGAAGGCCGCGTCTTTACGGGAGGAATACTATCTCAACGCGAACGCTCAGGATAAGGTGGTGGAGCTGCTGCGCGCGCATCATCGCGAGCAAGGCATCGCGCAAATCGACACCCTGAACAAGCTGCAAGGCAAGCGGGAACAGTTGATGGCGGAACTGCTGCGCCAGGAGTTGGACATCATGAAGCAGTCGTCGGCCGAGGTGGACGCGACCGCGCGTTCCGCCGAAAAGGCCGCCGCAACCCTGATGGGACTGGCCGTGCTGTTAGCCATCGTGCTTGGTTTCACCATCGCCCGGATCATCACGCGTCCTCTGGCGTTGCTGGTCGAAGTTGCGCGGAAGCTCGCGGCCGGGGACGTCAACCAAACGCTTGACTATCATTCGGGAAGCGAATTGGGAAATCTGGCCAGTACGTTTAACGGCTTGATCGAAACGGTGAAAGGCCTGTTGGCGGAAACCAGCGCGACGGTCGAGGCGGCGCGGCAAGGCGATCTGAATCGCAGGGGGAATGCCGCGAAGTTCCAGGGCGCTTTCCGGGAACTGGTAGGTGGAATCAACGAGACGCTGGACGCTTTCTGCGCGCCGGTGCAGGAAGCCTCAGCGGCGCTGGCCAAAGTGGCCGAGCGCGATCTCACGGCGCGCGTCAACGGCGATTATAAAGGTGATTTCGCCATCATCAAGAATTCCCTCAATCAGGCGGTGGAAAACCTGAATGCGGCGTTGACCGAAGTAAACGGTTCCGCGCAGCATGTGACCGACACGGCGCAGCAGATGTCGTCGGCGTCCGAACAGATCGCCAGCGGCGCGCAGGAGCAGGCGTCGAGCCTGGAAGAAACCGCTTCAAGTCTCGAAGAGATCAGCTCCACCATCAAACAGAACGCCGAAAACGCACGCCAAGCCAGCCAGCTCGCGGCCGGATCGCGCGAAGCCGCCGAAAAAGGCGGTCAGGTGGTGAACGCCGCCGTGGAGGCCATGGGCGAGATCAATCAATCTTCCAAACGCATCGCCGACATCATTACCACCATCGACGAGATCGCTTTCCAAACCAATCTTCTGGCGCTCAACGCCGCGGTGGAAGCGGCGCGGGCGGGCGAGCAAGGCCGTGGCTTCGCGGTAGTCGCGTCGGAAGTCCGCAACCTCGCGCAACGTAGCGCGACGGCGGCGAAGGAGATCAAAGGGCTGATTCAGGACTCGGTTCACAAAGTGGAAAACGGTTCTGAACTTGTGAACCGTTCTGGGCAGACCTTATCGGAGATCGTGCATTCGGTCAAGCGGGTGACCGATATCGTCGCCGAGATCGCGGCGGCGTCGCAAGAACAAGCCACCGGCATCGAGCAGGTAAATAAAGCCACCATGCAAATGGATCAGGTGACGCAGGCCAACTCGGGGCAGACCGAAGAAATGTCGTCCACAGCGCAGGGTCTCAGTTCGAGCGCCGAACAGTTGCAGGCGATGGTCGCGGGCTTCCGGCTGAGCGAACGGCAAACGGCCCGCACGCCAGGCAGGGTGCCGTCGGCGAAAACGCCGCAAAAACGGGCAGCGCGTCCTCAGGTGGCGTCGCTTGTTGGGCTGGCAAAAAGTACCGCTGGGCATCCGGATGGATTCGAGGAATTCTAAATACGCAAGACGGGTAGGAAAACAACGATGCAATGGTTCAGAGATTTGCACACTGCCACTAAATTGATTTTTTGCTTCGGGGTTCTAGCGTTCTTGATGGCTACGGTTGGGTTTTTGGGAGTCCGCGGCATGGCCGGGATCCAAGCCGAACTGATCGACATGCACGATCATCACACGCTCGGGCTGCTGCACCTGAAGCAGGCCAATGTGCACTTATTGATGACAGCGCGCGAGTTGCGCGCCCTGTTGCTCGCAAGCGATGCCACGGGCGTGGAAACACATCGGCAGGCGCTGTTAGCCGCGCGCGGCAAGTTCTATGAGGAATTCGACGAGTACCAAAAACTCACCGTCAACGCGGAGACCAAGGCGTTGTCCATGGAAGCTCTGCCGGCATTTCGGGAACTGGATGCAGTGCAGGACCAGGTGATTGACCTGGCGCTCAACAACCAGCGCCAGCAAGCCATCGCCCGGTTGGCCACTCTTTCCACCAGTCTTGCCAAAGTGGATCACTACACGAGCGAACTCACCAAGCGCAAATTGGTTTCCATGCAGAAATCGCTTGAGACCGCGCAAGCCAGTTACGCCGAAACCCGCTCCATGACGATCGGAATCGTCTTGGGAGCCATTGCGTTGGCTGTGGGTCTGGGAATTTTTGTAGCGCGTCTGATTTCGCGCCCCTTAGGCGAGGCGGGCCGCGCGCTCCAGGCGGTGAGCAATGGGGACTTTACCGTGCGGCTGGAGGTCCGGTCCAAAGATGAAATCGGAAGCATGGCCAAATCGCTCAACCAGGCGGTCGACAACATGCGGCAAGCTCTGCTCGAAGTGAGCGAAGCTTCCGGCAGTGTATCCAACGCGTCGCAACAATTGGCCACGGCCTCCGAGTCGGTGGCGAGCGGGGCCCAGGAACAGGCATCGAGTCTGGAGGAGACTGCATCGAGTCTGGAAGAGATCAGTTCCACGATCAAACAAAATGCCGAAAACGCCCGGCAGGCCAGCCAACTGGCGGCCGGGTCGCGCGAGTCCGCTGAAAAAGGTGGCGAGGTGGTGAACGCCGCGGTGGCGGCGATGGGCCAGATCAACGAATCTTCCAAACATATTTCTGAAATCATCACCACGATCGATGAAATCGCCTTCCAAACCAATCTTCTCGCCTTGAACGCAGCCGTGGAAGCGGCGCGCGCGGGCGAACAGGGCCGCGGTTTCGCGGTGGTGGCGTCGGAAGTCCGGAACCTGGCGCAACGCAGCGCGGCATCCGCCAAGGAGATCAAAGGTCTGATTCAGGACTCGGTGCGCAAAGTTGAAAACGGCTCCGAGCTGGTGAATCGCTCCGGCCAAACGCTGGGAGAAATCATGCAGTCGGTGAAGCGAGTCACTGACATCGTGGCGGAAATCGCGGCCGCTTCTGCCGAGCAATCGTCCGGCATCGAGCAGGTCAACAAAGCGGCGATGCAGATGGACCAGGTGACGCAAGCCAACTCGGCCCAGACGGAAGAGATGTCCTCCACCGCGCAAGGATTGCGCGCCAATGCCGAACAGTTGCAAGCGATGGTGGGCCGGTTCCATTTAGGGGCCGCTCAGAACCCAGCCCCGGCAGCCGTCCGCCCCGCCAAACAGGCCGCCCGTCCGTCCGCGGTGAAAAAGCCGCGACCTGCGCAGCAACCTGAGCTGGCAACGTTGGCCCATCAAGTGGGAGTTTCGAGTAAAGACGACTTCGAGGAATTCTAACCGCCATGCTCGCGCAAACGGAACTGGCCCCACTGACCAAATCCGAGTTCCGCCAGTTTCAGGAGCTGATCCTGGCCGAGGCGGGCATCACGCTCAATGAATCGAAACATGTCCTGGTGCAGTCGCGGATGGCGCGGCGGCTGCGTGCTCTCGGGCTATCCAGCTACGGCGAATATCTGGTTCATCTCGCGGGCCAACCGCCGGAAAGCGCGGAGCGGCGCGAAATGATCAACTGCATCACCACGAATAAGACCGATTTCTTTCGCGAAAACCACCACTTCCAGTTCCTGCGCAACCGCGTGATTCCGGAACTGCGCGCCGCGGCCGCCAAGGGCTCCGAGAAGAAAATCCGGATCTGGAGCGCCGCCTGCTCCACCGGCGAAGAGCCCTACTCGATCGCGATCACGATCCGGGAGGCGCTTGGCGCCGAACGCAACTGGGACGTGAAAATTCTAGCGTCCGACGTCGACACTAACGTTTTATCCACGGCCGAAGCGGGTATCTATGACGCCGAGCGCTTCCAACAAGTGGAGGACTCGATGCTGCGCCGCTATTTTACCCGGCGAAAAACCGATGGAGCGCTTTTGGTCAACGCCGGTTTGAAGCAGATGATCCGCTTTCGCAGGATCAATTTCGTCGATCCGGCCTGGCCTATCCGCGTCAGCTTCGATGTCATCTTTTGCAGGAATGTGATCATCTACTTCAATCGCACAACGCAGCAGAAGCTTTTCGAGCGGCTGGGACAGTACCTGAAACCAACCGGCTATCTGCTGGTCGGCCATTCCGAGAACCTGCATTGGATGCATCATCTGCTGGTTCCGGCCGGACAAGCCATTTACCGGCTACGGAGTCCGGAGTGAAACTGGTGAGCATCCATATCGGGGAAATGTACGCCAGCCGCGAATCGGTGGTGGTGGAAACGGTGCTCGGATCGTGCGTGGCGGCTTGTCTCTACGACCCGGTGAATCGGGTGGGAGGCATGAATCATTTCCTGCTGCCACGCAAGGTTCAGGAAGATTCCATTCTGGCGCGCTACGGCGAGTACGCCATGTCGCTGCTCATCGAACGGATCATAAAACTGGGAGGCCGTTTGGGTAACCTGCAAGCCAAAATCTTCGGCGCTGCCAGCGTGCTCAAAATGGATGAAACGCGTCACAGCGTTCCGCGCGCCAACGAACGCTTCGTGCGCGAGTTCCTGATCGCCGAGGGTATTCCGGTGCTCGGCGAACGGATGGGCGGCGAGAGCCCGATCAAAGTACGGATGTCCACCGACACCGGCAAAGCGTTGGTCAAGGCGCTTCCGCGAACACATCTCGATCAAGTTCTCGCGGGAGAGGGAGAGCTTTACACAGAGGGCCTGGCGCGCCGCTGGGCCTGGTTCGAGGAGCGGCAGGAGACAGGAATTGCGGCATGCCAAAAATCAAGGTACTGATTGTCGACGATTCGGCGGTGATCCGGCAGCTTCTAAAACAGATCCTGTCGAGCGATCCAGCCATCGACGTCGTCGGTGTGGCCACCGATCCGGTGGTGGCGCGCGAGAAGATTCTGCGGCTTCAACCGGATGTCCTCACCTTGGATGTCGAGATGCCGCGCATGGACGGCCTCACGTTCCTCGAAAAACTGATGCGTGCGCATCCCCTGCCCGTAGTGATGATTTCCTCGCTCACCGAACGCGGCTGCGAAACCACGTTGCGGGCACTCGAACTCGGCGCGGTAGATTTTGTCAGCAAGCCAAAAATCGATGTGGTAGGCGGCACCGTGCACCTGGCGGACGAGATTGTAGAAAAAGTCAAGTCCGCGGCCCAAGCCAAGATCATCGGCGTCCGGCGCAAACTAGCCGCCACCCCGGTCCGTCTCCTACCCTCGCAAGCGCTGATTAGATCCACGCACCAAGTGATCGCCGTGGGCGCCTCCACCGGAGGTACCGAGGCGCTCCGCGAAATGCTGGAGCCGTTTCCGCCGGACGCTCCCGGCATCGTGATGGTACAGCACATGCCCGAAAAATTCACGCGTTCCTTCGCCGATCGCCTGGATTCCCTGTGCCGCATCCGTGTAAAGGAGGCGCAGGATGGCGATCGCATTCTGCCTGGCCACGCGCTGCTGGCGCCCGGCAACTTTCACATGGAAGTGCTACGAAGCGGGGCCGAATACCGCGTGCGCGTGTTTTCGGCCGATCCGGTGAATCGCCATCGGCCCTCGGTGGACGTTTTGTTCCATTCCTGCGCTAAGTACCTTGGGTCGAACGCGGTCGGCGTCATTCTAACCGGCATGGGCGCCGACGGTGCCCGGGGGATGCTTGAAATGCGGAGAGCCGGTGCGCGCACCATCGCGCAAGATGAAGCCAGTTGCGTCGTCTTCGGAATGCCCAAGGAAGCGATCGCCATGGGCGGCGCTGAAGAAGTGCTGCCGCTCGGACAAATCCCTGCCGGCGCTCTCCGGATGGCATCCGCGCCGCTGCAGCGGGTCTGAAGCCGGGAAGGTTACTGAACCGCCACCACAAGGGAGCGCACCAACTGATCGGGGTTGCGCTGCCTCGCGGTTAAGGTTCGGAAAAGCACCAACAGTGATAGACTCAACCAGTGATCGTTGAGACGGCCGCGCCGTTCCGAAAAGTAACGCGCCTGGACTGGGTGGTGTTGCTGCTTCTGGTTGTCTCAGTCGCGATCAATTACGTGGACCGCGGCATCCTTTCCGTGTCGGGCGTCGCGCTGAGCAAAGAGCTCGACCTCAAACCGCACCAGCTCGGTTTCCTTCTTTCCGCATTTTTCTGGACCTATGCCGGTTTCCAATTGATTTCCGGCTGGCTCATCGATCGCTACAACGTGCTGATGGTGTTCGCCATCGGATTCGCGGTCTGGTCTACCGCCACGGCGCTGACCGGAGTGGTGAAAGGATTCGCAGCGCTATTTGTTCTACGGCTGCTTTTGGGCGTCGGCGAGTCCGTGGCATACCCCTCGTACTCCAAAATCATCGCCGCTGGGTTTCCGGAGCGCCAGCGCGGCGTGGCCAATGGCCTGATCGATGTCGGATGCAAACTCGGCCCCGCCACCGGGATGATTGTCGGCGGATTAATCCTGGTCCGCTACGGATGGCGGATGGTGTTTCTCTCGATCGGCGTTGCGAGCCTGCTATGGCTGGTCCCATGGTTCATCGCCGCGCCAAAAATCGGCGCCGTCTCAGTTAAGCGCTCAAGCAAGCTAGGGCCTGGATTCCTCGCGATCCTTTCTAGAAAGGATGCCTGGGGAACACTTTTAGGACTATTCTGCGCTAACTACGGATGGTATTTCATGTTGACCTGGCTGCCGCAATACCTGCTGATGGAGCGGCATTATTCCACCCGTATGATGGCGCTCACCGGGTGGCTTCCGTTCTGCGCCACCGCTGCCGGCGCCACCCTCGGGGGTTTCTTATCGGACCTCTGGATCCGGCGCGATGGTGCGCCAACCTTGGTCAGAAAGACTTTTGTCGTAGGCGGTCTTACCGGCAGCGCGCTGCTATTATTGCCGGCCGCCGCGGTAGCGGATCAAGTGGCGGCCATGTCGCTGCTCATCCTAGCCGCCTTCATTTACGGGCTGTATAGTAGTAATCTCTGGGCCATTACTCAAACGCTGGCGGGGACACTTGCGGCCGGCAAATGGACTGGGCTTCAGAATTGCGCCGGTAATGTGGCCGGCATCGCGGCGCCGGTAGTGACTGGGTTCATCGTCGAACGAACCGGCTCTTTCTATTTTGCGTTTTTTTGGGTCTGCGTGAACCTGCTGATCAGCGCCGCCTCGTATCTTTTTATCGTGGGAAAGGTGGAGCCAGTGGCTTGGACCAGTATCCGGAGCCGGGCCAGTACAGGCTAGCGCAACTTTTATGCGAAATCGAACGTCTTACAGTGTGGACAACCAGAATTGTCTTCGGTTCCAAAGGTCATGAGTTAGGCAACCGAGACCCGCGAAAGCAGCTTAGTTGCCGGCCGGTGAGCATCTTCCTCCGAGTGCTCACCGGTTTTTCGTTTCTTCACTTAGATATTCGCGCCACCGCGTTTGTCTGCTTGCGCTCCTGGTCCAGTAGAGCTTGCAACCCGGTCTTGGCCCGGAAGCTACCCGGATACTGGTCCAGCGCACGTTTAAAAGCCGATTGTGCTTCCGCTGTCCGGCCGTTTTTCAAAGCCGCCTCGCCCAACACCTCGAGCACCGGTCTTGGATAGTAAGGAGGTTCCGAATAAATCATCCGGCGTTCCATCGTGGCGGCATGTTCCAATTTCTTCAAGCCGGCATCCAGTTTGCCGTCCGCCAGTTTCAGCGCGCCGTCCAACTCCTCACGCGCTGTTTCCAACGTTTCGGGGATCGGCATCTTGACCTTCAGTTTGTAATCGGCCAGCGATTCATCCATTTGCTTTGATTCCGCACGCGCCAGCGCCAAATTGTTTTTTCCCAAATACGCGAGCGCGAAAGCCCAATGCCTCCAAGCCTGTTCGCGCGGCTTATCGTAAACCGGCAAAGTTGTACCGTCCAGGATTTCGTCCCAGCTCTCCGATTGGACAAGCGATCGCAGCATCGCGAACCAACCTTGGCGAAACGCACTGTAGAAACCGTCGATGGACGCCACTTCCCGGGGATTCTCTTTGAAGCTGAGCAGCTCTCGCGCGGCATCCTTCGCCTTGTCGTACTGGCCTTCGAACGAATACGACGCCGCCAGGAAATGGACATTGTGGCCATGATGGCCGGTACCGTACAACCGGTCCGCGTGGATGTAGCCGCGTTCGTTTTCCGCTGCCGATGAGAAGGAGTTCACGGCGTCTTCCCAGCGCCCGGTCTGCGCGTAGATGTGTCCGGGCATGTGCAGCGCATGCGGGATGTTCGTCACCAGCTCGGCGTAGCGCTTGCAGCTCGGCCAGGCGTCTTTGGCGAAACTCGATCCCTCCCAGCCATGGATGACATAGTGATGGACGCCCGGATGATCCGGCGCTTTCACCAGCAACTCGCGCAAGATCGCGACGGCTTCCATGCTGGTGAGCCGAGGCGCTTTCGACGGTTGATCGAAACCGCGCATCAGGTGCAGAGCAAGAAAAGCGCGGGCTTCGATTTCGTCCGGATATTGCGCGGCAATCGCGCGCAGCCCACGGATGTAAGCTTCTTCGGGATCCTTCGACTTTACGTCGCGCCGCGCGACGATGCTCGCAATGTAAAGCTTCTCGATCGGCGTGGCTTTGCCCGGAACCTGGGCCAGGTCGTTTGCTTTCCGCGCCGCTTCAATGGCTCGAGCGGCCGCTTTGAGTGGATTGCTTTTCCCAAATAATTTGTCGTACGTGTCCAGCTGGAAGCGCGGCCGGTAATCGCCCGCCGCCACCATGGCAATGCCCCATTGCGGCATGGGAGCGTCCGGGTCGAGTTCCGCGGCCTGCCGGAAGGATCGCTCCGCTTCCACGGCCCAGAAGGAATGCAACTGCGCGAGGCCCTGATCGAAGAATTCCTGCGCCTTCGGATTCGATGTGGTGATCGCAAAATGGACGCTTCCCTGCCCCGTCATCAGCCGGGCCGGTAGCGCTGGAGCCGTGCCGGATGGCGGCGGCACGCAGAGATCGGGTTGCTTGGGCTGTCCGAATAGAAGAGCGGAGGCGAAAAGAACAAGCGCGGTGGTTTTCATGTGGCCTTTGGATTATCGTAGCGCACGCACTCCTGCGTGCCGTGTTCGCACTCCTGCGAACACAATAAAGGAAGAACCCCATTCAAGGCGTTCACACGAGTGTGAACGCGGCACGCGAAGTGCGTGCGCCACGATGCGCATCCATCAAAAGGTAAACTGAAATCACGTGGAAGAAGAGGTCTTAGGCAAAGCCTACGACGGGCGCCTTATGCGGCGCCTGTTGGCTTACATCCGGCCGTACAAATCGGAAGTTTCCATAGCGCTGGCACTGTTGATGGTCAATGCGGTGCTCCAAGTCGTGGGGCCGCTGCTCACCAAGCTCGCGATCGATCGCTACTTGACACCTTCGGGCCGCCCTTCGCGCACTTTTCTCGATCCATACCTGTCAAGCGTTCCCTTAACCGGATTACTGCAGATTTCGCTGCTCTATCTGATTTCCATCGCCGCGGCGCTGATCTGCGATTTCGGCGAGCAATACCTGATGCAGTGGGTCGGACAGAAAGCGATGTTCGATCTGCGCCGCGAAATCATGGCTCACCTGCAGCGTCTGGATATCGCTTTCTATGACCGCAACCCCGTGGGCCGCCTGGTTACCCGCATCACCACCGACGTGGACGCGCTCAACGAGCTTTTCGCCTCCGGATTGCTCATGATCCTGGGCGATCTGCTGATGCTGCTTTTCGTCGTCGTGGCGATGTTGGAACTCAGCCCCGGAATGACGGGCCTGTTATTGGCCGTGATGCCATTTGTCGTGCTGGTCACTGTGCGCTTCCGCCAAAGCGTCCAAACCAGCTACCGTCGCATTCGCATCGCCATCGCGCGAATCAATTCTTATCTGCAGGAACACATCAACGGCATCGCTGTTTTGCAGCTCTTCAATCGCGAAGCCAAGAGCCGCAAAGAATTCGAAGACATCAATCGCGACCACATGGAAGCTTTCAAGGACGCGATCACGGCTTACGGCTGGTTCTATCCGATCATCGAGTTCCTCGGAATGCTGGCGCTAGCCTTGCTGCTCGGTTATGGCGGCTTCCGCATCCGCGGGGGCGTATTGAGCCTCGGTATACTCGTGGCGTTTTTCCAATATGGCCTGCGTTTCTTTCGACCCATTCAGGATCTAAGCGAGAAGTACAACATCCTGCAATCGGCCATGGCGGCCTCCGAGCGCGTTTTCAAACTGCTGGACACGCCGGTCGAAATTCAATCGCGGAAAAGCTCGAAGCCATTCCCCGCGAAGCCCACCGCCATCGAATTCGATCGCGTTTGGTTCGCGTACAAAGACGAAGATTGGGTTTTGCAAGACGTCAGCTTCCGTATCGAACCAGGCGAAACCATCGCGGTGGTCGGTCACACCGGAGCGGGAAAAACCACGCTCACCAGCCTTTTGCTGCGTTTCTATGAAGTCCAGCGCGGCAGCATTCGCATCGGCGGCACCGACATTCGTGAATTCGATCTGGAAGCCCTGCGACGAAATTTCGGCGTCGTACTGCAGGATCCGCACCTGTTCACCGGCACCATCGCGGAGAACATCCGCCTCGGCACAGCAGGAATCTCCGAAACGCAACTTGCCGAATCGGCCGAGCGAGTGAATCTTCTGGATTTTATCCAAACCCTTCCGGAAGGCTTCGACCAGCCGGTGCGCGAGCGCGGCGCGGGTCTCTCCACCGGACAGAAGCAGCTCATCAGCTTCGCGCGCGCGCTGGCGCACCGTCCCTGCTACTTAATTTTGGACGAGGCAACGTCCAGCGTGGATACCGACACGGAACTACGAATTCGTGACGCGCTGAATCGATTGGTCGAAGGCCGCACATCCATTGTCATCGCGCATCGCCTTTCCACCATCCAGCGCGCCGACCGGATTCTGGTAATGCACAAATGCAAGCTGCGGGAAATCGGAACGCATCAGGAGCTGCTTGCGCTGCGTGGAATCTATTGGAAGCTCTACCAGCTTCAATACAAGGATCAGGAATTCTCGCGCGCGCCTGAAGCGGTCAGCGGCGATTAGCGGGCGAGTTCACGCTCGCATTGCTCCACTTCCCTCCGCGCCTCCTGCAGTGTGCTTAGCGCGATGTCGCGAAAACCTCCGCTCGTTGCCGCCGATATTCCGGGCATGCTCTTTTGAAAGAAGCCGAGCGCTTGCCGCCAATCCTCCCGGCGCGCCTCCACCGATCTCTTCGCGATGGAAGCAAGTTGAACATGCGCTTCGCCCATTTGAAATTGGTCGAGCGCCAAAGTCCACGCCAGATCCTCGTTTGGAGATCCGGGTT
>Ga0070734_10002931_pt1 | contig 19149 bp, 18 predicted proteins | sample Coa_R1_8_FD_66444 | JGI IMG/M metagenome (GOLD analysis project Ga0070734, IMG submission 66444) | Surface soil microbial communities from Centralia Pennsylvania, which are recovering from an underground coalmine fire - Coalmine... | ecosystem: Environmental > Terrestrial > Soil > Unclassified ... | reverse complement strand
TTCCTCGGATTGGACCGCGCCTTTTTCCGCGTTGATTTTCGAGAGCCGTTGTTCGGTCTCGTTGAACTCCCGTTGCAGCCGATCGACCTGGGCGGTCAAGTCAGCCACCCGGCGCGACGTCTCCTCGTCCTGGGATTTGAGCGATTCCAGTTCCGCCTTCATCTGGGCGGCCTTTTTGACCAGGTCCATGGCGGCCGCATTCTTGGTTTCCAGGTCCTGGTTCTTGGCTGAGAGGTCGCCGTCAAGGGCGGAAAGTTTTTCTCCCAGGCCCGCCTTGAGTCCGTCTTTTTCCTTCTTCTGGGACTCCTTGTTCTGGAGAAGCTGGAGCCGTTCCGCCACCCAGACCTTCAACTGTTCGATCCGGCTTAAGGCTTCGGCCGCCTGTTGTTCGTTGCGTTGTTTCTGGTCGGCCAGCATGTTGCGGTGCCGCCTGGTGCCTTCCACCCGGCCCTGGGTGACTTCCACTTCGCTGGCGGCCTTATAGGCTTGTTCCCTGACGCCCGCCAGTTCCTGCTCGATCTCGTTGAGTTGGGCCCGATGGCCCTTCTCGTCCTGTTCCAGTTTGTGGGTTTCGGATTGGGCCCCTTCCAGGCGCTCCCTCACCTGGGTCATCTTATGGTGCAGGTCCTTGAGCTTGTTTTTAAGCTTGGCCGACTTGTCCAAGTGGATCTGGACCTGCAGCTTGGCGAGTTCTTCCTTGTACTCCCGGTACTTCTCGGCCTGCTTGGCCTGGCGTTCCAGGGTGGAAATCTGGCGTTTGATCTCGGCGATGATGTCGGAGATGCGGATCAGGTTCTGGTCCGTGGCTTCCAGTTTGCGCAGGGCCTCCACCTTGCGGGCCTTGTACTTGGTGATGCCGGCGGCTTCCTCGAAGATGGCCCGGCGTTCGGCGGGTTTGGACATGACGATCTGATCCATCTGGCCCTGGGCCATGACCGAATAAGTACTGACCCCCAACCCGGTCCCCATGAAGAGTTCCTTCACGTCCTTGAGGCGGGCCGGCGCCTTGTTGATAAGGTATTCCCCTTCGCCGGAGCGGAAAACCCGCCGGGTGATGGAGATTTCGTTGTAGTCCAGGGGAAGGGTCTTGTCCTCATTGGAAAGGGTCAGGGTGACTTCGGACATGCTCGAAGGCTTGCGGGAATCCGTGCCGTTGAAAATGACATCCGTCATCTCAGCGGCGCGCAGGCCCTTGGCCGATTGCTCGCCCATGACCCAGCGGATGCTGTCGGCCACGTTGGTTTTTCCGCAGCCGTTGGGTCCCACTACGGCGGTAACGCCGGGTTCGAAAATCAGCTCCGTTTTATCGGCGAAAGATTTAAAACCGTGGATTTCGAGTTTTTTCAGGAACAAGCTTTTGTCTCCAAAAAAGGGGATTTAAAAGGCAAATGGCGAGGAAAGGTGGCGGAAAGGCCTTCGAAGCACGAATTTACCATCCCCACAGGTAGATGGCAAGGGGATTCAAACTACCAAATGTAGAGGCCGTGGGGAGTTCTGGGTTGTCCGGTTCGGCGGCTTAATTGAATTCCAAAAGCGAGAAGGCCAGGTTGGTGCGGCGCAGGCGGTTGGAAATCAGGCTGATCAAGGTACAGAACACGTCGTAAGCCACTTCGGGATTCTTCTTGAGGAATTTTTTGAAGTCCTCACCTTTGATCACGTGCACCGAGCAGTCCTCCCGCGCCTTCACCGTAGCCGAATAGGGTGCGTCATCAAACACGCTCATTTCGCCGAAGATGGACCCGCGGTTGAGGTCCGCCAGGTATTTCTTTTCGCCCGGTTCCTTGCCCGATTTGGAAACCTCGGCCCGGCCGCTGATCATGATGTGGAGGCTTCCGCCCGGCTGGCCCTCCTCGATGATGGCCTGGCCCGCCTTGAAATTCTGGACCTTGCCCAGTTTGAAGATCTGGCTCAAGGTCTTGTCTTCCATCCCGTCGAAAAGGCTGACTTCCTTCAGAAAATCCGTAACCGGCGCTTCCTTGCGGGCTGACATAGGGCTCCTCCCTGGCTTCTTAAGATGAACTGGTTATGGGGTGAATAATGTTGAACGGGGCAAACCTAGCGGCGGGGCCGAGGACCCCCTTCTTGTCTTTCTTTTTTAGACTTCCAGACCAAGTAATAGGTCCGGGCCAGGGAAAAAACCAGACCGCAGAACCCCAGGCCATAAAGCAGATAAGCGGCCACATGGTTCGACATGGCCGGGGCCTGCGGCTACTTATCCGCCGAGGCGACGGAATAGCGGTAAGGCGCATCCCAGCTTGGAACTATACGGTTGGGCGAGAGTCGGCGTCCGAATTTCTTCTGGAGAAGGTGGAGGACTTTCAGGTCCGCATCCCGCATTTTTTGGGATTGCATCAAGGACGTTTCAGAGGGGAAAACTCCCTCGTCCGGCCCCACCCGGAGCCAAACCCTCTTGTTGGACGCCTGTTTGACATAAACCTGGACTGCTAATTTGGACTTGGGGACCAGGAAATTGAACTCCCGCCATTGGCTGCCCTCCTGTCCCTGGTAATTGCCCTCCTCGGGTTTTCCCTGGCCAGGGCTGACCAGCTTGTATTTCTTGAAAATCAAGGCATTCAATACTTCCTGGGAAGTCCAGGCCATACGGGAAGTTTCATTGCCCCCCTTGGCCCTCACCCAACCCCCAAAGATGACGTTGGGACGGTATTTGGAGTGGATGTAAGGATTCCCGCCCGACGCCGCTTTTTTCTCCGGTTTAGACTCGGTAACAGGTGCGGCCGTTTCGGAGGCCGGGGCGGCAGCGGCAGTACCCGCATCTCCCGGCAAGGGCGGATTGGCGGCGGCCGCAGTAGCGGGAGCCTGCTGGTTGGGAAGGGGCGGCAATGCCTGCCCTTGGCTGTCGGCCGCGGCGGTTGCCGGCGCCTGGGAATTGGGCAGGGGCGGAAGTGCGTTCGTCGTGGCTGGGGCGGCGGAAACCGTGCCTTGGTTCGGCAGGGGAGGCAGGGGCGGCATGTCCTGGGCGAAGAGGCTCTTCGCCGCCAAAATCAGGAGAAGGAATAGCGCAAGCCGTTTGATCATGCCAAAGCTCCTTGCTTATATTAGGAAAGTCTTTTTGGAAGGCCCTTATTTTAACCCGATTGGTAAAAGCCCCAACAAAATTCTTTTTAGGGGCCGGCCCCAGGTTAACGAGTGCCGTTCAAAATCGGGCCGTTACCAAGGGGACATCAAAAGCCAAATGCCGGGGGGTGGGCGAAGTTTCAACGTAAGTGGTCGTTCCTGGCGGCGGATATTTATTCGTTAAAACGGAAACGCAGGCAATCGTCGTGGTCCCGGCCAAGGTCAGCCCCAAAAAGGGCAGGAAATAGTCGCCCCCCACTTGAAAGTTGCCTGTTGAGGCCAGGGAAACCATGCCTGTCACCAGGAAGCTGGCACCCGCCGCAAAGGGGGCGGAGGTGATGAAGATGACCTGGAAGTCTTCTGATTGGTTCTCGTGGTAGTCCACCCCTTCCGGATCATAACCATAAGCCTGGCGTTCATACTCGTAGGGCTTGGCGAAGCCGCCCTGGCTCAAAGCTTCGTCCAGTGAGGACTTTTGGTCAGGAATAGACAATTGGGCCCAGCTGAGGGCCGGACAAACCCCGAACAAAGCCAAAAGCAATGAAAGATGGAAGACTCGTTGGAACATGCCCGTCATTTTAAGCTCCCGCAAATTCAAATGAAATAGGCAAGAAGTTCCTTTTATTCGGACTCCGTTTGGACCTGAACTCCGGCCCCGGCCGGGAACTCCCCTTGTTTAAGCTTTTCTTGCAATCCCCAATCGCTTTTCAAGTAGGCGTCCCAATGCATTTCGGTTCCCCATTCGAAAATGGGGATCCCCAAAATGAAAGGACCCTTCAGAAATCGATGCGCCTCATAAAAAAATCTTTTTTTCATTTTCACCCGCCCAAGGCCAAAACAGTTTTTCGTTTAACAAAACTTTTTGCCCGTCCGGCCGAAAAGATTAGCGCCGAAATAGGTCTGGCACCCTGGAAATCATTCCCTTTTGAGAACTGAACGGTTAAACTCTTTTTCGCCGCTTCAGTCCACAAACCTTCGTGGGAGAAGCTCGATGCCCTTCCGCACCCGACTCAAAAGTACCCTCCAAGCGGCTCTTCTTTTCACTTTATTCCTCATTCCACCCGTCTTTGCCCAACAACCCGCCAGTAATGGCTTTTTCACCACCAGCGACGGCGTCAAGCTCCACTACTTGGAGGCAGGCCAGGGTGAAACGCTGCTTTTTATTCCCGGCTGGCTGATGCCGGCGGACATCTGGCAAAAGCAGATAACGGACCTTTCCCAGGACTACCATGTCGTGGCCCTGGATCCCCGTTCCCAGGGCCAATCGGACATGACGGCCCAGGGTAATGACCCTTTCCGCCGCTCCAAGGACGTCAGCGAACTCTTGGACCATCTCCAGGTGGATTCGGTGGTGCTGGTCGGCTGGTCCTTGGGCGCCTTCGACGCCCTGGCCTACCTGCACGAATTCGGTGCGGATCGGGTGAACGGCTTGGTGCTGGTAGACAGCCCCCTGGCGGCCCCCTCGGGCCCTGCGCCCGCCCAACGCAGCCCCTTCCTGCAACGGTTCCAAAACGACCGCGAACACGTGGGCGACGACTATGTCTGGAGCCTGTTCAAGAAACCCCTGCCCTCCCCCCTCCGCAAGACCTTGGAAAAAGCCCAAGCCCGCGTCCCAACCGATATCGCCTTGGCCACCTTGGACAACACCCGCCCCGGGGATGCCTGGGAACCCAAACTTTCAGTCTTGAAGAAAGTCTCCATTCTTTATGTCATCACCCCGACCTATACCTCCCAAGCGGATTACCTTAAGGAGATTGACCCGGATGCCCGGGTCGAAACCTTTGAAAACTGCGGCCACGCCTTGTTTGTGGATGAATTCCAGAAATTCAACGATGTGTTGAGGGACTTCCTCAAGCAGGCTTCCCTTTACTCCTCAACTACCTCTTCCCCAAAACCCGGGAAACCGGCGGCCGCACCATCCACCGCTTCCCGGCCCACAACCGTCCAGCCGACTCTCCAACCCGTTGCGGGCCCGACAAAACAGCCCGTTTTAGAATCCACTCCCATCCCAACAAAGCCCGCCACTCCACGCCCGACCCGCACGCCCCGAAAAACGGCAACCCCTACTCCCTCTTTCACCCCTGGACCTTCTCCCGCGCCCGCGAAAGCCCGTCCCACCCCTCGTCCGACTCGCACACCCAAAAATACTCCGACGGCCACAACGGCTCCTACACCCCACCACCGCAAGGTCACACCCAGCCCGGCCGCCACACCCCTTCCTCAACAACCGACCCAACGCCCGGCTGCAAAACCGTCCAAATCCCCAGCTTGGGCGTCCAGCGGCAACCCGATCCAGGATGGCTACTTCACCACCAGCGACCACATGAGACTGCATTACCTGGAAGCCGGCACCGGCCTGACCTTGGTCTTCATCCCCGGATGGCTCATTTCCGCCGAAGTTTGGATGCCCCAACTACAGGACCTCTCGGCCGACTACCATGTGGTGGCCCTGGATCCCCGCTCTCAAGGACTTTCCGACATGACCCCCCAGGGGGATGAGCCCATGCGCCAGGCCAGGGACATCCAGGAATTGTTGGACCACCTGCAACTTTCCACCGCGGTTTTGATCGGCTGGTCCCATGGGGCCTTCCATGTTTTGTCCTACGTAAACGAGTTTGGAACCAACCGGCTCTATGCCTTCGTGCTCGTGGATTCTTCGTTGGGCGCCGCCCAGGCCCCCCCGGACAGCAGCACCCGGCAGGCAAAATTCATCGAGGAATATAAGAAGGATCCCCAAACGGCCCTCAGGGGTTTCATTTGGGGACTTTTCAAGAATCCGCCCCCGGCAAACTTTACCAAGGACTTGAATCAGTCCGCCCTGCGCACCCCTCCGGAGATCGCCCTGGGGCTCATGAACAATATCTACCCAGGCGATAAATGGCAGCCTCCCATCCAAACCGTCCGCCAAGTGCCCCTTCTTTACGCCGTTACCGATAAATTCGCCTTCCAGGCCCAATACCTCACCCAGGTGGACCCCCTGGCCCGGGTGGAAATTTTCCAAAATACGGGCCATGCCTTGTTTGTCGATGACTCCTTGCACTTTAATACCGTCCTCAGGGATTTCTTAAGGTCGGCCAGCCGTTACCCGTCGGGCTGGCCCACCCGTCCAAAACCGACGGCGACGCCGCACCCATAAGAAAGGTTCCGAATGCCTCCTTCTTTTGAAGGCCGCACCCAACTTTCCAAACCGGGCAAGCAACTGCTGGGCGCCCTCTTCGCGGTTTCGGCCGCCAGCATCGGCTTTGAGATCATGCTCACCCGCTACTTCGCCATCGCCAGTTGGTCCGAGTACGGCTACTGGGTCATTTCCATCGCCATGGCCGGCTATTCGGCCAGCGGGGTATTTTTAAGCCTCTTCCGGGATTTCTTCTTCAAACATGCCCACCGTTTCTTCTTCTTCATCCCTCTCCTCCTGCCGCCTTTGGCCTGCTGGGGCTTCTACATGGTGACCATCAACCCCTTCAACCCCTTGGAATTCCAGAATCCCGACCTGTGGATGGACCAGTTCCAGAATATCGCCCAATACTACGGGGCCTTGTTCCCGGTCTTTTTCCTCTCCGGCCTTTATATCAGCCTGAGCTTTTTGGCCCTGACCAACGAAAAGATCGCCTCGGTTTACGCCGCCGACCTGGTGGGCGCGGGGGCCGGGGCCTTGGTCATCCTTTTTGCCATGTTCTGGGTCCACCCCTTTTATCTTCTTTGTACCTTGATTCCATTTTGGATCGTGGCGTCCCTTTTGGCACTGCCCCGGGCCCGGTTCCAGGCCAAACCCTGGGTCTATTGGATCGCCGCCGCCCTGGTTCTTATCGGGGGGGAATTTGGCGCCGTGAGATGGAACAAAGCCCGGTTCTGCCAATACAAGATGATCACCCCCGCCCTCAACGTGGCGGACGCCTATGTCCGGAAACGCATTTATTCACCCTGGGGCTATTACATGGTCCTGGACAATTTCACCGAGCGCCTGGACATCGACCTTTCCAATAATTATGTGCTGTTGAAGGTGGATGGGCCGCCTCGGGCCTTCGGCCTGTACTTGGATGGAAACCGGATCGACTGCCTACCCCGCACCGCCAAGAACGACCTCACCTATGACAAGGCCGCCTTGGACATCTTCCCCTATGTTTTAAAACCGGGCAGCCGCAGTCTTCTAGTCGGTTCGCGGGGCGGCTTCCGCGTCGGCGAGGCCATGGATTATAAAGCCTCGGAAGTGGTGGCCTTGGAAACCGACCCCAACCTCGTCGGCTTGCTCCAGGGCACCCTGGCCGACAACGAGAAACGCTGGCTGAAAAACAAGGCCGTAACCCTCCTGCGCCAGCCGCCCGAGTCCTATTTGGCCTCTTCCAAGAAGGGCTTCGACATCATCGACGTTTCTTCGGAGTTCCTCGACCAGGCCGACGCCAACAAATACGCCTTCACTAAAGAGGCCTTTCAACGCTACTACCAGGCCCTGAACGCCGGCGGCGTGGTTTCACTGCCCGTCAACATGCGCGAATTCACCGTCTATGCCTTGAAGTTGTTGGAAACAGCGCGGGAAGCCCTGGACGACCTGGGGATCAAGGACCCCAATACCCATCTGGTTTTTTACCGTTCGGCCTGGAACGCCCGCCTGCTGGTGGCAAAGGACCCCTGGACCGACGACCAGATCAAGGCCCTGAAGGATTTCTGCGACCAGCGTTCCTTCGATATTTCCTACTATCCCGGCATCAAGCCCGGAGAATCGGAAATCTTCAACGACCTCCCCCCCACGGTTTGGGGCGTGGACGACGTGACTGCGCCCAAGGACGTCTCCGACGCCTTGATGGACGACAGCCTCAAGCTCCTCTCGCCCCAGGGGGACAATTTCCTGAAATACCACTTCTTCAACCTACGGCCTTCCACGCAGGACCGCCCCTTCTTTTACTCCGTACTCCGCCTGTCGCGGCTGCAGGAGATCATCCAGAACATCTCGCAGATCCCCCGGGAAGAGATCGGCTACCTCATCAACCTGGCCGTCCTGCTCCAATCCCTGGCCTGGGCTCTTTTGGTGCTCATCCTGCCGTGGCTTCGGCCCCACCGGGCCCAGTTCCCCATCCTGCAGGTCTTCAAATCGCTCCTTTTCTTCTCCTGCCTGGGATTGGGTTTTCTCTTCGTGGAAATTTTCCTCATCGAGAAAGGGGCCTATCTCCTGGGGGACCGCACTTATTCTTTTTCCGTGATCCTAGCCGCCATGCTGGTCTTTACCGGCCTGGGGAGCTGGCTTTCCAGCCTCTACCTGAAGGCTCCGCGGGAGGGGCTGCGCCTGGCCGCCGTCGTCCTGGGTGTCTGGCTGGTCGTAACCTATTTCTTCCTCAACGGCATCTTGGGCTCCCTGCTTTCCTGGTCCCTTTTCGCCAAGTGCTTCTTCCTGATCTTCTGGTCGGCCCTGGCTTCCGTGCCCCTGGGCTTTTTCTTCCCCTTGGGGCTAAGCCGCCTTCCGCGTGAAAGCGGGCTCATCCCCTGGGCCTGGGCCTTGAACGGGGCCTTCTCGGTGGTGGCTACGCCCCTGGCCAATTTATTGGCGGTCACCGAGGGATTTCATGTGCTGGTTCTCGCCGGCCTCCTCCTTTACGCCCTGGCCTTCCTGGCTTTCCCGATGGCAGCGGTTGCCCCCAAGTTTCCGAACCCCTTGAGGCGCTCATGAAAAAGACAACGATTCATCCAATCCTTTTAACCGGCCTATTGGCGGCCCTGTCCTGGCTTTGTCCGGGGATGCCGTCCAAAGCCGCGGACGACTCCAAGGACAAGCCCGCCACTGGCCAGGATTGGACTTACAAACAATTCCTGAAAGATTTCAAGAAAAGCGGCCGGACCACCCATTTGACGGCGGCTGAATTCGCCCGGGTACAAGCCCGTAAGGACGCCTATTTGAAGGACATCCACCGCTATCTCACCCGCAAATTCGGATATGCCGATCCCAAGGTAATGAAAGCCTTCGAGGACTTGCCCCGCGAATATTTCCATTTCGATTACCAGGGTGACGAGGATTACTGCAAGACGGCCTATGAATATCCTCCCCGGACCTGGGCCCTGGGATGGGGCTCGGCCTTGAGCGACTATGAGGGGCAGGCCTATATGGCGCAGCTGGCCCATCCCACCTCCAAAGAAACGGTTTTGGAGGTCGGAACCGGCAGCGGATTCAACATTTCCCTGCTTTCACGGATGGTCAGGGACGCCTATTCCATTGAGATCATCAAGCCCCTGGGACAGGCCGTATCCCATATCTTCAAACCTCTAGGTTACAAGAACGTCCATACCCGCGTCGGGGACGGCTATTACGGTTGGAAGGATGTGGGGGGGTTCGACATCATCATGTTCACCTGCGTGGCCCAGTTCGTGCCGCCGCCCTTGTTCAACCAGCTTAAGCCGGGCGGGCGGATCATCATCCCTATCGGCCAGCCCTTCAAGCACAACCAGGTGCTTTACGTCTACCACATGGACAAGCGAAAACGGGTCCATTCCAAGAAATATATTCCGGTTTATTTCATCCCCATGAAAGGCACCATGGGGGTGGCCGCCGCCCAGATGGGCATCACCGTTCCCGGACTCAAGAAGGACCACAAACCCAAGCCCAAATCGGCGTCCGAAGAGGCCCCGCCTGAAAAATTACGGCTCCGTCCCGTTCCCTAGCCGGCTTCTCCCGAAATAAAAAAGCCCCCCATCCTGGAAAGGATGGGGGGCTTTTTTTTGAACGGCTAAACTTGGGTCTTACTTGGAAGCGGGAGTGGCGGCAGCAGCGGGCTTGCCACCGTTCTTCTTGGCTTCCTTGGCGGCCGCCTTATCCATGCGGGCCTGCAAGGCATCCAGGTTGCCCTGGGCCTTCGCCGAGTCGCTGCCGGCGTCTTTGGCCGCGTCAACGGACTTCTGGTAGGCGTCCTTGGCCTTGTCCAGGTCTCCGCTGTTCTCATAAGCGGTTCCCAGGTTGTTCCAGGAAATGGCGTTCTTGTCATTGGCCGCCGTGGCCGCCTCGAGGAGAGAGACAGCCTTGGCATTGTCGTCGACCTTCAAATAAACATTGGCCTCGTCGGTCAAGCGCCAGCATTCCAGGTTCTTGGTCTTGGTGGTGATTTTCTCGAAGGCCGCGACGGCAGCCGTCGTGTTGCCGGCCGAATCCAGGTCGATCGCAGCCTGGATGGCGGCAATCGTCGGATTGCCGGACTTGGCCTTGGGAGCCGATTGGCTGGCCGGTGCGGCGGCGGGCGTCATGGAGGCGGCAGGTTTGTCATCCGCCATCACATTTCCGGCCGTCAGGGCCAATCCGGCCGCAAAAAGCAACAGATTACGCTTCTTCATAGTCTTCCTCCTTGGAGTTGAACAGCAAAGCTTGGACCGGCTTAAATCTGAGCATCTCGTTCACAACGGTTGAACCCGGCATACAACCTACCGCGGGAAGATTCTATGCGAAGTAAATTCAATTTAAAAGCGGCGAAAAGCCTTAACCACCCGGGAATGGGTTTAACGGATAACCCTTAAATAAGGGTAGAAAATCGTTCACATTCCTTCTTTTGCCTCCCAGTTTCTGGATTTTCTCGGGTGTCAAAATATGCGGGAACTTGAAAGTCAAATCAACTTGGTCATCCCATTCCTTTTTCCAAATCCAAACTTTGCTATATGAACCCAATCGCTTCAGGAAAAAGTCTCCACGAAGCAGCCCGCCTTTTAAGTGAATACGCACGCGGCCATAGGTAACCTGGACTGAGCGGTGCATCGGGCCTAAAAAGCTGTAAACGCCTTTGTCCCCCACCGCTGTCGGACCTGCTCCTGGCATACCGGCAGGAATAATCCTTTCTGATAACAGATATTTCAACTGGTGGTCTTTTACCCGAATAAGCTTGATCGGTTGATCGGGATTCAAATGAGGCGGGATATCCGAAACAAAGGACAAAAGTCTGCTCTCAAATTCGAACCGAAAATCCCAATGCTCTGTGGTTGCGTGATGTTCCCTGATGGCAAATTGTAAGTCACCGAACTGAATAGCCTTCATAACAGCCCCTTTCATTTCATTCCACACAAAACCAGTCGTTGGCCTCTTTGTGGGTTTGAAAGGGAGTTGGAAGGGCGGCTGTTTTGATGTAGGTATACTTAAGTATACCTACATCAAAACAATAAAATCATCTGGGTGGCATTAAGGATCTTGGATGACGAATTTGTTTTTCAACAGGATGGGTTTGTGAACCGTGAAGCCTCAAGCCCTAGGGTTCTTGGCCATCTCTTCCATGATCTGCTTGGCCGAACTCTTGGCCGTCTGCTTCTCGGCCTTCATGCGCTCGTTGTTATTGAGGATCTTCTTGCGCATGCGCAGGTTCTGGGGAGTGACCTCCAGGAGTTCGTCATCCTGGATGTATTCCAGGCACTGTTCCAAGGAAAAAATAGTAGGAGGTTCCATGGTCAAGGCTTCGTCGGAAGCCTTGCTGCGCATATTGCTCAAGTGCTTGGTCTTACAGGGATTGACGGCGATGTCGTTTTCGCGGGTATGTTCACCCACGATCATCCCCTCGTAAACTTCCATGCGGGGATTGATGAAAAACTTGCCACGGTCGGCCAATTGGAACATGCCATAGGCGGCCGTCACACCGGCTTCGAAGGCCACCAACACGCCGCGGCTGCGGCCCGCGACTTCGCCCTTGAACTCGCCGTATCCGGCGAAAACGTGGTGAAGGACGCCTTCCCCCTTGGTATCGGTCATGAACTCGGTCCGGAAACCCAGCAGGCAGCGGGCGGGGATGTAAAACTCGATGCGGGTGGTGACCTCGGAAAGGGGGGTCATGTTCTTCATTTCCCCCTTCCGGGCCCCTAATTTCTCCATGGCCACACCCACGCAGTTGTTGGGGATGTCCACGATCAGGTTCTCATAGGGTTCCTGGAGCTGGCCATCCACCATCTTGAAAATAACCTGGGGACGGGATACCTGGAACTCATAGCCTTCCCGGCGCATCGTCTCGATCAGGATGCCCAAGTGCAGTTCCCCGCGGCCCGCGACCTTATAGGCGTCCGGGCTCTCGGTGTCGGTGATTTTCAAAGTCGGGTTGGCTTCGGCTTCTTTATAGAGGCGGTCCCGCAAGTGGCGCGAGGTGACGAACTTGCCTTCCTTGCCCGCGAAGGGGCTGTTGTTGACCGAAAAGATCATGGACATGGTGGGTTCGTCGATGGTGATGGGAGGCAGGGCCTCAGGCGCGGCCGAAGAGGCCACGGTTTCGCCGATCTGCACGTCCTCAAGGCCGGCCAGGAGGATGATGTCCCCGGCCACCGCTTCCTGGCACTCCACCTGCTTGATGCCCTGGTAAGTAAAGAGTTTGGTGGCGTTGCTGTTGACCTTGCGTCCGTCGAGCTTGATGAGGGTGATGGGATCGTTCAACTTGATCTTGCCCCTTTTGACGCGGCCTACGGCCATACGGCCAAGGTATTCGTTGTAGGAAGTGGTCGTCACCAGCATCTGGAAGGGGGAATCCAGGTCCACTTCGATGGGTTTGAAATGCTTCACGATCGTGTCGAAAAGGGGTTTTAAATCCGTGCCCGGCTTGTCGAGGTCCAGGGCGGCCTTTCCTTCGCGGGCGATGGCGTAAACCACCGGGTAGCCGATCTGGTGCTCGTTGGCGCCCAGGGCGATAAAAAGGTCCAAAACCTGGTCCACCACCTCGTGGGGACGGGCATCCTTACGGTCGATCTTGTTGATGACCACGATGGCATCGAGGTTCTGTTCCAGGCTCTTACGCAACACGAACTTGGTCTGGGGCAGGGGCCCTTCGGCCGCGTCCACCAACAGCAGCACACCGTCCACCATGGAAAGGATGCGCTCCACTTCCCCGCCGAAGTCCGCATGGCCCGGGGTATCGACGATATTGATGCGGACGTTGTTCCACATGACCGAGGCATTCTTGGAGAAGATGGTGATGCCGCGCTCTTTTTCCAGGTCGTTGGAATCCATGACCCGTTCTTCCATGTGCTCATTGGCGCGGAAGACGCCCGATTGTTTGAAGAGGGCGTCCACCAGGGTGGTTTTGCCATGGTCGACGTGGGCGATGATGGCAATATTTCTTAAGTCATTCCTTAAAGACATGGGAACCTCGCACAAAAAATAAGAAGCCGGTCGGTTAAAGCCGGCCGGCTTCCAGGGGAGCGAAAGTATACCCAAAAGGGTTTAGATTTCAAAGGTTTTCGGGGAAACGGCGGGTTAAACCGTGCGGCTTTCCCGCAGGAATGGCACCAATACCTTAAGGAATCCCTCCGGGTTGTCGCGGAAGACCGCATGCTCGGCCCTTTCCACCACGACAAAATGCCCCTGGGGCAGCAGGCCTCTGATCTTGTCGGCTTCTTCGGGGGAAACATAACGGCTATCGCCGCCTTTGATGAAAAGGATGGGACATTTCACTTTGTCCAGCCAATCGTAGGCTTCCTTTTCCCGGCCCAGTTTCTGGGTCTTCCATGCGGCCTGGGGCGAAAAATTCCAATTCCACTCGCCGTTGTCCATCTTCCAAAACTGTCCCTTGTAATAAACGAAACGCGCCTCATCACCCCGGAACTTCCTGTGCAAAAATGCATCGAGGATCCCTTCGTTGGGAAAAGGGGCGGGATATTCGGAATAACGTTGGAGGTATTTTTTCCAGCTTTCCTCGTCCTTCGTAAGGGTTTGATCCACGATCGTCAGGGTCAATACCCGCTCCGGGAACAAGGCGGCGAAGAAAAGGGCGTTGCGGCCGCCCGTGGAATGCCCCACAACGTGGAGTTTCAAGTGGCCCAAAGCTTCGGCGCAGGCTTCAACATCCTGCGCATGGTCCTCGGGGGAATAACCCGACTCCGGTTTGTCCGATTGGCCGTGGCCCCGCATATCGAAGGCAAAAACATGGAAACCCGTCTTGGCCAGCATGTCGGGGATGCCCTGCCAATCCTGCGACTTGGCGGTCAGGCCGTGCAGCAGGTAGACCACCGGACCGGAAGACCGGAACTCCTGGTAAAAGAATTTGCCGCGCGGGGTTTGGATGAGGGGCATTTAAACCTCGATGGACCGGCTAAAAATCACTTCAAAAATTCTAAAATTTCAGGAGCCAAAACAGCCGCAGGCGCTTTCCATTTCAGGATTTCAAAAAACTCCCGGTGCTCGGCCTTGGTCATCAAGCCAAAACCAGAAACCATGACTTTCGGCCTCTTATTGCTTTTCGTATAAAAGGAAAAAAACTTGTTCACTCTCATAAAAATAGGCGAATAAATTTCGGCGCGTTCCAATTGTTCCCACTGGATCTCAAAATGCTCAAACAGGCCGGTATAACTAACCCCCCCCGTCTGAAACTTCCAGTTTGAAAATAATTCCATAGGCTATAAGGACAACAGCCATCAAACCAAGGCCTGCGCCAAAGGGAAGGAATTTATCGTTCGGGTGCATTCCCCTGTACAAAATCGAGACAAATGCGAAGGCGCCTAGCTGGAGAAGCCAATATCGGGAAGAAGGGCGGTAGGTTTTGGGCAATTGGGTATCGGGCATATGGGACCCAAAATATCTTAATACAACCCGGCGTTGAGGAACTTTTTATTAGCCGTTGAAGCGGATACAATGCCGTTCCCATGTCCCCCCCGAACCGCCGCGAGCCCTATGCCGCCTTCCGCTATGCCAATTTCCGGTCCTATACCTTCGGCGTGTTTTTCGCCGAAATCGGGGAGCAAATGGTCCGCGTGGCGGTGGGTTACGAGATCTTCCAACGGACCCATTCCCCCCTGGCCCTGGGGTTCATCGGCCTTTCCATCTGGCTGCCCATCTTCATTTTCACCCTTCCGGGCGGGGCGGTGGCCGACCGTTACAACCGGAAGGCCATCGTCCTGGCTTGTTCCCTGCTCTTCGTCCTCTGCGCGGTGGGCCTGGCCCTGGCCCCCAGGGCCTCCAACCCCGTCGCCGTGATGTACGGACTGCTCTTCATGACAGGCCTGACCCGCGCCTTCAACGATCCGGCCCGCCGGTCGCTCCTGCCCCAGTTGGTCCCCCGGCAGCAGTTCACCAACGCCATTACCTGGAGCAGCAACGTCTTCCAGGTAGGTTCGGTGGCCGGGCCCGCTTTGGGTGGAATGCTGTATTCCGTCATCGGCTACTCGAACAATTGCCTGCTGGTGGCAGCCGCCGAACTGGTCTTCTTCGGCGGCATCCTGGCCATCCGCCAGGTCCCTGTGGACTACAAGGGTGACCCCGTGGGGTTGAAGTCACTGCAAACCGGGCTCAAGTTCGTCTGGAAGACCAAGTTGATCCTGGCCACCATCACCATGGACCTTTTCGTGGTTCTGCTGGGCGGGGCCACCGCCATGCTGCCCGCTTATGCGGACGACGTCCTGCATTGCGGTGCGGCAGGTTACGGCTGGCTGCAGGCCGCCCAATCCTTGGGGGCTTTTGTGGCCTCCATGCTCATCGCCCACCGCGCACCCATGAAGAAAGCGGGATCGGCCTTGCTTTGGGCGGTGGCAGGGTTCGGCGCGGCCACGGTCATCTTCGGTGTCTCGCGGTGGTTCTGGTTGTCTTTCGCCATGCTGGTGGTGGCCGGGGCCCTGGACCTGATCAGCGTCATCGTGCGGTCCACCCTGGTGCAAGTGCTGACCCCCGATTCCATGCGGGGCCGGGTCAACGCAGTCAGCGCGATTTTCATCTCGTCTTCCAACGAATTAGGCGGGTTCGAGTCGGGGGTGGCTGCCCATTTCCTCGGATTGGTGCCTTCGGTGGCTTTGGGGGGAGTGGGAAGCATTATCGTGGTATTGGCGGTGATACGGATATGGCCCGAAGTGGCCCGGTTGGGCCCCCTTCACCAAGTCCAGAAAAGATTAGCGCCTCGGCGCCGAGACCTCAAGTCGAGGCGCGGCCATTGAGGTGTTGATCCCGAACAGGGATCAACGAAGAAGAAGTAGTTTCCCGACCGACTGGCGGGACCCGTCGGTCAGCACCACATAGTAGAGGCCGCTGGCCAGCGGCGTTCCTTTGTTGTCCTTCAGGTCGAACGAGAACTGGTAAACACCCATCGGCAGGTTCCCCAGGGGCTTTTCCAAAACCTTCCTAAAGGCCGTCGTGAATAGCTGGAGCCGCACATCATTGGCCGGGCCGCTCAAACTGAAGGCCACCTGCTCCGGCTGGTTCCCATTGGAGGGATTGGGGAAAACCACCGGACCACCGGAAACCGGGACGGTCGTGGAAGTGGACGTCGGCGTTGAAGTCAAAACAGCCGCGGACGTGGCCGTCGGCGTGGATGTGAAGGTATCGGAAGGCACGAGGGTCGCGGTGGAAGTCGGTGTGGAGGTCGCCGTACTGGTGCCTGTTGCGGTCGGCGTATTGACCGGGGTATTGGTTCCAGTGGCCGTCGGGGTCAGGGTTGCCGTGCTGGTCGGGGTGGAAGTTGCGGATGTGGTGGCCGTATCCGCCAGTGTCGCCGTCGGGGAGGAAGTTGCCGTTTCCGTTTTCGTCGAAGTCGTGGTCGAGGAGGGCGTGGCCGTTCCCGTCAAGGTGGTGGTTGAACTGGGTGTCGAGGTTGCCGTAAGGGTCGCGGTGTCGGCCAGGGTGGGAGTCGAAGTGGAAGAAGGCGTCTGGGTCGCCGACGCCGTGGTGGTCCGGCTTGCGGTAAAGGACGGCGTCGCCGTCGTGGAACTGGTAGGCGTGGAAGTGGCGGAATAAGTGGCGGTCAAACTGGCCGTAGACGTCGGGGTCAGGGAAGGGGTCGGGGAGGCCGTCAAACTCGCGGTCAAAGTGGCGGTGGAAGTCTCGGTATTGACGGGGGTCAATGTGCCCGTGGAAGTCGCAGTAAAGGAGGCCGTTGCCGTGGCCGTCCGGCTTGGGGTGGGGGACGGCGTCGCCGTCATCGAACTGGTGACCGTGGCCGTCACTGTGGAAGTCGTCGTGGACGTGGTGGTCAAGCTGGCGGTTGAAGTGGGGGTGGAAGTTTGCGTGGAAGAAGCCGTTGAAGAGGGCGTTGGGGTCGTGGTGGCGGTGGCGGTCCGGGTCGCCGTCGAGGTGGCGGAAGAGGTTGGCGTGCCCGTTTGGCTTGAGGTGGCCGAAGCCGTCGGGGTGGAAGTCTCGGTGGATGAGGGCGTGGACGTACGGCTGTTGGTTGGACTACCCGTCATGGTGGCGGAAGGAGTGGACGAAACGGTCGAGGTGGGGGTGCCGGTGGGGCTGGAAGTGGCCGTACCCGTGGGTGTGCCGGTAGGAGAGGCCGAGGCGGTGTCGCTGGGCGTTCCCGTAGAAGTGCGGGTCACCGTGGCGCTGGCCGTGAAGCTGGGGGTGCCCGTGGCCGAGGAGGTGGGGGTATTGCTCGCGGTCTCGGTGGAGGTTCGGGTGAGGGTGGAAGTGGGGGTTGAAGTCGGGGTGGCGGTTGCGGTCAAGGTCAGGGTTCCCGTCGCGGTTTTAGTGGCGGTAAAGCTGGCGGTCAGGGTGGGGGTACCCGTAGGGGTCTGGGAAGGCGTTGAGGTCAGGGTGTGGGTGGAAGTCCCCGTGGCGCTGAAAGTGGCCGTATTGCTGACAGTGGCGGTTGGGGTGGAAGTGGCCGTATTCGCAGGGGTGAACGTTGGCGTTCGGGTCGCCGTGTTAGTCGGTGTATTGGCGGCAGCCGCGTTGACAATAACTGTGCAGGCCATGCCGCCGCAGCCGGTGGCTGTGCAGGAAGTCGTCGTGCATCCCGTGGCATGGTTCCCGCAATGGAACCAAAAGGTGCCGGCCGTATTAAAAGTGAAGGAAAAGCCGCTAGGGGCCGTATTAGGGCAGGGGGATATCAACGAACCCGTGGCACTGTTGAGGTAAAGGGGATGGATGGTGGTGTTGGTCGTATCCCAGGTGAGCGAGTCCCCCTGGTTGATGGTGACCGCAGTGATGGCGGTCGTGGAACCTGTGGTCGTATAGCGGAATTGGGTCCCCGTAGGGTTGATGACGCCGATCGAAACGGTGGCCGCTGGGGCCGATGCCGCCGCGAATCCCAGCCACAAACCGAACCAAAAATTTTTCCGTGTCAGCGGCATGCACAAACTCCAATTGTTTAAAAAAAGCGTACCACTGGTTTTCAACCTGGGTGGCAAATGCGGAAAGAAAATTCAAAAAATCGTTTTATCGTTGCGCCAAAAATTTTTGGGACTTTCAAAAGGATGAATACAAAGGAAGAGGTCAAAAAGTTTCTGGATTAAGCAGATTTGAGGGTAATGGCTTTACCGGCCCAATTCCCAGCCAAGGGCCGGTTGCAAATCAGGGAAAAGAAAGGAGAAACCCGAAGAGGTTAATCGAGCCGGTTCCACCCTTTGGCCTTCCAGGAGAAGGGCTTCCCCCATTTCGCCAAAAAGAGTTTTCACCATAAACCCAGGTAGGGGAAAAAGAACGGGCCGGCCAAGCACCCGCCCCAGGATTTGGGTGAATTCACGGTTGGTAACCGGCCGGGGGGCCACCGCATTGACCGGGCCTGAAATATCCTTGGTATGGATTAAGTAGTGGAAAACACCGATGAGATCCTCCAGCGAAATCCAACTCATCCATTGGTTCCCCGTCCCAATGACCCCTCCCAACCCCAGTTGGAAGGGTGGCAGCATTTTGGCCAAGGCCCCGCCCAGGGACGACAAGACAATTCCCGTCCTCACATTCACGACACGGATTCCAGCCTTCCGGGCGGGCTCGGTTACCGCCTCCCAGGTTTGGCAGACTTCAGTGAGGAAACCCCGGCCCGCGGCGCTTTCTTCGGTGAGGATTTCATCGTTGCGGTTCCCGTAAATACCGATGGCCGATGAGCAAATAAAGGTCTTGGGAGGGTGTTTAAGCGAAGCGAGCGTCTCGCAGAGAAAGCGGGTACCTTCCACCCGGCTTTTCAGGATGAGGTCTTTTCGCGCGGCGGTCCATCGTCCGCCGCCTATATTTTCACCCGCCAGATGGATCACCACGTCCAGGCTTTCCATGGAAGCCTTGTCCAGCTCTCGGTGGGTGGGGTCCCAAAAAATCTCCTGGCTTTCCAGCTTCGGAGGCCGCCGCACGAGGATCTGGACCTGGTTTCCTGCGCAAGACAAGAAGGTGGCAAGCGCATGGCCGACCAAACCCGAAGCCCCGGTTAGGGCGATCCTTAAAGGCGG
>Ga0070734_10002930_pt1 | contig 19155 bp, 31 predicted proteins | sample Coa_R1_8_FD_66444 | JGI IMG/M metagenome (GOLD analysis project Ga0070734, IMG submission 66444) | Surface soil microbial communities from Centralia Pennsylvania, which are recovering from an underground coalmine fire - Coalmine... | ecosystem: Environmental > Terrestrial > Soil > Unclassified ... | reverse complement strand
CACCGTCTCACGCCAGTACGAATTTGTGCGCGTTTTGCTCCGGAATCGCTGCGCGCATTCGAGTGGAATCCGTGCGCTCTTTCCTCCGGAATCGATGCACTCTTTCAGCGGAATGCGCAGACGCGCAAGCGTATGACTTCACCACTCTAGATGATCCGTCCGCTCCAGTCGGTAATTACCCGAATGGCGGCACCGCCGCCAACGGTATCTCCGGCAATACGGTTGTCGGTGACTTTTATACCGGTAAATCGTACTATGGCAATCATGGCTTTATCGAGACCAATGGAGACTTCACCACCACCTTAGATTACTCAAGCATGGGTACTCCCGCACGCTTCACCTCCGCACTTGGCATCAGCGGTAACACTGTAGTTGGTCTCTATATTGATGGCGATACTCCTATTCCTGGCGATCAAGCTAACTCCTCACATGGTTACATGTATAACATAAGCACAGGTGTGTACAGTCCGATTAATGTAACTGGCTCTACCCTTACATACACCTATGGTATCGCCGGTAACGCCGTAGTCGGCTTATACGAAGATTCCAACGGTAATAATGGCTATCACGGTTACATCTTGATCAATGGCACCCTTACAACGTTGGATGATCCGAACGCAGGAACTGGCGCAAACCAGGGAACTAGGGCTCAAGGAATTTACGAGGACGCCTTCGGCGGCTACACCGTCGTCGGTTCTTATGTAGATGCGAAGAATGTTACGCATGGCTTCCAAGTTCCCGTGACAGGGACGGGGACAACCGGGGACTTTGAGACTATAGATGACCCTCTCAATACAGGCTACTCAATCCTTACGGGCGTCTATGGAAGCACTGACGTTGGGACCTACAGTGATGCCAGTGGAACACACGGCTTCACCGATACCGGTGGCGTCTTTGCTACGATAGATGACCCGAACACAGCAGGTGATAGCAGCATCAATGGTATTTACAATGGCACTTTAGTCGGTACTTTCGTTGATAGCAGTAGCAATCAGCACGGCTTTATTGCAACCACACCTGAACCCGGCCCCCTCGCTCTCCTTACCGGCCTGGGCATTACGGGCGTGAGTCTGCTCATTCGCCGCCGACTACGCCGTAACTGACCACAGGCAAACGTGATTCTAGGAATCTTCCGGAGGAACTGACCTCCGGAGGCTTCGCAGCACAATCCCCCGATCTTCTCAGTCGTTGTGGAAGAAGTCATTCCCGGCGACTTTGCGGAATGCCTCCAGCGTCAACGCTAGGCGGCGGTGCGTCTCGCTGAACGCTCTCCCGGTTCCTCCCTCCTGAATGTCGGCGGCTTCGTCGCGGAGGGTGTCCAGCGCCTTAGCACACGCCACATGAGCGCGACTCGTCTCGGTAACAGTGAACGATAGCAATTCACATTGGCTTTCTGATAAATGGAGAGACGAGTAACGCCCCGCACATCGGTCAGGTGTGCGGGCCTCCGATGTCGTTCCTTGCGTCAGGTGCGACGTAGCGGCGGCAAACGAGCAGACTTAGGCCTGTAATTCCTAGGCGGGTGAACAGGGCAAGAAGGCCAGGTTCGCACCAACCGTGTCACTGATGAGTCAGATACGGCATACAAACGAACAGATATAAGTCCAATTTATTCGAGTATAGACAGGACATTGCGTTAGTGTTACTCTTCGGTGTCATATTCTGGCAAAGGAGAGAAGGAGAACACAATGCCTATAACCGTCAAGTCTGGAGGGAAGTCCCCTCAAAAGTTGGATAATTATGACCTCTGCATCTGGTGTTATGATATTGAATGGGTATCTGGCCCGAAGAAAGGGGCACCGGGGGAGCCCGATGCTGACCAGGAAAATCCGTTTAAGCCAGGCTCTGTATGGGGCCTTGATTTCAGTCCCGAGATAAAAATTAGGGACCCCAAGATATACACAGACGACGTCAAAAAAGCTCATCCCGAGCATGATGGCATGGATTACGAAATGCCAATGGACAAAGAAGATCAACCGGAACCTAAGCGTACCATTGTCTTCAAAAAGATTCCAAACCCATCAGGCTCGCCCCCACCACCAATCACGAAATTCAGGATTTGCATCATTACGCCCAACTGTAAGGACAATGTGGAGGAAATTGAAGTAAGCCTTGAGCACCGCAAGATTGTGGGTGAAGGCGATAACATGCAGTATCATTGGGAGAAAATGGGCAAGAACCATAAGGTGGAAGGTCCTGCATCTTTCGCTGGTTTACTCCCAAATCCTCAAGATGAAGTGGCAATTTTAGCCCGATATGAGGGGCTCAAGCTCATTACCTTACTCCCGCGAGTAGCCATCTTATAGCGACAGCAGTTAAACTTTGCACATTCCCGCGTCCACAGCACGCTCGGCCTGAAAGGGAAGAGAGGTTAACTCTTCCCTGATTGTCTTGCGATAATTGCGATTAGACCGTCAAACGATCCATACGGCATCGCCCCGATGGATCATCCCGACGTTTGCTAACTGCTGGCGGATTGCGGCAGCAGTCTGGAGGACTTCGGGCAGGTCGGGCAGCATATCTTCCAACACTTCCCGACTGCCGGACTGAAAGCGGACGGTACACAGATCGTCAATGACGGCCCATTGGTCGCCATCAGGAACGATACGGAGGGGGAGGAAGGGTTTCGGGTTCATTATAACTTCCCTCCGTTCAACAGATCCAGCAGGCGGAGGGTGGCGCGCTTCGTGGTGATTTCGGCAACGGGATCGCCGGAGGGGTCCAGGATAATCCACGTTCGGCAACGGTCCGCCGTGTCAATCCAACCGCGTTTGTAGGTGTACATTCAAGGGTTCCTTTCAGCCCGGTTTCCGGGGTAAAATGGAACCGCTCAGGCTCGGAAGGTTTGAGCGGTTCCGGGGCTTAGGGAGATTGGCGTCTTCCTAAGCCCTTCTTCGTTTAGAACTCTCTTGCGGCGCGGGCTTCCTCTTCGGCGCAGATGGCTTCCCACATCTGCCGCTCACTTTCGATTTCCGCCCAGCAGAGAGTATGCTTGCAGAAATCTTTGTGCTGCGGGTTCTGGAAGTCGGGGCAATCACATTCGCCAGTGTGGATGTTGATGATGTAGGAAGCGGCCAACCGTCCCGGCTTGCAGACGGCGACGGCATCACAACCCTCATAGGAGAAGGTGTATCCTTCGGAGAGAAGCTTGGCGGCGCGCTCGGCGGTCATTGCAAGGCGGAGGGCGTCGGTGGCGTTCTTTACTTCGATGTGGTTCGCGGTTTTCATTTCGGTTAGTCTCCTTCTGACTAGGTCGGTTGGTTCATTTGTTTGAACTAACTACATTATACCATTGATCTGTACATATGTCAAGATCATATAATGATATTTCACAATATTTCTTCAAAGATTCTTCTGATGTGTATTCGCATTTTAACCTCATTCTTCTTTATAAGTGTACAGATAGCATGTTGACACACGTACAGAACTCTGGTATACTGCATCCAATGGAAACGACTGAAAGGGGTGAGGATTTTGCCACCAACAGAGTATTTGAGTGTTTCGCAAGCCGCGAAGCGCAAGGGCGTTACCCGTTCGGCAATATACCAGGCTGTGAATAGTGGAAAGTTGCCTCATACGCTGATCGCGGATAAGATCGCTTTGAAGGCCAAAGACGTGGACGCCTACACGCCCATACCCCTCGACCAGCGCAAGGGCGTTCGTTTAGGAGGCAAACAGCGTAAGCCAGGCGCGGATAGTAACAAGTCCAGGGCGCGACGCAAAGAAGCGCACGCCTCCGAGCAGAAGTCTGCGGAGAATGGCGCACAGGGGCAGGAACTGGTATCCTCGAAGGAGGGGTAAGACGTTGGACGCACTAGAATTCGCCTACACCGTTCGGAAGATGACAGCACGAATCATCATGGCGGGGCAGAATGGCAGACCAGAACACGCGCGCGACCTGGCGGGAGAACTCTCCACGATTACGGGCCGGTTCATTGCAGCGGAGGAGAAGCGGCGCAACGGCCTCGGCGGTGGTCCTACATTGGAGACGCCTGGCGAGTATGACTTGACGACGCTGACGGTCGAGGAAGATCCGGAGGCGGGGGAATGAAACGTCGCATCTCGCGTCCTCTCGTTGTGTTGGCCGTTCTGATGTGGTTCACACTCGTATTGTGGTCCCCTTGCAACGACAATCCACGCGGCAATTACGTGCTGATACAGACCCCGGAGCCGGGGGAGTAAAAGAGAGGAAGTCAGTGATGGTGAGTTTTATCTTGTTGCTCGGTCTCTCCGTAGTCGGTTTGATACTGGTGGGTGCGCTCGTTTTCGCATTCTACCAGAACCGTTCTACCCGATGAGCAGGAAGCGCTCACGATGTAAGGGGAATCCGGAGGCGGGGGAGTGAAACCTCTTCGACAAGACCGATAAAGAAGAAAGCCGAATATCCCGGACTGTTCAAAAGGAGCAAAACGATGGAAGTCTATATCCTCATTCGCACCACTTCTAATGGCAGGTCAGTCTCCATGGTCTTCGCCGAAAAGTATGACGCTGAATACATCCTGGCTCACTGCCAGCAAAAAATCAAATACCAGCATCCTCCCGAGGACGCAGTGGGGGAACCTGAAGAAATCTTCTGGAGTCTGGAAACGCATAAATTACGAACATCGTTAGAGGGCTTAATATAAGCCCTTGCGCCTCCCCGTAAATTGGGTAGGCAAAGAGAAAGACCCCGATGTCGTAATACAGGCATTAGAAATGCTGACCGTCAATCTTCTATCTTCGGAGTTAGGAGAGTAGGCTATGAAAAACCGTTCCATACTGCTATTGGCCGGCCTGGCCGTCGCCCTCCTATTCTCCTGCCTACTGGTGCGTATCGCCTTGCTGGAACGCCAGGTCGCCAAGGATCGGGAGCAGATTGCTGTCCTGCGCGAGAGTGCGGCACAGGCGTGAGGGGCGTTTGATCGGATGCAGCAACCTCAATTCATATTTGGTTCATGGGGTCTCCGTGATAAGGAAATATGCAAAGACTACGAAAGGCTAAAGAGGGAGTGCTTGGAACAAGATAAATCCGAAGCCATCAAGGACCTGGACGCGCAGATCGAGACACTGGAAGCCGCCAGCAAAGAGCATTCGGAGACAGGGGATTGAAACCTCGTCGCTTCTCTGTGCCGCTGCAATGGAGCCTGTACGGGCTTGCTATCAGTCTTCTGCTGATGCTTCTTTGGCGACAGCCTGCCTATATTCGGGGGGTCGTTCTTATCACGTTATGCATAAGTTCTCTCATACGGCGGTTCTTGGAATGGTTGGGTCGGAGGGAGTAATACTATCATGAAGACCAACGACAAACCGTTCCGCTTCTCCAATCCTGTTCGCTTGTTGTTGGGATTGTTGAGCCTTGCTGCGGTTGTGGCAGAGATTGTAGCCATACTCAGGCACAGCGGCACTCCCTTATTTGTGGTGCTGGTAGTGGTAGCCATAGGGCTGGCAAGGCTTGTTTGGCTTCGATGATCGAGGGCGCAGCAGTATGACACCTAGCGATTACGACCTGTCCACGCTGACGGTCGAGGGAGATCCGGAGACGGGGGAGTAAGAACATGAACGACGGCACATCTGCGATGACAACGTGTCCTTATTGCGGAGGGGGGAAAGGGAATTGGGTTCGCGGCGGGTCTGGTAACTATTCTGATGAAATCATTTACGATGACGAGGCAACTTGGTATCCCTGTTCTTCCTGTAAAGAAACAGGACGCGTTCCCCGGAAAGTTTCCATAGAATACATCCTAACAATAATCTTGTTCCAGGTGTTGCAAGTGTGTACGCTACTTTGCATTGCAGGAGGATTCATAGGTTTGTATGCGCTCGGATTTGGATTCTATTGGGTAACCGCAATCTGCGTGATAGCACCTATTCTGGTGGGTTCGGGCTATTCATTCCTGTATAGCCGCAATCAACATCTTTATTACCTAGTGAAGAAGATGTACGGGTTATAATGCTGAGGTGCTGACTGACGAACCGAAACCACTCTGTCAGGATTGTGGGGAACGTGCTGCCTCCATAAGAGGTCGCTGCGGCAGATGCTATCAATACCATCAGCTCCAAACACGGAGCCGCCCAGATGGAACGCAAGGCGAAGGGCGAGGGGCTGTCTGTCGCGACGCTGGAGACGCCCGACAGTTACGACCTCGGGGCGCTCACACTGGAAGAGGATCAGGAGCCGGGAGAATGAAACAATGACATCGACAAGACGCGGATTCGTGATTATCCTGGGCGGGCTGCTCGTGATATTTGAAGGTTTTATTCTCCTACACATGCGGGGCAAAGGTGCAGGACAGCCCATTCCCGCCGATATGCTTCTCATCATTGGCAGCCTCATTATTCTGGCAGGAATCTTTAAGATCGTAGTGGCTGCCTTACGGAATCGCTAAGATACTGGCGCCGAGTTCGAGTTGAATGGCCCGGTCAGTTTGCGGGAATAGTTAGAGCCTGGGGAGTAATTGATGACAATACGCATCCTTGTGCCGTTGTTGTGCGTGGTAGGACTGGCAGTGCTGATCGTCGTGGCCGTGGTTGCCATCGGTCTCTACCAGAACCGACCGCGACTGTAAGGAGATGGGAAGTAGAACCATGAAAGGATACAGCGTTGGGACAGAAGACTTCTCTGCTTGTAGGCGTTTATTCTTGGGTGGGTGCCATCCTCGCACTTTGCGGCGCAGTTCTCGCTTTTACCCATCATAATGCAGTGGCAACCTGCATGATGCTCGGAGCCATCCCTGTCTTTTTGCGTGCGGCAGTCCTGGCCCGTCGAAGGAACACCTGAAAACCGTACCTTCTCAAGAATGGCACACAAGCGCAGGATGAAGCGTTCTGAGAGACGGCTCTGTGCAACAGTACCAGCACAAAAGGGGAGAATAATGTCCAACAGCGCAGCAAGACTGATTGCGTCATCCATAGTGATATTGGCAGGTGGGATATTGCTCAGTGTCGGATCTATTGCAATGGCAATGAATACCAATAGGGGACAGGAGGCTCAACTTTTCGGCATGGTCTTGTCTCTGATTGGAGGTATTGTGTTCGGATTCGAGTTCTTTGCTTCAATGCGAACTCGTGAATAGCCCAAAGAGAGAAGGAGATGCAACCTCATGAAAAACCGTTCGATACTCCTACTTGCCGGACTGCTGATCGCCGTTGTGTTCTCCTGCCTGATGGTGAGGAATGCCTCGCTGGAGCGCCAGGTCGCCAGGCAAGAAATGTTGATTGTCGCACAGCAGCGGGAGAACGCACAGCAGCGAGTTCAAATTTCTATGCTGGGGAAGAAGGTAATAATTTCGGCGGAAGAGCTGGAATGGATGGGTAAAAGGCTCTCCGGAATACCAGTCGCCGACGTCTTACTGAAGGATCTGATGAAGCAAGATGCTCAAACGGCAATATGCCGTGGAGGCGCTGAAGAACGTCCACACAGGGCAGATTGAGACGGAGGGATAAGAACATGATGACACGCCTTTCATGCTCTTTATGGTAACTATCGTCCTGCTGATTATCGGCTTACTCGCTTATATTTCCTTCCGATAACAGGCAAGTCAATTAGCCTCTCAGGAATGGCGCTAGGGCGTAGGAATCGGCATTTATCTCGCGATCCAGTGTTTAAGAAGAGCGAGGTCTGGTGTGGCGAAACCGAAGAAACTACCCAAAAGCTGGCAGTTGTTTGAACAGGAGGTTACGGAACTGGTTGCCGCCTTCGGCTATCAAGCAGAGACAACTCAACCCAGCCATGATTTCGGCGTGGATGTGATCGCCACCAGCGAGAAGCGGCGGATCATAATTCAATGTAAATTGTATGGAAAAGGCAAGATCGGCGGTCCAACCATTACGCAATTGATGGGTAGCAAGCAGATATTCAAGGCAGATGAAGCAATTTGCATTACCACCAGCGCCTTTACGAAGGATGCTCAGAATCTAGCGTCACAGGGAAATGTTCACCTTCTTGACCGAAGCAAGCTGATCTCGATGTGTAAAGAAAAGCAGATTACGCTTCCTTCGTTTACCAGTCTGGAAGTCGGCAATAAGATGTGCGTTCTCCTTAACGTTCCCACTCTTACGATAGGCAGGGCAGAGGATAATGACATTGTGATGAATAGCATGAAGGTCTCACGGCATCATGTCCGGTTAGATCGGAAGGGACTCCGTTTGACTTTGCAGGATTGTGGGAGTTCTAACGGAACCTTCATAAACGGAAAATCATTGCTTCAGCCTATCACGTTGAACTATGAGGATGAATTCTTAATTGACGGCACTACATTCCGAGTCAGTTTCCATATGCCGAATACGTGACATCAGTGACCCTTTCCCTTCTAGGAATGGCACAAAGAAGCAGGAAGCGGCATCCTGAAAGGACACTATGAAACGAGTTACCCTTCTGATAAGTGGTCTATTCATCGCCTTTGCGTTCTCGGTCCTGTTGGTCCGTATTGCTTCACTGGAACGCGAGAACGCCCAGCAGCGGAAGCAGAATATTGAGATGCGCGATCTTATAAGAGACTTGCAGAGGGAGATTGACTCGGTATAGATCATTATAGATCATTGGCACGCGACGATTCGCCGAGGCCATGCGCGCCGCCGCTGTTGCCTGCAGGGAGATGGAAGCGGAACGTGGCATAGAGAATGGTCTGGCGGAGGCGCTGGAGGACTATGCGGCAGGCGCAGAGTTTGAGGTATCTGAGCCAATAGGGATGAACGAGTAAAACACAGAAGGACAAAAGAAAAGTTTATCCAATCGCTCTCACACAAGTTTTCCCAATGTGTCTCGGATTTCAGCGGCCAACAGATTCACACTCTTTATTGTTTTGTTGCATGTATCTCTGTTTTTATCTGACTGTAGGCAGGCATTTACCTCTGGGACTAATTGTTCAGCGTCGTTCTGGCATTTTATTAGCTTCTTATACAGTTCAAAGACCTCTTTTGTATCTGTGTTAACGGGATAAACAAACTTAACCAGTTTCGGACAGAGCAGGCCGATCAAGCTAAGCATCGCTGCCAAGTAGGTAGCGGGTTTCGGAGCATCCTTTGCCACAAGGGATATAATAGAGGCAGTACTGATTGCGGCAACAATATCGCCGACAATCTGTATATGATGCGCCAGTCTGATCTTACGCCGTGTTTGTTCTAATGCCTTATTGCATGCATCAGCCAGCTTCTCCAGGAGGACTTTAGCCGTGCTCAGGCGGACGTGCATAGCTTCATCTACCTCACCAGCCATCATTCCAACCGCTAAAAGATCCTGGTACGTGGGGAAGCTTTTCCGAAGCGTCTCTAGCGTATCGGGAGAATAATCCGCCAGTAATCCGACGATTTCATCAATTGAAGGATAATCTTGAGCCATGATTTCTTTGTTACCATTTTTTACTTAGCCACGGGTACTTTTTAGAAAGCGGCATCAGGATCGCGGGAATGAAAAATGGGGCAGAATACATCAATAGTTGGAGAAGGAAATCATAGCCTTCCTGGGATGCTTGCTCAGATTTCATTTTTTCTCTCTCTTCATCATACTTTTCACGCGCAATAATCTCGCGGATTTCATCATTCGATTTGTACCTGACCTCGTCGTACAAAGAGAATGGTTTGGAGATCGCACCCTGTTTGAGCATAGTATCTTCCACACCTTTGATACTATCATCCAAGTCTTTCACTTTTTTCAGGTATTGTTCGACCTCATGATCAGGTTTTTGTTCTGCGGCAATCAGTAGGTTAGCAATGACGATTACGCCAATCATAACCTTAATGTTATTAATTGGGTGAACAGTCAATGCCACTGTTTTGAGATGGCCGTCTAGTACCGTGGCATCTATGATTAAGGACAATCCCGGAGATCGTGTCGTGGGTTCTGCTATTCGCGCCAGCATGTCACCATATGTAGAGGCCTTCATCGCATAAGTCAATCTCTGAACAGCATCCACTGTGTTGAAAGCATTTAGTACCCCAGCCGACGAATAATCTGCAGATTTGCATCCAAGGGCAACAAGAGTGATATTGTAATCTTGAGCAATGTTTTGTAAGTGACTGACCGATACGCGAAATTCAACCTTCCCCTCAAGATTTCTTGTGATGAATTCTCCCTTTTCGACATGCCCAAGTGCAAAAACAATATGATTACGTTTGTCTGCTAAAACGTGACGTAGATTGTCTTCTGACGAAAAATCAAATACCATTTGGTTCGCTGAGAGAAGTTCCTTGGCCCTTATTACGGTGTCTCTTTGCGCAACTAGATTTAGAACTCCTACATCCTCAGCATGAAAAGGTGCGTTGTCGAATTTTCGTATGTTAGCAAGATCATTGTAGTCGTTGATACGGACAAACACGTTTTTACGAAGTTCTATGACATGCTCTTTCCTACCGCTTACTTTCATTTCGAGGATATGGAAACCGATTTTTTTGAGAGCTTCTTCACGCACCGCCTGGCGAACTGTTGCTTCAGATGACGTCTCTTTGTGACCAGCTTCGGAAGCGTTTTCAGGCTCGCTATCATACTTGACACGGTTGATTATAATGCCATCTTCGTATTCAGCCCATTGAGCATGTGCTGAACTCGCGTCAGAAGTCGAAGGCACTTCATGTGTTTCAACTCTATCTGGAATGTGAATCCCTTCAGGATTAGATAGGCGTTCAGGAACACCAAACTCTTCGTGTATGGTAGAGCGAGAAGAGAAATGGGGTGTTTCCTCGAAATGAGGGGATCTGAAATGAGGCTCAAAATGGAATCTTTGTGCTGTTGCTATATTGAGCGTGCAAAGCATTAATAGAGACACACATCCATACCGAATGTGCTTTGTAACATGTTTCATCGTGCCTCTCCCTATCAGATAGGTTACATCAATTATGATCCAAATAGGCTGGCTTCGGAGTTTAGGGTCTAATGGACGATTGCACAACCTGCTTCTTTTGCCGCTGACGAATGATACGCCCTCTTGGGCATGCACTCCTATGTTCAAGTCCCTGCCCGCCACAATTGCAGGGAATATCCTCCAATCGCTTCAACGGCCTTCCGCCTAACTTTCCATTCTCCCGCGCCTGCTTCGCCTTCTTCTCCGTCTTGATCCGTCCTAACGCTGCAGCCGCCTCTGATGCGGTTATCATCTCTCCAACCTCCACATTGCTGAAGTTAATTATATCCGTTCGTCGGGATAAATGCAAGCCAAATTTACCTTGACAAATTCCGAACGTTAGGATATAATATTACCATAAGTTCGTTCGTTCGTCAAGAGGAGAATTCGTCATGCAGAAAGCAGTGATCTATACGCGGGTCAGTACCGGACAACAGGCTGAGGATGGCACAGGTCTGGAAGTCCAGGAAGCCGCCTGTTTGCGGAAGGCGCAAACGTGCTGAACAGGGACAGCAACCATCTCGCACTCAATCCCCTGTGGGATACCATATTGTTCTCAAGGAAGACGTTCTACGCGGAGACTATCCTAGCCATCAGTTAGGTATGTATCAGGTTGTGGAGCAGGAAGCGCGAATAATTCAAGAACTCTTTGCTCGTTGTGCGAGAGGGGAATCTCTGCGCCAGTTAGCGAAATGGATGAACCGGAATAGCATCCCGACCCAGCGAGGTGGAAAAGCCTGGTATGCCAGTACCGTGCGCTATATCCTGCAAAATCCGGTCTACAAGGGGCAGCCTCTTTTTGGGCGTTTCCAGTGGCGAACCGATGAAGCACGAATGCAGAAGGGGCTAAAAACGGTCTACTCGCGCCCTGGTCCTCTGGAAGAGCAGGTTACTCTTTCCTGTACGCCTCTGGTGGACGGGGCAACCTGGGAAGCCTGTCAGGAACGGCTTGTCGAGAATCCGCAACTGTTTAGCGGCCCGAAAGCGCGTAAGAATCTACTTTCCGGCCTGCTTCGGTGTCACGAATGCGGACGATCAATGGCAACAGACCGCTGTAAAGGCGTTCTGTACTATCGTTGTCAAGAGAGCAGACCCAGCAGGAGCACAACGGGGAAGGTATGCACGCGGAAGATGCACCGGGGTGATGTCGTGGAAAGGATTGTCTTGCGAGGCATTCACTATCTTGCTCATCGCCCGGAACGGTTCACTGCCGCGTTACGAACCTATGACCGCAAGAAGCAAGCGGAAACCGTCGTTGATCCCTCCGTGGCTTTGATGTCGGAATTGTCGGAATTAGAGAAGAGAGAAGATGCAACGGTAAAAGCGCAAATAGAGGCTATGGCGCAGGGCCGAAGTACCGCAGCGTATGACCGACTACTCACGGAGATAGACAACAAGCGCAAAGCCTTGCAGTCACGCCTTGCCGCCATAAAGCCACATCCACAAACGACGCCGCGTCTGAACCTGGAAACGGAGGCTGAACGCATTGCGGAGGTACTGCGACGTACCTAGGAAGTTCTCAGCACCGAAGAACTGACGCCTGCCCAAAAGCATCCCCTTCTATCCAGTCTCATCAAGGCAATCCGACCGGAAGGCGACGGCTATTCGCTGGAGTTACGGTCTGCACCCGTTTTTGCCCAGGGACTGGAATCTGTACAAATGATTTCTATCCATTGATTTCCGGGGGCTTCGAGGTAGAAACTGCGGGTATTGTCTCGGTGGGTTTTGATCTCCTGGCCGTACTGCGCGGCCAGGGTCTCCAGGTCGGCTTCGCTGACGCGCCAGGCGAGGTGGCCGGGATGCTTGTCCTTCAACACGAAGGCCAGCTTTACGCCATTGGCTTCGATAAAGGCCCAACTGGCATCCTGATAGAGCACGCGCACTCCCGGCAGCGTGCGCTGGTACCACGCCACCGCCTCCGCAATATCCGGGACCTGCTGCGCGATATGGTCGAATTGCATCTCCATGGATTTCTCCTCCGAACCGTCTATCGAGAGGGATGAGGTTAAACGGTTCCGGCAAGCAGGCTTCCCGCCGCGTGCTACCAGAAAGGCCACTGTGGGCGTTTGCGGGCCAGGCTCACGTCCAGGCCGCAAAACCGCCCTGCTCCTGTCAGCAGTAGGGCCAACTCCATCACCAGAAACGCCTCGTTCAGGCTCTGCCACTCCGGCCCCAGGTTCCAGGTCGCCAGCAGGGTGTTCATGCTCAGCAGCAGGGCGGGCAGCGCCATGGTGCGGGTGAGCAGGCCCAGGGCGAGGCAGACGCCCACCAGGATCTCCCCGATCACCAGCACATAGGTGAGGCCCCAGGCGTGCGGCAGAAAGAACTGACGGATGATGCTGACGTAGCTGCTAAGGGTGGCGGGGTTATAGCCGGTGGTCCACTGCCGCAGTTGCCACGCCAGGCGCTCCGAGCCGAGCCAACTCCATTTGCTGATCCCGGCCTGCAGGAACTGAACGCCGACAAAGAGGCGGAGCAGGACCATCGCCCAGGCCGTCGCCTGCCGGTGTAGGAGCGGCCCGGAGGAGGATGGCGCGCCTCCGCTTGCTGTCTCAGCCTTGCGCGGCAAGCCGTTCCCTCCGTTGCGCAATCGCCAGCATGATACACGGTCCGCCTGCGATCAGTTGCATCGAATAGGAGCGCGCTTTGTTGATGGCGGCGGTGGATTCCGCACCGGGCTGCATCCAGCAGCAGGGGATGTGCAGGTGCCCGGCGTTCAACATGGTCTCTTCCGTAACGGCGGGCGGCGTTACGGCCACCACGCAGTCTACGGCGTTGGGCAGGTTGTCCAGCGAGGGATAGCAGGGGTCGCCGTCTATCGCGTCGGCATTCGGATTGACCGCATACACGGTGTAGCCCGCCCCTTTCAAGGTCTGGTAGACTTTATAGCCGAACTTTTCCGGGTTGCGCGAAACCCCGGTGACCGCAAAGCGTTTCTGATCCAAGATGTGTTCGATGAGGCCTCGTGTTGACAAAATAGACTCTCCCGTGTGAAAGTGATCTCCTGTACGCTATCCTATGCCGAATAAGTGTACGTTTTTTCCGCACTCTTGTCAACGCTCCCCCTCTTTGTGCCAAACTGATTCGTGTCCATCCCCATTCCGTTCCTGGCCGCTATTTCGTAAAGAGCGCTTCCTCTGCCTTCCGGCAGGGCCTGCAGGAGAGTGTGATGCATCCCCTTTTCCGTCTGATCGCCGTCGGTGTTGTCGCCCTATCAACACTCGCCCTCCCCACGCCGATGCACGTCGGCCCGCAGCCCGAGGGCGGCTATGTGGTCGCCACAGGGCAGCGCGTGCGCCCGGTCGGGCAGAGCGTCACTTTCGCCGGACGCCCCATAGACCTCGCGCTCGCCCCGGACGGCAAAGCCCTCTATGTGAAGGACAATCGGGGCCTGGTGGTGATCGCGACGGAGACGTGGCAACTGCGACAGGAGCTGGCGTTCCCCTCCGGCGGCGGCTCCATGCATGGGATCGCGGTCGCTCCGGATGGGCGGCGGCTCTTCTTAACGACGGCGCAGAACATCCTCTGGGAGGCGACGGTGCAGGCGGACGGGACCGTGGCCTGGGGGCGGAAGATCGCGCTGCCGGGGCCCGGCGGCAAGGGCGACTCCGATGCCTGCGGCCTGGCGCTGCTGCCCGACGGCAAGCGGCTCCTGGTCTGCCTGTCGCGCAACAACAGCCTGGGCATCGTGGACCTGAAGGAGGGCCGGCTGACAAAGGAGATCCCCGTCGGGATCGCGCCTTACGCGGTGGCCTTAGCGTCGGATGCACGGACGGCCTACGTCTCCGATTGGGGCGGGCGGCATCCGGAGGCCGACGAGCCGAGCGCCGATTCGGCGGGCACGAAGACGCTGATTGACCGGCGCGGGGTGGGGGCCAGCGGCTGCGTCTCCTTTGTGGACCTGGCGGCGGAGCGCCAGACGGGGTTGGTGGAGACGGGCCTGCACCCCTCCGGCCTGCAACTCAGCCCGGACGGCAAGACCCTCTATGTCGCCAACGCCAACTCGGATACGGTGAGCGCGATCTCCACGGAGACACGGAAGGTGGTCGAAACGATCTCCGCTCGCCCCAATGTCCGGATGCCGTTCGGCAACGCCCCGAACGCCCTGGCCCTCAGTGCGGATGGCAGGACGCTCTATGTCGCCAATGGCGGCAACAACGCGCTGGCGGTGATCGAGCGGCGCGCGGAGGGGAGCGTGCTGCGGGGCCTGATCCCCACCGGCTGGTACCCCGGCGGCGTGGTCTCGGATGGCAGGGCGCTCTACATCGCCAATGTGAAGGGCCTGGGTTCGCGCACAGAAGATCCGAAGCAGGCGGGGCATGGCGTCTACCAGTATATGGGCCTCGTGCAGCGGGTCTGGATTCCCACCCCGGAGACGCTGCGCCTCTATACCATCCAGGCGAAGGCGGACGCGAACATCCCGCAGGCGGTGCATACATCCGAGCGGACGCGGGCCGGGCGCAAGCCGCTCCCTATCCCGGAGCGGGACGGCGAGCCCTCCGTCTTCGCGCATGTGGTCTATATCCTCAAGGAGAACCGGACCTACGACCAGGTCTTCGGCGACCTGAAGCAGGGCGACGGCGACCCAAACCTCTGCACTTTCGGCTATGAGGTCACCCCGAACCACCACGCGCTGGCCGCGCAGTTCGTCCTGCTCGATAACTACTACTGCAACGGGGTCCTCTCCGCCGACGGCCACTCCTGGGCGACGGAAGGCAACTGCACCGACCACCTGGAGAAGGCGTTCGGGGGCTTTACCCGCAGCTACACGTTCGGCGACGACCCGCTCACCTACTCCGCCTCCGGCTTCCTCTGGGACCGCGTCCTGGAGCATGGCCTGACGTTCCGCAACTTCGGCGAGATGGACTACGCGGAGCCGATTCCCGCCAACGCCTCGTTTCACGACATCTATACCGACTTCCTCGCCGGGACCGGCAAGATCCGCTTCATCCATAGCATCGGCATCGAGAACCTGCGCCGCCACAGCGCCCCCGACTATCCCGGCTGGAACCTGCGTATTCCGGATGTGCTGCGCGCCGACCTCTTCCTCAAGGAGCTGAAGGCCGACGAGGCGAAGGGCGCGAAGGCCCTACCCAACCTCACCCTCCTCTACCTGCCCAACGACCACACCTCCGGCAGGTCGGCGGGCATGCCCACGCCCCGCGCCCAGATCGCCGACAACGACCTGGCCCTGGGCCGGATCGTGGACGCCCTGTCGCGCAGCCGCTTCTGGCCGAAGACCTGCATCTTCGTGAATGAGGACGACCCGCAGGACGGCTTCGACCACGTGGACGGGCATCGCTCGCTCTGCCTGGTCATCAGCCCTTACACCAAGCGAGGCCGGGTGGTCCATGCGTTCTACAATCAGACGTCTGCGCTGCACACCATGGAGCGCATTCTGGGCGTGCCGCCCATGAACCAGATGGACGCGCAGGCGCCCGTAATGGCGGACTGCTTCCAGACCACCCCCGACTATCGGGCCTTCACCGCCCTGCCCAACCGCATCCCCCTCGACGAGATGAACCCCACAACCTCCAGTCAGCACAATCCATCCCACCACGAGGCGCATCCAAGCGCCGCCCTGGACTTCTCCCGCCCCGACCGCGCCGATGCCGACACCCTCAACCGCATCCTCTGGCATACCTCCAAAGGAGCCAATGCGCCCTACCCAAAAGCCTTCGCAGGCGCGCACGGCAAGGGCCTAAAATCACGCGGCCTGAAACTCGACGGCGAAACTCACGACAGCGATTGAGGGTCAACCTTTTGACACGGGGTTGAAACCCCGGTCTACCGCTGCAAAGTCGGCCTGCGCCGACTCCATAGCCCGCGAAGGAAATCCGCGTTAGGAAGCGGATTTGGCCTGCGCGAAATTCGCGTGATAAGCGAATTTGGGCTGCGCGAAGCGCGACATTATCCGCGACCTCATTCTTCGCAAACTTAGACCGGCACTTCAGTGCCGTGAAACCAACCCCAATATTTGTCAAAGAGCCATTCAGCGTCTTTGGGAGTTCCAGGGAAGTCAACGGCGGGTCTCCAGCCAGAGCGCGAACGATGCAAACCATTAACAGGATAGAATTTCGCGGGCGGTCGAGGAGATTCCTTCACAGCGACAGAAAGCCGCAGGTCCTTCCGTTCAGGTTTGCCGGGTGTTGAAAACACCCGGCAGGAAAAAGCAAGCGTCTTCCAGACGCAAAATGCAGATGAACCAGCGCGTCAGGGGAAATCGGAGTGGCCCTGTAGCGCGTGGAATCAGCGAATCAACAACTGGTTTCTTGCCAAAGAAGGCAATTTTGCGATACAATAAACCTGCACACGATGAACAGTCTGGCGGAATATAAGACAGCATGACAACTATTCAACAGGCGAAAATTCCACATATTGTCCGTATCGAGGGGATCTCAGGTGGAGAACCGATTCTCGCTGGAACGCGCGTAACGGTGCGTCATGTCGCAACGCTCTACCTGCGCGGCGAAACATTGTCGGAAATGGCAGACGCACTCAACATCACGGAGGCACAGGCTATTCATGCGCTGAGCTACTACTGCGACCATCGTGAAGAGATTGAAACCCTCATCGCGGAAGAAGAAGCCGCCCATACCGGATATGTCCGAACTTGAAGGGCTGTTCATTCGCCTCTACTTCGACCATCACATCAAGCTCCAACTGGCAGAAGAGTTGCGCCTCGCAGGCTACGACGTATTGACCACACAGGAAGCTGGTCTGGAAACGGCTACCGACGCCGCGCAACTCGTCTTCGCCTCACAACAAAACCGTGCCATCCTCACCTATAATATTCGCGATTTTGCTCCGCTTCACGAACAATGGATGACGGAAGGGCGCATGCATGCCGGCATCATTGTTTCGCAACAGTTGGGCAGCAGGCAATACGGTCTGTTACGCCAACGCATACTTCGTCTGTTAAACGAAGTGACAGCCGAACAAATACAGAACAATCTCCTCCATCTGGAGCAATTCCGAGAGGATTAAGCCCTGTTGTTGTCCCTCGGCTCGCAGGTTGGGCTGCATTTGGCGTCTGGAAGACGCTTGTTTTTTCCTGCCGGGTGTTTTCAACACCCGGTGGACAGGCAGGGGATGCGTCGCTTGATATCGATATTTTTTCCCTTGCGGCATGCTTGTCGGGCGTTGAAAACCCCCGGCAAGGCAGGAAACCTTCCGCTCTCCGGCGAATACAGGGAGTGTATTTCATAGGGAGGGTCGGAGGCCGATGGCTGCCCATAACCGGTTTGCCCTGACCGCAGAGCAACGTGAAAGGCTGCTGGCCTGTCGCGCCGCCTGGGAGGAGGGCGAGGACGAGGAGCGGCTGGAACGGCTGCGACAGCGCGAGGAGGACGGCGAGACCTTACGAGCCATCGTCAGGCTGCTCTCCGAGACCGGCTTCGCCGACGGCAGCGACCTGACCCGCGCACAGATGGCGCGCCTGCTGACCCTGGTCCGTGCGCTGGCGCCTAACCCCAACCTCGATGCCCGGCTGCTGCGTCGGCCCGGCGAACCGGAAACGATGAACCGCGACCTTCGCGATCTGCTTTATGGGGCGGGGAGTGTGCCGCTACGGCTGCGCGGGTTCCTGACGCGCCGCCACGCGGGCGGGCAGACCGCCCTGCAACTCCTCTGCGCCGCGTTTCCCACCGAATGGCCGCTGCTCACGCGCACCGCGATCCGCGCCCTGGAACTGACCGAGGAGCAACAGGCGGAGGCTCTGGCGGAGGCGCGGGATCGGTTTCATCTGCCAGAGAAGCAGGAGGGCGCGGATGAGCCGGGCCTGCCCGACAACGACCCTGTGCTGCGCCTGCTGGCCGAGGAGGTCGTGATGGCTGCTGTACGGGAATTTCTGGAAGCCGAGGACTATGTGCAGACGCACCGCTTGCTGACGCAGGGACTGGCGGAGAAGCGCTCGCGCCGGAAACGTCTGCCCCCCGAAACGCTCTACGCGCCTTCCGCGGGCAGGGCGTCCGGGTTCCAGGTCCGCCAACCGGAGCCGCCTCGCTACGAAACGACTGAGGAGGCCGAGGCGACTATGGCGCTGACCCCGCCGCCCGACACGTCCGGCTTCTCGGAGAGCGACCTGCTGACTTACCTTGAGGACTATGTCGCTGCGCAGGGCTTCACCTATCCCCCGCTCACTGTCCGCGACTACTACCTCTGCCTGCAGACCAAGCCCTTCGCCCTGCTCTCCGGCCTCTCCGGGACCGGCAAGACGCGCCTCTCCTCCCTCTTTGCCGAAGCCCTCACCGGCGACAGCCGCACACAGTACATGCTCCTGCCTGTCCGTCCCGACTGGACCGATTCCACGTCCCTGCTGGGCTATGTCAATCTGCTGGCG